>Ga0180222_1000025_pt1 | contig 324269 bp, 313 predicted proteins | sample eDN5th37CKraftOP_FD_151336 | JGI IMG/M metagenome (GOLD analysis project Ga0180222, IMG submission 151336) | Enriched Organic Plus compost microbial communities from Emeryville, California, USA - eDNA 5th pass 37_C Kraft OP (version 2) (version 2) ... | reverse complement strand
AGCTCTTGCCCGCACCGTTCGCCCCGATGATCCCAAGAGCCTCGCCCTGCTCAACGACTAGATCAACGCAATCCGCCGCAACAACAGCTCCAAAACTCTTCGATACTCCACTCAAGCGTAATAGCATTCTCGACCGGTCCAACGGGTAACAAAGAGGCGCCGCAGCGTGTGCCGCGGCGCCGATTTACAATGACCGTCCGCCTTATTCAGCGGCGGGTGCCTCTTCAGCAGCATCTTCCCCGTCCGCCGCAGGCTGGGCCTCGGTGGCGTAGTCGGGGATGAACTCTTCTTCCTGGGCGCCCTCATGCGGGATCTCGCCGCCGCCATGCTCGGTCGATTCGGCAACGTCCCAGCAGAACTCGCCCGCCGCAGGAGGCGTGTTGGCGGGGCACTTGTAGAGCGCCGAGCCGCCACGGTCGCCGCCAGGCTGGCCGTTGCGCAGCGGGTGCAGGCCGATCGAGAAGATCGTGCCCGGGGGGAACCCGTTCACCGAAATGCCCTGCTGGGCCGCCTGGGCCGCGCCCGCCATCTCGACCGCCCAGATGATCGGGTTGCCGTTGTCGTCGCGCTGCACCGAGGTGCGCTCGTCGTTGAGCGGGGCAAAGAAGATCTGCAGGTGGTTCGCGTCCGGGTTGATGCGGGTCACGACGCCCGTGAACACGCGCACCTGGCTCCCGTCGAACATCGCGAACGAGTGGTGCGCAAGCGCGGGGGCCGCAAGAAGCAGGGCGCCGGCCGCTGCCAGACCCCACCGGGCCACGCGTTTAGTCAATGTGATTGCCATCAGGCTGTCTCCTCCTCGAAATGTCCGCTCCACGCGGACCATTTACCTGCCCTCCACGACAGGATTGGTAAGGGAGACGCAGAGCCCAGGCAAGTCGTTCCTTGGACCTACGGCGCCTCCCCGCTGATACTACTCTGCGGCGCCCTTCTGCGCACCCCAAGAATTGCCGGCCTCGTCCGCCGGCCAACCCTTGCCGCTCGCGACCGCGGAACGGATCGCCGCGCCGTCCGCGTCGAGACGCGGGGCGGGCTTCACCGAAAGATGCGGCTGGCCGTTGACCGAGACCGCCGGGCGCACCGCCCGGTCCGCCGCGTCCTCGCCGTCCTTTTCGACCGGCACGATCAGGTTGAGGAACTCGACCTGCGGATCGGCGACCACTTCCTCCACGTCGTTGACCGCGGCGAAGGGCACGTCGTAGCCGCGCATCTTGGCGTCGAGCTCGTCGCGATTGTACTGCTGCGTGATCGCGGTCAGCGCGGCGCCGAGCTCGAGATAGTTGTCGATGCGCGCCAGGCGGGTGGCGAATCGCGGATCCTCGCGCAGGTGCTGCGCGCCGAGCGCCTCGGTCAGCTCGAGCCAGAACTTCTCCGGGCTGGACAGGTGGATGGCGACGAGCTTGTCGTCCTTGGTCTTCAGGATATGCGCCTGGGCCAGCCGCGGGCGATCGAGCCCGACCGGCGCCTTGCCCAGCGCGAACAGGGCCGTGAACGGCTCGATGGCGAAATGGGTCATGGCCTCGAGCATCGAGACCTCGATCAGCCGCCCGCCGCCGGACCGGCCGCGCGAGACCAGCCCGCCGAGAATGCCGTAGGCCGCGTAGATGCCGGTGATCGCATCGGCCAGCGCCGGGCCGAGGAAGCGCGGACGCTCGCGGTCGGTGACGATGCCGAGGAAGCCGGAAAGGGCTTGGGCCACGGAATCGTAGCTCGGGCGCTCCTGGTACGGCCCGTTCTGGCCGAAGCCGGAGATCGAGCAATAGATGATGTCGGGGTTGATCGCCTTGAGCGCCTCGTAATCCGCACCCAGCCGGCCGGCCGCACCGGGCCGGAAGTTCTGGATATAGACGTCGGCATCGGCCACCAGCCCGTCGAAGACCTGCTTGTCCTCGGGGTTCTTGAGGTTGAGCGCGACGCTGCGCTTGTTGCGGTTATAGGCCTGGAAGTGCGGCGAGTAATTGCCTTCCTGATAGGTCCGGTACGGATCGCCGCTGCCCGGCGTCTCCACCTTGATGACGTCCGCGCCGAGATCGGCGAGCATCATGCCGGCGCAGGGACCCGTGATGAACGTGCCCTGCTCGAGAACCTTAACGCCCTTGAGAAGCTGATCCATTCTTACTCTCCAGCGTCCTGCAGCGGCACGTAATTGGCAGGCAGGTCCCCGGCATAGGAGATCACGCTACCGCCCGCCTCGGTGAGGGCGAAGCCGATGGGGTTCTGCCGCTCCTCGAGGATGTGCGCGATGAGGCTCGCGGTGCGCGCCAGAATGGGCACGCCCTTCATGGCCAGGAGGGGATAGCCGGCGTCGAGCAGGAGCGAGGGAATCGCGCCCGAAACGTTCAGCACCAGCGAGCGGCCATGGGTTTCCTGGATCACGTCCTCGATGAGCTGGGCCACCTGGAAATACTTGCCATAGACGCCGATCTCCTTGGCGACGGCGATGAGCCGCCCGGTCCGGGGATCGTGGGACTTGTGGTAGGGATGGCCATAGCCCGGGATCGCCTGCTTGTTGGCGCGGCGCTCGGTGAGCACGGCCTTGACCGCCTCGCGGTCCCCGCCCCGGTCGAGACATTCGGCCAGGAACACGCCCGAGGTCTCGGCGGCGCCGAGAATGACCGAGCCGCAGCCCAGAAGACCCGCGGCGACGGCGCCCTGCACGGCTTCGGGGGCCGCGGCATAGGTGATGCGCGCAGCCTGTACGCTAGGAACGAGACCATGCTCGGCGATGGCCACAAGAGCGGCGTCGAGCGCCCGGCGCTGCGCCTCGGTGGGCATGGTGCCGGTCACCAGCAGCCAGGTATGTTCGGTGAAGCTGATCTTGCCGATGAGCTCCTCGCACAAATCATAGCCACGGATGGCGATCTGATCCGGCGTTGCCGTCGATATCCGTGTCTGGCGGCTGGAATCTGGTCCGATCTTCATAAATGTCCTCGAATGGCGGATGGTTCGGGTGCGGGCGCTGGGCCCCTCGGTTGTGTGCGATCGGCCCAGTTCGGTCTAACCGCCCCGGTTCCCCGCACACCGCCCGTTCACATCGCAACCTCTATTCCAATTTTTTCGCTTTGCGAATTTTTTTTCGCTGTTCGCATGTTTGTCGGATCGCCCCGCTCTGTCAAGAGCAGGAGACCCGGAGTTCCGGGGCCTTTTCCATTCCGACGCCGTCACCATGGAAAAAGTTCCGGAGCCGTCCGCTGCCCCCTGCCCGCGTGCCTTACGGCCGCACGGGCCTCTCGGCTGGGCATGTCATGGGGTGGCGGCCTGGCCTGGAGGGTGGCCGGCGCCCGTGGGCACCGGCCGAAGTCGCGTGGGAGACCGGTTGGATCGGCAGGACCGATCCGGTCGCTCTCCTTAGTTGTAGGTGATGAGTTCCATCTCGCCCGCGACCGGAATCTCCGGAGCGGCCTGGTTGTCGACGATCACCAACTCGTAGCGGGCGCCGTCATCGACCAGACGCCACTGACCGCCGACCAGCGGGGTCACGGCGACGTTCGCAGCCGCGAACGGCGGGAGCTCGTCGCTGCCGAAGGCCACCGGACCGACGACGGTCTGGGTGTTGGTCGCGGCAAGAGCTTCGACGTTGGCGTCGAGGTCGAGCGGATCGGCCGAACGGCTGAGGACGTCGAGGGCAACCTCGAACAGGGCGTGGGTGAAGCCGATCGGCTGCGTCCACGGACGACCGGTCGCCTCGGAGTAAGCCGCGGCGAGCTCGCCGGCCGACTGGCCCGTGATCGAGGACGAGAACGGATGGTTCGGGGACCACCACACTTCGGTGGACAGGTTGTGACCCGTAGCGCCGACCGATTCCACGGCCGAGGGGAACAGGATCGCGCGGCCCATGGTCATCACCGGCAGGCGGTAACCCTGCTGCAGGATCTGGGTCCAGAAGGTGGTGAAGTCGGGCGGGATCATGAGACCGGTGACGATCTCGCAGCCCGCCTGCTGGAAGGCGGAAATCTGGGCCTGGAAGTTATCGGTCAGGTTCGCATAGCGGCCCGGATCGACGACGGTGTAGCCCAGGTTGGTGAGGTATGGCGGGAAGCCGGTGTTGGGATCGGAGAACGCGATGCCGTCGGCGTCGTTCGGCCACAGGCCGCCCACCGGGCCGTCGGTCATGCCGAGCTGGGCCCACATGTTGGTGTAGTTCTCGTACCACGACGTGGCGCCGGGGAAGAAGTGATAGGTGAAGTAGAACGGCTCGGGGTTGGCCGGGTTGGCCTGACGGCTCATGAACCAGGCTTCCCACGGCGCGGCGGTGGAAATGCACGGGATTTCCTCGACCTCGCACACGGTCGAAACCGGGACCGTGGTGTCCGGAGTGGAGGACACGAGCATCAGGTGGATGCCTTCGTTCACGATCAGCTCGCGCGCCACTTCGCCGGCGCGGTTCGGGTTCGACTGGCTGTCGCGCACGATCACTTCGACGTTATAGGTAGTGCCGCCCACGGTGAGGCCTTCGGCCACCGCCTGCTGGAACAGGCCGACCATGTACTCGTCGGCTTCGGCGAAGCCGGCAAGGCCGCCGGACTGCGGGGTCACGTAGCCGATCTTGATCGTGGGGGCCTGCGCGCGGATCGCAGGGGCGAAGAGGCTGGAAGCGGCGAGCGCGGCGCCAGCGCCGGCCGTGCCCTTCAGGAACCGGCGGCGATTGAGGCCACGCGGAAGAATAAGTCTTGTCATGATGATGTCTCCCTTTCACTCGCCCCCTCGGCGAGTCCTCCAGAGTTACAGTCGCATTCGGCGGATGGGCAATCCCCAAAAAGGTGATACGGGCGGGAAAAGCTTCCCGCCCGAACCTGTTGTAAGCGCTTCGCGATTAGTTGGCGACCTTTTCCTTGCCACCCTTCGCACCCGCCGGAGCGCTCTTGAGCGAGCCGTCCGGACGACGCGGATTGTGGATCGGGGTCAGCTCGCGCTCGAGACGCGCACGGAGCGGCTCGACGCGCTTGGAGAGCGACAGGCGCTCGCCGAGTTCCTCGTGGGGCTGGTCGCCCATGAAGCCCGGACGGTCGTTGCACAGCTCGATGATGCCGCCCGGAGTCAGGGTGTAGCAGCTGTCGAACACGTGGTGATCGTAGATCGGGGTGGTCGGGATCGGGCCCGAATGGGCGTAATCGCGCCAGCCGGCCAGATCGTCGTCAGCGTCGAGCGCCAGGTGGTGCCAGAGGCCCACGCCGACTTCCTGGAACGGGGTGTCGCCATCGGGAAGCGGCGCGACGTACCAGCGGGCGCTCTTGTTGGCGCCCTGCAGCTCGAAGCGCTGCAGCGCGTCGTTGCGGACAAAGCCCATGTGCTCGGCCCAGGGCTGCAGCTCGTCGAGGGTCGTGTAGGAGCGGATGCCCTCGATGCCGGTGATGCGGTAGGGCTCGGGAATGTCCTGGGCCGGGAACGCAAGCGGCTTGTCCTTGGCGTCCGAAACCATCAGCTCGACCTTGTGGCCTTCGAAATCCTCGAAGGTCAGGCGGGTGGGCTGGGAGGGATCGAGGCGGTGCAGCTCGGAGAAGATCTGCTCCTGAGTCAGGCGGTCCATCCACCAGTCCAGGGCCTCGGTGCTGCGCACGCGCAGGATGGCGGCAGCGTGGTTGCCCTTGGCCGGCTTGGCCTTGGGGGCATCATTGAACTCGAGGAAGGTGACGACGCTGCCGCGGGTGCCTTCGGCGTCGCTGTAATAGGTGTGGTAGCGGAAGGTGGTCTCGAAGTTCAGGGTCTTCTTGACGAACTTCAGGCCCATGATCCGGCACCAGAAGTCGACGTTCGCCTGAACGTCGGCGGTGTTGCCGGTGATGTGGTGGTTGCCGTCCAGAGCCTTCGGCGGACGGTTCGTGGTGGGGCGTTGAGACACTGTGGGTCCTCCTTCTACAACGCTTGGTCTTGGCCGGCCGCAGGAGCCGTGCCGGTGTTGCGTGGCTCCGGCTTGCCCGAGAGGAGCGCCGCGAGGCGCGCGAACTCGGCGGGACGGACCACATGCTCCTGATCGTCGAACGTCGTCACCTCGGTACGGGCGCCGGCAGAGGCCAGCAGATCCGCGGTGCGTTCGAGATCGATGACCGGAAGCCACGGATCGGCCGCGCCTCCAGACAGGATGACGGGCAGGCCGGAAAGATCGGCAGCCCCTTCCCGCTCCGCGCGCGGGTCGAGCGCGGAGCCGGTGAAGATCGCGGCGGCAGTAAGATCGTCCGCGCCGCGGGTCAACAGGTATTCGGCGACCATGCAGCCGCCCTGGGAAAATCCGGCGAGAACCACCGGTGCACCTGCACCGCGCGCCTTGGCCACCGCGGCCGCGATATGCGCGAGCCCGGCGTCGAGCGCCTCGGCATGCGCGGCGCGCGGCGCGTCGTAACGGCCTTCGTACCAGCAGCGCGATTCGATCCAGGGGGCGAGGATTTTCACGTGGGAAAGCGGATGGGTTTCAAGCAGCGGCTTGACAAGCTCTTCGGGTTCGCGATCCCGTCCATGCACGAGCACGAGAACCTGCTCCGCTTCAGACCAGGCGCAACCGGCCTCGGCCAGCCCGTAACGGCTGCCGACCGATCCCCCGGCGCGTGCCTGTGAAGCGGCGTTGGCCACCCTTTTGCTCCTTCCCTCGGACTGCTGCGCTTTTCGCTTGATTTTTTTCGCACAGCGAAGTGGTATCCGACTGGCGAACATTTTTAGTGAAAGGAGGAGGCATGTCAAGGGTTATGGATTCGAGGGTGATCGACGAGAAGGAGTTCAACTCCGCGATCGCCCGTGGCTTCGCCGTGCTGGAGTGTTTCGACCAGTTGCACGTGGAGATGACCCTGAGCCAGGTCGCCACGCGCACCGGCCTGTCGCCGGCCACGGCGCGGCGCTGCCTCTATACGCTCTCGATCCTGGGCTATATCCGCCAGCACGGCCGCAAGTTCACGCTGGGCGCCCGCGTCCTGAGCCTTTCGTCCTCCTATATGCGCTCGAGCCAGATCGACGAGTTCCTGCTGCCCGAGCTGCGCGGGCTGGTGGACACGTTCGGCGACGCGGCGTCGGTGGCGATTCTCGACGACAACATGGTGCTCTACCTGGCCCATACCTCGCGCCAGAACGCGGTGCGCCCCATCGCCGGGATCGGCGTGCGCTACCCGGCCTATGCCACCTCGCTGGGCAAGGCCATGCTCGCCTTCGCGACCTCGGACGTGCAGAATCGGTTCCTGGGCATGGCGCCCTTCCCCTCCCTCACCGACCGGACGCTCTCGACCAAGCAGGCGCTGGTGCAGGCGCTCTACGAGGTGCGCCGGCAGGGCTATGCCATCGCCATCGACGAGCTCGACTACGGAATCGCCTCGCTGGCGGTGCCGATCTTCGACGGCGAGGGCCAGGTGGTCGCGGCGATCAACACCTCGGGCTATAGCGGGCGCCTTTCGGCCGAGACCCTGATCCAGGACCGGCTGGAGCGCGTGCAGCTCGCCTCCAAGAACATCACGGCCAAGCTCTCGCAATATCCCATGCTGGTGCGCACGGCGCTGACCCCGCCGGGACGCTGATGGCTGGATGTCGGTGCGGTGAATGGCAGTGACCCCGTTCGCGTGATGCGTATTCTTGGAGCGCAGGGCGCGGGGCCTGCCTTGATCCAGGTCAATTCGCGCAAGGCTCCACGCGCGGATGGCGGTCCGCGGGATGCCGCCGCCGGTGCTTGACAAGCGCCCGCGTCTTCCGCGACCTTCCCCGCCTAAATCATTTTTCGCCAAGCGAAATCAGGAGATTGGCACGTGGCACGCATTCTGGTTCTTTACTATTCGGCTTACGGTCACATGGAGGCCATGGTCCGCTCCGCGGCCGAAGGGGCGCGCGAAGTGTCCTCCGACGTGACCATCAAGCGCGTGCCCGAACTGGTGCCCGAGGAGATCGCCCGCGCCTCCCATTACAAGCTCGACCAGGAAGCCCCGATCGCCGAGCCGCTGGAGCTGCCCGAATATGACGGGTTCATCATCGGCGTCTCGACCCGCTACGGCATGATGGCGAGCCAGCTCAAGAACTTCCTCGACCAGACCGGCGCGCTGTTCGCGAGCGGCGCGCTCAACAACAAGGTGGCGACCGTGATGTCCTCGACCGCGGCCCAGCACGGCGGCGCCGAGCACGCGATTCTCTCGACCCAGACCGCGCTGCAGCACCACGGCATCATCATCGTGCCGCTCGGCTATGCCTATCAGGACCAGATGGGCGTGGACGTGGTGCGCGGCGGCTCGCCCTACGGCATGACCACCACTGCGCTCTCGGACGGCTCGCGCTGGCCGAGCGAGCAGGAACTCGACGGCGCGCGCTTCCAGGGCCGCCATCTGGCGACCATCGCCACCCGGCTGCACGGGTGATCGGAAACGCCGGTTTCGGGCTTGCAAATAACCCGAATGGGATTTCTTGTATCGTGATGGAGAAAGCGCCTGGGAGGGCCTTCACCATCTTGACAAGCACCCTATGATCCACAAGTCTATTCGCTGTACGGAATTTTTTTCGTGCAGCGAAATACTCGCATGAGGGAGGAAATCTGTGAGGAATTTGAGGTTGCCAGCCAAGCTGGCACTGATGTCGACGCTCGCCGTCGGCGCCCTGGCCGTTGGCGGTGCCTTCGCCCAGGATCAGGAGCATGAAAGCGTGGGCCGCGGCTGGCCCATGGCGAACCAGCAGGGCGAGCCTGTGGTCGGCGCGGGCACGGGCTTCGCGTTCGGTCCCGACGGCGACTACTGGTCGGCAAACAACGGCGCGGTGCCCGAGGGCATCGAGCCCTTGGAAGTCGATATCTTCACGTCCGAGGACTTCTACCAGGACGAAGAGCTGTGGGACGATCCGCGCTATTTCCGCTGCAACAGCCCCATGGGCCTCGAATCGCAGTGGGGCGCCTACGGCGCCGAGATCATCGGCGACAACCCGCCCGCCTCCGGTGCCTGGGGCTATTGCGACCGCGACTATCCGCGCGAGAACATCGTCAGCCCCTACCCCTTCGAGACCGCCCAGGAGCACTATGAGGCCCTGCTCGCGGAAACCGAGGCCAATGGCGGGCCCACGATCTACACCCGCGAGAACATGCCGCCCGACTGGAACGGCCGCTACAACGATTCCAGTGAGAACTGGTACTGGGGCCGTATCGTCCAGGCCACGACCGAGCTGTCGCTGCTGACGCCTGAATACCGGCGCCGCGCCGTGCAGATGCACTATCACCAGGCCAACACCAACGCGGCCCAGTGGCAGTCCCAGTATTGCTGGCCGGAAGGCTTCATGCGCCGCTGGCACGAGCATGCGATCCGCGACCACCAGGTGCTGGTGACCGAGGACATCGTGCAGATCATCACCGGCGTGGCGGACAACTTCCTCACCCAGATCCATGTGGGCCGCGAGTTCAACATGGACGGGGCGGTGCCGCGCCTGGGCCAGGACGTGCCGCGCTGGTACGGCGAAACCATCGGCTTCTGGGACGGCGAGGACCTGATCACCTGGACCTCGAACATCCAGGGCTGGACGGTGCACGCCTCGTTCGAGCATTCCAACCAGATGCAGACCGTCGAGATCTACTCGCCCAACAAGGACGAGAACGGAAATCTCACGGGCATCCACCACGAGGCGATCTTCTACGATCCCGAGGCGCTGGTCGAGCCGATCCGCATGGACCGCGATCTCGAGCTGCTCGACGGCGATCTCAACAATGTCGACCCCTATATCTTCGTGGAATGCGTTCAGACCATCTTCCCGATCGAAGGCATCGCGACGCCGACGACGCCGGGCCAGGTGATCGAATACCGCGTCCCCGACATGTTCGGCCGGCCGTGGGCGCAGATCTGGGAAGAGTGGCACGAAGAGGGCATGCAGCGACCCGAGGCGGAGGGCCTCTTCGGCTTCTGATAAAAGCTTTCGGGCCCGGGGCTTTGCTCCGGGCCCGTCTTTAGGTTCGGATCGGAGGGTCCGACACCCGCGCGGTTTCCGTGCAAGAATAAAAACAGCCCGAAATGGGCATGAGGAGGAGCTTTAATGACTTACATCCGCATCACTGCGGGCGGCATCGGCGCGCTCGCACTCTCCATGCTGGCGCTGCCGGCCATGGGGCAGGAAAGCGTCGGCCGCGGTTGGCCGGTGCAGCCCGCCACCTATCCGTTCGAGCGCCTGGCCTGCCCCCCGGGCACGCCGCAGGACCAGCAGGAAACCTGCGAGGCGATCCCGACCGTTCCCATGAGCACGGTCAACAACCTCAGCGCCGCCGACATCGCGGCCGGCGCGACCATCGAAACCCATGGCGGCCAGGGCCCCGACGACGGCTCCGCCCCTCCGGGCTGGGAGAGGCTCGAGCGCGACATCTTCAATTCGCCCGACTTCTACCAGGACCTCGAAGCCGGCCTCTGGGAAGACCCGGCCTATTTCCGCTGCCTCGCGGCGGCGCCCCTGGCCTATGCTTTCGGCGCCAACCCGAGCTCGATCCGCCTCGACCCCGAAGACCCCTACGGCACGGCCCGCTGGGGCGACTGCAACGTCGACTATCCGCGCGAAGCCATCGTCAGCCCCTACGGCTTCGAGACGGCCCAGGAGCATTACGAGGCCCTGCTGGCCGAGACCGAAGCCAATGGAACGCGGGTCAACTACAGCTACGAGAACCCACCGCCCGATTGGAGCGGGCGCTATATGCGCGCTGCCGCGACGCCCGAAATGCCGCAATGGTATGCCGGCAACCAGGTCCAGGTTCCGACCCAGCTCTCGCTGCTGACGCCGGAATACCGGATGCGCAACCTGCAGGAATTCTACCACGCGGCCAACACCAACGTGACCCATTGGCCGAGCCAGTACTGCTGGCCGGAAGGCTTCATGCGCCGCTACCAGGGTCCCTCGGTGCGCGACCACCACATCTTCATGACGCCCCAGTCCATGCTGATGATGGCCGGCGTCGCCGACAACTTCGTCCAGCAGATCTTCTTCGACCGCGAATTCGATCTGACCGGCGCCACCCCGCGCCTGGGTGCGGACGTGCCGCGCTGGTACGGCGAGACCGTGGGCTTCTGGGACGACGAGACGCTGATCACCTGGACCGCCAACGTCCAGGGCTGGTTCACCCATGACTGGTGGGAGCACTCCAACCAGCTCGAGACCATCGAGATCTACGATCCGATCCACGACGCGGACGGCAACTATACCGGCCTCATCCACGAGACGATCTTCTACGATCCCGAAGCCCTGCTCGAGCCGGTGCGCCTGGTGCGCCAGTTCGACCGGACCGACCAGTTCGACACCGCGATCCCGTACGTGTTCATCGACTGCATCCAGACGATCTACCCGGTCGATGGCCGCCCGACCCAGACCACGCCGGGCCAGATCATCGAATACGAGGTTCCGGACATGTTCGGCCGCCCGTGGGCGCACTGGTTCTCCATGTTCGAAGAAGGCATGGACCGTCCCGAAGCAGAATCCGGCCTCTTCGGCTTCTGACCATCAACCGGCCCAGGCGCCATGCGCCTGGGCCTTTTCTATTTGCGCGACAGACGGCGACCAACAGCCGGCGCGAAACGAGGGGAGTTCGACTGAACTGCAAACGGGCATGAGGAGTGCCCAAGTGGAGGAGAAAAACCATGACATCTTTGACAAGGCAGCTCGCCGCTGCCGGCCTCGGCGCGGCCGCACTCGCCGGCGCGGCAATCCTGCCGGCCCTTGGCCAGGACAGCCCGGGCCAGGAAAGAGAGAGCGTCGGCCGCGGTTGGCCGGTGCTGGTTCCCGATGCGGAGATCGTCGGCCCCGGCGGCTATTACGGCGGCCAGGGCAATGCCGCCGAGGGCACGGGCATCGTGCTCGCGGCACGCGACGGCGCCATTCCGGACGGGGTCACTCCACTTCCGGTGGACATCTATACGACCACCGACTTCTACGCCGATCGCGAGCTGTGGACCGACCCGCTGTATTTCCGCTGTTCCAGCCCGGTGGGGCTCGAGGCGGTTTATGGCGCGGCACCCGGCACGGTCGACATCAGCGGCGGCGACGTCGCGGTCACCGCCCCCTGGGGCTTTTGCGACCGCGACTATCCGCGTGAATCCATCGTGTCTCCCTACCCGTTCGAAACCGCGCAGGAGCACTACGAGGCCCTGCTCGCCGAGACCGAGGCCAATGGCGGCGTCACCGAATATTCGCGCGAACGCATGCCGCCGGACTGGAACGGGGTCTATGGCCGGACGCACAATTTCGGCGCCATGGGCGACGACGAATACCCGCCCTGGATCTATGGCCACCTCAACCAGATGCCGACCTTCCTGTCGCTGCTGACCGAGGAGTACCAGACCCGCATGGTCCAGGCGGCCTACCACCACGCGGTGAGCAACGCCGCGCAATGGCCGGCATCCTATTGCTGGCCCGAGGGCTTCATGCGCTTCCACGGCGGCCCCGGCCTCTCGACCATCCACATCAGCGTCTTGCCCGAACAGGTGACGCAGATCGCCGGCACCGCCGACAATTTCCTGCGCCAGACGCAGATCGGGCGCGAATTCATCCTCGATTCCGGCACCCCGCGCCTCGGCGAGGACGTGCCGCGCTGGTATGGCGAGACCATCGGCTACTGGGACGACGAGACGCTGATCACCTGGACCTCCAACATCCAAGGCTGGATGTCACACGGCTCGTTCGAGCACTCGAACCAGATGCAGGTCATCGAGATCTACAACGCCAACCTCGCCGATGACGGCAGCTTCGTCGGGCTGAACATCGAGGCGATCTTCTACGATCCCGAGGCGCTGGTCGAACCGGTCCGCCAGGTCCGCAACCTGATCTGGCAACGCGCGCTGAACGAGGGCGCACCCTACATCTTCGTCGAGTGCAACCCGACGATCTTCCCCGTCGACGGCCGGGCACAGCCCATCTCCCCCGGCATGACGTTCGACTATACCCTTCCCGACTGGTTCGGGCGTCCCTGGGCGCAAATCTGGGAGCGCTATTTCGAGGACGGCATGACCCGGCCCGAAGCTGAGGGACTGTTCGGATTCTGATGGACCACTGGCGCCGGGGGCTTCCTCCGGCGCCTTTTCGATCCGCCGCTGTTCTGCGAGCGGCGATCTCTCAGGATGGGTCCGGCCAGCGGAACGCGCCGCACGCTCCGAAGGCGCATCCGGAGCAGCGCCGCAACGGCCGCATATCCCCTACTCCACCGAGGCGACGATCAGCTCCGGCTCCATCACCTTTGCCTCGAGCTTGATCGCGATCCCCTCCAGATCGGCGATGTGGCGCTCGGCCTCGGGATGGGCGCGGAAGGCCTCGAACGCGCCGCGGTCGCGCCATTGCGAATAGTTGAGCAGGCGCGTGCCGTCCTCGCTGGCGTGGATGGAGCTGGAGACGAAGCCCGGCTGATGCCGGGTGAATCCGGTGATCATCTCCGTCACGCGGTCGACGAACGCCTGCTGCCGTTCCGGATCGACATCGATGAAGACGATGACCGTCAGAACGTCCGTCCGCACATAGGGTTTTGGCTGGGTCATAAAGCTCCCTTCCTTGCTGGGTCACCCCGTCAACGCCCGACGACCGCGACGGGTTCTGCCGCGATTCCGGGCCGCCTGCGGCGTCTTGACACGCCCGACCAAAGCAGTAACGTGGTTTCGCCGGACGGAAAAATTTTCGCTTAGCGAATTTTATGGAGGCGTCCGGCCGTTTAGGGAGGACATCAATGACTTTGATCCGCTCGGCATCGGCTTCGTCCGATCGCCTGTTCCGCAAGCCTGCCCTGGGCGGCGTTGCCGCCGCGGTGCTTGCGCTCGCCGCGCCCGGGGCCTTTGCCCAGGAGGTGCCGCCGCTGCCGTCCGTCGAGGGACCGGTCGCCAGCGACGACGCCAACCTGCAGCACCCGAGCCGCCGTGGCCCGACCATCGGCCAGGACGCGCCGCGCGAATGGGCCGCCTATGGCGAGCCCGGCTTCTACGACTATGTCGAGGACGAATTCTTCATTTCCGGCGAAGCCGGCGGCGCGCCCTATTCGACCCGCATCGTGGTGCGCCACCCGGCCGATGTCGCCGATTTCTCGGGCCTCACCCTGCTCGAAACCCTGCACCCGGCCCAGTCGGCCCAAACCTGGATGGCCAGCCGCGTCGGCGGCATGCAGAACGGCCACGTCTATGTGGAAGTGGTCAACGAGAACGGCATCCTCGACAGCCTGCGCGCCTTCAATGCCGACCGCTATGCCGACCTGACGCTGGAAGGCGCCATCACCGAGCAGGGCCAGGTCGATCCCGTGCAGAACGAGATCATCGCCCAGGTCGCCAATCTCCTCAAGGCCGATCACCCGCTGGGTGAGGAATGGACCGCCGAGAACCTCGTGATCACCGGCGCGTCCTACACCTCCGGCACGGCGCTGCGCTTCATGCAGCAGGAGAACGGCAACAACGCCTACCAGACCGAGGACGGCGGCCCGCTGATCGACGGCGTCTTCGCCTGGGACACCAACGGCCCGACCCAGGAGCAGCTCGACGATCTGTTCTCCGTGCCCGTGATCATCCTCGCGTCCCAGAGCGAATGGGATGCCGGCCAGCGCACCTGGCCCGCCGAGTCCGACGTCTATCGCCTCTACCAGGTCACCGGCATGCCGCACCTGGAAGACCGCGAGATGCCCGAGGCCGGCTGGCAGGATTGCGAGGCCCCGCTCGACACCTTCATGTTCAACGCCCAGGTGTTCCAGCGCGTGGACAACATCTACGAGTGGCTGGTCAACGGCAACATCCCGCAGAGCGCCGAGCGCGTCCATTTCGAGAGCGAGGAGACCGATTCCCCGTTCATGGTCGACGAGTACGGCAACGCCATGGGCGGCGTGCGCAGCCCGCAGACCGAGGCGCCGTGGCAGACCTTCTCAACCCCCAATCCGGGCGAGAACTTCCTCTGCGGCCTGATGGGCACCTCCGAGCCGCTGCCGGACGACGTGCTGGCCGAGCTCTACCCGAATGTCGGCGACTTCGCCGCCGCCATCACCGCGGCGACCGCCGAGCTGGTCGAGGCCGGCTGGTTCCCGCCCGAATACATCCACGAGATCGGGATCGAGATCCAGAACTTCGCCCAGCATCGCGCGGGCCAGGAATACCGGATCACCAACGACTGAGCCTCGGGTCCTCTTCCCGTGGCCTATCGGACGCCGCGCCCCGAAAGGGCGCGGCGTTTTTTTGGTTGCTTGCGTCACTGCGGACCCAGTCGTCGGGGCGGCATCGCTCTGGATTCCGGCAATGAATGCCGGAATGACATCGGTCGTTTTTCGCCCCGATCCTGCCCCTTCCCAGAGCGTCACCCCGGCATTCATTGCCGGGGTCCAGGCGATGCAGGAACACGCACGAATGTCGGCGTAATCCGGGCCGGTGCTCGAAAAGACGCTGGGCGCGGCGCGACGGACTGTGCAAGATTGGAGAGTCGCCGCACGCAGGGAGGAAGCGCGCAGGCGGCGCGATACGGAGGAGGATTTCATGACCATACCCTTGAGGGGCAGCCTCGTTGCGGGACTGACAGCGCTGGCTGCATTGGGGGCCGCGCCCGCGCTGGCCGCCACATGCGACGAGATCGCGGGGCTCGCGATCGAAGGCGGCACCATAACCGGCACCGAAATGGTGACCGGCGGCACCTATACGATCGCAGGCGGCCAAGGCCCGGTTGAGCACACCGACCTGCCCGACTTCTGCCGCGTGAGCCTCACCATGGCCCCGAGCGAGGCTTCGGCCATCGCGGTCGAGGTCTGGCTGCCGGCGGCGGAAAGCTGGAACGGCCGCTATCTCGCCATGGGCAATGGGGGCTTTGCCGGCTCGATCGGCGCCAGCGGCATGATCGCGCCCCTGCGCGCGGGCTATGTCACCAGCTCCACCGACACCGGGCACACCGTGACGGACGGCAGCTTCGGGCTGGACGAGGACCTGCTGCTCGACTTCGCCTATCGCGCGGTGCACGAGATGGCGCGCGCGTCCAAGGAGACCATCGCGGCCTTCTACGAGGCCGAGGCCGAGCAGGCCTATTTCAGCGGCTGCTCCACAGGCGGGCGGCAGGCGCTCACGGCGGCGCTGCGCTATCCGGACGATTTCGACGGCATCATCGCCGGCGCGGCGGCCATCTCCGGCGCGCGCCTGCACGCCTCCCAGACCTGGGAAGGGCGCGTGGGGCATCGCGAGGACGGCGCCCTGCCCTCGGCCGACGATCTCGTAACGCTCAACCAGGCCGCGCTGGCGCAATGCGACGCGCTGGACGGGGTGGCGGACAACGTGATCGAGAACCCGCTGACCTGCACCGTGGACGTGGCGGCGGCCGGCTTCTCCGGCCCGGTCGCGGACACGCTGCAAAGCCTCTACAACGGCCCGATGACCGCTGCGGGCGACCCGATCTTCCCGGGCCTGGCGCCGGGCAGCGAGGCCGGCTGGGGCCAGATGCTCGGCCCCGATCCGCTGTTCGTGGCCGTCGATTTCTACCGCTACTTCGTCTATGGCGACGCGAGCTGGAGCCCGGAAACCTTCGATCCGGAAGCCGCAGTGGCCGACGCCGCGGCGGTGGCCGACATCATCGGCTCGGAATCGAGCGACCTCTCGGCCTTCTTCGCCAATGACGGCAAGCTGCTGCTCTATCACGGCTGGGCCGACCCCGGCATCTCGCCCTATAACAGCATCGACTATTACGAGGCGGCGCTGGCCAATTCCGGACCCGAAGCGGCGGACAACATGCGCCTGTTCATGGTGCCCGGCATGGGCCATTGCGGCGGCGGCGAAGGCCCCACCAGCTTCGACAGCCTCGCGGCGCTCGACGCCTGGGTGAGCGAGGGCACGGCGCCCCAATCCATCATCGCCTCGCGCATCCGCGACGGTGAAGTGGACCGCACCCGGCCGCTCTGCCCCTATCCGCAGACCGCCGTCTACAACGGCACGGGCGACACCGACGACGCGGCGAGCTTTATCTGCCAGTAGGCGGCAAGACTCGCGGCAGCATCGCACTGGATTCCGGCAATGAATGCCGGAATGACATCGGAGGTGGTGCACCATCTCGCCCAAACTTCAATCGTCACCCCGGCATTCATTGCCGGGGTCCAGGCGATGCGGCCCCGGCACAGGAGCTCACGCCGGCAACCGCTCCAGCCAGCGCGCGGTGATGGTCTCGGCCATGTCGAGCCCTTTTCGCGGCCGTCCGCCCGAGACCGCGGCGATCTCGCCGGCGAGCGTCCCCGCTTCCCAGGCGGCGAGGATCGCGGGGTGGATGTAGCACCGCCGGCACACTGCCCGCGTATTGCCGAGCCGCCGCGCGACCGTGTCGATGGCCGCGTTGAGGGCGCGCCTGCGCCCGCTGACGCTTTCGGGCACCGGGCTTTCGGCCAGAACCTCGAGCGCGAGGATGGTGCCGCCCCAGGTGCGGAAATCCTTGGCCGAGAAATCCTCCCCCGCATGCTCGTGGATATAGGCGTTGACGTCGTGCGAGCCGACGGGCCGGCGCTCGCCATCCTCGGCCGTGTAGGCCAGCAGGGGCTGACCGGGAATGTCCTCGACGCTCTTGACGATGCGGGCGATCCGCCGGTCGCGCAGGGACAGGCGCCATTCCTTGCCCGATTTGCCGGTAAAGGCGAAGCGCAGGGTTTCGCCTTCGACCGTCACGTGCTCCCGGGTGAGCGTGGTGAGCCCGTAACTGTCATTGGTGCGGGCATATTCGGGATTGCCGACGCGGATCAGGGTTTCGTCGAGCAGGTGGATGACCGCCGCCACCGCCTTCTCGCGCGGCAGGCCCCGCAGCGCCAGATCGGCCTCGACCCGGGCGCGCAGGCCCGGCAGGGCGGCGGAAAAGCCGAGGAGATTGCCGTATTTGGCCTCGTCCCTGAACGCGGTCCAATCCGGATGATAGCGGTATTGCTTGCGGCCGCGCTCGTCGAGCCCGGTCGCCTGGATATGCCCGCGCGGATCGGGGCAGATCCAGACGTCCCGCCACGCGGGCGGGACGGCCAGGGTTTTGATGCGCGAAAGCGTCTCCGGATCGCGCAGCAGCGTGCCGTCGGGGAGCCGATAGCTGAACCCGCGCCCGGAGCGGCGGCGCCGGATCCCCGGCTCGCTGTCGCTCACATAGCGCAGCCCGTTGGCGCGCAGATGGCTGCGGAGCAAGACCTCGTCCATCGTCAGCTCGAGGGAAAATCTCCGCCATTGACGTGGATCGCCTGCCCCGTGATGTAGCGGCCGTCCTCGCTGGCGAGCAGCAGATAGGCGGGCGCCACCTCGTTGGGCTGGCCCGGGCGGCCGAGCGGGGTATCGGTGCCGAACTCGGCCACCTTGTCGGGCGGGAAGCTGGCGGGGATGAGCGGGGTCCAGATCGGCCCCGGCGCCACGGCGTTGACGAGGATGGGCTTGTCCGCCAGCCGCGTGGCGAGCGAGCGGGTCAGCGCCACGATCGCGCCCTTGGTCATCGCATAGTCGACGAGCTCGGGATTGCCGCGATAGGCCACCACCGAGGCAGTGTTGATGATGCGCCCGCCGGGCTTCAGATGCTTGAGCGCCGCCTGCACCATGAAGAAATAGCCCATGAGGTTGGTGTCGATCACCTGCCGAACCGCGGCCTCGTCCACGTCTTCGAGGTTTTCGCGCACGTGCTGCTCGGCGGCGTTGTTGACGAGGATGTCGAGCTGGCCGAAGCGCGAGATCGCCGCATCGACCAGGGCCTCGCTGGTGGATTTCTCCCCGATATCGCCCCGCACCAGCTCGGCCTCGCTGCCCTCCTCGGCCACCAGATCCCGGGTCTCGCGCGCGTCCTTGTCCTCGTCGAGATAGCCGATCACCACCTTGGCGCCTTCGCGGGCGAACAGCACCGAAACCGCGCGCCCGATGCCCGAATCCCCGCCCGTAATGACCGCGACCTTGCCTTTGAGCCGGCCGCTGCCGGGAAAGAGGGGCGCATATTCGGGCTGGGGCCGCATCTTCGACTCGTCGCCGGGCTGATGGTCCTGTTTCTGCTTGGGTTGCGACATGAGCGTGATCCTTGTTGTTGGGCGGTCAGGAGAAAACGGCCAGCAGGGCGACGACGGCGAGCACCACCAGCCCCACGATGACATAGGCCGCAAAGCCGCCCATGCCGTTGGGCTGGCGCGATTGCGGCGTGGAGGGTCCGGTTCGCTGCGCGAACTCGGCGCGCCGGGCATCGGGTGGGGTCGGCACCCCTCCGGCCTCGGCGTCGGTGCCGAGCGGGGCGGCCGACGGGTCCGGCCATTCGAGCTTGTCGCCGGTCCGGCCGCTGTCGATGGCGGCGCGGATCTGATCCTCTGTGGGGGCGGCTTTGGGGTCACTCACGGGAAGACACCTCCTGCCCTGGGCGTGATGCGGAGATAATCCGCACCCATGCGGTCCGTTCCCTCGCAACGTAACCAGAGCGGGCGGCGTTTGAGGGAGGCAACCCGGACATGGAGTGAGCGAAATGACCGACAGGAAGAGCCAGCCCGAGGACAAAGCCGAACCCAAGCCGTCGAGCGGCGGCGCGGCGGCCTATAGCGAGGGCCGCGAGCCCGGCCCGGCGGGCTCGCCGGTGCAGATCCGCCCCGCGGGCGCGGAAAGCACGCGCGACGACGACGCGCCGTGGGACGAGCGCGACGAGGCCTCCGACGAGTCGTTTCCCGCGAGCGACGCCAGCGCCAAATACTAGCGCGACCTATCAGCGAACGGGCCGGGTCAATCCGGCTCGTCGCGCGGGACCGGCCGCGGCCATTCGAGAATGAGCCGCGACCGGCGCTCCGCGGTCAGGTAGCGCCAGACCCATTGCAGCGTCACCATGACCCGGCTCTGAAATCCGATCAGCAGATAGACGTGGATCAGGGCCCAGAGCAGCCAGGCGGCAAAGCCCTTGATGCTCAGCCTCTCGCTTTCGTAAACCGCCGCATTGCGACCCACGATGGCCGTGTTGCCGCGCGAGCGGTAGCGGAACGGCGCGACCTTCTGGCCCTGGGCCAGCGCGCGCCCCACATGGGCGCCCTGCTGGCGCGCCACCTGGGCGAGGCCAGGCAGGGGTTTGCCATCCTCGTCCAGAGCCGCCGCCAGATCGCCCAAGACGAAGACGCGCGGGTCGTCGGGCAGCGACAGGTCGGGCGAGACGACCACCCTGCCCGCTTTGTCCAATTCGGTATCCAGAAGCGCGCCCACGGGCGAAGCCGCGACCCCCGCGGCCCAGAAAATGGTCCCGGTCTCCACCACCTCGCCGCCGAAGGTGATGCCGCGATGGTCGATGGCCTCGACCCGGCTGCCCAGCTTCACCGCCACGCCGCGGCGCGCGAGCTTTTCGGCGACATAGGCGGAGTGCTCGGGCGTGAAGGGCGACAGCAGCCGGTCTCCGGCCTCGATGAGGATGATGCGGGCGTTCTCGGGGCGCACATGGTGGAACTCGCGCCGCAGGGTGCGCCGGGCCAGTTCGGCCATGGCGCCCGCCATCTCGATGCCGGTCGGCCCGCCCCCGACGATGACGAAGGTCAGGAGCCGCGCGCGCTCGTCGGCATTGGTGGTGACCTCGGCGCGCTCGAAGGCTTCGAGCATGCGCGAGCGGATGGCGAGCGCATCCTCCACCGATTTGAGCCCCGGCGCCCGCGTCCGCCAGCCCTCATTGCCGAAATAGGTGTCGCGCGCGCCGGTGGCGACGATGAGCCTGTCGTAGGCGAGCGTACGGCCCGAGGAGAGCAGCACGGTCCTCGCGGCGCGATCGAAGCCCTGCACCGAATCCATCAGCACGTCGACATTGGGATAACGGCCGAGGATGCGGCGGATCGGGGTGGCGATGTCGGCGGGGCTCAGCGCGGCCGTCGCGACCTGATAGAGCAGCGGCTGGAACAGATGATGGTTGCGCCGGTCCACGACCGTGACCCGGAGGCCGGCCCGCGCCAGCCTTTTTGCCGCTTCGAGGCCGGCAAAGCCGGCCCCGATGATGACGATCCTGCCGTTTTCGGCATCTGCCATACGCCGTTCCGCTCCCTGCGCCGCCCAGGGGGATCAAAGCGGGGGGAGCCGAGCGGTTCCGCAGACGGGCTCAATTGCCGGTAAAGCCGCCCGGCCGATTGGGCACGCCCTCGAGGCCCGCTTCCTCGATCAGCCGCGCTATGGTGCCGTCAGCGACCATGGAATCGATAGCGTCGTCGAGCAGCTCGCGCAGGAAGCTGTTCCGCGAGAGCAGCAACCCGCCGGCCTCGATCCGCGCCGTCATCTGCGGCTCGAGGCTGAGGACCGGAAGGCCCTGGGCGCGGGGATCGGTCCCGGTCAGCGCCGCGAAGCTCGGGCCGTAGATCACCATGCCGCCGATGGTGCCGTCGAGCAGGCGCGTCAGCATCAGGTCCTCGGTGCCGTAGGGCAGCACCATCCAGCGCTGGCTTTCGGGCCGGGTGGCGGCGTAGCGCACGGTCTCGATGAAGCCATACGAGCCGACCGGGGCGCCGATGCGCTGATCGGTCGGAATGTCGCTGATCGCCCTGATCTCGGGGTCGGTGACCACGAGGACATAGGAGAACCCGACATAGGGCCGCGTGACCGTGAATTCCTGCGGGTAGGCGTTGGCCGCCAGCCCCATGCCCAGCATCACGTCGCAATCATTGGTGAGCGCGATGAACAGGTCCTCGGCGGCGTATTCCCCTCCGATCCCGTAGCCCATGCGCAGGGGCGTGAAGCTGCTGTCGAGCAGCAGCCGGCCCGCGATCTCCTCGCCCACGGCCTGGTCGAAGGGCGTGGTCGGGCTGGTTTCGTAATAGCAGAAGCGGACGGTGCCGCCGGTCTGGAGACGCCAGGTTTCCAGCAGCGCCGGATCGACGGCGCCGGCCACCTGCGCGGCCGCCGGGGCCGTCAACAGTGCCAGGCCCGCGAGGGCGCTGGCGACGCCCTGCCGTACATGGCCCCAATATCGTGCGCGAGTCATGGACTCCACCTTTCAAAGTCGGCCGGAATGAAAGCGCCCCGGAAACGCGTAAGGCTTCCGGGGCGCAAAGGTTCAGGCGAAAAGACCCTTAGTCACGCAGGCGGAACACGTGGATCGAGTTCGCACCCTGACGCGGAACCGCAAGGCCCGGGGTCAGCGCGGGATGGGTCTGGTTGCTCTGGCCGGCAGCGATCACGAGATACTGCACGCCGTTCACCTCGTAGGTCATCGGGTTACCGCCGATGGGAGCCTGGAGGCGGTGACGCCACAGTTCCTCGCCGCTGGAAGCGTCGAGAGCCTGGATGTAGCGGTCGGCGTCGCCCACGAAGAGCAGCCCACCGCCGGTGGTCAGCACCGCACTGGTGAAGCGCGGACCCTGCTGGATGTCGAAGACCGGCTCACCGGTCGCGGCATCGAGCGCATGCAGCGAACCGACGCCCGAGGCCCCCGGAGCCAGCGTGTCGCCGAAGCTCTGGTAGAAGCCGACGGCCGAACCCGGCGACGCCTCGCCCATTTCCTGGGCAGCAGCGGTCTGACAGGTATTGGCGGCCGGCAGGTAGAAGAGGCCGGTATCGGGGCTGTAGGCCGTGGCCTGCCACAGACGACCACCCGGGATGGCCGGGCAGACGGTGACGGGCTCGCCGAACTCGGTCGGGATCAGGTCCACGTTGGCGGCGACTTCGCCGGTCTCGTGGTTGATGATGACGGAGTTCTGGTAGACGGTTTCCTGAGCGTAGATGAACTCGCCGGTCGCAGCGTCGAGACCGAAGGTCACGCCGTTCTTGCCCGGGGTCGAGACGATCATCTTGCGGGTTTCGCCGTCGACCTCAGCGTCGATGACCATGCGCTCGAACGGGGAGTCCAGGTCCCAGTTGTCGCGCGGCAGGTGCTGGTAGTACCAGACCATCTCGCCGGTATCGGCATCGAGGGCGATGGTGGAGTTGGTGTAGAGCACGTCGCCGTCGCCCGTGCCGCGGGTGATTTCCGCGTAGGGGATGGGCATGCCGGTGCCGAAGAACACCATGTCCAGATCGGCGTCATAGGTGGCCGTGGCCCAGATGGAGGCGCCCCAGCGGTTTTCCTGCGGAACGCCGTTCCAGCTCGCCTCGATCTCCTCGCCAGCCTCGGGAGAGGCAAGCGTGTTGAAGCGCCACAGCTCTTCGCCGTTGGTCGCATCGTGCGCGGTGAACCAGCAGGCGCCGGCCGTGCCCACGATCGAGCAGCCCGAAGTGCCGGTGAAGACCTTGCCGTCTGCGACCAGCGGGCCGGCGGTGAAGGAATAGCCGGCTTCCCAATCGTTGACCTGCACGTCCCACTGGACCTGGCCGGTGAGCGCGTCGAGCGCGATCAGGCGGGCGTCCACGGTGGTCAGGATGACGCTGTCGCCATAGAGCGCGATGCTGTTCTTCTGACGCTGGGCCTGGTTGTTGTGATAGCCGCCCTCGAATTCCGGACGGGTATGGGTGTAGGACCAGATGAGGTCGCCGGTCTCGGCGTCGAGCGCCTCGATATAGTTCTGGTTCTCGGCCAGGAACATGATGCCGTCATGGACGATCGGCGCCACTTCCTGCTGGCCGCCCTGGCCAAGGGCCCAGCTCCACACCAGCTCCAGATCGCCCACCGTGTCGGTGTTGATCTGATCGAGCGGGCTGTAGCCCCAGTTGTTCACGGTCCCGCGCCACTGCAGCCAGTCGGACGGATTGGGATCGAGGATCATCTCGTCGGTAACCGGGGTCCAGGACCTGTCGGTATCCTGGCCCAGGGCCGGAACCGCGGCGGTCAGGACCAGCGCGGAACAAACGCCCAGAAGAATATGATGCTTCACGGAAAAGCCTCCCATCACACATTAGGACTAGGGACTACCCCGGCACATACCGGGGCAGCGCGAATGAACGGCCACCGTCCGCACTTGGGGAAACGGCGGCCTTCCACGGTGTTGCGGGGATTGACGCGCGGCAGGTGTCCTCTCCTTCCGCGCGACGCCCCCGTCTTCATTATTTATTCCGCCGCCGGCTCCTCGTCGGCCGGCTCGTCGCCAGCCTCGGGTGCGTCGGGGTCAATGGTTTCAAGCACCGCCTGGTCGGGCGGGAGCGGTTCGCTGCCCGTGGCCGGATGGCCGTTTTCCGACAGGAGATAGGCGACGATGTCAGCATATTGCTGCGGTTGCAAGCTGCCCGGCGCGTCGGCCGGCATCGCGGTCGAAGCATAGGAATAGAACAGCCACGCGGTGGGATAACCCGCGATCGAGCCGATGAGGTCCTGGCCGTGGCAGGTGCCGCAGCGCTGCTCGTAGCTCGTCTTGCCGGTGGCCACCTGATCTTCGGTGATGTAGCCGCCGCCGGCGGCCTCTTCGGACGCCGCGGCTTCGGAAGCCGGCGCCTCGTCCTGGACGGCGTCGGCGTCCTGGGCAAAAAGTGCTCCGCCGAAGGCGAGCGGGAGGGCAAGCGCGCCGGTCATCAGAACCCTGAGGGCTCCCTTCGCCGACGATTTCGTTTGGTTCGGGAGGTCAGAAATACCGGGCACGGCATTCTCCTTTTTATTCTCTTTTCATGGGAGGGATGGCATCATTCATGGGCTTTGTCAAAGGCGGGAGCCCAGGTTATTCAAATTTGAGCTAACCCTTTTTACGACTCGCCGGGTGGCGCCCGGGGGGCGATTGTTCCGCCTGTTTCAGCCTGGCTTCACGGTCGATATTCGGCGCAGAAGGCACCCTTTTTCACCGAAGTGCGCGCTGTGCCTGAGGCAAAATCGGCGTCAGGCCGAACCGGTTCCACCCTCGCGAGGAGAAAACGCATGGGCATCATCGACCTCTCGGGCCAGCAGCTGCTCTACGGCGTGTTCGCCATGGTCTGGATCGTGGCGACCCACGGCCTGTTCGTTGCGCTTTTCGCCCGGCTATTGGGGGAGCGCGGCCCGGCCTATGACGGTCACCTCACGCTCAATCCCCTCACTCATGGCGACCCCATCGGCGTACTGGCCCTGATCGTCACGCCCTTCGGGTGGATTCGCCTGCCGCGCCTCGATCCCAAAGAAACCCGCGGCGGCGTGCTCGGCATCCTCGCGGTGATTCTCCTGAGCCTCGCCGCGACCCTGGCGCTGGCCGCCGTTCTCTTTGCCCTGCGTCCGCTGATCTACAGCATGCTCTCGGGCAATATCATGGGTTTGACCCTGATCGGGCTTGCCGAGACCGCGGCGCGCAAGTCCGTGACCTTCGCCCTGTTCAACCTGCTGCCGGTCCTTCCGCTCACCGCCGGGCTGATCTGGGCCGGGCTCGCCCCCGCCCTTTACGAGGCCATGGCGCGCCATGTCCGCTGGATCGGGATCGCACTGGCGGTGCTCATCCTCACCGGCGTGCCGACCATGCTGCTCGGCGGCCCCGCGAGCGTGGTTCAGGGCTGGCTGTCGCCCTGAGCGATGACGATGATCTCGGCCAGCAGGCCTTCGAGCGTATCCAGATAGCCGTTGCCCGCCGAGGGCAGGTTCTCGTTGGAGGTGATGACGACGGTCAGCTCGGCCGAGGGCACGACATAGAGCAACTGCCCGCCATAGCCCCAGCCGTAGGAGACGGGCGCGCCGGCGATCTCGTCGAGGAACCAACCATAGCCATAGGCGTCCCCGTTCATGCGCGACTGCGTGCGCGGCACCCATGATTCAGCGATCCATTCGGCCGGCACGAGCTGCTCGCCCGAGGCCGTGCGGCCCTCGTTGCGGTAGACCTCCCCGAACGCCAGCAGCGCTTCGGGCCGCAGGGCCATGTTGTTGCCGCCGAGATAGATGCCCTGCGGGTCGCGGTCCCAGCCCGTGATGGCGAATCCCTCGATCGGGGACAGCCAATCCTCGGCCAGCGCCAGCGTGGAGCGCCCGGTCGCCTCGGTGAGAATGGCCGAGAGCAGATGGGTCGAGCCGGTGGAATATTGCATCTCCCCGCCCGGGTCGTCGGCGAAGGGCTGGGCGAGCGCGAAGGCGACCCAGTCGGGGCTCGCGGTCCAGGCCGCGTAATATTCGTTGGAGGTGCGGGTGAGGCCGGCCTGCATGGACAAAAGGTTGCCGATGGTGATGTCGAACAGGCGCGGATCGGGATCGGCCGGCAACCGGTCCTCGAAGAACGGCGCGATCGGCTGATCGACGCCCTCCAGCACCCCGCGGTCGATGGCGATGCCGACCAGGGCCGAAATGATGCTCTTGGAGGCGGACTTGATGTTGTGGGGCGCGGACACGTCATGACCGTTGAAGCCCTGCGCCAGCACGAGCGCGCCGCGATGGCTGATGAGCAGGGTTTCCAGTTCGTCCAGCGCGCCCGCCTCGTCCACGATGTCCGCGAAATCGGCTTCGGTGAGCGGGGAGTCCTGCGCCATGACCGGGACGGAAAGCAGGGCGGCAAGGGCCAGGACCATGGGCAGCGCGTGCATCGCTCTCTCCTTCCCGTCTTCGAGCGTCATCATAACGGTCGAATGCAGGATGGTGTTGCCTTGCCCAAATGAAAAGGGAGGCCGGAGCCTCCCTTTGCGGTCTTGCGTGGCGCTGGCCGCTATTCCGCGGGAACCGGGGCGACGCCGCTGTCCTCTGTATCGAGCGAGTCGATGGTCTCGACCCGGTCATAGGCCGCCTGGTCGAGGATGCCCTGGCGCTTGGCCACGATGGTGGGGACCAGCGCCTGGCCCGCGACGTTGACCGCGGTGCGGCCCATGTCGAGGATCGGGTCGATGGCGAGCAGCAGGCCCACGCCTTCGAGCGGCAGGCCCAGGGTCGAGAGCGTCAGGGTCAGCATGACCGTGGCGCCGGTGAGCCCGGCCGTGGCGGCCGAACCGATCACCGCGACGAAGGCGATCAGCAGATATTCCTGGATGCCGAGGTCGATGCCGAAGAACTGGGCCACGAAGATCGCCGAGATCGCCGGATAGATCGAGGCGCAGCCATCCATCTTGGTGGTCGAGCCGAGCGGCACCGCGAAGCTCGCATATTCACGCGGCACGCCGAGGTTCTTCTCGGTCACCCGCTCCGTGATCGGCAGGGTGCCGATGGAGGAACGCGACACGAAGCCGAACTGGATCGCCGGCCAGGCGCCCTGGAAGTAGCGGATGGGGTTGAGCCCATGGGCCGTGAGCAGCGCCGGATAGACGATGAGCAGCACGATGGCGAGCCCGATATAGATCGCCGCGGCATACCAGCCGAGCTGCGCCAGCGTATCCCAGCCATAGACCGCGACCGCATTGCCCAGGAGGCCGACCGTCGCGATCGGGGTGAGCCGGATGATCCACCACAACAGCTTGTGGATGATCTTGAGGAAGGACCGGTTGAGCTCGAGGAACGGCTTGGCGGCATCGCCGACCTTGAGCGCGGCCACGCCCACGGCAATCGAGATCACCAGCACCTGGAGCACGTTGAAGCTCAGGCTGGTATTGCCGCTGTTGAGGTTGGTCGAGGCCTGGAGCCCGAGGAAATTGCCCGGGATCAGCCCGGTGAGGAAATCGAGCCAGGAGCCGCTGCGCGAGGGCGCGCGCGCCGCTTCGGCCGCGACCTCAGTGTTGAGGCCCGGCTGCAGGATAAGGCCGAGCGCGATGCCGATGATGACGGCGATGAGCGCGGTGATCGCGAACCAGAGAAGGGTTTGCCAGACCAGCCGCGCCGCGTTGCTCAATTCGCGCAGATTGGCGATCGAGGCCACGATGGCGGTGAAGATCAGCACCGGCACGATGGCGCGCAACAGCGAGACGAAGCTCGAGCCCACGGTGGACAGTGTCTGCACGAGCCAGTTCGGCCCGGCCTCGGTCGGCCCGATCTGCCGGGCGATGAGCCCCACCACCACGCCAAGCACCAGGGCGATGAGCACCTGGAACCCGAAATTTGCGTAGAATGGCTTCGGCGCCCGGCGCGTGGCCGTGACGGTCGATGAAGACATGGGATTGCCTTTCTTTAGCAAGCTGCCTGCGGATTGACCGCAGTGCCTCCAGATTAGGCAAATAATCTACGCCTCGGCATACGTGCCGCCAAGTCATCGGCGTTGCGCGGCCTGCGGGCCGGGGGGAATAAAGTACTGCCTCGCGCCCGTAACGCAAAACAAGCCGGGCCGTTCCACGGGGGAATGGAGCGGCCCGGCCTGCATGAGACAGCGCGGTTCGGGACCCCTGAGGCTGCGCTGTCGCGTATCGTGGATGTGGAGAGAGCACCCCTCATCCGACCTCCGCTTCGCTCCGGCCACCTTCTCCCTCAAGGGGAGAAGGGGATTCCGTGGCTTATCAACTCCGCGCACCCCTCTCCCCTTGAGGGAGAGGGGCCGGGGGTGAGGGGTGCCTTGGGAAGCCCCAATCCCTCAGAATTGCGCCGCCTCGGTGGACCCCGCCATGGCGGTCGTCGCGCTCTTGCCTTGAGTCACCACGGTCGAAACAGCGTCGAAATAGGACGTCCCCACCTCGCGCTGGTGGCGCACGGCGGTGAAGCCCGAGTCCACGGCCGCGAATTCGGCTTGCTGCAGCTCGGAATAGGCGGCCATGCCGCGCTCCTTGTAGCCGCGAGCCAGGTTGAACGTGGTCAGCGACAGGTTGTGATACCCGGCCAGGGTGATGAATTGGTACTTGTAGCCCATGGCGCCGAGCTCGCGCTGGAACGCAGCCATCTCGGCCTCGCCCATGTGCTTGGCCCAGTTGAACGAGGGCGAGCAGTTATAGGCGAGCATCTGCTCGGGATATTCGGCCCGGATCGCCTCGGCGAAGCGGCGGGCGTCCTCGAGGCTCGGTGTCGAGGTCTCGCACCAAATGAGGTCCGCATAGGGCGCATAGGCCAGCCCACGCGCGATCGCCGCATCGAGGCCGCCGCGCAGGCGATAGAATCCCTCCTCGGTGCGCTCGCCGGTGATGAAGGGCGCATCGTATTCGTCGATGTCGGAGGTGATGAGCTGGGCCGCCTCGGCGTCGGTGCGCGCCATGATGAGCGTGGGCACGCCCATGACGTCCGCGGCCAGGCGCGCGGCGTTGAGGGTGCGGATGAACTGGCGCGTCGGCACCAGCACCTTGCCGCCCAGATGGCCGCACTTCTTCTCGGACGCGAGCTGGTCCTCGAAATGCACCGCCGCCGCGCCGGCCTCGATCATGGCCTTCATCAGCTCGAAGACGTTGAGCGCGCCCCCGAAGCCGGCCTCGGCATCGGCGATGATGGGCACGAAATAGTCGATGTCGGCATCCGAGATCCCGTCGATGCGCTCCATGGTCTGGATCTGGTCGGCGCGCTGCAGCGCCTTGTTGATGCGCTTGACCACAGCGGGGACCGAATCCACCGGATAGAGGCTCTGGTCGGGATACATGTTGCCCGAGGAATTGGCGTCGGCGGCGACCTGCCAGCCCGAGAGATAGATGGCCTTGAGGCCCGCCTTGACCTGCTGCACCGCCTGGTTGCCGGTGAAGGTGCCGAGCGTGGGCACGAAATCCTCCGAATGCAGCAGCTCCCAGAGCCGCCGCGCGCCGTTCTCGGCCAGGGTGTGCCGCACGGTCAGCGAACCGGCGAGGCGGACCACGTCGTCAGGCGTGTAGTCGCGGGCAATGGTGCGCCACCGCTCCGGCGCCCAATCGGGCACGGGAAAGGCGGACGGGGTATCGGAAGAGGAACGGTCGAGCATGGTCGGCACTCACATGTGAAGGAAAAAAGAGCCCGGACCCCGAAAGGTCCGGGCCAAGTGTCACCAGCGGAGACTGGTGCGATGAAACTCAGGCGCGCGCGGCGCGGGCGAAGGTGGCGGCGACCATGGGCGCGCCGTCGAACAGGGCCGTGCCGCCCGCCTCGGCGCCCGCGAGTGTGAAGCTGTGGCGCCCGGCGCGGTGCACGATGGAATAGTCGCGGCCCGCAAGGCCCTGGGCGTGGTAGCTGGCCATCACGTCGGCCATGGTCGGCGCGATGATGGTGATGAAGTCTTCATCGAGCGGTGTTTCGGTTTGCAAAGCCATGTCAATTCTCCTCGCTCAGCATCTGAGTAAATAATTGACAGACCCCCAGTGAGAGTTCAATGCTTACAGCGTTTCCAGCGTGTTAGGCTGTAAATTCCTGCAAATCGCTGGCTGTAAATCTGTAAATTCTGTCAGGAGGAACCCGTGGACGCGGCGCTGCAGATCGGGGGACGGGTCAAACGGCTGAGGCGCAGCAAGGGGCTGAGCCAGGCGCAGCTCGCCGAGGCGCTCGACATCTCCGCGAGCTATCTCAACCTGATCGAGCACAACCGCCGCCGCATGACCGTGCCGCTGCTGTTCCGCATCGCCGGGCATTTCGGGGTCGAGCCGGGCGAACTGGCCGAAAGCGACGATGGGCGGCTGGTCGGCGACCTCATGGAGGTGTTCGGGGACGAGATGTTCGCCGAAACGCCGCTGACCAACACCGACATCCGCGATTTCGCCGAGACCCACCCCCATACGGCGCGGGCGGTGCTCAAGCTCTTCGACAAGGTCAAGGCCCTGAGCGCGCCCGGCGCCGCGGGCGGCGAGATGCCGGCCAGCACGAGCCAGATGATCACCGAGGCGGTCTCGGACTTCCTGCAGGAGAACGGCAATTATTTCGGCACGCTGGAGGCCGCGGCCGAGCGGGTGCATCGCGACATGGATATCGGCGAGGACGGCATGGAGCCCGCCCTGCGCGCCTATCTCGCCAATATCTTCGGCATCGAGGTGCGGCTCGCCTCCCTGCCCCACGGCATCGCGCGGCGCACCGATCCGTCCGGCCGCATCCTCGAGATCTCGGATGTGCTGGAAGCGGAAAGCGCGGCCTTCCTCATCGCCCAGCACCTGGGGCGGCTGGCCGCGCCCGCCGAGATCGACGCGCTGATCGAGGACAGCGCCCTGCCCCAGCCCGACGCGGTCGGTCTCGCGCGCTCGGCGCTCTCGTCCTATTTCGCGGCCGCGCTGCTGATGCCCTACGAGCCGTTCTTCCGCGCCTGCCGCGACATGCGCTACGACATCGAGCGCGTCGGCCGCCGCTTCCGCACCAGCTTCGAGCAGGTGTGCCATCGCATGACCACGCTGCAGCGGCCGGGCATGAGCGGCATCCCGCTGCATCTGGTGCGCACCGATATCGCGGGCAATATCTCGAAGCGCTTCTCGCTTTCGGGCATCCGCATCCCGCGCCACACGGGCGCCTGCCCGCGCTGGAACATCTATGCCGCCTTCCTCCACCCCGGCGACATCAACATCCAGATCAGCCAGATGCCGGACGGCCAGCGCTATTTCTGCATCGCCAAGGCCATCACCAAGGGCGGGCACCGGCACAACGCCCCGCGCCGCCACCTCTCGATCGGCCTGGGCTGCGCCATCGAGCGCGCCGGCGAGATGATCTATTCGGACGGGTTCGACCTCTCGGGCCGCCGCGAAGCCGTGCCCATCGGCGTGGGGTGCCGCATCTGCCCGCGAAAAGGCTGCGCCCAGCGCGCGCATCCGCCCGCCGACCACCGCTTCATGGACAGCGACGGCACGCGGCCCGACAATCTCTACATGACCGTGGACTGAGCACCCGCACCGCCCTTGACACGGCCTCTGCTTGGGGAGCATAGCCGGCCCTGCCTGCCCATGGCGGGCATCAAATCAACGAGTGAGACAATGGACGACAGTTCTAGTCGGCGCTTCTGCCGAAGCGCTTTGCAGAAACGTGGAATTTCCACACGAATGGTTGCCGGCGCGCGCCGGGCCGGACGCATCGACGTGAACTAGTCGGCGTCCTTCCCGATCCGTGCGGGCATCCGCAGATCGGGAACGGACCTATGACCGAAAACACCCTCGCCGCACGCGCCTCCCACGAAGCGCTGCGCCTTCAGCCCGAAAACACCGCTCTCGCCGAAGCCATCCGCGCCTGGCTCGAAACCGGCGACAACGACCATCTGCGCCACGTTCTGGACGACCACCACGAGTTCGACGTCGCCCAGGTGCTCGCCGCCCTCCAGCCGGACGAGGCGATCGCCGCGCTCAACACCCTGGCCCTCGATGCCCGGGCCGAGCTCTTCGGCTACCTGCCCGCCGAAAGCCAGATGGAGCTTTCGCGCCGCCTGAGCCGGCGCGAGCTCGCCGCGATCATCTCGGCCATGTCGCACGACGAGCGCGCCGACCTGTTCAAGAGCCTCGACGAAAGCGCCCAGGCCGATCTCCTGCCCGCCCTGGCCCAGGCCGAGCGCGAGGATTTGCGCAAGCTCGCCTCCTACGAGGAAGGCACCGTGGGCTCGGTGATGACCTCGGACTACGCGGTCCTCACCCCGGACCTCACCGCGAGCAAGGCCCTGGCGGAGCTGCGCATCCAGGCGCCCGACAGCGAGACCATCTACATCGCCTATATCGTGGACGACGAACGCCGGCTTATCGGCGTCGTCAGCCTGCGTGACCTGCTGCTCGCGCGGGCCGGCGAGCGCGTCAGCGATCTCATGACCACCGCCGTGGTGCAGGTTTCGGCCGACGCGCCGCGCGAGGAAGCGGCGCGCCTGATCGCGCAATACGACCTCCTGGCCGTGCCCGTGGTCAATGGCGGCGAGAAGCTGGTCGGCATCGTCACCCAGGACGACGCCATGGACGTGCAGGCCGAGGAAGCGACCGAAGACTTCCACCGCGCCGGCACGGTGCAGAAGCTGACCGAGAGCGTGCGCACCGCGAGCATCTTCCTGCTCTATCGGGTGCGCATCACCTGGCTGGTGCTGCTGGTCTTCGGCAACATCTTCTCCGGGCTCGGCATCGCCTATTTCGAGGACACCATCGCGGCCTATGTGGTGCTGGTCTTCTTCCTGCCGCTGCTGATCGGCTCGGGCGGCAATGCGGGCTCGCAATCGTCCACCCTGATGGTGCGCGCGCTGGCGACCGGGGACGTGCGCTTTTCCGATTGGGGCATGCTGATCGGGCGCGAGGTGATCGTCGCGACCCTGCTCGGGGTGACCATGGCGCTGGCCGTCTCCCTGCTGGGCTTCGTGAGGGGCGGGATCGACGTGGCCATGGTGGTCGCGGCCTCCATGGTGCTGATCGTCCTGGCCGGGAGCCTCATCGGCATGTCCCTGCCCTTCATCCTCGCCCGCTTCCGGCTCGATCCGGCGACGGCCTCGGCGCCCCTCGTCACCTCGCTGACCGACGTGTTGGGCGTGCTGATCTATTTCGGCGTCGCAACGGCGCTGTTGCCGCTGGGATGAGGGATTGGCGTGGCAAGCGTGCGGAATGCGCCCGTGCCGGTTCCGACGCATCGCTACCCCGGCGAAAGCCGGGGTCCAGCCTGAGATATCGCCGAAATACGCCTGAACGCCGCATCAGCCCGGACGCGCAGCCGCTCCTTTCCGGAGACGCGGCAGGATCTCAGGATGGGTCCCGGCTTTCGCCGGGACAGCGAGGTCGGAGGGCGGGGAAGGCCCGAGGGTAAACTCTTGTCTCCAATCCCCCGCCAAGCGGCCCTCAGCGAGCTGGGCCTGAGCATGAGCGCATGTCCCAAGCAGGCGCACCCGCCTCCCTCCGCCTCCAGCGCCCTTGACATTTTCGTTTCACTCAAGATATATCTTGATGCAAACGAAACAGGAGATCCTCGATGCATTTCCATCGCAACCACGATGACCACTACGGACACGACTTCAACGACATGCGCCGGCACCAGGACCGTCTCCGCGCGATGCGCGGAATGGGCGGCGGCGGGCGCGGACGGCGCGGCAAGCTGTTCGATTCCGCGCAGTTCCAGCTTCTCATGCTGGCGCTGATCGGGGACGACGAGCGCCACGGCTATGAGCTGATGCGCGATATCGAGGCCCGCACCGGCGGCGCCTATGCGCCCAGCCCCGGCGTGGTCTACCCCACCCTCACGCTTCTGGCCGATACCGGCCTCATCGCCGAGACCGAAGCCGAAGGCGCCCGCAAGGCCTATCGCGTGACCGATGCCGGCCGCGAGAAGCTGGCCGAGAACGCCGAGCAGGTCGAGGCGATCCTGGACCGGCTCGACGCGATCGGCAGCCGGGTGGAAAAGGCCGACAGCGCCCCCGTGCGGCGCGCCATGGGCAATCTGCGCCAGGTGATCTTCACCAAGCTCACCAAAAGCGGCACCACCGAGGACCAGATCCTCGAAGCCGCCCGCATCATCGACGAGGCCGCCGGCCGGATCGAACGGCTGAAGTAACGGCATGGCGGGGCTGGCGCTCGCGGCGGCCCTGCACTGGATTCCACCCTCTCCCCTCGTCATGGCCGGGCTTGACCCGGCCATCTGCGATTTTTTCAGCGAATGGAAAGTGACGTTCCGGTCCACCTTTTGATGAACCGGACGCATCGCGGGTCCCCGGATCACGTCCGGGGACGACGAAGGAGAGGTCCAATCGGGGTCCACGGCTCCATACCCGAGCCTTGCTTACGCCGCCTTGAGCACCTGCGCGTCCTGCCTGCGCAGCATGTCGAGGAAACGCTCGGCATAATCCTCGGGCACGGCGTGTTGCACGCTTTCCCGGGCCGCCAACGCCTTGCGCAGCGCGCCGACCTTGGGCAGGCCCGCGGTCGAATCCGCCCCCGACAGCCCGTCGAGCAGATCGAGCTGCCGGAAGGCCGGGGCCAGCGCGATATCGACATAGCCCAGCGCCTCGCCCCCGAAGAACGGGCCGGCGATCTCGTCGTCCAGCCGCTCGAGCTTGGCCCGGGCCTTGTCCCGCGCAGCCTCCAGTTTCTCTTCCGTCGTAGCGCGGCTCAGGGCGTAGAGGTCGCCGAGAAGCTGGGACACGACTTCGATCCAGGCACGGTGGCGCGCCTTTTCCAGCGGATCGGACGGATGCAGCTTCTTGCCCGGCGCGGTTTCTTCCAGATATTCGACGATCACCGCGCTTTCGAACACCACCGCCGGCTCACGGCCCTCGCGCTCCACCTTGAGCACCGGCACCTTGCCGAGCGGGGAGAGCTTCAGGAACCAGTCCGGCTTGTCGGCGAGGTCGATATAGATCACGTCGAAATCCACCCCCTTTTCCTTGAGCGTGATCACCGCACGCTGGACATAGGGGCAAAGCGGAAAGCTGATGAGGGTGAGCTTGGTCAGGGTCGGACTCCGTTCTTATAGGAATGACTACATCGTTTATTACCGATGTTGAACCGCCGAGGGAAGCCGCGCGCCGGATCACGCCTGCCTGAGGGCCGGCAGAACCTCCCGGCCGAAGGTTTCGATGAACGCGGCCTGGTTGCGCCCGACATTGTGCAGGTAGATGGCGGAAACGCCCGCATCCATGGCCTCGCGCAGCCAATCGACGTGCCGAGCCGGATCGGCCGAGATGCGCACGTATCTGTCCATGTCGTCCGGCGTGATGCCGGCGGTATGCGCTCCGATCGCTTCGGGCGTGGCGAGGCTCTCGGCCGCTTCGGCGTCGAGCGCATTGCCGCGCCATTGGGCGAAGGCATTGGCCCGCGCCTCCTCCTCGCTCGCCGCCCAGGAGAGGTGGACCTGCATGAACACCGGCTTGCCCTCCCCGCCCCCGCGCCGGAACGCGGCGATGATCTGGTCCAGCGCCGCGCGCGACTGGGCCAGGGTCAGCAATCCATCCGCCCAGCCGCCGGCCCATTGCGCGGTTTCCGGCGACAGCGCTGCGGCCATGAGCGCGACCGGATGGGCGGGCGCGGTATAGAGCTCGGCATTCTCGACGGCGATCGGGCCGCTCCGGGTTACCCGCTCGCCCGCGAGAAGATCGCGGATGATCCCGGCCCCCGCTTCGAGCCTGGCGTTGCGCGTCGTCTTGTCGGGCCAGCCCTGCCCCACCACCGCCTCGTTGAGCCTTTCCCCGCTGCCCACGGCCAACCAGTCGAACCGGCCCGGGAACAGGTCGGTGAGCGTCGCCGCGGCCTGGGCGAGGATGGCGGGATGATACCGCCAGCCGCCCGGCACGGTGATGAGCCCGAAGGGCAGCGTCTCGGTCGCCTGCATGGCCGCGCCGAGCCAGGACCAGGCAAAACCCGAATGCCCCTGCGCCCGGGTCCAGGGCGCGAAATGGTCCGAGCACATGACGCAATCGAACCCCGCCTTTTCCGCCGCGACGGCGTGCTCCACCAATGCGCGCGGCGAGAATTGCTCATGGGAGGCGTGGTAGCCGATCCGGACCGTCATTCCTGCCTCGCGACGATCCAGCGATAGCCATAGGGACCGAGCTCGGCCCTGGTGACCTCCTCGGGTTCGACCGTTTCGCCCGTGAGAAGATCGGTGAAGCTCGATTCCGGCGCGAACGCCACGTCGACCGTCACCGACACCTTGCGGCCCGCGAGATTGTGCAGCAGCAGCGCCGCCTCCCCGCCGTCGTGATAGGCATAGGCGAAGACCGCCGTGTCGCTGACCACGGGGCAACTCGGCCGTCCGCGCGAGAAAATCTTGTTCTCGCGCCGGGTATAGATCAGCCGCTTGACCTGGTTGAGCAGCGAGTCCGGGTCGTCCTTCTGGGCCGCGACATTGACCGTCTTGTAGGAGAACGGCCCATCCGAGACCGGCTTGGCGGCGAGTTGCGCCGCCGGAGCGGTGGAGAAGCCGCCATTGCGCGAGCCATCCCACTGCATGGGGATGCGCACCGATTCCCGGCCATTGGCGGAAAGGTCCTCGCCCAGCCCGATCTCGTCGCCATAGACGAAGAGCGGGGCGCCGCGCAGGCCCATGATGATGGCGAAGGCAAGCGCCACACGGCGCTGGTCGCCGCCGAGCATGGGCGCCAGCCGGCGGCGCACGCCGCGTTCATAGACCTGCATGTCGTCGCTGGGCGCGAAGGCCGCGAAGACGTCGTCGCGCAGGTCGTCGGGCACGCGCGAAAAATCCAGCTCGTCGAGATTGCGCAGGAAATTGGCCCAGCCGCACCCGGCAGGAGGCTGCGGCACCAAAGCCTGGTGCCGGACGATGGCCGTCGCGTCCTCGCGCGCCAGCGCCGCGAAGATGGAGCAGGCGCCCGAGAAATCGAACAGCAACCCCATCTGGTCGCCATCGCCGAAATAGTCGCGCAGCTTTTCGACCGGCATGTTGACCTCGCCGAGCAGCAGGCCGTCCTCACGCCGCTCGCGGGCATAGAGCGCCATCTCGCGCAGCACGCCGTGCGGATCGCGAGGGCTGGCGCGCTTGAGGCCGTTGTCCCCGATGACCAGCGGCGCGGCGTCGATGCGGAAGCCCGAAATGCCGAAGGCGAGCCAATAGTCGATGATGCGCAGGATTTCCGCGCGCACCTCCGGATTGGCGATGTTGAGGTCCGGCTGGAAGCTGTAGAATTTGTGGAAGTAATAGGCCCGCGCCACCTCGTCATAAGCCCATACGCTGGTTTCCTCGCCGGGGAAGATCGAATGCGTATTGGGCTCCACCGGCGGCGGGTCCTGGTTCCAGACGTAATAGTCGCGATAGCGGGAGCGCTCGTCGCGCCGCCCGGCCTGGAACCATGGATGCTCGTCCGAGGTGTGATTGACCACGAGGTCGATGATCACGCGGATGCCGTGCTCGCCGGCGCTGTGGAGGAAATGCAGGAAATCCTCGCGCGTGCCGGACTGGGGATGGATGGCGTAATAGTCCGAGACATCGTAGCCATTGTCCCGCCCGGGCGAGCCGAAGAACGGCAGCAGCCAGATGCAGGTGATGCCCAGTTCGGCGATATAGGGCAGGCGCTCGGCCAGCCCGATGAAGTCCCCGACCCCGTCCCCGTTGCCATCGGCGAACTTCTTGACGTTGACGCCGTAGATGACCGCGTCGGTAAACCAGGGCTCACGAAACATAGAGGGCAACCACGGGCTGGCGAGGGGAAAGAGGCATGCTGGCCTAATCGCTTCGCCGCGCGGTTCGTTCCCGCCTGCGCGGCGGGAGGGGGAACGCACGTCCGGCCCGCGCATTGGCTTGGCAAAGCACGAGGACGGACCATGGCAAAAACGAAGCAAAAATGGTCGGCCGAGGTCACCGAGCACAGCGACGCCCTGGACCTCGAAGAGCACATCTTCGAGTCCGATGACCCCAAGCGGATCGCCAGATCGCTCAAGCAGTCGGCGGAGAACTCCACCCGGCGCAAGGCCGAGCCGTTCCGCTCGGCCATGTCCATGCTGACCTTCTATATCAACCGGGCGGGCGACAACCTGCCGGCCAGCCAGAAGAAGGTGCTGGAAGACGCCAAGGACGAACTGCGCCGGGAATTCGGGCGCGAGACCTAGGCGAGCCGCATGAGCGCCGAGATCGAAACGGCCTCGCTGGCCGAACTGGCCGCAGAAGAGGCGGAATGCACGCGCTGCCCGCTCTACAAGAACGCCACCCAGGTGGTGCCCGGCGAGGGCGCGGACACCGCGCGCATGATGGTCGTCGGAGAACAGCCCGGCGACAAGGAGGATCTGGCCGGGCGGCCTTTCGTGGGCCCGGCCGGAAAGCTGTTCGACGCCGCGCTCGACAAGGCCGGCATTCCGCGCGACGCCCTGTTCGTCACCAATGCGGTCAAGCATTTCAAGTTCACGCCGCGCGGCAAGAAACGGCTGCACCAGCGCCCCAATGCCGGCGAGGTGCAGGCCTGCAAATTCTGGCTCGACCGCGAGATGGCGCTGGTCGCGCCGCGCGTGCTCGTCGCCATGGGCGCCACTGCGGTGCGCAGCCTGTTCGGCCGCCCGCTGACCATCACGTCGCTGCGCGACACGGTCTCGTATCTGGAGGATGGCACGCCGGTGATCGTCACCGTCCACCCCTCCTTTTTATTGCGCATCCGCGACCCCGAGGACCGCGCCCGGGAATCGGCCGGGTTCATCGCCGATCTGGAGCGCGCATGGACATTGTCCGGGACCGAACCGTGAAGGAACGAAGTGCCCGGCTGCACATTGCAACTCCCGGGGTTCACATACGCTCTCGGAGGATATCATGGCCGAAAAAACACTCGACACTCTGTTTGAAGACACCCTGCGCGACATCTATTACGCGGAGCGCCAGATTTTGAAGGCGCTGCCCAAGATGGCCAAGGCGGCCCAATCCCAGGAACTGGCGGACGGCTTCGAGCAGCATCGCCAGGAAACCGAAGGCCATGTGGAGCGCTTGGAGAAGATCTTCGAGATGCTCGACAAGCGGCCGCGCGGCAAGACCTGCGACGCCATCCTCGGCATCATCGAGGAAGGCAAGGAGATCATGGACGAGTACAAGGGCAACCCTGCGCTCGACGCCGGTCTCGCCGCGGCTGCCCAGGCCGTGGAGCATTACGAGATCGCCCGTTACGGCACGCTCAAGGCCTGGGCCCAGCAGCTCGGGCTCAAGGACGCGGTGACCCTTCTCGACCAGACCCTGGCCGAGGAAAAGGCGACCGATGAAAAGCTCACGGCCCTGGCGGAAGCACAGGTCAATCGCGAGGCGGCATGACCATGGGGCGTCTCGACCGATCCTATCTCGAAGGCATGACCCGCGAGGACGCACGCGCCCTCATGTTGCTTCTCGAGGGTCGAGCCGTCGCCCAGGACCTGCTCGATCGCTTCTGCCTCAAGGGATGGATCGAATCCTCGCCCCAGGGCCATCTCATCACCTGGGCCGGGCGCTGCGTCGTCGAAAGCCTGAACACGCCCAAGGCCTTGAGCCAGAAGATTCGCGCAGAGCATCGCTTTCGTCCAAGCGCAAAACCCGCGGCTGCCAGCTAGCAGCCGCGGCCAGGCACATTAAAACGGGGTGGCGCAGGCCACCCCGTTTTGCGTTGGCAATCGGCGAACGCCTTACTCGATGACGGCGCAGGCCAGACGGTCCCCGGCATCGCCGGCGGGCTGGCTGACATAGTCGTCGCCATCCGCGTGCAGCATCAGCGCCCGGCCGCGTATGCCGTTGTCCTCGCCGTCGAGGCTCACCATCCCGTTGAAGACCTGGGCGCGCAGCACACCGTCCTCGGGCACGTATTGGTTGGGCATGTCGCCCATATGCGGGCCGCCGCCCGCGAGCAGCCCGTGCGCCCGATCGTCGGGATTGAAATGGCCCCCGGCGCTTTCATGCGCATCGGCCGGGTCACACATGCCGTGCTCGTGGACGTGGAACGCGAGCCAGCTCGCAGCAGGAAGCCCCGAAACCTCGATCTCGATCAAGACGCCCGTCTCGGATTCCGTAAGGCTGGCCGTGCCGATCTCCTCGCCGTCGGCATTCACGAAGGTCGCGCTGGCTCCGGGCTCCTGCCCGAGCGCCGGCAAGGCCGCAGCGGCGACCAAGGTGAGCGGAAGGAAAAAGTGCGGAATGCGTCTCATGGGCGATCTCCTCGTGTTTCCGATATCGGCTTCACAAGGGCAAACCGATGGACGGCGAGGGGAGTTCCGCCTCCTATCCCGGGTTTCATGCTGTTGGCCGGTACGCTCAGGCCAGCCCTTCGAGCACGCCGCGCGGCCCGTCCGAGGAATGGCGCGAGGACTCGACCAGGGTCACCCCGTAAAGCTTGTCGTCGATGAACGCGCTGGTGCGGATCGAATGCACGTCGTCATTCTCCTCGCGCGGCGTGCGGCTTCCCGCCTCCGCCTCGGCCGCCACGAGGCGCGCGTCGCCGGCCGTCTGGGCGCGCACCAGCACCTCGCCGCGCCACGCGTGCAGGCTCCAGCCCGGATCGTCGGGAGCGGCGAGCGGATGAAGGCGATAGATATGGGTTTGCATGGAAAACGACACGCGGGGAGAGACCACCCTCCCCGCTGCCTCTATTTGTTGGTCCGGCCGCGACGGGTCGGCTCGATCGATCCGTCGGGCTCGGGATCGTTCATGACGTCGCCTTCCAGCGTATTGTCGCCGCGAAGCGCTTCGACGTCGTCCTCGTCATTGGTGCCGAGCGAATAGCCGATGCCGGGGTCCTCGACCCCTTCGGCGTCATAGTCGAGCCCCTCCTCGTCATCGGCCGCACCGAGCTCCTGCTCGGCCTGCCACCAATGATCGCGATCCCGCCCGATGGGACGGCCCTGCTGCTCCCACAACTCGTAGGCGCGCGTTCGTATGGTATTTTGAGAAACCGGCATGATCCTGCTCCCTGCTGACGTGCCGCAAGGTCAATGCCGGATAGGGCGCGGCGTTCCGCGACGCGGGGAGCCGAAGGCAAAGAATTTCCGGAAGGGGCAGGACAGATGGAGCGGGTGAAGGGAATCGAACCCTCGTCGTAAGCTTGGAAGGCTTCTGCTCTACCATTGAGCTACACCCGCCCGCCGGGCAAAGCTGCCCGTTTTGCCGCCGCGGCGCAACGCTGATTCAGCGGCGTGGAGGCTTATATCGGGCAAACCCGCCGCGAGGCAAGACGGCGCGTGCGCTGCCGGGCGGATCGGTTAATAGCCGTAGCGGATCTCGCCCTGGCTTTCGGCGCTGATCGCCTCGAGGCTCTCCCACGATACGCTTATCGTCGGCGCGCCATAGGCATAGGGCGCGACCTCATAGGGCTGGAACTGGATGATGAGCCCGTAATCGTCGTCGAGCCCCCAGCGCGTGGGGTCGATGACGATTTCCGCGATGTCCTCGGGCCCCTCCGCATACAGCCAGTCGGCGTGCTGGCGCTTGAGCTGCGACCAGGCCGCGTCGCGCAGCACGGTCTGCCAATCCGCGCCCGCAAAGATGTCCGAGGCTTCGAGCAGCCGGCCCTCGCCAATGAGATAATGGAAATGGTCGATGCCGTAATTGCCGTGCGCCGCGCCGTGGCCGAACCAGTAATAGTCCAGCTCCAGCGTGATGCGCGCGGCCCCTGCCACATGGGTGACCGATGCGGTGACCGAGCTGTCGCTGCTCTCGTCCAGCTCGCCCCCGGCGCCCCCGTCCAGCGGCAGGTCGGTATAGGGCCGCACCACGTCGACCACGAAACCGTTGAACGCCTCCGCGATGGGATCGTCGTAATCGAGCACGGGATAGACGACATCGTGGGTCGCCAGCGGCCAGTAGGAGTTGGGATTGTCCACCTCGTCCGGGTCGGGCAGCGCATCGTAGACCGAGGCGATGGTGAAGCGGTGGCCGTTGATCATGCGGCTCTGCTCGAGGGCCCGGCTGCGATTGTCGAAAAGCGTCGTGAGGCACGAGATGCCCCGCTCGTCATAGCTGCCGTCCGTCAGCGCCACGCCATCGGCGGTGCAGGCCCGCTCCGCATGGGCGAGCCAGGCCCGCTGCCCGGCGCGCAGGTCGGACTGGGCTTCGGACGTTAGCCCGCCAAGGGCGGTCGCGAAGCTCTTGGCAAGGATTTCGTCGGCGCGCGAAAGATCGGGCGTATCGCAGATCGCGGTCTCGAACGGCGTCTCCGCTGCCGCGCAATCGAAGCTCGCCGCATGGGCCGGCAGTGCGGGCGCGAGCAGGAGGGCAAGGATCAGGGAGGGTCTGACAATCATCACGCGGCGCGCTCCGGGCCTGAGGCTGGGAACGCCACTATGGCAAGCCGCGGCGCGGTTGCCAACGCCGCTTGCCGGCGTGCCGTCACCAGCGAACCAAGAGCGAGCCGGCGATCCCTTCCGCCGCCCAGCCGGAGTGTCAGGTTTTTGAAGCAGCGCCTTGCGCGTCATGGCAGGCCGGCGCGGCCCGCGAGGCGAAAACTGGTGGAGGGGGCTGGATTCGAACCAGCGTAGCCTAAGGCGTCAGATTTACAGTCTGATGGATTTAACCACTCTCCCACCCCTCCCCATTCGCCGCGAGCGGCGAAGCGAGGCGCGAGGCCCGGCATGGCTGCCGGATCGCGACCCGGTTTATGCGTGCGCCGCCCTGCCCTGTCAACAGCACGTGGCAGCTATTTTTAGCGAGTCCCCATCCCGGCGGCGGGGCGGCCTATCCGCTTGTCCGGCCGGGGGAAAGAGGCTACGGCTTGCGCCACCATGAGCGTCAACAAGTTCCCGCCCAAGAAGCGTCCGCCCCGGCCCGATCCCGATGACGGCCCAGTCTTCCTTTACGGGCTGCACACGGTGCGGGCCGCGCTGGACAATCCGGGCCGCGACAAGAAGCGCCTGCTCGCCACGCCCAACGCCCTCAACCGCCTGCGCGAGACCGGCCCGATTCCGGAGCGCCTGCCCGTGGCCGAGACCACGCCCCGGGCGTTGGATGAGCTTTTGGGCAAGGACGCGGTGCATCAGGGCGCGGCACTGGAAGTCGATCCCGTGGATCGGGCACGACTCGACTCCCTGCCCAAGCTCGATCTCGTCGTGGTGCTCGACCAGGTGACCGACCCGCACAATGTGGGCGCCATCCTGCGCACCGCCTGCGCCTTCGGCGCCGATGCCGTCATCACCACGGCGCGCTACGCGCCGCGCGAGACCGGCGTGCTCGCCAAGTCCGCGTCCGGAGCGCTGGATATGATCCCGCTGGTCGCGGTGCGCAATCTCGGCGAAACTCTCGAAACCCTCAAGGCCCAGGGCCTCACCTGCCTGGGCTTCGATTCCGAGGCCGACGCGGTGCTCGCGCCCCGGGCAAAGGGCGGACGGCTCGCCGTGGTGCTCGGCGCCGAGGGCAAAGGGCTGCGCCAGAAAACCCGCAGCCTGTGCGACGAGATGGTCCGGCTCGACATGCCCGGGCCGATCAAGTCGCTCAACGTCTCCAACGCCGCCGCCATCGCGCTCTTTGCGGCGACGGCGGGCACGGGACGCTAGTCTGCAGCCGGCTTAGGGCTGTGTCGTCTGGAACCGGCAATGAATGCCGGCACTACGATCGTGTTGGGGTAACTTCTCTCAGTCGTCATGGCCGGGCTCGACCCGGCCATCCAGCCGAGCGTTCCGCACACCCGGAGGGTCTTTCTGGATCCCCGGGTCAAGCCCGGGGATGACGAGGGGAGAGATCGGAGCCGAAATCCAGTCCGACGGCGCAACGCATGCCGGATCAGAAACCGACCCAAAACCCCTTAGTTGAATCGATATCCAACGATCCCAGCCATCATAGATGCGGCCTGGACCCCGGCAATGAATGCCCGGGTGACGATCGGGTTGGGCAGGATCGCGACGCAAATTCCAATGTCATTCCGGCATTCATTGCCGGAATCCAGGCGATGCTGGCCAAAACCGCGAATGGCGATTGGTCCTAATCCACCGCCGCGATGATCTCGCTGTCGAACACGGTGGTGCCGCGCGAGCGCAGCGTAACCACGGTGTAGCCGCGCTCCTCCAGCTCTGCGAGGAAGGCCGGGAGCATGGTGACCGTGCGGGCGTGAATGTCGTGGAACAGGATCACCCCCTGCCCGCGCGCATCCAGCCGCGCCAGCGTGCGCGCGAGCACCTGCTCGGGCGTCTCGCGGAACCAGTCGTTGGAATCCACGCCCACGTCGAGCACGATCAGGTTGCTGTCGAGCACCCGCGTGCGCAGCACTTGGGTCTGGGCCAGATAGGGGAAGCGGAAGAAACGCGAGGGCTGCACGTAGAGCGGGGCCAGCGCCCGCGCCACCGCCTCGCGCCCGGCCCAGATCTCGGCCATGGCGTCCTGGTTCGGCAGCAGCGAGAGATTGGCGTGGCTATAGGTGTGGCTGCCCACCGTATGGCCGGCGAGCGCCACCGCCCGCACCAGCTCGGGATGCTGGTCGGCGGATTCCCCGATCATCAGGAAGGTGGCGTGAACCCCGAAATCGTTGAGGATCTCGAGGATGAGGTCGGTCTTGCCCGGACGCGGCCCGTCATCGAAGGTGAGAATCACCTCGCCCGGCTGCAGCGCGATATCCGTGATGCGGTCGGCCACCAGGGTTCGGCCCGCGAGATGGCCCGAAGGCCACAGCCGCTCCCAGAGCGTGGGCGTTCTCACCTGCGAGGCCGCCGAGGCGAATTGCGCCGTTGGCGGCTCCTCGGCCACCGCCTCGACCGGGGCGCTGAACGCTGACTGCGCGGGGCTCGCGGCAACGGGCGGGCGCGCGCACCCGGCAAGAAGCGCCATGGCCGCGCCCGCGAGAATCAGGCCCGGCCCGAAGTGCTTAGCCAGCCGCTTGCCCATGATCGACACCCCACTCCCCGACTGCCGGGTGCTGGAAGTGTCGCGCGCCATGGTTAATACAAAGTTGGGTTAACCGGATTTTATCGTTAAGAGTCCGTTACTTGCCCGAGCGCTGCACGAGGGCGTCGAAGGCCTGCAGGAAGGCCGAGCGGTCGCGCGCGGTGAAGCTGGCATTGTAGCCCTTGCTTTCCCCGGTCTCGCGCAAATGCTGATTGAGCTCGCGCATGGCCAGCGCCATGCCGATCGAGGCCTCGGTGAACGGCTTGCCCGTCGGCCCCATTGCCTGCGCCCCTGCCTTGAGGCTGCGGCTGGCGAGCGGAATATCGGAGGTCACCACTACGTCGCCAGGCTCCAGATGCTCGACGATCCAGTCGTCGGCCACGTCGGCGCCCTGGGGCACCATGACGGTCTGGACCATGGGATCGCGCGAGGGCCGCAGCCCGAAATTGGCCACCAGCGTCACGGGCACGCCATGCCGCTCGGCCACCTTGAGGATTTCCGCCTTCACCGGGCAGGCATCGGCATCGACATAGATACGAAAGGGCATGGTCTCTGGGTAACGGCGCCGGCCGGCGCTGGCAAGCTCCCGCGCCGCGCGGCCGTTCTTGCATCGCTCCGGAGCCGGTGCTAGCTAGCGGCATTCGCGCGGTCTGCCGCGCTGGCCGGTATAGCTCAGTTGGTAGAGCATCTGATTTGTAATCAGAGGGTCGCGGGTTCAAGTCCTGCTGCCGGCACCACAACGCCAGGAACGGGCCAGGCTGCCCTGCCCGCCGTAAATTCCACATATTCCGGCCCAAGATTTCTCGACTGGGAGCAGCGGGGCGAGCCTTCGCGCGCTTCATGCGCGATCCTTGCACGGGCGCGCGAACAACATGCAGGCATATGTGGCGGCGTGCCGAGATCAATCACAATAGATTTGCTTTTATCGCAAGTCCGCTATGCATCGGATACCTGCGTTCTTCTCGCGTTATTCTGTGTTCGGGATAAATTGTTTCACAAGTCTGTGAACCCATTGAACGGATAGCGCCCGAAACTCTCTTATATGGGCGTTTACCAGAGGAGTTAATCATGACGAAACGCTCGAAGCTTGAGGGTGTGACGGGGGTGGCGCTTGCCGCGCTGCTCGTCGCGGCGCCCGCTTTCGCCCAGGAGAACGCCGGCGAGAACCAGGCAAGCACGGACCTTCCGTTCACGGTGACGGAAGTTGCGACCTTCTCGACCCCCTGGGCCCTGACCTTCATGCCCGACGGCCGCATGCTGCTGACCCAGAAACCCGGCGGGCTGTTCATCGTCACTCAGGAGGGTGAGCAGGTGGAAGTGGCCGGCACGCCGGACGTGCTTGCCGAAGGCCAGAACGGCATGCTCGACGTGGCGCTCGCCCCCAGCTTTGCCGACGATCAGGGCATCTACCTCACCTATGTCGAACCCGGCGGCGACGGCGGCGGGCTGGCCCTGGCGCATGCGACCCTCGTCGAAGGCGACGGCAGCGCCGAGCTCGCCGATTTCGAAGTCATCTGGCGGCAGGACCCGATCGGTGGCGGCGGCCAGCCGGGTGGCATCATCGCCTTCTCGCCCGACGGCCAATACCTGTTCCTGACCTCGGGTGACCGCATGGTCCCCGAAACCGCCCAGGACATGACCCAGACCCCGGGCAAGATACTGCGCCTCAACCTCGACGGCACGGCAGCCGAGGACAACCCCTTCGCCGACCAGGGCGGCGTGGCGGCCCAGTTCTGGACCGTCGGCCACCGCAACCCCTATGGCCTCGCCTTCGATGCCGAAGGGCGGCTGTGGGAGCACGAGATGGGCCCGGCGGGCGGCGACGAGTTCAACCTGCTCGAACCCGGCGAGAACTACGGCTGGGCCGACGTGTCGTTCGGCGACAACTACAACGGCACGCCGATCCCCAAGCCCGATACCAACCCCGACTTCGCCCTGCCCGCGCTCTATTGGGCGCCGGTGATCGCGCCGGCCGGGCTGGTCTTCTATGACGGCGACATGTTCCCAGATTGGGACGGCTCCGCGCTCATCGGCGGGCTGGCCTCCCAGGCCCTGATCCGCGTCACGGTGAACGAGGACGGCAGCGCCAGCGAGGCGGACCGCTGGGCCATGGAACGCCGCATCCGCGACGTTGCCGTTGCGCCGGACGGCGCCGTCTGGCTCATCGAGGATGCCGCGGATGGCGGCCTGCTGCGCCTGACGGCGCCCTGAGCCAGGCCATAGCCCACGGGAAAAGGAGAACGGCGGCGCTTCCAGCCGCCGTTTCCATGACCCACGATATCAGTCCTGCGCCTCCCCCTTCACTGAGAAGGGAACGCTCCGGCGCCGCCCGCGATTAACCATGCGGGGGACAACGATCAGGAGGATATCATGGACCATTCCACGCATACTCCGCTCATGGGAGCCGAACTGACCCCCGACATTCTGGTCGGCGCCACCATCTACGGCGCTGGCGACGAGAAGGTCGGCAAGGTCTCGCATGTCCATGGCAGCGAGGTCGTGATCGATGTCGGCGGCTTTCTGGGCTTCGGCTCCAAGCCGGTGGCCGTCAACGCGTCCCAGCTCGACTTCATGCGCGACGAGGACGGCAACGTCCACGCCGTCACGTCCTGGACCAAGGACGAGCTCGAGGAAATGCCCGAGCATCGTCACTAGCCCGGACGCTCTGGACAAAATGAAACCGCCGCGATCGAAAGATCGCGGCGGTTTTACTTTGTGCACCTGGCCGTACCCCTCACCCCCGGCCCCTCTCCCTCAAGGGGAGAGGGGAGCGAAAGTCCCTAGGAGCCCCAGGCTCCCCTTCTCCCCTTGAGGGAGAAGGTGGATCGCCCGAAGGGCGAGACGGATGAGGGGTGCCCTTCTCTTACTGCCCTAGAACTCGCTCCAATCCGCGTCGATGGCCGCACTGCCCTCAGACAGGTAAGCCCGTGCCCCGCCCCGTTCGGCAACCGCCGGACGTTGGCTGGCTCTCGCCGCCGGAGCCGCCTTCTGGCCGGCCGGGGACGCGTTGTCGATCACGAAGATATTGACCACGCCGTCGAGCTCGCTGGCCTGCGCCTCGGTCTGCTCGATGGCCGCATTGGTCTCCTCCACCAGCGCGGCGTTGTGCTGGGTCATCTCGTCCATCTGCCGGATCGCGGTGCGCACCTCGCCGATGGCCGTGGTCTGCTCGCGATTGGCTTCCGAAATGCCGCGCATCAGCGCGCTGTTCTGCTGCACGGCCTCAAGGATGTCGGCGAGCTTGGTGGACGCACTGGCCACCAGCTTGGACCCGCCATCCACCTCGGACGCGCTCTGCTCGATCAGCGCCTTGACCTCGGCGGAGGCCTGCGCCGCCGACTGGGCCAGCCGCCGCACTTCGACCGCCACCACCGCGAAGCCCTTGCCAGCCTCCCCGGCCCGCGCCGCCTCGACGGATGCGTTGAGCGCCAGAAGGTTGGTCTGGAAGGCGATGTCGTCGATCATGCCGATAATGTTGGAGATCTTGGCTGAGGACGCGGTGATCCGCTCCATGGCCGTGGTCGCCTTGCCCATCACGTCGCCGCCCTCATTGGCGAGCTGCGCCGCCGACTGGCTCTTGATGAAGGCCTCCTCGGCCTTTTCGGCATTGCCGGCCACCGCCAGGGTCAGTTGCTCGATGGCGGCCGAGGTCTCCTCGATGGCCGCCGCCTGCTTGGTGGTGCGCTCGGAGAGATCGTTGGCCCCGGCAAGGATTTCGCCGGTCGCAGCACGCAGGCCCCGCGAGGTGGTGCGCAACTGGGCGACGACCTCGGTCAGCTTCTCGCCCACCGCGTTGGTGTCGTCGCGCAACTGGGCGAAGGCGCCGTGATAGGTGCCTTCCATGCGCTTGGTGAGATCGGTACGGGCCAGCGCCGCGAGCACGGTGCCCGCTTCTTCCAGCCCGCTGTCCACGGTTTCCAGCATGCCGTTGAAATTGGCCGAGATGCGGTCGATGTCGGCATCGCCGAAATGCTCGGTGATGCGCTTCTTGAAGTCGCCCTGCGCCGTGGCCGCGACCACGCCGTCGAAGGCGATCTGGAAGCGTCCCATCATCGCGGCGCGCTCGGCGTCGCGCTGGGCCTGGCGGGCCTTCTCGGCCTCGGCCAGTTCCATCGCCTGCCCGTTCTGGCGGAAGATCTGCAGCGCCTGCGCCATCTGGCCAAGCTCGCTCTTGCTCTCGGTGCCGTTGATCTCGATGGCGAAGTCCCCGTCGGCCAGCTTGGCCATGAGCCGGGTCATGCCGACAATGGCGCCCGAGAGCCACCGGGCCGTGAGCACGGCAAAGGCGATGCCGAGCAGCAGCGCCACCGCGCCGACCCCGATCACGACGAGGGCCCAGGTATTGGCCTGGCTCTCGACGATCGGGCCCAGCGTGTTCTGGGACTCGGTGATGCCGACGACGAAGCTGTCATAGACCGCGCTCATCTCGCCGCTGATACGGTCCATCTCCGCGACCGCGTCGGTGAACTCCATGTAATTGTTGCTCTGGGCCGCCGCGACCATGCGTTCGACCGAGTTCTTGTAGTCCTGCGCCAGCGCTTCCGCGCCGAGAATGGCCTCGTAGGCTTCGGGATTGCCCTCGAAGACGGCCAGGCCGTCGGCGTCGAAGGTCGCGACGTCATCGACATAGGCCAGGAGAGCATCGCGGTTCTCCGGGATCGTCTCCATCTGGAAACGCAGCGCCGCGGTCCGGGCGTGCTGGAGCGTGGAGGAATAGGAATTGATCTCGAGCGACATGCGCGCGGTGTTGCGATACTCGTGGAAAATGCCCGAGAGCGACTGCACGCCGGCAACGCCCGATACAGCCACGATCGCCAGAAGGACCATGAGGATACCGAAGGCCCCATAGACCCTCATGGCGACACTGAGATTGGAGAACATGATCGACCTATGAACTGGCCGCATTCTGCGGCGCGAGACAGGATTCTGACCGGGAAGGACCCGGCGGCGGAATTGGTCCAGCGTGCCCCCGGCGGAACATCCCCTCCGCCACGCCACATCTGTTCCGTAGGAAATCGAGTCCCAACGGCGGCATTCAGCCGCCTGCTTGATTTCGGGGGCAACCGTAAGGCCGCCCCCTGAAAAATTACTTAAGCAGATCGGTCTCATATGAAGCCGGCATGCAACAAATCCGCCGCCGGAACTGCGGTACGATTGGCGCATTATTGACGCTCGCGGCGCAACTTGGAACAAACTTGACTGCTCCACGTGCGTGATCGGGCGCGCGGCTACGCGCTGGAAGCGGTATCCGCGCCGTGCTAATCCCCGGAGCCGGCGCCGCGTATCGGGCGCCGCGGTTAGGGAGACTTTGTTTGGCGCTTTTCACCGACGGCCAGTTGGCCTTCATCGCCTCCACCGCGCCCGATGCCATGGAAGCGCGCGACGCCCTTGTGGCCGAATACGGCAATATCCCTCTCGACGAGGCGGGCATCGTCGTGGCGCTCGGCGGGGACGGGCTGATGCTGGAAGCCCTGCACAAGGTGATGGACCGCAACATCCCGGTCTACGGCATGAATTTCGGGTCCATCGGCTTCCTCATGAACGAATACCAGCCCGAAGGGCTGGCCGTCCGCCTGCGCGCCGCCCTGCCCACGACGATCCATCCCCTGTCCATGCACGCAACCAGCAGCGACGGCACCATCCACGAGGCGCTGGCCTTCAACGAGGTGTCCCTGTTCCGGTCGAGCTACCAGGCGGCCAAGATCGAGATCAGCGTGGACGGCGAAATCCGCCTGGACGAGCTGATCTGCGACGGCGTGCTGGTTTCGACCCCGGCGGGATCGACCGCCTATAATTTCTCGGCCCATGGCCCGATCCTGCCGATCAACGCCCAGCTTCTGGCGCTGACGCCGATCTCCGCCTTCCGGCCCCGCCGCTGGCGCGGCGCGATCCTGCCCAACCGCGCCACCATCACCTTCCGCACCCTCGAGGCCGAAAAGCGCCCGATCAGCGCCGTGGCTGACAACGTTGAATTCGGCGCCGTGACCGAAGTCACCGTCCGCGAAGACCGCCGCCACAGCGCCACGCTGCTGTTCGACCCCGGCCACAGCCTTGACGAGCGCGTGCTGGCCGAACAGTTCCGGTATTAGCGACCGCTTGTCCCCTTGCCGGCTGCCTTTTCTCGTCTCCCGTCCCTCTCCATCCGTCGCCCTGCCCCTCCCTCTCCGTTCGTCGTCCTCGGGCTCGACCCGAGGACCCGCAATGCCGCCCGCCGAAAGCGGGAGCGTAAGCCGCGCCAACGCGAACGCGTCGGCGTCTCAGGATGGGTCCCGGCTTTCGCAGGGACAGCGAGATCGGGGGCGGTACGGCCGCCAATTAGGACTTCCGCCACACAACCTCCCACCTCTTCGCTCGATTTCGCCATGTCGGGCCATGAACCCAACTGGCGCTGCCGGCGGCGTGAGGGCTGAGGGAGACCCGCCGCCTCCCCACCCTCGTTGCTACCCCGGCGAAAGCCGGGGTCCATCCTGAGATGCCAACCCCAACACAGCGCGCACAGCTAGCCCATCCCGTCCCTGTGAACTCGCCGCCTCGCCCGTTTCCCGCCATCACTTTCCTCTGTATGATCCGCGCGCAAGTCGGGTGAGGAACAGGTGAACATGCAGGATTTCTTCGGCGCCAACGCGATCTACCTGGCGCTCGCCGCCTTTATCATTCTGGCCCTGTTTCTCGGCGTGCGGATCGTGCCGCAGTCGGAAAAGCATGTGGTCGAGCGCTTCGGGCGGCTGCGCGCCGTGCTGGGGCCGGGCATCAACTTCATCGTGCCCTTCCTCGACCGCGTGGCGCACAAGATTTCCGTTCTCGAACGCCAGTTGCCCACCAACAGCCAGGACGCGATCACCGCGGACAACGTGCTGGTGCAGGTCGAGACATCCGTCTTCTACCGCATCATCGAGCCCGAGAAGACCGTCTATCGCATCCGCGACGTGGACGCCGCTATCGCCACCACGGTTGCCGGCATCGTGCGTTCCGAGATCGGCCGCATGGAGCTGGACGCCGTGCAGTCGAACCGCGCCATGCTCATCACCACCATCCGCGACAACCTCGCCAATGTGGTGGACGACTGGGGCATCGAGGTCACGCGCGCCGAAATCCTCGACGTCAATCTCGACGCCGCGACCCGCGCCGCCATGCTGCAGCAGCTCAACGCCGAGCGCGCCCGCCGGGCGCAGGTGACCGAGGCCGAAGGCCGCAAGCGCGCCGTGGAGCTGGCCGCGGACGGCGACCTCTACGCCGCCGAGCAGGAAGCCAAGGCCCGCCGCGTGCTGGCCGACGCCGAAGCCTATGCCACCGGCGTCATCGCCGAGGCTATCGCCAAGAACGGGCTGGAGGCCGCGCAATACCAGGTCGCGCTCAAGCAGGTGGAGGCCCTGGCCGAGGTCGGCAAGGGCGACGGCAAGCAGGTGGTTCTCCTGCCCGCGGCCGCGGTCGACGCCTTCGCCAACGCGTTCTCGCTTCTGAGGGGACGGTCATGATTCTCTGGCAGCAGGCCTGGGTCTGGATCGTCGCGGGTGTGGTGCTGGGCGCGCTGGAAATGATCCTGCCCGGCTTCTACCTGCTCGGCCTCGCCATCGGCACGGTGCTGGTCGGCATCCTGATCTGGGTCGGCGTGCTGGGCGCCAACCTGCCCCTCATGCTGCTGGTCGCGGCCATAGCCGCCGCCATCGCCTGGTGGGTGCTGCGCCGCGTGATCGGCGTGCGCGAAGGCCAGATCAAGCTCTGGGACCGCGACATCAACGAGAACTGAGGGGGCTATATCTCCCTCTTGCTATCCCGGCGGAAGCCGGGATCCATCCCTGACCTTCTCCCCTCGCGCGAGAGGCAGCATCCGAGGATGGACCCCGGCTTTCGCCGGGGTAGCGATGGTGGGGAGGCCATAGGTCCCCCTCACACCCCTACGCCGCCGGCAGCGCCAGTTGCGCGGGCTCATGGCCCGACATTGAAAGATCGGGCGAATCCTCGGCAAAGGCCGGCATGACGCCGCGGGCCGAGGCGCGCGCCAGCGCGATGTTCTGCTCGTTGAGATAGGCGAAGGCCTCGTCCAGCGCCGGGGGGATGTCGCCCTTGTGCTCATCGATCAATTCGTCGATCAGCAGCGTCACCAGGTAGTGCCGCGCGCCCACGTCGTCGGCCAGATCGACGCTGCGCGCGTGGAACACCAGCCGCGCCATGAGGTTGCGTACGCTCTCGGAGAAGCCGCAGCGCGCGAAGAGCGCGTTGAGCGCCGCCCGGCTGCCGCCATCGAGTAGGGTGAAGACCTTGGCCTTGGGCGTTTCGGCGAGCTGGGCAAGGCAATCGGCGAAGAATAGAATCTGACCATGGATCAGCGCGTGCAGCATCAGCCGCGTGTTGATGCGCTTGTGCCGGGCGATGTCGGTCACGAAATCCGCCCGGCCGAGCCCGGCCTCGCGCTCCCCGATCGTGGCCATGGCCTTGTCGCCAGCGTCGCGCAGGATACGGTCGAGCCGGCGCTTGTGGATGGACCCGGCAACGATGCGAACGCCGAGCAGCGCTTCGCGCACCTTGCCCACGAGGTCCATGCGCACGGTCGCGGGAAGGTCGGGACGGTCCAGTAGCGCCCCGCGCAGCCTCGCGTCCCCGCCCCATACCTGTCCGAGGGTCGCGAAGGTTTCCGCCGGCAATGCCACGTCCTTGCGCGCGAGCACGCGGAACACGAGGTCGTCGTCCTCCAGCGCCAGCAGCGCCAGCGCCACGCGCGTGGAAAGAGCCGGCCGCACGGTCATGACGCAGAGCATGTCCGGATCGCCGCCGCGCACGATGCCCACGAGATCGGAATCGAGCAGCACCGGGGAAAACTGCACCACGGCCCGCGAAATCACCGGGGCGTCCTGGGCCAGTGCGAGCATGATCGGGCGCGGCGCCTGCGGCGCATGCAGCAGCCCATAGGCGAGCGCGGCGCGCACCTTGACCGAAGGATCGTCGAGAAAGCTCATCAGCGCGGCATAGAGCGCGGCGCGTTCGTCGCCCGGTCCGCGATGGGAGAGATAGGCCTTGGCCGCGAGATGCGCCGCCTGCCCCCGCTCCTCGCTGTCACCCGATTGCGCCAACTGCATATAATGGCGATAGGCAACCATCAACGCCCCCTTCAAACCCGTACAGCAGCTTAGAAGGCGGTGCTTAAGGAACGGTTCACTACGTGGGTTAGCCTATCGGTTACCGTAAAACCCCGCAAAGAGCGGCCCGGCCGGCTCGTCATCGGCGAGCCCCGCCACCGGGGAGTTTCCGGCCGATCCCCCCACCTGCGTGCTGAACATCTCGGTGAACGAAACCCCTTGCGGCAGCGGCGTTTCCATCTCGAAGCGCGACGGCAGCGCCGCGGTCCCGGGCATCTGCCCGCCCGCCAATTGCTGGGCCGCAAAGGACGCGTTCGCCCCGCCGCCATTGGCATGACGCGCGACCAGAACCTCATAAACCTCCCGCACGGTACGGGCTCGCCCATCGGCGTAGAAGATCGAAGGATTGGCCGAAGCCGCCTGCGGAAACAGCGGCGCCGCCGCGGCGTCGGGCTGGCTGAGGCCGGCCTCGAAAAAGCGCTCGGCGCCCGAAGGCCCCAGGAAATGGGCGATATAGAGCTCGCCCGCGCTCGGCATGCGCCCGAAGCGGCCGAGGAGATAATCGCCATTGCGCCGGGTGAACGCCGCCGCCAGATCGGAGGATACCTGCGGGTCCATGCGCAAATCGAGGATCGCCTGCCGGACCTGCGGATCGCGCACCACGAAGGAATCGCCCTGCCGCTCGATATGGGCGGCGTATTGCCCGTAGCCGAGCGCCGGCCCTTCGGTCTTCATCACTTCGAGCCAGGTGCTCTCGATGAATTGAAACAGCCCCGTGGCCGACGAACTTTGCGCACGCGCCTCCGGGTTGAGGCTGGATTCGCGGATCGCGGTCTGCACCAGGTAGTCGAAATCCACACCGTTGCGATTCCCCGCAGCCTCCATCGCATAGGCGAGATGCGGCGGCAGCGATGCGACGGGCGAAACCATGGCGCGACTCGGGCGGTAAGACTTGCTTAACCCTTCGCCGAACGTGGTTAAGGGCTGGTTAACCCGCCCATTCGGTGACGAGCGTGGACACGTCCGGCCGCTCGCGGTCCTCGAGCCGCGCCGTCGGGGTTCCGATGTGGACGAAACCCACGAACCGCTCGCCCTCGCGCGCGCCCAGCATGGCCGCGGCCTCCGCGTCATAGGCGAACCATCGCGTCACCCAATGGGCGCCGTAACCCAGGGCATTGGCGGCATGGACGAGGTTGAAGCAGGCATTGCCGGCCGACAGAAGCTGCTCGTATTCGGGGATCTTGGCATGCGGCGCGGCCGTGCTGATGACCCCGATGGTGAGCGGTGCCGGAAGGAACTGGCTGCGGTCTTTCTCCAGCTCCTCGGGAGAGGCATCGGGCCGCCGCGCGAGCGTCATGGCCGCCAGCCGCTCGCCGATCTGCTGCCGCGCCTCGCCGCGATAGAGCACGAAGCGCCAGGCCGCGAGCTTGCCATGGTCCGGCACCCGGCTCGCGATGGTCAGCATCCGGGTGATCTCGGCCGCGCTCGGGCCGGGCTCCGCGAGAAAGGGCGCGGTCACGGTGCGGCGGGTTTCGAGATAGTCCAGGACCGGATCGTTGGCGGGCATGGCCGTCCTCTTCATGTTGCCTCGGGCCGAGGCATATGACACAGCTTCTCCCCAATCCAGCGCTAGCTGCGAAATTCCTGTATTGCAGCGGACTGCCTAGCTTCATGATCCTGCGCCGCCTGTTCGCCGTCCTTGCCCTCGCCGTCCTCGCCAGCCCGCTCCTGGCGCAGGAGGAGATCGAGGCGCCCGTCCCCATTCCGCGCCCCGAGAGCCTAGGCGGAAGCGCGGTCGAGGAGCCCGCAGCGCCGCCACCGCCGCCCGTGCCGCTCACGACCGACCCGCAGCCGGTGACGCTTTCCGCCCGCACCACGGACAACGGCCCCTTCATTCCCGAGGGCGTGGTCTGGCGCGTGTTCGGCACCGAGGTGGACGAGACCGGCGAGCTCGCCATGCTGGCGCGCAGCGACGAGGCCACGGCCACCTTCTCCCTGCCGCCCGGCGACTACGTGCTGCATGTCGCCTATGGCCGTGCCCAGGCCACCGACACGCTTCGCGTCAATGTCGGGCCGAATACCAAGGAAATGATCCTGGAAGTCGGCGGCCTGGAGCTCAACGCCGCCATTACCGGAGACGTGCCGATCCCGTCCGAGCTTCTCTCCTTCGACGTCTTCGCCGACGGGCCGAACGGCCGCACCACGATCGCGGAGGATCTCGCGGCCGGAGAGATGGTCCACGTCAATGCCGGCATCTATTCGGTCGTCTCGGAATTCGGCCCGATCAACGCGGTAGTGCGCGCCGATATCCGCGTGGAGCCCGGCGAGATCACCCAGGCGACGCTCTATCATCGCGCCGCGCAGGTGAATTTGAAGCTGGTGTCCGAGGAAGGCGGCGAGGCCATCGCGGACGTCGAATGGACGATCAAGACGACCTCGGGCGACACGATCTTTTCCGAGATCGGCGCCTTCCCCTCGACGGTGCTGGCTGAAGGCAATTACCTCGTACTCGCCAAGCTCGGGGACAATGTCTACAACCGTGAATTCCAGGTCATTCCCGGCGCGCCGCGCGAAATTGAGATCCTGACCGCGGTGTATTGAGCTCGACCCCGGCAATCAATGCCGGGGTTCCTCTCGGAGGCTAGCTTACGCCGCCTTGCGCTTCAAATCCGGCGGCGTCACCTCCGCGGCGAGTTCCGCGATCGCCGCGGCCAGCGGCTTGACCGTCTGGCCTTGGCTGCCGAGCTGGCGGATCGAGACGGTCTGCTCCTCGGCCTCGCGCCGGCCCACCACGAAGATGAACGGCACCCGGCCGACCGAGTGCTCGCGCACCTTGTAGTTGATCGACTCGTTGCGGATGTCGAGCTCGGCGCGGATGCCGCGTGCGGCAAGTTGGGCCACGATGTCCCGCGCGTAATCGTCCGCATCGGAGACGATGGTCGCGACCACCGCCTGCACCGGGGCGAGCCAGAGCGGCATGCGCCCGGCATAGCTCTCGATCATGATGCCGATGAACCGCTCCAGCGTGCCCAGCACGGCCCGGTGCAGCATCACGGGACGCTGGCGCGAGCCGTCCTCGGCCACATAAGAGGCGTCGAGTCGTTCGGGCATCACGAAATCGAGCTGCAGGGTGCCGCACTGCCAGGACCGACCGATGGCATCCTTCAGGTGGAATTCCAGCTTGGGGCCGTAGAACGCGCCCTCGCCTTCGGCGACCTCGAATTCGCGGCCCGTGGCGCGCAGCGCATCGCCGAGACTCTTTTCCGCGAGGTCCCAGGTGGAATCCTCGCCGGCCCGCACTTCGGGGCGCGTGGCCAGCAGGATCTTCACCTCGGTGAAGCCCATGTCCGCGTAGACCGAATCGAGCAGCGTGCAGAACGCCTCGGTCTCGCCCTGGATCTGATCCACCCGGCAGAAGATATGCGCATCGTCCTGGGTCATCTGCCGCACGCGCATTAGCCCGTGCAGCGCGCCGTGGGCTTCGTTGCGGTGGCAGCAGCCGAATTCCGCAAGTCGCAGAGGCAGATCGCGGTAGGACTTGATACCCTGGTTGAAGACCTGCACGTGCGCCGGGCAGTTCATGGGCTTGAGCGCAAGCAGGTGCGCGTCGGGCGAGATCACCGGCTGGTCGCCCTCGGTCGAGGGCGTTTCGTCGGGCACCACGAACATGTTCTCGCGGAACTTGCCCCAATGGCCCGATTTCTCCCACAGCTTGTGGTCGAGAAGCTGCGGGGTCTTGATTTCCTTGTAGCCGGCCTCGTTCAGACGGCGCCGGATATAGGCCTCCATCTGGTTGTACATGACGAAGCCCTTGGGGTGCCAGAACACGCTCCCCTGCGCCTCGGGCTGGAAGTGGTAGAGATCCATCTCCTGCCCGATCTTGCGGTGGTCGCGCTTCTCGGCCTCCTCGACCATGGTGATATAGGCGTCGAGCTCGTCCTTGCTCGCCCAGGCCGTGCCGTAGATACGGCTCAGCACCTCGCGGTTGGAATTCCCGCGCCAATAGGCGCCGGCCACCTTGGTCAGCCTGAACGCCTTGCCCACGTCCTTGGTCGAGCGCATGTGCGGGCCGCGGCAGAGGTCGAACCACTGGCCCTGCTTGTAGATCTTGACGTCCTGGTCCTCGGGGATGGCGTCGACCAGCTCGACCTTGAAGGCCTCGCCCTTGCTGGCGAAGACATCCTTGGCCCGGTCGCGGCTCCAGACTTCCTTGGTGAAGGCCGCGCCGCGATCGACGATCTCCTCCATCTTCTTTTCAATGCGGCGAAGATCGTCCTCCGAGAAGGGCTCGGAGCGGTAGAAGTCATAGTAGAAGCCGTTCTCGATCACCGGGCCGATGGTGACCTGCGTATCGGGCCAGAGCTCCTGCACCGCTTCGGCAAGCACGTGGGCCGCGTCGTGGCGGATGAGCTCGAGCGCCGCCGGATCGTCGCGCTTGACGAAGGCGACAGTTGCGCCGTCCGGCACGGGATCGGAAAGATCGGCGAGCACGCCGTCGAGCTTCATCGCGACCGTCGCCTTGGCCAGCGACTTGGAGATGGACTCGACCACGGTGGTGCCGGTGGTGCCCGCCGCGTATTCGCGTGTGGCGCCATCGGGAAATCTCACCGTAATCATTGTCGTCTCCATGAATTGGATTGGTGTTCCGCGCGACATGCGCGGGCCGTGCTGATTAGCACCGCAAGGCGGGAAGGAAAAGGCCGGGCAGGCTCAGAGCGCGCCACCGCGCCACCGTCCGTAGCGCCATGGCAGATACCAGCGCGCGCGCTCCGGAACGGCTTTGGGCACGGGATCGTAGCCGTGGCTGCCTCCCGGCCGGCAACGCCAGAGCCGGGCCGCCCCCATCCAGCCGCCCGGCCAGAAGCCGTGGGAGAGGATGGCGTCGCGGGTATATTCCGAGCAGGTCGGCAGATGCCGGCAGGTGCGCCCCACGAAGGCCGATAGCGAATAGCGATAGGCCTGGATCAGCCCGTAAGCCGTCCATTTGAGCGGAAAGTCGACCGCACGCCAGAATTTGTCGGCAACACTCATGCCCCCGCCCTGTCGAGGGCTTCGGCTACCGCGTCGAACACCAGAAGCGTCGAAGCATGGCGCGCGGGATAAGCCCTGACGGGCGCGAGCACTTCGAGATCGGCCCATTTGCCCTGCGGTGGCGCCCCGTCCGACTTGAGCATGGCGGCTACCGCATCGCGCAACCCACGCATCTCGTCGGCTGCGCTGCCCACGATATGGGCGGCAACGATGGCGGCGCTGGTCTGACCCAGCGCGCAGGCGCGCACCGTGGCCCCATAGCCGGTGATGATCCCGTCCTCAACCGCCACATCCACCTCTATGGACGAACCGCAGACGCGCGAAACCTTCCTGGCGCTCGCGCTGGGGTTGGCCAGGCGCGGAGTCGCTACCGGATTACCGGCGATTTCGAGAATTTTTTCACTATAGAGTTCGGGAAATGACATTGCTTTTGCCTGTCGGCGTCCGGGACGCGCGCATCGCTTGTCCGCCTCGCCGCCGAAACTATATAAGGGTGCACGCGAAGACCCGCAAAGGTTTGCCCTGGACGCGCTTCCAGACCCTGCGCCGATGTCGGAAAGCGACGCGGTGCCACGAAACAAGGCTTTAAGAGCCCCATTCCGATTCCATCGAAATGGATCAGGCTCCAAGGGAGCATCGACCTATGGACGCCACAGTCAAGCTCAAGAGCGTGCCCGATACCGAAACGCCGCGCGAGGTCGCACGCCCGAGCCGGGAAGAGGCCGAGGCCGCGGTGCGGACCCTGATCGCCTGGGCCGGCGACGATCCCGATCGCGAGGGCCTGATCGATACGCCCCGGCGCGTGATCGATTCCTATGGCGAGCTCTTCGCCGGCTACGGGCAGGACGCCCACGCCATTCTCCAGCATACCTTCACCGAAGTCGGCGGCTACGACGACATCGTGCTGGTCCGCGACATCCCCTTCTATTCCCATTGCGAGCACCACATGGTGCCGTTTCACGGCCAGGCGCACATCGCCTACCTGCCCCATGACGGGGTGGTCGGCCTTTCCAAGCTGGCGCGGGCGACCGACGTGTTCGCGCGCCGGCTCCAGACCCAGGAGAACCTGACCTCCCAGATCGTCGAGGCGATCAACGAGGCGATCAATCCGCGTGGCGTCGCGGTGATGCTGGAGGCCGAGCACATGTGCATGTCCATGCGCGGGGTGAGAAAGCACGGCGCGACCACCATCACCCATCGCTTCACCGGGGTTTTCGCTGAGGATCGGCAGGAGCAGGACCGCTTCTTCGCCATGGTGCGCGCCGGCCGGTAACACCGCGTCCCGCCGTCCCCTCCGCCCCGACCCATTTCGCTTTGATGGAAACGGCCCCGCGTTCTTTTCTGGCGCGGGCCTGCCCTTTTCGCTAAGACCCGCCCCATGAGCGCTTTCACCGATCCCAAGACCCTCTCCAAGGCCGAGCTCGAAGCCGGCTCCGTGTTCGCCCCGCGTTTCGACGCCCAGGGACTCGTGACCGTGGTCACCGTGGACCACGCCGACAATGCGGTGCTGATGCTCGCGCACATGAATGCCGACGCGCTGAACGAAACCCTGCGCTCGGGCTACGCGACCTATTGGTCGCGCTCGCGCAACGCGCTCTGGAAGAAGGGCGAAACTTCGGGCGAATTGCAGAAGGTCGTCGCGCTGCGCATCGATTGCGACCAGGACGCCATCGTGCTCGCGGTCGAGCAGCAGGGGCAGGGCGCCGCCTGCCATACGGGGCGCCGTACCTGCTTTTACCGCCGCGCCGTCTGGAAGGACGGAACGGTCGTTCTGGAAGATACCGGCGAAGCCAAGCTCTTCGATCCGGAGGCGGTCTACCGCTAAGGCTGCGACCGAGCGGAACCAACCGTTCGGCCCGGCCGCTCGCCGCTTCAGCGAATCGCTTCGGGCCCGCCGTAGCTCAGTCCATCGCGGAACGGAACGCCCTGATAGTCCTCGATCCACTCGCGCATGACGGCCTCGGGATCGATATCGGCGAACAGTTCGGGGTGAAACCATTTCGCGAGCTGCAGCGCGCCGGTCACCTTCGAAACGCCGCCCGCCATGTAGTAATCGATGAGGTAGACCGCGCCCGCCTCGCCGGCCGGGGTGCCCAGCACGTCGATGCGATTGGCGAGAGCGCTCCAGTGCTGAGGGTAGAGGTCGCGGGCGTCCTCGTCCTGCGCGCTATAGGTGCTGCGCTGCAGCTTGACCACGAAATCGGGGAAGCGCGCCATCACCTCCTCGGGGTCGATGGCATGGTTGTTGACGTTGCCCGCGGCGGTCGGCCGCTGGCTGATATCCATATCGCCGAAAACGTTCACGCCACCGGCGATGGCGACCATATCGTGCCATCCCGAGCCCTCGAGCACCGTGCCGTAATCCGTGGTTTCCTCGAAATAGACGCGCACCGGCTCGACGCCCTCCAGCCGCTCGGTCAATAGATCGCGGTAGTGCCGGTAAAAGCCGTTGAGCTCGTCGGCGCGCTCGCTCCGTCCGAACACCCGCCCGATCAGGTCCACGTTTTCCTCGTGCAGGGTGCTGTCCGCGCCGGTGACGACGAGAAGCGGTATCTCGAAGACCGCAAGCTGCGCGATCGCTTCTTCGTATGGACCGAAGCGCGACATGATGACCACATCGGGATCGAGCGCCACGATGGCCTCGTAGTTCGGCGATTGCATGTTCGCCCCGACAACCGCCGCCTCGGCATATTCGGGCCAATAGGTCGCGGTGTCGCGCGCGATGCTCTCGGGAATACCAACCACGGTATCCCCTGCCCCCACGGCCCGAACGAACTCCAGCTCGTAACGGTTGAAGAGGACGGCCCGCTCGACGATGCCGTCGATTTCAACCTCCCGTCCCAGATCATCGATATAAACCTCAGCAGCAGCGGGAGCCGCAGCCAGGCTGAACGCGATAACCAAACCCAATCTCTGCACGTCGACAATCCCCTCCTCGTGGTCGATCGAGCCGACCTTAACGGCGGATGGGCATTGCACAACGAAAAACTGGCATTGCGAGACAGGTTTTGAGAAGGCCGATCGCTGTAGCTAGGCAGCGCGTCGCCGCGCCAGGCTGGCATCGAACAGCGAAGGCAGAAGCAGTCCCGCGATAAACCCGCCGATATGGGCCTGCCACGCGATGGGCAGCGGCTCGCCGCCGGTCACGAGCGGCGCGAACGGGATGACGAGGTTGAGCCCGAGCCAGATCAGGACGAAGGCCCGGCTGCTGCCATTGGCCCAGACCTGGGCAAGCGTTGCCGTGCGCCGCCCCGCCGCGATGGGCGTGCCGGTCTGGGGATCATGCACCACGACCACAGGCTGAAAAACGAATCGCATGGCCGCTCCAGTCAGCGCGGAAACGCCCCCGCTTGCGCCGATCAGCACCGTGAACTGGGCCGAACCCGCGAGCAGCGACGCCAGCATGACCAGCGCCCCCGCCGCCGCCCCGAGCAGGAAAACCGCCAGCACGCGTCCCGTGCCGTAGCGCCGCGCCACCGGCGTGCCGAAGATCGCGAGCCAGGCGGAATTGAAGATGAGATGCATCCAGTCCGCATGGAGGAACGCGTGGGTGAACAGGGTCCAGAGCATCGGCAGCGCGCCGCCGGGAATTCCTTGCGGATCGGTGAGCCGGAACGGCACGAAGCCGAACCATTCCCAGAGCCAGATCGTTCCGCCTATATCGAGCAACCAGGTGGAGGCCGCATGAACCGCCCACATCACGCCCAGAAGCGCGGCGATGACGCCCGGAACGAGGAAGATGGGCTCGCGGCCCTGCTGCGGGGCTGGCGTGTCGTCTGGCGCGGTCATCTGGGCTCCGAAAGACGGATGGGGAAGCGCCTTCATACACGCTATCACGCGCTATCCACAGTCGGACCGGTGGAAATTAACCTTAAGGATTCTTTAAGCGGGCGTTCCCGAACGGCATTTGCGATTGTGGGAAAGACGGCCCGTGAGGCGGAAGCGAGTCGCCCACCAAACGTCCGGAGTGGGCGAAAGGTTCGCTCCAGACCTTGACCATTTCATCGCGCGACGACAGGCACAGCGAGATGCAACAGCACAGCACCAAGCTCCTCTACCAATACTGGAACGAGATTCGCGGTGCGCGCAGCGCGCCTGACCGGCGCGACGTGGACCCCACACGGATTCGCGAGGCGCTGTCCAGCACCTTTATCCTCGAATCCGAAGATGGGCTCGATTTCACCTTCCGGCTCGCGGGCTCGCATGTGTGCTCAAGCTATTGCCGCGAGCTCAAGACGCGGAGCTTCGCCGACCTCTGGACCCCGCGCGACCAGGATGCCCTCGACACCCTCGTCCGGGCCGTCACCGAGGACCACGCCGCCGCGCTCATCACCTTCGACGGGGTGACCGGGAATGACGAAGCCCTCGCCTTCGAGATGATCCTCCTGCCCTTGCGGCACAACGGCGTCACCAATGCGCGCGTGCTGGGCGCGATGACCGCCACGGATGTTCCCTTCTGGCTCGGCGTCCGCCCGATCACGAGCCAGCGGATTACCGGCCTGCGCCTGATCTGGCCCGACGATCACCGGGAGACCGCCCGCCGCGAGTTCGCCGCCAGCGTGATGCCCGACGTCACCGCCAATGGCATGCCCGCGACGTCCTACGTTCCCATGGCCGCCAAGGTCGCGGGCTTCTCGGCGCGGAAATACGCCCATCTTGCGGTGATCGATGGCGGAAAGTCCTGAAATTCGGGACCTTCGGCACGCTTGTTGCTACGCCTAACCGCCCGTTAACGCAGTCTTGCGTAAAGTGCCCCGAGCACGCTGACGGGGCCGCAAGACGCCGATGTTTTCCTATAACGCCACCCATGATGACGCCGCCGGACTTTCGGCGGGCGAGACCGATCCGGACCTTTTCCAGAGCGTGAAAGTGTCCCTGCTCGGCCGCTACATGCTGGCGGATCGGCGCGAGTTTCCCTGCCAGGTGATCAGCATGTCCCCCGGGGGCGCCGAGGTTATCGCGCCCGTTGCTGGCGAGCCGGGCGAGCGCGTGGTGATCTATCTCGACCATATCGGCCGGATCGAGGGCCGCATCCTGGCCCTGATCGAGGGAGGCTTTGCCACCTCCCTCTCGGCCTCGCAGCGCAAGCGCGACAAGATCGCCGCCCAGCTCACGTGGCTGGCCAACAAGGACATACTGGACCTGCCCGAGGACCGGCGTCATGAGCGCGTCGTGCCCGATATCCGCCACTCCTCGATCCTGCTCGAGGACGGTCGCCGCTACAATTGCAAGATCACCGACATCTCGCTTTCCGGCGCCGCCATCGAGATCGACGTGCGCCCGGCTCTCGGCACGCCGGTGACGCTGGGGCGGATGCGCGCCCGCATCGTCCGGCACTACCAGGATGGCATCGCGGTGGAATTCCTTTCCGTGCAGGAGATGCTCACCGTGGTGCAGCAGAACCTGCGGGTGAACTGAGCCCGGGCGTCTTCGGCCCCAGGATTTCCACGATCAGCGCAGCCAGCGAGAACGGCACCACGCCGAGCGCAACGAGCTGCATCATTTCGCTGCCCTCGACGGCGAAATGCCCGCGCTCCGTATTGAGCAAAGTTTGCGCCACGGTCTGGAACGCGACATGAAGCCCGATCGCGGTCCACACAGAGCCCGCGATGCTGCGCACGAGACCCAGGACCAGCCCCACGAAGAAGAACATCACCAGCCGGTCGAGGGCGACTGCGCCGGCCGCGAGCGTCCATAGCGCTGCGCCCCAGAGAGCGAACAGGACGGCCTGGGCGAAGATCGCACCCCAATAGCCGAGCCGGGTTTCCAGGTTGGCCTGGATATAGCCGCGGAACGCCAGTTCCTCGGGCAGCGCCTCGTAGATGAAGACCAGGACGATGAGCAGCGGGACGAAGGCGAGGATTTCGCCCCAGGACGCGACCGGCGTGATCGACGTCCAGCCCAGAACGAGCACAATGGCGAAACCAAGCGCCGAAGGCAGCAGGAACGCGACCGCACCGCTGAGGAACGGCCGCACCGCCGATGCGTCGAGCCGCAGCCCGAGGCTCGCGACCGACTGCTTGTCCAGAACGCGGCGCGCGACGACGACCATCGGCACGGCAAGGGCGGTGGCCAGAACGGCACTCATGACATGGCCGCCGAGACTGTAACTGGTCCCCTCCGCGCCCCAGAATACCGAACGCAGAAGCGGCAAGGCCAGCCAGATGGCGACCATTGCTGCCCAGACCAGGGCGACGCGGACAAAGGGATTGGACTGCGCGGACATGGCGGATTTCCTTTTCGGTTCAGCGCATTGCGACCGTGACGAGATTCTCGATGGGAAGTGCGGCGCCCAAGGATCAGTCATCGCCCTCGCCTTTCCGCATGGCGCGGGAGAAAAGCTGCACAAGTTCGCTTGCATAGGCGGTAAGGTCGGTTTCGGGGCGCCATGCCCATTCGCTCAGCGCGCTTTCGATAGCCTTGGAGATGACGGCGGCCATGACCTGCGGATCGAACAGCCGGAACTGTGCGGCCTGTTGCCCAGCCTCGATCAGGGAGACGAGAACCGCCCGCTCCTCGGCGGCGGACGCGGCGATATAGTCCGGCCCGCCCTCCGCGCCGTCCAAATTGAGCGCCAGCATGCCGATGGCGAGGAGCGCGTCGCGATGTCCAGCCATATAGGCGATCTGGTGCTCTATATAGGCCGCGATCTGGCCGGCCGGATCGCCGGCCTGTTCGAGGAAGGGCGTTATGTACGCGCCCGCCGACTCTGCGACATGGGCGAAGACCTCGGCAAAAAGCGCGTCCTTGCCCGCGAAATGGTAGGAGATGATGCTTTTCGAGATGCCTGCCTCGCGCGCGATGCGCGAGAGCGAAGCGGCCGGAAAGCCCTCCCGCGCTAGCACCCTGATCGTCGCCTTGACGATCTGGCGCCTGCGCGCCTGCTCGATAAAGCTCGCTGCCATTCCATTTTCCGGAAGACTGACCGATCGGACTATTTTTAGTCCGATCGGTCAGTCGAGGCAAGCCAGCGTAGTGAACCCATCCTTAACCGCCCTCTCCTATTTTTAAGTTCGACGCCGCGACGGCTCCGTTTTTTGGGGGCGGACCGTCTGGAAAACCTCAGTTTCTCCTGCGTATCGGAGCCGAACGTCTTGCCGTCCCCCGTTCTCAAACGCGCCCTTCTGTCCATCACCGCCCTGGCGATGATCCTGCCCCTGAGCGGATGCATCACGCTTTTCGGCTGGGGTTTCGGGACGAAATCGCCGCATGAATGCATGACGCGGGTGATGTATTTCGAGTCCAACCGATCCAGCGCCGACGGCATGCTGGCGGTCGGCACCGTGGTGATGAACCGCGTGAACTCCCCGCAATTCCCCAGCGACGTCTGTTCGGTGGTCGGCCAGAAGAACCAGTTCGCCTCGGGTGTGTTGCAGCGCGCCATGACCGAGCCGCGCAGCCTTGCGCTGGCCCAGCAGGTTGCCAACGACGTGCTGCGCGGGCGCCGGCATCCGGGCGTGCAGGACGCGATGTATTTCCACACCGCGGGGCTGACCTTCCCCTATACCAACATGCATTACGTGCTGGTGGCGGGCGGCAACGCCTTTTACGCAAGGCGTTGATTCAGCGCACGAAGCGCCGGATTCTCCGCGCGCAAGATTATCGCTAACAGCTTGTAAATTCAGCGCATAAAACACGATTCAAAACTGCGTTGCAGTTTTCGGATCGGGGCAATTGCCCGCTCCTATCGTGGTCTCCGTCGGGGAGATCACGATAATGAAAAAAACAATCGTCGCATTCCTGGGGCTCATCGCCCTCACCATCGCCACCGCGCCCACGCCTGCAGCGGCCGTTGACGGCACGCCCTCCATGGCCGGCGCCTATATTCAGACCGTGGGTCTTACGTCCATTCCGGTGGGCCATGCAGAGTATTGCGGCCGCCACGTCGCCGATTGCGCGCCGAACAGCGCAAGTTCCGAGATGGTCGCCTTGACCCCGCAACTGTGGGACGAGCTGCAGCTTGTCAATAATTCCTTCAATGCCGCGATCACGCCGGCGCGCGATATTGATCTTTACGGCGTCGATGAGTTCTGGACCTACCCGGTCAACGGATACGGCGATTGCGAAGACTTCGTGATCGCCAAGCGCGCCGCGCTGATCGAGCTGGGCTGGGACGCCAGCGTGCTGCTCATCACCGTGGTGCGGCAGGCCGATGGCGAAGGCCACGCCGTGCTGACCGTGCGCACCGATCGCGGCGACCTGGTGCTGGACAACCAGGACGGCCTGATCCAGCTATGGGCCGATACGCCCTACACTTTTTTGAAGCGCCAGTCGCAGGCCCATGCCGGCCAGTGGGTGGATCTGATCGATCCGCGCGGCGGCATCCTGGTGGCGCAGCGCTGATTTCCGTTCACCGCACTTCCCCGACAGTTGTGCGGTCCACTCGGCCGGTCTCCTCAGAGACCGGCCTTTTCTTTTGCCCCTCAAGATGGCCTTATACGGCCCAATATGCCGTTTGGGAGGACTTATGACGGACTTGAAGCGCGTAGAAGCGACCATTACGAAACTGCGCGACGAAATGGCCAGCGCTCATGCCCGCGCGAGCGAAGCCGACATCAACGCGGCGCTCAAATTCGCCTCGGCGCAGATCGACGCCATGTTCCGCTGGCGGGGACGGAAGGCCGATCCGAACCAGCTCATGGGCTGGCCGCGCACCGGCGCCGTTGACGACCAGGGCCATCCCGTATCGGGCGTTCCCGAACGGGTGCAGGACGCGACCTATCTGCTGGCCGGCTACCGTCTCCTCGGGCATGCCTTCGGAAAGGACGACGCCGAGCGCGACCGGGACATGATCGTCTACCTGCTGCTGATGCTCAACGGACTGACCGATCCGAACCAGCCGATGAACATGCCGAACCAGGTCAGAGCGTAAAGCCGGGACGTTTGGATTCGCGGCAAGAGCACCCCTCATCCGACCTTCGCTTCGCTCCGGCCACGTTCGTCATTCAAATCGCTCCCCGAGCGATTTGCCCTTCGGGACATTCCTCAATCCCTCAAGGGGAGAAGGGGATTCCTTGGCTCCTCGGCTCTTGCACACACCCCCCTTAAAGGGAGAGGAGCCGGGGATGAGGGGCGCTGCTTCCGCACCCGCTGATTTCGCCTATGCGATCACCAGTGCCACATAGGTGCCCACGATCATCAGACCGGTGATGAAGCTCCAGCCGAAGGCGATGATGGCGGCCAGAAGGACGTTGACCGCCGACACGGCTCCGCCCGCATGCGGGCGGAAGCCCATCTGCAGCAGGATATAGGGGCCGCAGACGAAGCTCATGGCGAGCCGCCCGATCCCCTCGAGCGGGTTGGCGCCCTCCCAGCCCAGCGAGGCGGGCTGGCGCGAAAGCCCCTGGTAGAGATGCGTGCCCATGCCAGCCACGCTCAATCCGGTTCCGATGATGAAGAACGCCAGTACCAACTGGAACATCGCACGCGCCCTCATGCCTGCGAGGACATCCATGGCCCCGCACCCGTGTTAACCGAGTATTAAGCATAATCGCGTTCGACTGGACTGTCATTTTCACCCCGTCTCCATGGTTAATTTGCCCATGTCGGTGTCAGGTCCGGGCCTGCCTTCGCGCTCCGCCGAGCCTCACGGCCTCGGATATACGCTGGCCGCGGTCGCGCTGACGCTGGTGCTCGGGGCGCTTGCGCTCGCTTACGGATTTTCCGCCTGGTACGCCCACGCGACCGCGCCGGCCGTAACTTCGGCCCCGTCCGTGCCCCTGCTCAAGACCGTGGGCGCGCAGCGCTATGCCTTCCTGCCCGAAATGCTGATCCTGCCCAGCCAGCGCATGGCCGGGTTCGCCGACCGCGTGGACCTGACCCTTCCGGTGACCCTGGGCGGAGACGGCGAAGTGCTGGAGATGGAGGTTGCCATCGTGCCGCGCGGGCGGGCGCTTGCCAGCGCGCGCCTGCTCGACAGCGTCTATGTCCACCAGTTCTCCCAGGCCGAGACCTCGGGCTATCCCGGGCTCGTGGGCAAGCCGCTGACCGGACCCGCGGCCTATCGCACCGAAACGGTGTGGTACGATCCGCTGTCGGTGAACCCCTTCGTGGCCAAGTGCACCCCGCCGGTCGATCCGCGGGCCGGCGAGGCGACCTGCCTGCGGGTCGCGCAACTGAGCGACCGCAACCTTGCGATCTTCACGTTTCCGGAAACGGCGTTGAGGGATTGGCGGGGGTTTGACGCGGCGGTGGAGGCGGCCTTGGCGCCGTTGCGGCGGTAGGGGGCACGGCCGAGCCCTATTCCCTCTCAATCGTCATGGCCGGGCTTGACCCGGCCATCCGCAATGGTTCGGCAGGCGCCGAGGCGTGAAACCGCGCTCCTTGGGAGCGGCTGCATCGCGGGTCCTCGGGTCAAGCCCGAGGACGATGAGGAGGAAAAATCAGGCCTCAGTGAATCTCATCGAGGTCGATATCGAGAATCGAGATCTGGACGATGTAGGACTTCTCGCCCTCGTCCTCATCGACATAGATGAGACCCAGGAACTCTTCCCCCACATAGAGCTCGACCGAATCGTCCTGCTTGGGACGGGGGCGCACGTCGATGTCGCGATTGCGGAACTTGGTCTGCAAGTACTTTTGCAGCTTGATGATTTCGTCGTGCTTCAAGAATTTGCTCCGTCCATCGTTTCTATGCTCGCAGGGTGAGCGGCTTAGGACCAATCGTTCCCAAGCGCAACCACGACGGAGCCGAACGGTTGCATAAAACCCCTAGCCGATCTCAATCCCAGGACGGCACCGTGACCATCTGGTCCATGACCAGCGCCGGCTGGGCGCAGCCCGCCTCCCCGATCACCTTGGCCGGAACCCCGGCCACCGTGACGCGCGAGGGCACTTCCTTGACCACGACCGAGCCCGCGCCGATGCGCGAGCAATCGCCCACCGTGATGTTGCCCAGCACCTTGGCGCCCGCCCCGATCAGAACGCCGTTGCCGATCTTGGGGTGCCGGTCCTGATCCGACTTGCCGGTGCCCCCGAGGGTGACGTTCTGGAGCAATGACACGTTGTCGCCCACCACGGCAGTCTCGCCGATTACCAGCCCGGTGCCGTGATCGAGCATGATGCCGCGCCCCATGCGGACCGCCGGGTTGATATCGACCTGGAAGACCAGGCTGGCGCGGCTCTGGAGATAAAGCGCGAAATCGCGGCGGCCTTCCTTGTGGAGGGCATGGGCGAAACGATGGGTCTGGATGGCCTGATAGCCCTTGAAGTAGAGGAAGGGCTCGATGGCGCGGTGGCAGGCGGGATCGCGTTCGAGGGTCGCGGCAAGGTCCGCGCGCGCCGCCGATCCGATCTCCGGACTGCGCATCAGCACGTCCTCGAAGGCCTGGCGGATGAGGTCGGCCGGCATCTCGTCGCTGTCGAGCCGGGAGGCGAGCCGATGCGCCAGCGCGGATTCGAAGCTGGAATGGTTGAGGACGCTCGAGACGACGAGCTGGGTCAGCGAGGGTTCGTTGTCCACGATGGCGCGCGCGTCAGCCGCGATGGCCTCCCATACGGGATCGACGGCCGCGATGCTGCCGGGCTTGGTCTCGGATTTCCGGGCGCTGGTGGTCATGGGTGCATTCATATCCCGTGTTTGCGCGAGGATACCATATAGGCGGAGCAGGTTGCAGGGAAAAGCCCTGATGCGGAAAGTGGTTCATTTGAGGGGGCGGTGGGGAGCATTTGATGCTTCGGGGAAAAGTGCCCCCTCATCCGTCTCGCCCTTCGGGCGATCCACCTTCTCCCACGAGGGGAGAAGGGGAGCCCGTGGCTTGTCGGTTCTTGTGCACCCCTCTCCCCTCGTGGGAGAGGGGCTGGGGTGAGGGGGCCGGGAAGCCCCTAACCTCTCGCCCTACCCCGCCGGATACACCCGCTCGAAGAACGCCATGACCCCGCGCTTGAACTGCGGGTCGCCGGTGGCGCGCATGTGGTCGCGGCCGGTGATGTCGAGCACTTCGCCTTGGGGAAGGATGGCGGCGAGCGGAGCGGCGGGGCCGGAGACCGCGTCCTCGGTGCCCACGGCAACGAGGACGGGCACCGTGATGCGCGCGATGAGGTCGGCGGCGATGGGGACGCGCGTGCCGGCCATGCAGGCCGCCAGCGCCGCGCGGTCGCTACCGGTGTGGTCGGCGAAGATGCGATACTGGCGCGCTGTCTTGTCGGTGACGTCCGAGAGTTTTTCCGCGCGCAGGCCTTCGACGATGACCGCGCCGTCCTCCATGCCCGTGACCATGGCCTCGCCCAGCCCGCCGAACACGGCGGCCGCCACCTTTTCGGGCGCATCGAGGGCCACGAAGGCCGCGATGCGCGCGCCCATGGAATAGCCGATCAGCGCCGCGCGGCCGAGGCCGAGATGGTCGATGAGATTGGCGACGTCTCGCGCCATGGTGCGGGCGCTGTAGAGGGCGGGATCGTAGAGCTTTTCGCTCTCCCCGTGGCCGCGATTGTCGAGGGCTATGGCGCGGTAGCCGGCGGCGACCAGCGACTCGGTCCAGCCGGTGTTGATCCAGTTGACGTGCCGGTTGGACCCGAAGCCATGGACGAGAATGACGGGCGGGCCCTCGCCGAAGGATTCGTAGGCGACGGAGATTCCTTCGGAGGTGAAGTGGGGCACGTTTCTTCCTCTGATATTCGCGGCGGCATCGCACTGGATTCCGGCTGAATGCCGGAATGACATTGGAGTTTGTGCTTCTATCCCGCCCTACCCGCCGTCGTCACCCCGGCATTCATTGCCGGGGTCCAGACTTCTCTGGCCAAGGGACATGCCACCGATTATGGTCCGCGCCAAAATCACGAGGCATCCGGGATTCAGCCATGGCTCACAGCGCGGTTCCGCATTTCCATAATACCGAAGGGCTCGCCCGTATCGAGATCGGGGCGCGCGAGTTCAAATGCGTCGGCGCAAAGCCGCCCTTCGACCATCCGCATGTCTATCTCGACATGGGCGACGATACCGAGATGGTGTGCCCCTATTGCTCGACCCATTACGTCTATAATCCGGCGCTGGCGGCCGGCACCGCTGTTCCGGCCACCGCGCTGTTCGTCCTCGACCACGCCTAGCGGCGGTCCAGAATGGCGCCGATCCGCCTCGTCTATATCGCCGGCGCCGGCATTTCCGGCCTGACGCTCGCCCTGGCGCTGGCCAGGTTCGGCCTGCGCGTCGTGGTGCTCGAGCGCAACGAGGCGGTGAGCGAGGTCGGGGCCGGCATCCAGATCAGCCCCAATGCGCGGAAAATCCTCGACCGGCTGGGCCTTGGGGAGGCGCTTTACGAATACGGCTTCGAACCCGCGGGGATCGACGTCATCCCCTCGGGGCGCATCCAGCCGATCCAGACGCTGGGGCTGGGCGAGGCGGTGAGGACGCGGTTCGGCGCGCCCTATGCGGTGATCCATCGCGGCGACCTCGCCCAGGCGCTGTTCGAGGCGACCAAGCGCTTCGCCAATATCGAGGTGCTGTTCGGGGTCGAGAATTTCTCGGTGCGCCCGACCGAGGCTGGGGTCGCGGTCAGCTATACGCAGACGGGGCGCGCGCCGGTTTCGGGGCCGGGTTTCGCCTTCGTGGGCGCGGACGGGGTCAATTCCACCACGCGCAGCGAGGCCCTGTCCCTGCCCGAGGCGCAGCCGGCCGGGGTCACCGCCTGGCGCGTTCTCGCCAAGCCGGCCGATCTCGGCAACGGCATCCGGCCGGATCGGACCACGCTGCTGCTCGCCCCCAGGCACCACATGGTGATCTATCCCCTGCCCCGCCGCCGCATGGTCAACCTCGTGCTGCTCTCGGCGCGTCGCAGGGACCAGGCGGTCTCGGACGAGCCGGGCATGCCGGGGGATTCGGACCATAAGGTGATCGCGACCCTGCTGCACCGCACGGGCGCGCGCTGGACGCCCTGGACCATCCGCACCCATCCGCGCCACGCCTATGGCGAGGGGCCTATCGCGCTGGTGGGCGACGCGGCCCATGCCATGCTGCCGTTCCAGGCCCAGGGCGCGGCCATGGGCATCGAGGACGCGGCGACGCTCGCGACGCTGCTCGCCACAGCGCCCAACCCGTCCTTTGCCACGCTGCGCTACCGGGCGCTGCGCGAGGACCGGGTCCGGCGGGTCGCCGAGCTCTCCAAGCGCAATGGCGACATCTTCCATATGGGCTGGCCGGTGGCGCGCGCGCGGGACGCGGTGATCGCGCTGGGCGGCCCGGAGGCGCACCTGAAGCGGCTCGGCTGGGTCTACGGGTTCGAGATCGCCCAGAGCCCGGACGGCGAGGCGCAGGGCTGACACGGCGCCGTCATAAGCGCCTCGCGCATAGGCGGTAACGGGTCGCGGGACTTGCCATCGCCGCACTCGCTGTGCCAAGTGCGAGCCTATCTCAACGCGGCCACGACCTCATGCGCGTCAATCCCAATTCCCGGCTGACCCTCACCTTCATCCTCGTCACCGTGTTTCTCGACATGGTGGGGCTCGGGATCATCATTCCCGTGCTGCCGAGCCTGATCGTGGAACTGACCGGATCGACGGTGACCAATGCCGCGGTGATCGGCGGCTATCTGGTGTTCCTCTACGCCACCATGCAGTTCCTGTTCTCGCCGATCCTCGGGAACCTGTCGGATCGCTGGGGGCGGCGGCCGATCCTGCTGATCTCGCTGGCCGGGCTGACGCTGGACTATCTCATCATGGGCTTCGCGGCCTCGCTGACCTGGCTGTTCGTGGGCCGGTTCCTCTCGGGCATCTGCGGCGCGGCCATGGGCACGGCCACCGCCTACATCGCCGACATCACCCCGCGCGAAAAACGCTCGGAGCGATTCGGGCTGATCGGCGCGGCCTTCGGGCTGGGCTTCATCGTGGGCCCGGTGATCGGGGGCGAACTGGGCGAGTTCGGCGCGCGCGCGCCCTTCTTCGCCGCCGCCGCCCTGGCCGCGGCCAATTTCCTCTTCGGCCTGTTCGTCCTGCCGGAAAGCCTTTCGATCCGGCGGCGCCGGCGCTTCGATTTCAAGCGCGCCAACCCGCTGGGCGCAATCCTCGCCTTCCGCGCCAATCCGGTGGTGCTGGTGCTGCTGGGGGCGCTGTTCCTCTTCGCGCTGGCCGCCCAGACCTATCCCAACGTCTGGAGCTTCTACACCATCGAGCAGTTCGGCTGGACCTCCTCGCAGGTCGGACGCTCGCTGGGCGTGTTCGCGATCATCTTCGCGGTCTCCCAGGCGGTGCTGATCCGCTACGCGACGCGCTATCTCGGCACGCGCGCCACCATCCTGCTCGGCATGGCCATCGCCGCCACGGCGCTGATCGGGGTGTCCTTCATCCATACCGAGCTGGGGCTGTGGACATTCATCGTGATCGGCGCGCTTTCGGGCGTGGCGGTGCCGGCGCTCAACGGGCTGCTCGCCAACAACGTGCGCGACAACCAGCAGGGCGAGATGCAGGGCGCGGTCAACGCCACCAATTCGCTGACCGCCATCATCGCGCCCGTGGCCGCGACCCAGCTCTTTTCCTATTTCACCTCGCCGGCCGCGCCCATGGATTTCCCCGGCGCGCCGTTCTTTGCCGCCGGGCTCTGCGTCATCCTCGCGGCGCTGCTGTTCATCTACGCGGCCCTGAGCTTCAACCTGCGCCCGGACCTGGGCACCAAGCCCGCCCCGCGCATGACCCCGCCCGTGGGCCAGGCGGTGAACCCGCCCGCGACCGAGCCGCTCAACGGCAACGGCGATGGCGAGGACGGCGAGAGCGAACGCTAGGCCCAGTCGTGATGGAAGCCCTCGCCCTCCCGGTCGAGGCGGGCGAAGCCGTGCGCGCCGAAGAAATCGCGCTGGCCCTGGGTGAGATTGGTCGTGCCGCGGCCCTGGCGGTAGCCGTCGAAATAGGCGAGCGCCGCCGAGAGGCACGGGACCGGCAGCCCGGCTTTCGCGCAGGCCGCGACGGTCTCGCGCAGCGCTGAATGGCTTTCGCCCATGAGCGCGACGAAGGCCGGCTGGGTGAGGAGGTTTCCGCCCTGCCCCGCGCCGAAGGCCTGGGCGATCTGATCGAGGAAGCGCGAGCGGATGATGCAGCCGGCGCGCCAGATCCTTGCGATGGTATCGAGCGGGAGGCCCCAGCCCTGCTCCTCGGAGGCCTTTTCCATCACCGCAAAGCCCTGGGCATAGGCCGCGATCTTGCCCGCCAGCAGCGCCTTTTCCAAGGTGGCGACATCGAGCGAAACCGCGCCCGCCGCCGTGCCATAAAGGCCTTCGGCCGCGAGCCGTTCGGCGCGCAGGGCCGAGAGCGAGCGCGCCGCCACCGCGCCCTCGATGGTGGTCGCGGGCACGCCCAGATGCTGCGCCTCGATGGCCGACCAGCGGCCCGTGCCCTTCTGGCCGGCGCTGTCCACGATCACGTCCACCAGCGGCTTGCCGGTCTCCGGATCGATCGCGGCGAGCACATGGCTCGTGATCTCGATGAGGTAGGAATCGAGCGGGCCTGCATTCCAGCGCGCGAAGATCCCGGCCGACGCCGCAGCGTCGAGCCCGAGCCCGTCGCGCAATACGCCGTAGATCTCGGCGATCATCTGCATGTCGGCATATTCGATGCCGTTATGGATGGTCTTGACGAAATGGCCGGCCCCGCCGGTGCCGAGCCAGGCGCAGCACGGCTCGCCCTCGAACCGGGCGGCAATGGCCATGAGCACGGGCTCGGCATTGCGCCATTCGGCCTCCGAGCCGCCGACCATGATCGAGGGCCCGTGGCGCGCCCCCTCCTCGCCGCCCGAAACCCCGACGCCGAGAAAGCCGATGCCGGTTTCCTCCAGCTCGGCGAAACGCCGCACTGTGTCGTGGTAATTGGCGTTGCCCGCGTCGATGATGACGTCGCCCTCGCTCAGAAGCGGCTTTAGGAGCGCGATGATCTCGTCCACCGGTTCGCCCGCCTTGACCATGACGATGACCGAACGGGGACGCTTGAGCATGGCGACGAAGCGCACGATGTCCGCGTCTCCCGTCACCCGCTCGCGCAACGCGCCGGCCCTTTCAAAGAAGGCCTCGATCTTGGCGGGCGTGCGGTTGTTGACCGCAACGCGATAGCCCTTCTCGGCGATGTTGAGCGCGAGGTTCTCGCCCATGACGCCGAGCCCGATCAGTCCGATATCCGCCTGCTCCATGCGCCTTCATCCTCAATGCGATGCCGTGCCCCGTGTTTAGCCCCAGAGGCCGGGACAGGCCAGCTTTCCGTTGCGCGCGAAAGGAAAACGGATAGGGTCGCGCGGCAGAAAAGAGGACAGGTGCCCGTGACGAAATCCATGCGGCTGATCGTGGTGATGGGCGTTTCCGGCGCCGGTAAATCCACCGTGGGCGAGGCCCTGGCCGACGCGCTCGGCTATCCCTTCGTGGATGCCGATCACCTGCACACCCCGCAGGCCATCGCCAAGATGCGGGGCGGCAGCCCGCTCGTGGATGCCGACCGCTGGCCGTGGCTCAAGACCGTGGGCGAGAAGATGGTCGAGGCGGCGGAGGCCAGCGGCGGCGCGGTCTGCGCCTGCTCGGCCCTGCGCCGCGCCTATCGCGACGCGATCTGCGCCGCCTGCGACGAGCCGGTGCTGTTCGTGCTGCTGCACGGGGACCGCGACGTGATCGCGGCGCGCCAGGCCAACCGGCCGGGCCATTTCATGCCCGCCGCCCTGCTCGACAGCCAGTTCGCGACCCTCGAGACGTTCGGCGCGGACGAAGCGGGCCTCGTGGTCGATGTCACGCTCGGCGTGCCCGAGCAGATCGCCCAAATCCGCGCGGAGCTGGATCGCTAGGCGCCTGACCGCCCGCCGGCGAAAACGGAACCGGGGGCGCCGCTGGCCATTCGGAGATGAGGCACCCGCCTCCCCCGAACTCCCGCGCCGTGGAATCTTCCGGCTATGCTCGCCTGGATCAGTGCCAATAGCGACCTCCTGAACCTCGCCGCAAACGTCGCCATGGTGGCGATCTGGCTGGCGTATTTTCAGGTCTTCCTGCGCGGCTTCCGCCGCCAGACCAAGCCGAAGATCGTCATCAACCTTGCGGCGGGCTCGACGCTCGATGCGGTCTGCTTCGTCAGCAACATGAGCTCGGAGGCAATCTATATCGAATCCGTGCTCGTCGCGGTCAATGTGGGCGACGACATGCTTTCCTGGGCGGTCACGGACCTCGAAACGGTGGAGGATGACACCGGCGAAATCGATCCCAAGCAACGCACCCACCAGGGCCCGCTCGGCTCGGCGCAATATGCCTCGCTGGGCCGGTTCGACGATCTCATGGCCAGCGTGGCCAGGGGCAATGGCCGCAAGCTGGAAGACCTCAAGTCCTCCACCTCGGAAATCATGGTCGAGATCACGATCATCGCCGACTACGCGTCCGAAAGCATGCTGATCGGCGCCAAGCGTCGTTTCCGGGCGCGCTGGGAGGACGGCCACTGGAAGCTGGCCGTGGCGACCCGCGACACCGAACAGATCCGCTCGAGACGGGAACGGCAACAGCTCTACGATCTCGTGATGCCGGCCGGTTAGGCGGGAACGCCAGGCGTCTGCCGCGACCCGGTCAGGGCGTCCAGCGCTCGACCGTGTAGCCGCGCTGCCGCAGCATCGAGACGATCGACCCGGGGCCCACGAAATGGGCGAGCCCAACCGCGACCATGTCCGTGCCCGCGCCCTCGAGGATGGATTCGATGTCGTCGGCAAAGCCGCGATTGCGTTCGAGGAACAGGGCGTCGAACACCTCGGGCATGAAGAGCGCACTGCCGATGTTGATCAGCATGAGCGAGAAGAGCTGGCCGTCCAGCCAGGAATCCATCTCGGCAACGAGCTGTTCGGCCGCCTCGTCGTAATGGCGGACGGTATCGCTGAGCAGGCTCACCTGCGCATCGAGGCTGAGGCCGGAGAAGATGCCGAACTGCTCGTCATACTCTTCGAGCCCGCGCACCGGGATGCCGCGCGCCATGGCCTGTGAGGCGAGCACGAAATCGATGCCCGAGGTGGCGCTGTAGCCGGCATCCTGGATCATGAAGCTGGAAAGCTGCATGTAGACGAACCAGGGCTGCAGGGCGTCCACGTTGTCGAGCGCGATGCCGTGGCGCATGAGAATGGCTTCGAGCGCCGCCTCGACGTCGTCGTCCACCAGGGCGCGCAGGCTGGTCCCGGAAGACCCCGCCTGCCCCAGCATGATGGACAGCAGGTCGGCGGGCGGGTTGAGCAGGTCGAGCTCGAGCCAGAGCGTGTCGGCCTCGCCGAACGCAGCCTCGAAGCCCTCGCTCCACCATTCGGCGTCATCGGGCAGCATATGGACCGTGCCGACGAGATAGACCGTCGAATCCGCGTCGGAGACCACCCAGGCCGGAGGGCTCGCGAGGGCCGGCCCGGCCAAAACGCCGGTCAGAAGCCCCATGGCCGCTGCGAGGGTTCGGATCATTGACGCAACCTCCTCTTGCTTCGGACGACAACCGCCGGAGACAAGGCTACCGCCGGGACGCCCGAGGCGACACCCCTTTCCGTCCATAACCGGATTTTCGCTTTCCCGGGTCATGAAATCTCGATATATCCTATCCCGGAGGATAGGATAATGAGCGAAACGCATATTCACGCCAGCCACCCCGATATCGTCAAACGGCTCAAGCGCGCCGAGGGCCATCTGCGCTCGATCGTGACCATGATCGAAAGCGAACGATCCTGCGTCGACATCGCCCAGCAGATGCACGCGGTCGAGAAAGCCGTGGCGCAGGCCAAGAAGGCGCTGATCCAGGATCATATGGACCACTGCCTCGCGCCCGGAGCGTCCAGCCCTGACACGCTCAAGGAAACGCTCGAGGAATTCAGGGTCCTCGCCAAATATCTCTAGGATTCTTCGGGGGGAGAGATGACGGACTTCACGGCGCTTCTGGCGCAGGGCACCACATCGGCCTGGTTTTTCATCCCCACCGCGATCCTGCTGGGCGCCTTGCACGGGCTCGAGCCGGGCCATTCCAAGACCCTAATGGCGGCCTTCATCATCGCCGTGCGCGGCACGCTGGGACAGGCCGTGCTGCTGGGCCTTTCCGCAACCGTATCGCATACCCTGATCGTGTGGGTCGTCGCGCTCGGCGGCATGGTGCTGTGGCAGGGCGTCGATCCCGAGCAGACGGAGCCCTATTTCCAGCTGGCGTCCGGAATCGCCATCATCGCCCTCGCCCTCTGGATGCTGTGGCGCACCTATGACGGCCAGCGGACGCGGCACGGCGCCCAAGGCCATTCGCAGGACCATTCGCACGGCCATCATCACGGGCACGACCACGCGCATCATGACCATCATCACCATGATCATGACCACGGGCATCATCACCAGGCGGACGCGCCGGGGGATGCGCATGCGCGCGCCCACGCGCGGGACATCGAGAAGCGCTTCGGCGGCAGCGGAAGCGTGACCACCTGGCAGATCATCGCCTTCGGGCTGACCGGCGGGCTCATTCCCTGCCCTGCCGCCATCACGGTGCTGCTGCTCTGCCTCCAGGTGCAGGAGATCGCGCTCGGCGCCGCCATCGTGCTTGCCTTCAGCGTCGGGCTCGCGGCGACCCTGGTGATCGTGGGCGCGGTGGCGGCACTCGGGGTGGCGCAGATCAACAAGCGCTCCGGGCTGTTCTCCACCCTCGCGCGCCGCGCGCCTTATTTCTCGGGCGTGCTCATCATCCTCGTGGGGCTCTACGTCACGCTCCACGGCTGGCAGGGATTGGCTGCACAGCGGGAAGCCGAATCTATCCGGAGCGCGGCGGCGGTGGTGAGCGAGACGCTCGATCGCGTCTAGGCTTTCAGCGTCGTTATGGTGCGGGCGGCCGGACTCGAACCGGCACGGGGATACCCCCTCGAGATTTTAAGTCTCGTGTGTCTACCATTCCACCACGCCCGCGTATTCCCCTTTAGTCCGTGCCGCCGGTGATGGGCGGCGCATAGGTGAAGTCGAGGTCCCAGGGGAAGAAGATCCAGGTATCCTGGCTCACCTCGGTGATGAACGTATCCACCATGTCGCGGCCCTTGGGCTTGGCGTAGACCGTCGCGAAATGGGCGCCGGGCAGCATCTCGCGCACGATGCGCGCCGTCGCTCCCGTATCGACCAGGTCGTCCACCACCAGCAGGCGCTGGCCGCTGTTGGCGGCCGCGATCAACTCGGGCGCGATGGCCTTGATCACGCGGACCTCGCCCTGGCTCTGGTGGTCGTAGGATTTGACCGACACGCTTTCGACGACCCGGATGTTCAATTCGCGCGCGACGATGGCCGCCGGCACCAGCCCGCCGCGGGTGATGGCGATGATGGCGTGGAAGGGGCCGAGCCCCGTAAGCCGCCACGCCAGCGCGCGGGAATCGCGGTGGAACTGGTCCCAGGAGACCGGGAAGGACTTGTCGGCCGGGTTCATAGGTAGGGCTCCTCGGGGAGTCGGATGTTCTTTTCTCTGTGCAGCCGGTCGACCAGGGCCTGCACCTCGGCGGTGGCCTGCTCCAGCCGGTCGATATCGGCGCTGCGGGTGACGAGATAGGTCATGACCAGGCCCTGTCCCATCTGCGGATAGGAGCCGATCTTGACGTCCGGATAGCGGCTCTGGATCTCGCCCAGCGGATCGCCGATCGCGCCCTCGCCCACGCCCGCCGAGACGGTGCGGGATTCCACCTTGCGCCCGCCTTCGAGAGTGGGGGCTATGGCTTCGAGCATGGCGGCCATGATCTTGGGCACGCCGGCCATGACGTGCACATTGCCGATGCGGAAGCCCGGCGCGGCCGAGACCTTGTTGACGATCAGCGTGCCGCCTTCCGGGATGCGCGCCATGCGCAGCCGCGCCTCGGTGACCTCGGCCCCCGTCTCCTTCCAGCGCGCTTCCAGCATGGCGCGGGCTTCCGGATGGATCGCCAGCGCGACCCCGAAGGCCCTGGCGACAGCATCGGCGGTGATGTCGTCATGGGTGGGGCCGATGCCGCCGGTGGTGAAGACATAGGTCGCGCGGGTGCGCAGCGCGTCGATCGCCTCGACGATCGCGTCCATCTCGTCGGAGACGACCCGGACCTCGCGCAACTCGATCCCCAGATCGGTGCAGAAGCGCGCGACCGTGTTGATGTTGACGTCGGCCGTCCGCCCCGAAAGGATTTCGTCGCCGATCACCAGAAGCGCGGCGGTGACCGCGGGGGCGGAAGAAGGTGGGGTCATCGCAAAGGCGCCGTTCGGGTTGACCCGGCAAAGCGGGAACGCCATGGATGCCGAAACCCTCGGCAAAAATCAAGCAAACTGCGCCTCATGGATTTTCCCGCTCCCCTCGTGCCCGCCACGCTCGTGAAGCGCTACAAGCGCTTTCTCGCCGACGTGATCCTGGATGACGGCACCGCGCTCACCGCCCATTGCTCCAATCCCGGCGCCATGACCGGGCTCGCAATGCCGGGCCTCAAAGTCTGGCTGTCGCGCTCGGACGACCCCAAGCGCAAGCTCGCCTGGTCTCTCGAACTGGTGGAGGTCGATGGCGGGCTGGTGGGCATCAACACCGCCCATCCCAACCGCGTGGTCGGCGAGGCCCTTCGCGCCCGCGCCATCCCTGAGCTTGCGGACTACGAGACCGTGCGGCCGGAGGTGAAATACGGTGAGAAGAGCCGGGTCGATTTCCTGCTCACGGGCGACGGGCTGCCCGACTGCTATGTCGAGGTCAAGAACGTGCACCTGATGCGCGAGGCGGGCCGGGCCGAGTTCCCCGATTCGGTGACCGCGCGCGGCGCGCGGCACCTTTCGGACCTCGCGCGGATGGTGGTGCAGGGGCAGCGCGCGGTGATGCTGTATCTTGTGCAGCGCGGCGACTGCACCCATTTCAGCCTGGCCGACGATATCGACCCCGCCTATGCCCGCGCCTTCGCCGCCGCGCAGGCCGCGGGTGTCGAGGCCCTGTGCTATACGGCCAGCATCACGCGAGACGCGATCCGGCTGGCGAGGCCCCTTCCCTTCGCGATCGGAGCCCGCTAGCCTCGACCCTATGGAGACTTACCCATGACCACCTATGTGGACGCCACGGCCAAGCGCAAGCGCGTCCCCGGCGTCATCCCCCTGCACGGACCGGAGGCCTTCGAGGGCATGCGCCGGGCGGGCGGGCTGACGGCCGAAGTGCTCGACCTGCTGACGCCCCTCGTTGAGCCCGGGCGGCCGACCCTCGACCTCGACGCCTTCGTCTATGAGTTCGCCATGGACAATGGCGCCATCCCCGCGACGCTCAACTATCGCGGCTTCCGCCATTCCACCTGCACCTCGATCAACCACGTGGTGTGCCACGGCATCCCGTCCGAGAGGCCGCTGCGCGAGGGCGACATCGTCAATATCGACGTGACGCTGATCGTGGACGGCTGGCACGGGGATTCGAGCCGCATGTATCCGGTGGGCGAAATCCCGCGAAAAGCCGAGCGGCTGATCGCGGTCACCTATGAAAGCCTCGAGCGCGGCATCGCGGCGGCGCTGCCCGGCAACACCACCGGCGATATCGGCGCGGCCATCCAGCGCTATGCCGAGGGCGAGCGCATGAGCGTGGTGCGCGATTTCGTCGGCCACGGTGTGGGCCGCCTGTTCCACGACGAGCCCAACATCCTGCATTTCGGCAATCCGGGCACCGGCGTCGAGCTGAAGCCGGGCATGATCTTCACCATCGAGCCCATGATCAATCTGGGCCGGCCGCAGGTGAAGATCCTGAACGACGGCTGGACCGCCGTGACCCGCGACCGCACGCTTTCAGCCCAGGCCGAGCATTCCATCGGCATTACCGAGACCGGCTGCGAGATCTTCACCCTCTCCCCGCGCGGGCTGTTCAACCCGCTGGCCGCCAGGACGGCATGATCGCAGCATGAGCAAGGTGCGGAGGACCGGCGGTTTCGAGGAAGGCGCGGCGGAAGCGGCCCAACCCCATTACGCCGGCCACCGCGAAAGGCTGCGCGAGCGCTTCATGAGCGGGGGCGGCTCGGCGCTGGCCGATTACGAGCTGCTGGAGCTGCTGCTGTTCCGCATCCTGCCGCGCCGCGACACCAAGCCCATCGCCAAGGCCATGCTGGCGCGCTTCGGTAGCTTCTCGGAAGCCCTCGGCGCCCCCGCTCATCTTCTCGAGGAGATCGACGGGCTCGGACCGACCGCGATCGCACACCTCAAGGTGGTGCTGGCCGCGGCCCAGCGCATCGGCAAGGACGCGGTGCACGAAAAGCCGCTCATGGCCTCGTGGAAGCAGGTCATCGATTATTGCAAGGCCCAGATGGCCTACGAGGCCAAGGAGCAGTTCCGCATCCTGTTCCTCGACAAGAAGAACCGGCTGATCGCCGACGAGGTGCAGCAGGTGGGCACCGTGGACCACACCCCGGTCTACCCGCGCGAGGTGATCAAGCGGGCGCTGGAACTGTCGGCTACGGCCTTGATTCTCGTCCACAATCATCCTTCCGGCGACCCACAGCCGTCCTCGGCCGACGTGCAGATGACGCGCCAGATCGCCGACATCGCGACCCCGCTGGGGATTTCGGTGCACGACCACATCATCATCGGCAAGAACGGACATGCCTCATTGAAGGGCATGAAGCTGATGTGATTGTGCTTTTGCGCTCTCTCACCCTATATTGTATATACGATTAAATGGAGATCGCGTTCGATCCGGCCAAGGACGAGGCCAATGTCGCAAAACATGGCATCTCGCTCCGCCGCAGCGGCGAACTCGAAATCCTTGCTTTCGTTGAGGACGACCGCAACGCCTATGGCGAAATCCGCTATCGGGCGTGGGGATTGCTTGATGGGCAATACCATTGCCTCGCGTTCACCTATCGCGATGGCCGCGTGCGCGCGATCAGCCTGCGGCGGGCGCACAAGAAGGAAATCGACCGCTATGTCTCAGAAAAACATCCCTGATCCCGACAATCCCGAATGGACCAAGGAGGATTTCAAACGCGCGCGGCCGGCGCAGGATCTGCCGGACACTATTCGGGAAGCATTCCGGCGGCGCGGACCGCAAAAGGCGCCGCGCAAGGTGCCCGTATCGCTCAGGCTGTCGCGTGACGTCGTGGAACGCTTCAAGGCGGATGGGCCCGGCTGGCAGCGCCGGATCGACGAGGCTTTGCGGAAGGCTGCGGGCCTTTAAAGCGCTTCCAGCAAAAGTGCGAAGCGGTTTTGCGGTTCGGAAGCGCGACAAAACAGTGCCTCTAGCCAAACTGGCTGAGCGCCGGGAAGGTCTCGAGGAACCAGAACGAGATGCGGGTGAAATTGCCGGTCACGAACAGCAGGCCGATAATGACGAGGAAGCCGCCCATCACCTTTTCGACCGTGCCCAGATGCTTGCGGAAATCCTCGAAGAACGAGAGGAACGGCCCGATGGCGAGGGCCGCGAGCAGGAAGGGCACGCCGAGCCCGGCCGAATAGACGGCAAGCAGCGCCGCACCTTCCCAGGCCGTGGTCTGGCTGGCCGCGACCGTGAGGATGGCGGCGAGGATCGGCCCGATGCACGGGGTCCAGCCGATGGCGAAGGCGAGCCCGAGCAGGAACCCGCCCAGGGGCCCGCTCGCGACCTTCGGGCCTTGCCAGCGGAACTGGCGGTAAAGCGCGGAAATGCGGAAGACGCCGAGGAAATGCAGGCCCATGACGATGATGACCACGCCCGCGAGCGGCATCAGCACGGGCAGCGCCCGGCGCAGGGCCTGGCCGAAGAAGGTGGCCGTGGCGCCGAAGGCGATGAAGATCAGCGAAAAGCCGAGGACGAAGCAGAGCGCGGTGAGCGCGGTGCGGCCATAGAGGGCGCCGCCGCGCCGCCCTTCGGTGCGCAGGGTCTCGAAGGTGGCCCCGCTCATATAGCCGAGATAGGGCGGCACCAAGGGCAGCACGCAGGGGCTGAGAAAACTCAGGACACCGGCGCCGAAAACCACCGGCAGCTCGAAACCGAACATGAAGCGTTCCCTGTTGACGCGTCCCTTCTAACCGTTTGGGGCGGGGGCGCAAGCGACGCGCCGTCGCATTGCCCTCCATGCGGCGTAACCGCCCTCAATGACCCGGATTGAGGTATGGGAAGCCATCCATGGAAACGCTGACGTCGTCATTGAGCCCGTGAACCGCCGCGTGCAGGGCGCCGAAGGGATCGGCAGGCTCGTCGACTCCGAAATAGCGCCGGATCGCCTCCCCCGCAGCGCGCGGCGTCGGATAGGCGAAGCCTTCACCCCCATAAGCCCAGCCCTGCTCATACTGCTCGCGCAATTGCCATTGCCGGGCATAGGCCAGCCATTGCGCGCGGGCGGCCTCCGCATCGTCGATCGCCATATATCGCAGGGCGTCCCGCCAATTGGGTAGGCTGGTCACGATGGCGATGAACGCGCCGAAATCCTTGGCAACCACGGCGGCCATTCCCTCGGAATCGATCACGAGAATGCGGCCGTCCTCCAGGAGGTAATAAGCTCCGCCGGCCCCATCATAGGCGATCATCGCCCAGTCGCCCGGCACGCCGATCTCTATGGCGGGATCGTGCCCCGGCCCGTAACCCTTCCGCGCCGCTTCGAATTCGATCAATCCATGGAGTTCGGGCTCAAGTCCCGACCGGGCGACCTGATCGACGATATCCCGTGCGGCGCGATCCACGTCCATGGCCGTCGCTTGCCACGACAGCGCGGCGAAGCCGAGGCACATCGCCCAGAACGCCAATGGTTTCATTGCGACTCCTCCTAGAAATCGAACAGGCGCGACCCGCCGAAAGCGGCGAGGAAGACGCCCGCGATCCCGACAATCCACAGCGCCGCTTCGCCGCCGAAGCGGTCCATCTGGGCGTTGAACCAGGCAAGGCCGGACGCGATACGCGTGCCGAGAACGACACGCAACCCGATCATCACCAGTGCCGGCAGCACCATGACGAGGCAATAGAAGGCCAGAAGGGCAATACGCAGGCCCCAGCCGGAGCCGGTCGCGGTGACGAGCGCGATGGCGCCGAGATAGGGCAGCATGGTCGCCACCTCGATCGTCGCCGAAAGCAGCGCGAGGCCCATGAGGCCGGCCGGCGACTCCACGGCCATGGCGCGATCGCGCCAGCGCGCCACGCGTGACGGACCGTCCTTGGGCTTGGTCTTGCGGAAGCTGAAGAGCAGCATGGCCGCGCCGAAAACCAGCAGCAGCCCGTTGACCAGCGGCGTGTCGAGCGGCCCGCCCTCGGCCCAGGCGGCCTCGAACCAGCCGAAGACGGCGTCCGCGCCGGCCATCAGGGCGATGCCGACGAGGAAATAGAACCCCGCTATGGTCGCGAGATAGACCAGCAGCCGGCCGAGCCGCACCGGGCCGGGCGCCAGCAGCAGCCAGAGCGGGATGAACAGCGTGCCGATGGACGTGCTGTCCAGGAGCGCGAGGCCGACAAGGCCGGCGACCAGGGCAAGCGACATGAGGGCTCCTCTTGCTTTGCCGTCAGCCTAGATCTGTTCCTGTTTCGATGGAATCAAAACAGGAACAGCTCCAGGTCTCTTTGTCTTGTCGCGCTTCCAAAGCGTAAAACCGTTTCCACTTTTGCTGGAAGCGCTCCAACGGCTCGGGGCCAAGGGGATAAGACCAAATAAGGGGGTGGGAATCCGCCCGTTTCGCGCATAAGAACGCTGCGAACCCCATTCATATCCGGACTGTCCATGGCCCTACGCCCGTTCGCCATCGCTCCCTCGATCCTTTCGGCCGATTTCGCGCGGCTGGGCGAGGAAGTGCGCGCCATCGACGAGGGCGGCGCCGAATGGGTGCATGTGGACGTGATGGACGGGCATTTCGTGCCCAATATCTCGATCGGCCCGCTGATCGTCGAGGCGATCCGCCCGGTGACGGCCAAGGTGCTCGACGTGCACCTGATGATCGCCCCGGCCGACCCCTATCTCGAAGCCTTCGCGAGGGCGGGCGCGGACGTGATCACCATCCATGCAGAGGCCGGGCCGCATCTCGACCGCTCGCTGCAGGCGATCCGCGCATTGGGCAAGAAGGCCGGCGTGGCGCTCAACCCCGCGACCCCGGTTTCCGCCATCCAGCACGTGCTCGACCGGGTGGACCTGGTGCTGATCATGAGCGTCAATCCCGGGTTCGGCGGCCAGAGCTTCATTCCCGAGGCGCTGGCCAAGGTGCGCGAGACGCGCGCGCTGATCGGCGACCGGCCTATCGACATCGAGGTCGATGGCGGCGTGACCGCCGACAATGCCGAGGCCGTGGCCCGCGCCGGCGCCAATGTGCTGGTGGCCGGCTCGGCCATCTACAAGGGCAACGCCCCCGAAACCTACGCCCCCCGCATCGAAGCCATCCGCCGCGCCGCCCGGCTCGGCCGCGGCGAGATCGCGTGATTCAATTCCCGAAGTAAGGCTGCCAACCCCATGATTCCGCGCTATTCCCGTCCCGAAATGGTCGCCCTCTGGTCGCCCGAGACCAAGTTCAGGATCTGGTTCGAGATCGAGGCGCACGCGGCCACCGCGCAGGCAAAGCTGGGCGTGGTTCCCGCCGAGGCGGCCGAAATCGTCTGGGCCAAGGGCAAGGACGCGCAATTCGATGTCGAGCGGATCGATGCCATCGAACGCGAGGTCAAGCACGACGTCATCGCCTTTTTGACCCATCTGGCGGAGATCGTCGGGCCCGAGGCGCGCTTCGTGCACCAGGGCATGACGTCTTCGGACGTGCTCGACACCACGCTTTCGGTGCAGCTCGGGCGCGCTTCGGACCTGCTGCTGGCCGATATCGACGCCCTGCTGGCGGCGCTCAAGAAGCGCGCCTATGAGCACAAGGACACGGTCACCATCGGGCGCAGCCACGGCATCCATGCCGAGCCGACCACGTTCGGGGTCAAGCTGGCGCAGGCCTATGCCGAATTCGCCCGCAACCGCGAGCGGCTGGTGAACGCGCGCAGGGAGATCGCGACCTGCGCCATCTCCGGCGCCGTGGGTACCTTCGCCAATATCGACCCCTCGGTCGAGGAATACGTCGCCGAGCAGATGGGGCTCGCGGTCGAGCCGGTCTCGACCCAGGTGATCCCGCGCGACCGGCACGCCATGTTCTTTGCGACGCTGGGCGTGATCGCCTCGTCCATCGAGCGGCTGGCGACCGAAGTGCGTCACCTGCAGCGCACCGAGGTGCTGGAGGCCGAGGAGTTCTTCTCCAAGGGCCAGAAGGGCTCGTCGGCCATGCCGCACAAGCGCAACCCGGTGCTGACCGAGAACCTGACCGGCCTCGCCCGCCTCGTGCGCGGCATGGTGACCCCGGCGCTGGAGAACGTCGCGCTCTGGCACGAGCGCGACATCTCGCACTCTTCGGTCGAGCGCATGATCGGGCCGGACGCGACGGTGACGCTGGATTTCGCCCTCGCCCGGCTGACCAATGTTGTCGAGAACCTCGTGGTCTATCCCGAGAACATGAAGGCCAACATGGACAAGCTCGGCGGGCTGCACAATTCGCAGCGCTTCCTGCTGGCGCTGACCCAGGCCGGCATGAGCCGCGAGGAGAGCTATTCGGCGGTGCAGCGCAACGCCATGAAGGTCTGGCGCGGCGAAGGCAGCTTCCCGGACTTTTTGAAGGCCGACCCGGAGGTTTCCGCGCTGCTCACCCCCGAGCAGATCGACGCCAATTTCGACGACGCCTATCATTTGAAGCACGTCGATACGATCTTCCGGCGGGTGTTCGGCGAAAGCTGATTGCGGGCAAGGGGTTGGCCAGCTTGCCGGATTCAGTTCGGCAGGCTCTTGAATCTCTTCGCGAGGCGCCCGATCTCTTGCGCCGTGCCCGCCAATAGCCCACAACCCCGATCATGAAGACAGCCGACGCAGACATTTTGATCGTGCCGGGCCTGGGCCATTCCGGCCCCGGCCACTGGCAGCATCGCTGGGCCGAGAAGATCCGCAATGCCCGCTTCGTCGAGCAGGAGGATTGGGACAGCCCGACGCGCGAAGGCTGGGTCGAGACGCTGGAACGCGCCATTATGATGGCCACCCGACCCGTGGTGCTGGTGGGCCATTCGCTCGGCGTCTCCACCATCGTCGCGACCAATGAGCGGCTGGCCGATACCAAGGTCAGGGGCGCGTTCCTCGTCGCCCCGCCCGACGTGGACCAGCACCCCGACGTTCCAAAAGCCACGGCGCCGTTCAAGGACCTGTCGGGCGATCCGCTGAAATTCCCCTCCATGCTGGTGGTCTCGAGCAACGATCCCTATTGCACGGTCGAGCGCGCCGCCCAGTTCGCGGCGCAATGGGGCTCGGATTTCCACGTCGCGGGCGATGCTGGGCATATCAACGTCGCGTCGGGGCACGGGCCCTGGCCGGAGGGCTTGCTGATGTTCACCCGGCTGATGGGACGGCTCTGATCGGAGCGCTTCCGGCGGGGGGGTGGCATCGCGCTGGATCCCGGTAATAAATACCGGGATGACATCCAGGGGTGGGCAGGATTAAGGCCAAAAGCCCCAGGGTCATTCCGACATTCATTGCCGGACTCCAGTCCAACGCGAAGTCGGCGGCGAACCGAACGGTCTCAGGGACGTTTGAGGAACGCCATGCCGCCCGCTCCCGTTCTCGACCGTGATCTCCATATCCGCCGCATCGACACCTATGTCGATCCGGTCGCGCCGCGTGCGCGCGCCATCATCACCCACGGCCATTCGGATCACGCCCGCAGCGGCCATGGCGCGGTGCTCGCCACGCCCGATACCATTGCCATCATGCAGGACCGCTACGGCGCGGACTGCGCCGGGAGCTTCCAGCCGCTCGGCTATGGCGAGCGCATCGAGATCGACGGGGTGGGCATCACCCTCTATCCGGCCGGGCATGTGCTCGGTTCGGCACAAGTGCTGATCGAGCAGGACGGCCAGCGCGTTGTGGTGACCGGAGACTACAAGCGTGGCCCCGACAGCACGGCCCAGCCTTTCGAGCTCGTCCCCTGCGATCTCCTCGTGACCGAGGCCACCTTCGGGCTGCCGGTGTTCCAGCACCCCAAGCCAGGCGCCGAGATCGCGCGCCTTCTCGCCTCCCTGGCCGAGCATCCCGGGCGGGCCCACGTGGTCGGCGCCTATGCGCTGGGCAAGGCGCAGCGCGTCATCGGCCTTTTGCGCCAGGCCGGCTACGACCGGCCGATCTACCTTCACGGCGCCATGCTGAGCCTCTGCGCGCTCTATGAAGAGCGCGGCATCCCGCTCGGGCCGCTGCGTCACGCAACGGCGGCGGACAAGGCCGAACTGGCCGGGGCCGTGGTCATCGCCCCGCCCTCCGCGCTCAAGGATCGCTGGAGCCGCCGCCTGCCCGATCCGGTCCTGGCCATGGCCTCGGGCTGGATGAGCGTCAAGCAGCGCGTGCGCCAGAGCGGCGTGGAACTGCCGCTGGTGATCTCGGACCATTGCGACTGGAACGAGCTGCTCCAGACCATCGCGGAGACCGGGGCAGAAACCGTGTGGGTCACCCATGGGCGCGAGGACGCACTGGTCTACCAATGCCGCAAGGACGGGTTGGTGGCCGAACCACTCAACATCCAGGGCTATGGCGAGGAGGGCGAAGAGTCATGAAGGCCTTCGCGCGCCTGCTCGAAACCCTGGTGCTCACGCCCTCGCGCAACCGCAAGATCGAGGCGCTGGCGGACTATTTCCGCACCACGCCCGACCCTGATCGCGGCTATGCGCTGGCCGTGCTCACCGGCGCGCTGAGCTTCGACCACGTCAAGCCGGCGCGGCTGCGCGAAGTGGTCCAGGCCGAGGTCGATCCCTATCTCTTCGCCCTGTCCTACGACTATGTAGGCGACCTGGGCGAGACCATTGCGCTCATCTGGCCGCACAAGGGCGGCACGCGGGAACTGCCCCGGCTCGGGGCGCTGGTCGAGCTGCTGAACACCACCGCCAAATCCGAGCTGCCGGGCCTCATCGCGGAGCTTCTGACCAGCGCGGAGATCAACGAGCGCTGGGCCCTGGTCAAGCTCACGACCGGCGCCCTGCGCATCGGCATTTCCGCGCGGCTGGCCAAGACCGCGCTCGCGGAGATGAGCGGGGTGGATCTCAAGGACATCGAGGAGATTTGGCACGGGGTCGCCATGCCCTATGAGCCGCTGTTTGCCTGGCTCGAAGGCCGCGGCGAACGCCCAAGCATCGCCCACACGGCGCGCTTCCATCCGATGATGCTGTCCAATCCCATCGACGAGGCGCGCGATTTCGAGCTGCTCGACCCGGCCGATTTCGCCGCGGAATGGAAATGGGACGGCATCCGCATCCAGTTGATCCTCGGCGCGGACGGCGTCTCGCTGTTCTCGCGCACCGGCGACGACATCGCGCCCGCCTTTCCCGATCTCGCCGGAGAGGTGTTCGGGCGCGGCGTGCTGGACGGCGAATTGCTGGTCGGCCACGATTTCGAGCCAGCCTCGTTCAACGCCCTGCAGCAGAGGCTCAATCGCAAGACCGCCAGCGACAAGCTGATGCGCGACCATCCCGCCTTCGTGCGGGTCTATGACATGCTGTATGATGGCGACGAGGATATCCGGGCGCTGCCCTGGGAGGCGCGGCGGGAGCGGCTGGAAACCTTTTTCGGCGCGGTTCCCCAGGCCCGGCTCGACATCTCCCCGCTCATTCCCTTCGCCACCTGGGACGATCTGGCGGCCATCCGCCGCGAGGGCGCCTCGACCCATGGCCACGAGGGGGTGATGCTCAAGCACCGCGCCTCCCCCTACCTCCCCGGCCGGCCGCGCGGACCGTGGTTCAAGTGGAAGCGCGACCCCAACCTCGTGGACGCGGTGCTGATGTATGCCCAGCGCGGCCACGGCAAGCGCTCCTCCTTCTATTCGGACTATACGTTCGGGGTCTGGCGCGGCAACGAGATCGTGCCCATCGGCAAGGCCTATTTCGGCTTCACCGACGCGGAGCTGGCCGAACTCGACAAATGGGTGCGCGGGCACACCGTCGCGAGCTTCGGCCCCGTGCGCGAGGTGGAGAAGTCGCTGGTGTTCGAGGTGGCCTTCGACAGCGCCCAGACCTCGACGCGGCACAAGTCCGGCGTGGCCCTGCGCTTTCCGCGCATTAACCGCATCCGCTGGGACAAGCCGGCGAACGAAGCCGCGCGGCTGGAAGAGGTCGAGGCGCTGATCGCGGCGACCTGAGACTTGCACAATCTCCTCATGTGATTATATAATCCTTATCATGTGAGGAGATTTCCATGTCTGCCATCATGCAGGACCCGCAGGGTGAACGGGCGAACGAGACCCGGGCCATTGTCACCGGCGTGGTGCGCGTGGCCGAGGCGTGGGGCCTCACCAATGCCGAGGCGGCCGCGCTGATGGACGTTGCCCCGGCCACCTGGAGCCGCATGAAGGCCGGCGCGTTCCGGGGACGGCTCGATCACGACAAGCTCACCCGCGCCAGCCTGATCGTCGGCCTCTACAAGGGGCTGCGATTGCTGTTCAACGGGCCGCTGGCCCATGGCTGGCCGCGACAGCCCAACACCGGCTCCGGCTTTGGCGGACGCAGCCCGGTGGCGGTGATGATCTCGGGCGGCATCCCCGCCATGCTGGCGGTCCGGCGCCATATCGATGCCCTGCGCGGCGGCGTATGACCGTCCTGCCGATCACGGGCTTTACCGAAGACACCACGATCCGGCTGATCGCGACGGCCTATCTCACCGAGCCCGCGCTGGCTCCCCTGGCCGACGATCCGTCCGATCTCGACGTGCTCGAACGGCTGGAGATGATGACCTCGGCCCGCCACCTGCCCCGCCTGCCCATGCCCGGCGGCATCGACCCGGCCGAGCTGCTGACCGAGGCCGATGGCTTCGGCTGGACCTATGTCAACGCCGCGTTCTGCTATACGCGCCTGGGCGGCAGCCGCTTCAATGCCGAGGATCGCGGCGCCTGGTACGCCACCACCGGCCCGGACGCGGCCGAAACCGCGCAGGCGGAGATCGCCTGGCACCTGAGCCGGGAGCTCGCAGCGACGGGGATCTTCGAGAACACCACCCGTTACCGCGAGCTGCTGGCCGGCTTTTCGACCCGGCTGCACGACCTGCGCCGCCAGCCCGCCCATGCGGCCCTCGATGCCGACCCGGCCAAGGGCTATCCGGAAGGCCAGGCGCTTGCCCGCGCGGTCTTCGCCGAAGGCGGCAACGGCATCCTCTATCCTTCGGTGCGCAAGAACGGCGGCCAATGCCTTGCCGCCTTCCGCCCCCGCCTCGTCCAGAACATCCGGCTCGGCCGCACCTGGCGCTTCACCTGGAGCGGCAGCGTGCAACCGGCGATCACCGAAGACCGACAGGGAGAGTGAATCGATGACGAAAACCTCCGTCCTCATCATCGGCATGGACCCGAAATACGTCGACCCGGTCGAAATTCCGGGATTCACGCCCGAAATCGTCGACGCGTATATACGGCAGCAGATCGGCCGGGTGGGGGAAATGGGCTTCGAGGTGGTCGAGTGCCTGATGTCTCCCGACGACGCAGGGGAGAACATGGTGGAAGCGGCGCTCGCGGCCAAGGACTTCGACTGCGTGCTGATCGGCGCGGGACTGCGTGAGCCCGCGCCGTTGCTGCTCGTCTTCGAGAAAGTGCTGAACGCGGTCCATGCGCACGCGCCGCACGCGAAAATCTGCTTCAACACGTCTCCGGCCGATACCGCCGAAGCCGTGCAGCGCTGGGTCGCTCCATAGGCGCGCGAGCGGGGGGGCTCGATCAGCCTTCGGCCAGAATCTCCTGGCGAGCTCGTGCCTCGAATTCATTGATTTTGGAGCGGATTTCGGCCTCGCCGATGGTGACGCCCTTGGCTTCGAAATCGGCCCTGATCTTGCGCACCACGTCCTCATGGCCGCCCTCGGCCATGTCGGCCGCGATGACCTCGGCGACGTAGTTGGCGATCGCGTCGGCCTCGGCGATCCCGAGCTCCGCGCTCGCCCAATGGGCAAGATGCTTGTTGCGGCGCGCCTCGGCGCGGAACCTCAACTGCGCGTCGTGTGCGAACTTGGCTTCCTCGCCCCGCTGCCGGTCTTCAAAGCTCGACATCTGCCCATCCTCTCGCTTGGGTTGCATCTTCCTGGAAATAGGCGGTGCGCGTCCCCAAATCAACGCGAGCGGGCCATTTACGATCATTGCCGATAGCAATGCCTACGGAGGCGGGAATCGGCTATGAGGGGCGCGACATGAATTCTCTTGCATCGGCCGCGTGAAGCTGTGCATGAGTGCCGCCCAAATGGGACCCGTCCAGGGACGACTGATCGGACAGGTGAAATGAACCGTCGCCGCAAGATTTACGAAGGCAAGGCCAAGATTCTGTATGAGGGCCCCGAGCCAGGCACCCTCGTGCAGCACTTCAAGGACGATGCCACCGCCGGAAACGGCGCCAAGCATGAAGTGATCGACGGAAAGGGCGTGCTCAACAACCGCATTTCCGAATTCATCTTCAGCAAGCTCAACGGGCTGGGCATCCCGACGCACTTCGTGCGCCGCATCAACATGCGCGAGCAGTTGATCCGCGAGGTGGAGATCATCCCGATCGAGGTCGTGGTGCGCAACGTCGCCGCCGGATCGCTGTCCAAGCGCCTCGGGCTGGAGTCGGGCACGCCCCTGCCCCGCTCGATCATCGAGTTCTACTACAAGGACGACGCGCTCGGCGATCCGATGGTCTCCGAAGAGCACATCACGGCCTTCGGCTGGGCCACCCCGCAGGAGCTCGACGACATCATGGCGCTGGCCGTGCGGGTCAACGACTTCCTCACGGGCCTGTTCATGGGCGTCGGCATCCAGCTCGTCGATTTCAAGATCGAGTGCGGCCGGCTCTATGAGGGCGACCTGATGCGCATCGTGCTGGCCGACGAGATCAGCCCGGACAATTGCCGGCTCTGGGACATCAAGACCCAGAACAAGCTCGACAAGGACCGTTTCCGCGAGGACCTGGGCGGCCTGGTCGATGCCTATCGCGAAGTGGCCCAGCGCCTCGGCATCCTGGTGGAAGCCGACAACGCGCTGACCACCGGCCCGCGGCTCGTACAGTAAAGAGGCTTTTCATGAAGGCGCGCGTGACCGTCACCCTCAAGCAGGGGGTGCTCGACCCGCAGGGACAGGCCATCGAAGGCTCGCTCAAGAGCCTCGGGTTTTCCGGCGTGAGTGGAATCCGCCAGGGCAAGGTTTTCGATCTGGAACTTGATGCGACCGATCCCGTTCTTGCAAGGGAGCAGGCCAACGCCATGTGCGAGCGCCTGCTGGCCAACACGGTCATCGAAAATTACGCGGTCGAGATCATCGCTTAACTTTTTGATGATATTTTTAACGGCACGCTTTGCATGAAACCGGCACCGGCAAGGAGCTGGGGGTATATGATCAAGACCATCTCGCTTTCCATCATGTTCTTTCTCGCCCTCGGCGTGCTCATCGCCGCCTACGGGTCGGTGCCGGTCTGACGACCCGGCGCGCCGCCCGGGCGCGCTGAACGTTCTGTCCAAATCACAAGGCTGTTGCAGCTCCGCCTGCGGCGTTTGGCATTCGTGCATTCTTGCGCGCGCCCCTTGCATTTTGGCCACAGAATTCCGACAAGGCAGCGAGCACACCTGAGCAGGAATCTGTTGCCATGAAGTCGGCGGTCATCGTCTTTCCCGGCCTCAATCGCGACCGCGACATGATCGCGGCGCTGACCCAGATCGGCGGCACGCCGCCGGCCGTGGTCTGGCACGGCGACGCCGCCATCCCGGACGTGGACCTGATCGTCATTCCGGGCGGGTTTTCCTATGGCGACTACCTGCGCTGCGGCGCCATCGCGGCGCGCTCCCCCATCATGGACATCGTGCGCGAGCGCGCGGAGGCCGGGGTCAAGGTGCTGGGCGTCTGCAACGGCTTCCAGATCCTGACCGAAGCGGGCCTGCTGCCGGGCGTCCTGATGCGCAACGCCTCGCTGAAATTCGTCTGCCGTGAGGTGAAGCTCGCGGTGGCCAACGCCAATACGCCCTTCTCGCGCGCCTATGGCCAGGACGAAGTGATCCGCTGCCCGGTGGCCCACCATGACGGCAATTATTTCGCCGACGCGGAAACGCTGGCTTCGATCGAGGACAACGGGCAGGTCGTGTTCCGCTATGCCGAGGGCACCAATCCCAACGGCTCGGTCAACGACATCGCTGGGATCACCAACGAGGCCGGCAACGTGCTGGGCATGATGCCGCATCCGGAAAACCTGATCGAGCCCGCCCATGGCGGCGAGGACGGACGAGGCATCTTCGCCGGCCTGCTCAACTGACGCCGCGGAGCCGGGCATGAACCGCGTTCTGGCAGCGGCGGGCTTCCTGATCGGCCTGGCCGCGCTGATCCTGCAATTCGCCATCACCATCCCCGCCTCTATGGAGGCGGGGCGCTCGTTCGTTCTGTCGCTGGTGTTCTATTTCAGCTTCTTCACCATCCTCACCAACATCGCGCTGGTGCTGATCTATGCGGGCGCGCTGTTCCCCGCGCGCTGGCTCGGGGTCTTCCGCCTGCCCGTGACCCGCGCCGCGGCCGCGGCGGCGATCACGCTGGTGGGCACCTTCTACCATTTCGTGCTGGCGCCGCTCTGGCAGCCGGAGGGCCTGTTCCTCGTCTGCGACGTGACCCTGCACTATGTCGCGCCGATCCTCTATCTCGTCTGGTTCGTCGGCTTCTCCCGCTCGGGCACCCTGAGCCTGCGCATGCTGCCCGCCATGCTGGCCGTGCCGCTGGTCTATGTGATCTACGTCATGATCCGGGGCGCGCTGCTGGGCGAATACCCCTATCCCGTGCTGGAGGCCAACCGGCTCGGCTATGGCCCCGTAGCGCTCAACATCGCCGGCCTCATCGTCATCTTCACGCTGCTCTGCGCCATCGCCGTGGCCCTCGACCGCTTCCGCCCTCACCCTTCGCAACCGAATGGCTGACATGACCATCCCCAACGAACCCGCCATCACGCCAGACCTGGTCGCCGCCCACGGCCTCAAGCCCGACGAGTACCAGCGCATCCTCGACCTCATCGGGCGCGAGCCGAGCTTTACCGAGCTGGGCATCTTCTCGGCCATGTGGAACGAGCACTGCTCGTACAAGAGTTCGAAGAAATGGCTGCGCACCCTGCCCACCTCGGGCCCGCGCGTCATCCAGGGGCCGGGCGAGAACGCGGGCGTCGTCGATATCGGGGACGGCCAGGCCGTGGTCTTCAAGATGGAGAGCCACAACCACCCCTCCTATATCGAGCCCTACCAGGGCGCGGCGACCGGGGTGGGCGGCATCCTCCGCGACGTCTTCACCATGGGCGCGCGGCCCATCGCAGCCATGAACGCCCTGCGCTTCGGCGCGCCCGAGCACGAGAAGACCAAGCATCTGGTGTCTGGCGTAGTGGCCGGCGTGGGCGGCTACGGCAATTCCTTCGGCGTGCCGACCGTGGGCGGCGAGGTCGAGTTCGACCCGCGCTATAACGGCAATATCCTGGTCAACGCCTTTGCGGCCGGGCTCGCGGACACCGACAAGATCTTCTATTCCGAAGCCAAGGGCGTGGGCCTGCCCGTGGTGTATCTGGGCGCCAAGACCGGCCGCGACGGCGTGGGCGGGGCGACCATGGCCTCGGCCGAGTTCGGTGACGACATCGAGGAGAAGCGCCCCACCGTGCAGGTCGGCGATCCCTTCACCGAAAAGCGCCTGCTGGAAGCCTGCCTCGAATTGATGGCCACCGGCGCCGTGATCGCGATCCAGGACATGGGCGCGGCGGGGCTCACCTGCTCGGCGGTGGAAATGGGGGCCAGGGGCGACCTGGGCATCGAGCTCGACCTCGACGCCGTGCCCGTGCGCGAAGAGCGCATGACCCCCTACGAGATGATGCTGAGCGAAAGCCAGGAGCGCATGCTCATGGTGCTGCATCCCGAAAAGGAGGCCGAGGCGCGGGCGGTGTTCGAGAAATGGGAGCTCGATTTCGCGACCGTGGGCAAGACCACGGACGATCTGCGCTTCCGCGTGCTCTGGCAGGGCACCGAAGTGGCGAACCTGCCGATCAAGGACCTGGGCGACGCCGCGCCGGAATATGACCGGCCCTGGACCAGGACCGAGGCGCCGGCGGCGCTGGACGATAGCGACATCCCGGAAATGGACGTGGCCGACGCGCTGCTCCGGCTGCTGGATTCGGCCAATCTCTCCTCGCGCCGCTGGGTCTATGAGCAATACGACACGCTGATTCAGGGCAATTCCCTGCAGCGCCCCGGCGGCGATGCCGGCGTCGTGCGCGTGGACGGCCATCCCACCAAGGCACTCGCCTTTTCCTCTGACGTGACCCCGCGCTATTGCGAGGCCGATCCCTATGAGGGCGGCAAGCAGGCCGTGGCCGAATGCTGGCGCAACCTCACCGCCTCGGGCGCCGAGCCGCTCGCGGCCACGGATAACCTCAATTTCGGCAATCCCGAGCGGCCCGAGATCATGGGCCAGCTCGTGGAGGCTATCCGCGGTATCGGCGACGCCTGCCGGGCGCTGGATTTCCCCATCGTGTCGGGCAACGTGTCGCTCTACAACGAGACCAACGGACGCGGCATCCTGCCCACCCCGACCATTGCGGGCGTGGGCCTGATCCCCGATCACAAGAAGATGGCGCGCACCGGCTTTGCCGCGCCCGGCCAGCCGATCCTGCTGTTCGGCGCCACGGACGGGCGGGGCAGACACCTCGGCCAGTCGGTCTATCTGCGCGACCTGTTCGGGCGCGCCGATGGCCCGCCCCCTGCCGTGGACCTCGACCATGAACGCCGCGTCGGCGATCTCGTACGCGCCCTGATCCGGGAGGGCGTGGCGACGGCTGTCCACGATCTCTCCGATGGCGGGCTGGCCGTGGGCCTCGCCGAAATGGCCATCGCGTCGGGGATCGGCGCCAACGTGCCGGACGTTGTCGATTACTCGCCCGCCAAACAATGGTTCGGCGAGGACCAGGGGCGCTATCTCGTCACCGTGGCGCTCGACCCGCAGGAAGACGAGATCATCGACCTCTGGAAGCGGATCGAAGCGGCGGGCGTGTTCGCGCCCTGGATCGGCACCACGGGCGGGGACAGCTTGCAGCTCGGCGACGCCCGGCCCATATCGGTCGAAGCGTTGCGCGCCGCCCATGAGGGCTGGTTTCCCGCCTATATGGGCACTACACTGAACTGAGTTCCGGAGGACTGCCATGGCGATGGACGCATCCGAAATCAAAGCCCTGATCATGGAGGCGCTGCCCGACGCGCGGATCGAGATCCGCGATCTCGCCGGGGATGGCGACCATTATTCGGCGACGGTGATCTCCGAGAGCTTCAGGGGCAAGAGTCGGGTGCAGCAGCACCAGATCGTCTATGCGGCCCTCAAGGGCGACATGGGCGGTAAGCTCCACGCCCTCGCGCTCCAGACCGGCGTGCCGGATTGACCATAAGGACCAGACGCCGATGCCCCTTCGCGACAGCCTCGATCTCATCAAGCTGACCAATCCCGAGGGCGGCTTCGCGGTTCTGCAGCACGAGATGATGGCCGAGCGGGCCGCCTCGCTCGGCGCCGCCGAAAAGCGCGTGGCCGACGCCATGGCTGCCCTGAACGCCGCGCCGGCGGATCGCGCGGCTGCGCTGGCACGAGCCCGCGAGGCGGTCTGGGCCTATTTCGTGCAACGCGAGCTCTGCGGCTTCCTCCGCCACCAGGACGTGATCGCGCAATTCGGCATCACCGGCGAGGTGTTAAGCGGGTTGGGCGCGACGCCGGTGAAGGGTCGCCCCTGAAAGCCCTGCTGGCGCAGGCACCCCTCATCCGTCTCGCCCTTCGGGCGATCCACCTTCTCCCTCAAGGGGAGAAGGGTAGACCGTGGCTTATCGGCTCTATCGGCCCCGCTCTCCCCTTGAAGAAGGTGCTGGTGAGGGGTGCTCTGGCAACGCGCTCCTCTCACACCAAAGAGAACCGGCTCTCCCAGCCTCGACATGGCCACAAGGATTGCCTATTTATCGTCAAACACCGATGCGGCCTTACGGCACCAAGGATTTCCAATCATGAGCGACATTCACGCGTCCATCGACGAGCAGGTCAAGTCCAACGACGTCATGCTCTTCATGAAGGGCACGCCCGACTTCCCGCAATGCGGGTTCTCCAGCCAGGTCGTGCAGATTCTCAACTATCTGGGCGTGGATTATGCCAGCGCCAACGTGCTCGCCGATCCCGAGCTGCGCGAAGGCATCAAGGATTATTCCAACTGGCCGACCATCCCCCAGCTCTACATCAAGGGCGAGTTCGTCGGCGGCTGCGATATCGTGCGCGAGATGTTCCAGGCCGGCGAATTGCAGACCCAGCTCCAGAGCGCGGGCATCGAGGTCAAGCAGACCGCCTAATTCCAGCGCATTGCGAACCGTCCAAACCCCGGCCCGGCCGGGGTTTTCTTTTGTCCGCGCGGTCGCTACCATTCCGGCCTGACCGGGGGGCAACCATGAAGCGCATGCTGCTGATCGTATTGGCCGTGCTCGTGGTGCTGGCGGTGGGGCTCTATCTCGCGTTCCGGTTCAGCCCCCTGCCCTCGGTCTATGTCATCCGCTATGTCTTTTCTCAGGGCGACCAGACGGCCATGGCGGCGCTGGAGCCCTACGTCCCCTCGAACATCGCCGAACGGCTCGACCTCGCCTATGGCGACAGGCCCGACGAGACCTTCGACATATTCTATCCCGAAGGCACCGATACGCCCCTGCCCACGATCGTCTGGGTGCATGGCGGCGGCTGGATCGGCGGCAGCAAGACCGGGGTCGCCAACTACCTGCGGATAGTGGCCGGGCACGGCTACACCGTGGTCGGCCTCGACTACACCACCGCCCCGCAGGCGCTTTACCCCACGCCGGTGCGGCAGGTGAACGCCGCGCTCGGCTACCTCGTCGCCAACGCGGACGCGCTCAATATCGACGCCGATACGATCATCCTCGGCGGGGATTCGGCGGGGTCGCAAATCGCGGCACAGTTCGCCAACGTGGTGACCAGCCCGGCCTATGCCGAAGAGGTCGGCATCGCGCCCTCGCTCGCAGCCGAACAACTCGCGGGTATCGCCCTGTTCTGCGGCGCTTACCAGCTCGACGGCATAAGCCTCGACGGCGAATTCGGTTGGTTCATCCAGACGGTTCTCTGGGCCTATACCGGGGTCAAGGATTTCATGAACGATCCCGAATTCGAGCAGGCTTCGGTGACCCATTACGTCACGGCGGATTTCCCGCCCGCCTTCATCAGCGGCGGCAATGGCGACCCGCTCACGCCGCAATCGCACCACCTCGCCGACAGCCTCGCGGCGCAGGGCGTGGCGGTCGAGACCCTGTTCTTCCCCGACGACCTCGAGCCTCCCCTGCCGCACGAATACCAGTTCGACCTCGACCGGCCCGAGGGCATGGAAGCGCTCGAGCGGCTGCTCGCCTTCCTGGAAAAGACGGCCGGCGCACAGGCCGATCAAGAACCGTGATGGGGGCCATTCGGCAAATTCGTTTGGCGGCGGCGGCGAGCGGCTTTATCGTCACCTGCCGATAAACGAGTCCGCCCATGTCCTCCATTGCCTCAGCGCGCCGCCTCGCGGCGCCCTTGCCCCTTGTCATCATCGCCGGTTGCCTGATTGCCATGGCGACCTTCGGGGTGCGTTCGACGGCGGGGCTCTTCACCCTGCCCATGACCGACGACCTGGGCTGGTCGCGCGAATCCTACGCCATGGCGCTGGCGATCCAGAACCTCGTCTGGGGCATCACCCAGCCCTTTGCCGGCGGCTTCGCCGACCGCTACGGCACCGCGCGCACCCTCGCGGTGGGCGCCGTGATCTATGCCGCGGGCCTGTTCCTCGCGGCCAACAGCGCCACGGTCGAGATGTTCTACCTGACCGGCGGCGTGCTCATGGGCATCGGCATCGGCACGGCGTCCTTCGGCATCGTCATGGCCGCCTTCGGGCGCGCAGTGCCGGCCAAGCACCGCTCCTTCGTCTTCGGCGTGGCGACGGCGGCCTCCTCGCTCGGCCAGTTCGTCTTCGCGCCGCTGGGCCAGGCCTTCATCTCCAATTTCGGCTGGCAGATGGCGCTGGTCTATCTCGCGGCCATCATCCTCATGGTCGTGCCGCTGTCGCTGACCCTGCGCGGCCGCACCGAAAGCACGCCGGGAAGCGCCGACATGCCGTTCATGCAGGCCCTCGCCAAGGCCATGGGGCACGGGTCCTACAGGCTGCTGGTCATCGGCTTCTTCGTCTGCGGCTTCCACCTCGCCTTCATCACGGTGCACTTCCCCGCCTTTCTCGTGCAATGCGGGCTGACGCCGGAAGCGAGCTCCTGGGCGCTCGGGCTGATCGGGCTCTTCAACGTCGCGGGCTCGCTGCTGGCGGGCTGGCTGGGCGGCAGGCTGCCCAGGCAGATGCTGCTCGCGATCATCTACCTCCTGCGTGCCGTGGGCACGGCCGCCTTCCTGCTGCTGCCCATCACCGAGACCAGCGCCTATATCTACGCCGCCACGCTCGGGCTGCTCTGGCTCGCCACCGTGCCGCTGACCGCGGGGCTCGTCTCTCTGTTCTTCGGCCCGCGCTACATGGGCATGCTCTACGGCGTCGCTTTCCTCTCGCACCAGATCGGCTCGTTCTTCGGCGTCTGGCTGGGCGGGCTCGCCTTCGACCTCACCGGCTCGTACGATCTGGTCTGGTATCTGGGCATCCTGATCGGCCTCGTCTCGGCGGCCTTGCATCTGCCGATCAAGGAGGCGATCGCACCGGCTTTCCGAGGTACGGCACCAGCCCCCGCCGAATAGGTCGTATGAAGAATTATCGCAAAGAGGCGATCGGACTTGCCAAACCGGTTCGACCGGTCCAGTTTGGCCGCAATGGCCGGGGCGACAATCCCGGCCAAAACCTTTTAGAGACTCCCATATGACTCTTGCTACGCCTGTAACGCGGGATGTGTCCCGCCCCGAATTCATTGCGCTGATCGCGGCCTTGATGGCCATGAACGCGCTGGCCATCGACGTGATGCTGCCCGCCCTGCCCAATATGGGCGAGGCGCTCGGCGTCCTCAACGAGAACGATCGGCACTATGTGCTGACGAGCTACATGCTCGGCTTCGGCCTCGCCCAGCTCGCCTTCGGCCCGCTCTCCGACCGCTTCGGACGGCGCGGCCCCCTGATGGTGGGCATGGTGGTCTACGTGCTCGCGGCCTTCGCGGCGATCTTCTCGCCCACCTTCGCGACCCTTCTGGTCCTGCGCTTCGTGCAGGGGCTTGGCGCCGCCTCCACCCGCGTCATCGCCACCTCGCTGGTCCGCGACCGCTTCGAGGGCCGCGCCATGGCCGAGGTCATGTCGCTCGTCTTCATGGTGTTCATGATCATTCCGGTGGTCGCGCCCTCGGTCGGCCAGGTGATCCTCTTTACCGGCCATTGGGAGCTCATCTTCCTGTTCATGGCCGTCCTGGGCGCGATCGTCCTCGTCTGGACCTTCATGCGCCTGCCCGAGACGCTGGCGCCGGAGAACCGCCGCGCGCTGCGGCTCGATATCATCATCGAGAGCTTCCGGCTGGTCCTCACCAACCGCATGGCCTTCAGCTACGGGCTCGCGGCGATGTTCGTGTTCGGAGCGCTGTTCGGCTTCATCAGCACGTCCCAGCAGATCTATGTCGATATCTACGGGCTGGGCGCCTATTTCCCGGTCGCCTTCGCGGCCATGGCGGCGCTGATGTCGGTGGCGTCCTACACCAATTCGCGCATCGTCCGCAGGCTGGGCATGCGGCGGCTGAGCCATGGGGCCATGCTGGTCTTCACGGTCGTCAGCGCGCTCTGGTTCGCGACCTCGCTCGTGATCGACATGCCGCTCTGGCTGTTCTTCACGTTCCTCGCGATCATCATGTTCATGTTCGGCTGGTCGATGTCCAACATCAACTCGCTGGCCATGGAGCCCCTGGGCCGGGTCGCGGGCACCGCGTCTTCGGTGTTCGGCTTCATCCAGACCGTGGGCGGGGCCGTGATCGGCACGCTGATCGGCCAGTTCTTCAACGGCACCATCACCCCGATCGCGGCCGGCTACTTCGTTCTCGGCTGCTGCGGGATGGCCTGCATCCTCGTGGCCGAACGCGGCAAGCTGTTCGGCGTGGGCGAGCAATACGCTTGACCCCGGGGTAGCCGGGCGGTCACGGCCGCCCGGCAGCCGCCAGACCGGCGAAATCGAACAGCGTCGTATCGAGCATCTGGCTCGGGCGGATATTGCCCAGGGCCCGGATCATGACGTCCTTGCGCCCCGGCATCTTGCGCTCGAAATCCTCGAGCATCGCCTTCATCGCGTTGCGCTGGAGCCCGTCCTGGCTGCCGCAGAGGTCGCAGGGGATGATGGGGAAAGCCATGGCTTCGGCGAAGCGCGCGAGATCGGCTTCGGCACAGAAGGCCAGCGGACGCAGCACCTCCACGTCCCCCTCGTCGTTGAGCAGCTTGGGCGGCATGGCCGCGAGCTTGCCGCCGTGGAACAGGTTCATGAAGAAGGTCTCGAGGATGTCCTCGCGGTGGTGGCCGAGCACCAGCGCCGAACACCCCTCCTCCCGAGCGATGCGGTAGAGATGGCCGCGCCGCAGGCGCGAGCAGAGCGAGCAATAGGTCGCCCCCTGCGGCAGCTTGTCGGTGACGATGGAGTAGGTGTCCTGATACTCGATCCGGTGCGGCACGCCGATGCGCTCGAGATAGTCGGGCAGGATGTGCTTGGGAAAGTTCGGCTGTCCCTGGTCGAGATTGCAGGCGAGAAGCTCCACCGGCAGCAACCCGCGCCATTTGAGATCCATGAGGATCGCCAGAAGCCCGTAGGAATCCTTGCCGCCCGAAAGCGCCACGAGCCAGCGCTCGCCGGGGCGCACCATGCCGTAGGCGGAGAGCGCCTCGCGGGTCAGCCGCACCAGCCGCTTGCGCAGCTTGTTGAACTCCACCCCGCCCGGAACATGGGCGTAGATGGGGTGGTTGGTGCTTTCGCCGTCATCCGCCGCCGGGCGCGCGGAATCCATGACTTCGCTCATGGCCGAACTCGCTTATCCTCGATGGCCTGCTGATAGCGTCCCCATCCGCCGGAGGAAAGGAAAACCGCATCGCTCAAACCGCGGTGAGGTTGGAATCCTCTTTCTTGCTTTGGTCGGAATGCAAAGCTTAGATGACGGGCTTTCCTCGACACCAGGAGTTCGCGGTGTTTCGATCCTTCTTCCCCAATCCCCGCATTTTCTTTCCGGCCGCCGTTCTCTGGGCGGTCTTTTGCATAGCGCTGTGGTTCCTCGCCGGCCCGGCGCTGCAGAGCGTCTTCAGCCTCGCGCCCTGGATCGCCACGGTGCCGACCGAGGCCGATCCCGCGCCGTTCTTCAACGCCGACCGGGTCTGGCTCTATCAATACATCCTGCTGTCGGGCTACCTGTTCTGCATTCCCTGGTACTGGCTCGGCGACAATCCGCGCTGGTATTGGTGGTCGGTCGTGGGCAGCGTGACCATCGTCGAGGTCGTGTTCTTCGACGTCCAGATCGGCGCCTGGATGAACGACTGGTACGGCAGCTTCTACAATCTTCTTCAGGCTGCGATGACCGAGCCCGGGAGCGTGCCGATCGAGCAGATATATGGCGAGCTGTGGACCGTCCTCTACGTGCTGCTGCCGCGCATCGCGGTGTTGGTGCTCAATGCGTTTTTCATCGCGCACTACCTGTTCCGTTGGCGCCGGGCCATGACCTTCTTCTATCTCAGCCATTGGCAGAAGCTGCGTCATATCGAGGGCGCGTCCCAGCGTATCCAGGAAGATGCGCAGCGTTTCGCCAATATCGTCGAAGGACTGGCGATCACCTTCATCGCCTCGATCATGACGCTTCTGGTGTTCCTGCCTCTGCTCTGGAACCTGTCGCAGAACATCACCGAACTGCCCTTTATCGGGCCGGTGAACGGAAGCCTCGTCTGGATTTCACTGATGTCGGCCGCCGCGGGGACCGTGCTGCTGGCTCTGGTGGGAATCAGGCTTCCAGGCCTGGAATTCCAGAACCAGCGCGTGGAAGCCGCCTTCCGCAAGGAACTGGTCTATGGCGAAGATCACGCCGAGCGGGCAACGCCCCTCTCGATCCGGGACTTCTTCCTCGGCGTGCAGCGTAACTACTTCCGGCTATACGGGCACTATCTCTACTTCAACGTCGCCCGCTATATCTACCTGCAGGGGGCGATCTTCGTGCCTCTGGTCGCCATGGCGCCTTCCATTGCTGCCGGAGCATTGACCTTCGGGCTGTTCCAGCAGATCAGCAATGCCTTCGACCAGGTCGAAACTTCGTTCCGGTTCCTTGCCAATTCCTGGACCACGATCATTTCGCTGATCTCGGTGTATCAGCGTTTGAGGGCCTTCGAGGCCAATATCCCGCCGGGCGCCATCTCCGGCGTGGATTATGACGATCCGCGTTTCCTTGGGAGCGAGGTGGATTTCGCCACTCTCACCGAAGCGCCCCAGGGTTGATCCCAAACAGAAAGGGCCGCTCCAATGGAGCGGCCCTTTGCTTTTGAATTCGTTACGCTTTTAGCGCGAGTAGAACTCGACCACCAGGTTCGGTTCCATCTGCACCGGATAGGGCACATCGGAGAGCAGCGGCACGCGCACATAGGTGGCGACCATCTTGCCGTGATCAACGTCGATGTAGTCGGGCACGTCGCGCTCGGCGAGCTGGGCGGCCTCGAGCACGACCGTGAGCTGCTTGGACTTGTCCTTGACCTCGACCACATCGCCCGGCTGGACGTTGTAGGACGGGATGTTGACGCGCTTGCCGTTCACCCGCACGTGGCCGTGGTTGACGAACTGGCGCGCGGCGAACACGGTCGGCACGAACTTCGCGCGGTAAACGATTGCGTCCAAACGGCTTTCCAGGATGCCGATCAGGTTCTCGCCGGTGTCGCCCTTGCGACGGGCAGCCTCGGCATAGACGCGGCGGAAGGCCTTTTCGGTGATCGAACCGTAGTAACCCTTGAGCTTCTGCTTGGCGCGGAGCTGCACGCCGTAGTCGGAGAGCTTGCCCTTGCGGCGCTGGCCGTGCTGGCCCGGGCCGTAATTGCGCACATTGAGCGGGCTCTTCGGCCGGCCCCAGATGTTCTCGCCGAGACGGCGGTCGATCTTGTGCTTTTGTGTATGGCGTTTAGACATCGCATGTCCTTGCTTTATAGAACAAAAAAGACAGCGCCCTCCTCTGCCCGCCTCGAGAGGCGAGCCGACAGACCGTGCGAAAAACGTCGATGCAGGGGTTCGGCTGGGCCGAACCGATCGCAAAGGCAAACCGACGGTCTCGGGTGCTTGCCCATGCAGCGCATGCCGCGATGGGTCGCGTGGGTGTAGTTTCTAGCGCCTTAGAAGTCAAGTGAGGCGCTCGAAGCGCGCCTGTATCGGGTTTTGAAGGCCGTCTAAGGCGCTACGGCGATATGCACGTGATCCTGATGCAGCGCATCGGTGAACGAGCGCCCCCCGCCCTCCCCGAACCGCCACGGACTGCCGATCTGGCGCAGCTCCGGTTGGGCATAAACCCATTGGGCGAATTCGTATACGCGCGAACCCCGTGCGTGCTGGTCGATCACGAGGTCGTCGCCCAGCCGGTAGAGGTCCATCGCCAACCCGCGCGAATGATCGCTCTGCCGGCTGGTGCCGAACACCTCCCAGGGATGACCGGTCGAGAAGGTGACGATTCCGAAATCGCCCCACTGGTCCGCGATGCGCGTCATGAAGCGCAGGAGATTCGGCGAGACCAGGCCGGAATAGATGTCCCAGCGTGACGAATCCGACATCTCGATGCGCGGATCGTTGAGCACGGCCAGCGCCTCGGGGAGAAGGGCGGCGGGCGGATCGAGGCGGTCTCCGCCCGCCGAGGCGAGCCCGGCGAAATGCCAGGCTCCGCCATTGCGTGCCAGCCGGACATCGAGGGTGCGCCATTCGATGCGCACGCCATCGTCCGTCCCCATCAACTGCTCGACCACGACCATGACCGAGGCCGCGTCGGTCTGGATCCCGCCGAGCTGGGGATAGATGATCCGGCCGGTGGACGAGGCGCCGGGCACGTAGAACGTGGCGGCGATTCCCGCGGCTTCGGGCGGCAGGCGCGCGGCGATGGCCTCGGGGCCTTCGCCGACGGCATAGGTGGTGAGGGCCAGGACGATCTCGCTCGCGAGCCGCTTGGCGTTGGGATGGGTCTCGGCCCCCGACAGCGGCTCGGCGCCCTGCTGATGGGGCGCGAGCGGGACGATTGCGGGGAGGTCAGCCTGCGCGACGGCCAGAGGCTGCGGAAAGTCCTGCAATTGCGCCGCCGCCGGGGTGGTAAGACCGCACAAAAGTCCGGCCACCGCGATCGCGTTCAATTCTCTCATAAGCAGGTGTCTCTCCCAGAATCAGCCTGTACTCCCGGACGAGGCTGCCGTCCTGTCCGCGCCGCTGCGCTAAAAGCCGCGCCCCGATCCGCTCGAAAAAGCCCGTGCCCAGGCCGCCCTCCTCGGTGACGAGCAGCGCGCGGCGCGCGCCCTCCTCCCTTGCCTGCCGGGCAAACGCCCGCACCAGCGTGCGGCCCACCCCGCGCCGGCGGGCATCCGCATCCACCACGATGTGGCTGAGGACCGAAAGCGGCCCGTCCCGGCTGGCCCTGGGCGCAACCTCGCTCGCCGGCGCCAGCCGCCGCGAGATCGCACGCGCATAGCGTGGCCCGCGGGTGGAGAGAAACCGCAGCGCGAGCAGGGGACGGGTCGCGAGCGCAGCAAGGCCGGACGTGCCCAGCCGCCAGCCCTGGTTGCGGACCACCCAGCGATAATGGGCCGAATTGGACGTGGTCGCGAACAGCGCGCCGATCACCCTGCCCTCGTCGCGCGCCACCAGCGCGATGCCGTAGGGCGAGTGGGCGAAGCTTTCCTGATAGCGGCGCATGAACGCCCCGCCGAGCTTGGGGAACAGGCCCATGCGCAGGTGCTGGAGATGAAGCGTGGTCGTGGCGTCGAGATCATCGGGACGCAGCGGCGTGACGGTGATCATGGCGAGTCCTTCCGGCCAGGGTTAACGTCTCGTTAACCCCAATGCGCGGGATGGGGAGGTGTTCCCGATTTCGTGATCGGCGGCGAGGGTGTCAGGGCTGAGGCAACCGAGCCTTTCACGCGTGTGGAGGGCTTTTCCGGACCCCCGGGTCGAGCCCGGGGGTGACGAGGGGAGAGATAGGAGCCGGGGTAGAGAGTGATAGCGGAAGGAAGCCGGAGAGGAGACCAAGCGATTCACTCTCAACTCGTCATGGCCGGGCTTGACCCGGCCATCCGCGATGGTTCCGCTTGCTCGGGACGATGTGCGGTGCTGCGCCTTCGGCGTGCGGGCGGCATCGCGGGTCCTCGGGTCAGGCCCGAGGACGACGAGGGGAGAGAACGGGGCGAATTCACCATCCAGTTGGGCGGATGCATCTCAGGACGGATCCTGGCCTTCGCCGGGATAGCGAGGACGTGCATTTTTCCGCGGTCTTGCCCCCATCCGCGATCGCTACCCCGGCGAAAGCCGGGGTCCAGCCAGCAATGCCTGCGGCAGGTGCGGATGGCGGCGGTGACCGCAGTGGAACCGCTGGCGGCTGCCCCTCCTACGCCATGCGGCTGTCCAGGGCCCGCTGGTCGCGCAGGCCCGGGAAAAGGCGGCTCCAGATGACGGCGACCGCGATGGCGCCGACCCCGCCGACGACGACCGCGGCTACGGGGCCGATGAAATGGGCCACGGTGCCGGCGCGGAATTCACCGAGCTCGTTCGAGGCGCCGATGAATACCGAATTGACGGCGTTGACGCGGCCGCGCACCTCCTCGGGCGTCCAGAGCTGCATGATGGTTTCGCGGATGGTGACGCTGACCATGTCCGCCGCGCCCACCAGCGCCAGCGCGGGGATGGAGAGCCAGACCGTGGTCGAGACCCCGAACAGGACGGTGAAGGCGCCGAACAGGCCCACGAACAGGAACAGCAGCTTGCCCGCGTGATCGCGGATCGGGAACCGGGTGAGGTAGAACGCCATGACGATGGCCCCGACCCCGGGCGCGGCGCGCAAAAGGCCCAGGGCCTCGGGCCCGGCGTGGAGGATGTCCCGGGCATAGACCGGCAGCAGCGCCACGGCGCCGCCCATGAGGACGGCGAACATGTCGAGCGAGATGGCGCCGAGCACCACCTTGTTGGAGAAGATGTAGCGGAAGCCGGCGAGCATGGTTTCGAGGCTGGTGGTCTGGCGCGATTCCCGCTGCGCGGGGCGCGGGATCAGCAGCACGGCGACCATGGCGACCACCAGAAGCGTCGCGCTGGTGCCGAAGGCGACGACCGGGGCGATGCCATAGAGCAGGCCGCCCGCGGCCGGGCCGGCGATGGAGGAGAACTGCCAGGCCGACGCATTGACGGTGATGGCGTTCGCGAGCGCCTTGGGCGGCACGAGATTGGGCGCCAGCGATTGCGCGGCCGGGCTCCAGAAGGCACGCGCGGTGCCGAGCACGACGAGGACCGCGAAGATCGGCCAGACCTCATGGTTGCCGCCGCCGGCAAGCACGAGGAAGGCCAGGGCGCAGCCGAGCTCGAGCACGAGGCAGACCGCCATGATGCCGCGCCGGTTGAAGCGGTCGGCCGTGAGCCCGGTGACGAGGATCAGCAGCAGCGCCGGCAGGAACAGCGAGAGGCCGACCAGGCCGAGGAGGAAGACGTTCCCGGTCACGTCGTAGATGTGCCAGGCGATCGAGACGGACATGATCTGGACGGCGAAGCTGACCAGCAGCGTGGTCGCCCAGAAGAAGCGGAAGCCCGGATAGCTGAAGGCGATGCGGGAGGGTTCGGCGGATGCTGAGGAGCTCATGGTGTCCGGGATTGAGCATGCCGGTTCGATTTCGGCAAGGTGAATTCCGCGGGGGTGTCGCGGTAGGTCCGGGGATGGGGCGGCATTGCCTGGATTCCGGCAATGAATGCCGGAATGACGATCTGGTGTTTTGCCGCGATCGAAGGGCGGGCGGCACCAATCCCGCCCCTCGTCACCCCCGGGCTTGACCCGGGGGCCAGAAAGACCTTCCGCGCCCGCGGAACGTCCGGCTGGATGGCCGGGTCAAGCCCGGCCATGACGAACTGAGAGAGTGGAGCGAGAGGTCCCCAGAGTTAAGGGCGGGCAGCACCGATTCCTCCCCTCGTCACCCCCGGGCAGACCCTCCACGCTCGCGGAACGCCCGGCTGGATGGCCGGGTCGAGCCCGGCCATGACGAGTTGAGAGTTAGGGGCGAGGGAAATGGCTGATGATTAGGCGCTGGGCTGCACCCTCCCCCAACGTTCACCTGGCATGCGCTGCGGCATCTCAGGATGGGTCCCGGCTTTCGCCGGACAGCGAAAGCGGGGAGAGGGAGGGCGCTTGGCCTTCCTGCTCGGTCGCCGGTGATTGCCAGCGCCGTATCCCAACCCCCTTCGCTACCCCGGCGAAAGCCGGGGTCCATCCTGAGGAACGGGCCGCGGGCGCGAAGGGCGGACGGCACCGATTCCTCCCCTCGTCACCCCCGGGCTTGACCCGGGGGTCCAGAAAGACCCTCCGCGCTCGCGGAACGTCCGGCTGGATGGCCGGGTCGGGCCCGGCCATGACGAGGTGAGGGATTGGGGGACGGCCCCCCTACCCTTCCGCCTTGTCGGCGGCCTTTTGACGGTTGGGGTTGGGGCGCTCGTGTCGGCGGTCCAGTGCGGCGATGATGCCGCGCAGGGTGCGCATTTCCTGTTCGTTGAAGCCGGCGCGGGCGAACATGGTGCGGATGTTGTTGACCATGCCGGGGCGCTTGGTGGGCTCCTTGAAGAAATTGGCGCGATCGAGCGCCGCAGCGAGCTGGTCCACCATCTGGGCGAGCTGCTCCTTGGGCGCAGGTGCGCCGAGGTCGGCGGAAAAGGGCAGCGGCGCGTTGGCGAGCGCGACGCGGCGCCATTCATAGGCGAGGACGAGCACGGCCTGGGCGATGTTGAGCGAGGCGAAGGCCGGCTCGACGGGGAGCGTGACGATGGCGTCCGCCAGCGCCACCTCGTCATTGACGAGGCCCCAGCGCTCGCGGCCGAAAAGGATGCCCGCCTTCTGGCCCGCAACGATGCGGGCATGGGTCTGGACGGCCGCCGCGTCCGGCCCGATCACGGGCTTGAACAGCTCGCGATTGCGGGCCGTGGTGGCGAGGAGGAAGTTGAGGTCGGCAATGGCCGCCTCGAGCGTATCGAAGACCTGCACCCGGTCGATGACGTGATCGGCGCGGCTGGCGGCGGCCACCGCGCGTTCATTGGGCCAGCCATCGCGCGGGTTGACCAGCCGCAGGTCCCAGAGCCCGAAATTGGCCATGGCGCGCGCGGCCGCGCCGATATTCTCGCCCATCTGCGGCTCCACGAGGATGACCGCGGGAGACGGGCGATAAACGAAGTCCTTGCTGGTGTCGGTGCCGGCCATGAGCTGATTTTCCGTGAGGTGGAGCGGGCTTACGCTCGCGCCTCCGCCAAATCAAGCGCAAGGCGGAAAGGCTTGGTGAGGAGGCCGGTCGGCGCTAACCTCCCCCGGACCGCTTTCGATCCCCGAGGTTTTGCCCATGTTCGCTTCCGGCCGGTGCCTGTGCGGCGCCGTGACCTTCACCGTCTCCGCCCCGCCCGTGCGCATGGCGCAGTGCCATTGCGAGCAATGCCGCCGCTCGACCGGCACGGGGCACATCATGCAGGCCTTCTTCAACCGCGAGGACGTGACCATCACGGGCGAGACTTCGGTCTATCGCTCGGTGGCCGATTCGGGATCGGAGCGGCGGCGCTATTTCTGCCCGACCTGCGGCTCCCGGCTGTTCTCGGACAATGCGCGCCGGCCCGGGCTGATCGCCATAGCGGCGGGGGCGTTCGACGAATCGGGCTGGTTCAAGCCCCAGGCCATCGTCTACAGCGCGCAGCGCCCGGCCTGGGACGTGGTGGACGATACCCTCCCCTCCTTTGCGGGCCAGCAATGAGCTTTGCCCGCGAGGAGCTGGCCGAGCGCCTGCGCGCCTTTCCCTGGCGCGGGCCGGTGATCGAAAAGCGCATGTTCGGCGCCATCGCCTTCATGCAGCGCGGCAACATGGTGGTGGCCGCGACCAGGGACGGCACGATGATGGCACGGGTCGGCAAGGACGGCGTGGAGGCGGCGATTGCCGTGCCCGGCGTCGCGAGGATGGAGATGAACGGGCGCACCATGGCGGGCTTCGTGGTGGTGGACGGGGACGTGATCGAGGACGAGGACGCGCTGTTCGACTGGGTGGGGCGGGCAAAAAGCTTCGCCGATACGCTTCCCGCCAAGGAGGGCTGAGGCCGGCAGCGGGATTTGATCTGGATCAGGTCGCGGACGGCGGTGGGTTGCAAAAAGAGCCACCGGCCCCATGTGGACCAGAGGACCAAAGGAGAATGCCATGCTGTATGTCGACACGCCCACCCTGCAGGAATTCAGGAGCCTCAACACTAAGCGCGCCGATGCCTGCATCTCGATCTACCTTCCCACGACGCCGATCACCCAGGAGGTGGAGGCGAGCCGGATCGAGCTGGGCAACCTCGCCAAGCAGGCCATCGGCCAGCTCGAGGCGATCGGGTTCGACAAGCGCCGGCTCTGGCCGCTGGGCGAGCAGCTCGACGATCTTCTCGACGATGACGAGTTCTGGCGCTTCCAGGCCCACTCGCTGGCGGTCTTCGCGACCCCGGACGATATCCGCACCTTCCGGCTCGCCAACCGCATCCCGGCGCTGGTGGAGGTCGCGGACCGGTTCCTGCTGAAGCCGCTCCTGCGCGCGATCACCTTCCCGCACGACGCGCTGGTGCTGCAGCTTTCCGAGAACAACGTGCGGCTCGTCGAGGTCTTCCCCGACCTTCCGGCCCAGGAGATCAAGGTGCCGGCCCTGCCCAAGGACGCGGCGAGCGCGAACAAGCGCTCCACCATCAACGACCGCTCCGCCAAGCGCCGCATCACGGGCTCGGAGGGCGAGAAGGTGCGCCTGACCCAATATGCGCGGCAGGTGGACGCCGCCCTGCGCAACGTGCTGGCCGGGCGCGACCTGCCGCTCATCCTCGCGGCCAGCCAGCAGCTCGACCCGATCTTCCGCTCGGTCAATTCCAATGCCGGCCTCGTCGGCCAGACGCTCTCGGGCCTCACCGATCGCTCGACCCCGGGCGAGATCGCCGAGGCGGCGCGCCCGGTGCTCGACGCGCTCTACGCCGAACGGCTCGACGCGTTCCGAGAGGTCTATGACCGCCGCAAGGGCGACCGGCGCACCACGACCGACATCTCCGACGCGGCGCGGGCGGCGACCTTCGGGAGCATCGAAACCCTGCTGGTCGATTTCGAGACCATCGTGCACGGCACGGTCGACGAGGAAACCGGGGTCGTGACCTTCGGGGACGAAGGGCCCGAGACCTTCGGCGTCGTGGACGAGATCGCGAGCCTGGCCCTGGTCAGCGGCGCCAACGTGCTCGCGGTGCGGCGCGCCGACCTGCCCGAGGACGCCCCGCTGGCCGCGACGCTGCGCCACCCTCTCTGACCGCGCTGCAACCGCTTGCGAACACGCCTCGCCGGCCCCGGGCCGGCGAGGCTTTGCGCTTTGGGACACGGGTGCTATAGGGGCGCGACCCCGGGCGCAGCCGCGCCATTCCGTCACACCTCATTTCCGAACGCGGAGCCCTTCATGAGCAAGATCAAAGTCGCGAACCCCGTCGTCGAGCTCGACGGCGACGAGATGACCCGGATCATCTGGCAGGCGATCAAGGACAAGCTGATCCACCCCTATCTCGACATTGATCTTGAGTACTACGACCTCTCGGTCGAGAACCGGGACGCGACGGACGACCAGGTGACGATCGATTCCGCCAACGCCATCAAGAAGCACGGCGTGGGCGTCAAATGCGCCACCATCACCCCCGACGAGGCGCGCGTCGAGGAATTCGGGCTGAAGAAGATGTGGAAGTCCCCCAACGGGACCATCCGCAATATCCTGGGCGGCGTGATCTTCCGCGAGCCCATCATCTGCAAGAACGTGCCGCGCCTGGTGCCGGGCTGGACCCAGCCCATCATCATCGGCCGCCACGCCTTCGGCGACCAGTACCGCGCCACGGACTTCAAGTTCCCCGGCAAGGGCAAGCTGACCATGAAGTTCGTGGGCGAGGACGGCACCGAGATCGAGCACGAGGTGTTCGACGCCCCCTCCGCCGGCATCGCCATGGGCATGTACAACCTCGACGATTCCATCCGCGATTTCGCCCGCGCCTCGATGAACTACGCGCTGGGCCGCGGCGTGCCCTGCTATCTCTCGACCAAGAACACGATCCTCAAGACCTATGACGGGCGCTTCAAGGACATCTTCCAGGAGGTCTATGACGCCGAATTCAAGGACCAGTTCGAGGCCAAGAAGATCTGGTACGAGCACCGCCTGATCGACGACATGGTAGCCTCGGCGCTCAAGTGGAGCGGTGGCTATGTCTGGGCCTGCAAGAACTATGACGGCGACGTGCAGTCCGACACCGTGGCCCAGGGCTTCGGCTCGCTCGGCCTCATGACCTCGGTGCTGATGACGCCCGACGGACAGACCGTCGAGGCCGAGGCGGCCCACGGCACCGTGACGCGCCACTACCGCCAGCATCAGCAGGGCAAGGAAACCTCGACCAATTCCACGGCCTCGATCTTCGCCTGGACGCGCGGGCTCGCCCATCGCGCCAAGCTGGACGGCAATGCCGAACTCGCCAAGTTCGCCGACACGCTGGAAAAGGTGACCGTGGACACGATCGAGGCCGGGCAGATGACCAAGGACCTGGCGCTGCTGGTCGGACCCGATCAGCCCTGGCTCACCACCATGGGGTTCCTCGACGCCATCGACGCCAACCTGCAGAAGGCCATGGCCTAAGCGACAGTGCGAATTTCAATGCAAAGGCCGGGAGCGATCCCGGCCTTTTTTCATGCCGGGCCGGAGACGAGGCGCGGCACGCCCACGGACACCAGCCGCAACCCCATGTCGCGGGCGACGACCCAGGCGACGATCGGCGTGCGCACGGCCATGGCGATGGCCGTGCCCATGGCCACGCCCACGATGCCCAGGGTCGGCACGAGGGCGATCGTGACGGCCACGCTGACGCAGAGGGTGACGGCGAGGATGCGGGCCGCCTGCCTGTGCCCGCCGCTGACGATCAGGAGTTCGTTGGCCTGCCCCGAGAGCGCCCGCGCCACCACGCCCACGGCCAGAACCAGCATGACCGGATAGCCGGGGCCGAAATCGTCGCCGAACGCGGACAGGAGCAGCGGACCGGAAAAGAGCGTCGCGGCAACGGCCAGCAGCGTGCACCAGAAGGTGAGCCGCGTCGATTGCAGCAGCGAGGCCTGCAACCGCGTCCTGTCGCGGGCGGCAAGATCGAGCGCGAAGCGGCGGCCGGCCACGAGATAGAGCGCGAAGGACACGAAATTGGCCAGCGCCAGCACCCGCGCGGCCGCGAAATAGACCGCGACCTGATCGGGGGGCAGCATGAGGCTGACCAGCAGGACGTCGGCATAGCTCACGAGATCGTCGAGCCCGGAGACCACGATCAGCGGCAGCGCGGCCCGCAGCCAGAGCGCGGCGCGGGCGCGGCTCGCGGGTGCGCCGCGATAGGCGGCAAGCCGATGCCGGAGAACGAGCGCGAGCCCGATGGTGATCGCGGCCATGGCGCCGATGACCACGCCCCCCACCACCGGCAGGGTGAGCGCGACCCCGGCGGCATGCAGCGCCAGCGCGCTCGCCCCGATCAGCAGCGGCCGCAGGATATAGACCGGGACCGTGGTGAGCCGGTACCAGCCGAAGCCGCGCGCAATGCCTTCGAGATAGTATTCCATAGCGAGGAACGGCAGGCCGAGGGCCACGAGCACCGCGATGAGCCCCGCTTCGCCGGGCAGCAGCAATCCGGCGAGAACGCCGAGCAGCGCCAGGGCGCCGGACCCCGCAACGACCGCGCGCAGGCCGAAGGCGAAGAAGGCCCCGACCGCCTGCTCGCGCCCGCGGGCGAGATAGCGCGGCACGAAGCGCACGCCGGCTTCAGCAAAGCCCAGGGCCCCGAAGCTGCCGATGGCGAGCATCCAGGTCCAGAGCGTGACGAAGCCGCCATAGCCGGACATGGGCATGAGCCGGGCGAGCAGAACCTGCATCCCCAGCACCAGACCGGCGCTGAGCACGCGAATCCCGAAGGCCAGCGCGGCTTCGATCAGCCCGGCGGCGCCGCGCTCAGACCCAGAGAAGGATGCAGCCAAGGCCCTGACCCACCGTTGCCAGCTTGCGGAGCGTTTCCGGTACCGCGCCATAGAACCGTTTGGCCGCCGGCCGCAGCCCGCGCAGCCAGGCGCCTGCATAGATCCGCCCGCGCCAGGAGCGCGCAATGGCATGGGCGCCGAGCGGCACCGCGCGGTTGGACCAGGACTGCTTGTAGTCGGCGGGATTGCCCAGCAGGTCATAGGCCGAGACGCGGTTCTCGATCAGCCAGGCGACCACCATGCCCATGATGACCTTGCCGGGGGAATAGTCGCGCAAATCCCAGTCGAAGCCGCCGATATAGGAATAAAAATGGCCGTGGCGGATGAAGCCGAGCTCGGCCGCGACCGCCCGTCCGTCGCAGGACAGAACCGCAAGGCACGCCCCGGTGCGGCGTTCCGCATCGCCTTCGAGGCTCGCAAGGAACGCCTCATAGCCCCGGAAGGCGAAGCCGGTGCTGTAGCGCCCGGTCTCCCGCAGCCAGCGCCGCTTCATGGCCATGCAGGTGGCGAGATGGGCCGCATAATCCGGATCGCCCGGCCAGAGCACGGCGAAATCGAGCGCGCCGAAGCGGGAAAGGCGGTTGAGCCGGCGGTTGCGGTTGCGCTTCTGGCTCTTGCCGAGGCTGTCCAGATAGGCCTGGGGGGAAGCGAAGCCGGAAAGATCGAGGATCGCGGCCGCGTTGTCCTCGGCCGCACGCGGGTTGCGCGCCTTGAGCACGCGGCCCAGGGGCGAATGGGCCGGAACCGCATTGAGCACCACCACGTCGCAGCGTGCCTCGCGCTCCAGCCCGTCCATGAGCAGATGCGTGACGATGCGGGCATCCTCGGCCGCGTCGCACAGCATGTTGGCATATTGGGTGTGCGGATCGCCGAGGCATTCGAGCCGCCGCACGCCGAGCCGGCCGACATTCACCATCAGCGGCCAGACCGCGACCATGACGTCGCCGCGCCACACCGTGCGGATATGGGGGGTGACCCGCCCCTCGCGCGAAAAATGCGCCACCCAGTTGCGGCACCACGAGAGGGTCTGGAAATAGGTGAGCCCGCCCTCGCAGCGCGTTTCGAGATCGCGCCATGCCCCGGCCGCCGCGTCGATCGCCGCGAGGCTGTCCAGCACCTTCGTATTCAGCCGATCGGCGGCCCCTGCCTGTGCCGACACCCCATATCCCCCCCGGGTCCCCAGTCCTTCGGCAAGGCTAACCGGCAAGTCTCAATAAGGCGTTGCGTTTAACGCCGACATCGGGACAATCCCGATCACCGCGTTCCGCGCCGTGATCGCGGAGCCGCGCGAGGGAGGGCAAAGCGCATGAAACGTATTCTGCTCTGGGTTGCCGGGCTGGTGCTGGCCGCCCTGGCCGCGATCTTCGTCTTCAATGCCTCCTGGCGCGTGGCGGCGGCGCAGGACCCGCAGGTGATGCTGATCGCCCATCGCGGCGTGCATCAGACCTTTCCGGCCGACGATTTGGAGAACGACACCTGCACGGCCGAGCGCATCGACCCGCCGCGGCACCGGCTGATCGAGAACACCCTGCCCTCCATGCAGGCCGCCTTTGCAGCCGGCGCCGACATCGTCGAGCTCGATATCCATCCCACGACCGACGGCGCGCTCGCGGTGCTGCACGACTGGAGCGTGGATTGCCGGACCGAGGGCAGCGGGGTGACCCGCGAGCTGGCCATGGACTACCTGCGCTCGCTGGACCTGGGCTATGGCTATACCCCCGATGGCGGGGCGAGCTTTCCCCTGCGCGGGCTGGGCGCGGGGCTGATGCCGAGCCTCGACGAGGTGCTGGCGGCGTTCCCGGACGGGAAATTCCTGGTCAATTTCAAATCCAACGAGGCGCGCGAGGCGGACATGCTCGCCGAGATGGTCGCGGGCACGCCAGGATGGCGCGAGGCGATCTGGGGCGTTTACGGCGGCGACGCGCCGACCTTCGCGGCCGCCGGGATCATGCCGGAGCTCGCGGCCTGGAGCCGGAATTCCATGATAGACTGCCTCCTGGGCTACGAGGCGCTGGGCTGGACCGGGTTCGTGCCCGAGGCCTGCCGCGACAGCACGATCATGCTGCCGGTGAACATGGCGGGCTGGCTCTGGGGCTGGCCGAACCTGTTCCTCGCCCGGATGGCGGAAGCGGGAACCGAGGTGATCCTGATCGGCCCCTATTCGGGCGGCGATATCGGCACGCGCGGCATCGACGACCTCGAGACGCTCGCCATGGTGCCCGAGGGGTTCTCGGGCTATCTCTGGACCAACCGGATCGAGGAGATCGGCCCGGCGCTGGGGCGGGGAGAACCGCTGGGGCCGTAGGCGATGCTGTAGGGGCCGGCAGTCGTCGCCGGCGGCGCCGCCTGGACCCGGGCAATGAATGCCGGGGTGACGCGCTGCTCTCTCCACGCGTCATCCCCGGGCTTGACCCGGGAATCCAGCCGATCTCGCCCCTCGCGCGAGCGGCACGTTCATCTGGATGGCCGGGTCGAGCCCGGCCATGACGAAGGGAAAGTGCGACGACGCCTGAGAACACCTCCGGTGTCATTCCGGCATTTATTGCCGGAATCCAGTCCGTGTCGCCCCGCCCGCGAAGACCGGACCTCGCCCGGCGGCGACCTACCCCGCCAGCCGCGCCTTGATGGCGGCGATGGCGTCGGCTGCGCGGTCGCCATGGGGGCCGCCGGCCTGGGCCATGTCCGGCCGCCCGCCGCCGCCCTGCCCGCCCAGGGCTTCCGAGCCCGCGCGCACCAGGTCCACGGCGGAAAAGCGCGCCACCGCGTCCTCGGTGACGCCCACGGCCAGCGCGGCCTTGCCGTCCTCGGTGCGGCCGGCGATGGCGACCACGCCCGAGCCGATCTGGCGCTTGGCCTGATCGACCAGCCCGCGCAGGTCCTTGGGCTGGAGCCCCTCGACCACGCGGCCGAGGAAGGCCGTGCCGTTGACCGTTTCCGGCCTCGCGGCCTCGCCCGAGCCCCCGCCCATGGCGAGCTTCTGGCGCGCCTCGGCGAGCTGGCGTTCGAGCTGGCGGCGCTCTTCGAGCAGGGTCTCGATCCGGGGCAGCGCCTCGCGCGGGCTGACCTTGAGCGCGGCGGCAACGGCGCGCAGCTCGCGGTCCTGGCCGTTGAGATAGGCGCGCGCGCCCTCCCCGGTCAGCGCCTCGATGCGGCGCACGCCCGAGGCGACCGAGCTTTCCTGCAGCACGGTGACCAGCCCGATCTCGCCGGTGCGCCGCACATGGGTGCCGCCGCACAGCTCCATGGAATAGGTCTGGCCGGCCTTCCCGCCCTCGAGCGCGGTGCCCATGGAAACGACCCGCACCTCGTCGCCGTATTTCTCGCCGAACAGCGCCATGGCCCCGGCCTTGACCGCGTCGTCCACGGCCATGAGCCGGGTCTCGACCGGCGCGTTCTGCAGCACGATGGCGTTGGCGAGGCGCTCGACCTCGGCGATCTCGGCCTCGCTCATCGGCTTGGTGTGGGAGAAATCGAAGCGCAGCCGCTCGGGCGCAACCAGCGAGCCCTTCTGCGCCACATGGCTGCCGAGCACCTCGCGCAGCGCCTCGTGCAAAAGGTGCGTGGCCGAGTGATTGGCGCGGATCGCCCCGCGCCGGTCGTGGTCGACCGCCAGATGCAGCGCCTGGCCGGGCACGAGCGCGCCTTCGGTCACCCGCACGCGATGGGCGAAGACCCCGCCGGCCTGCTTGGTGGTGTCGAGGACCTGCGCGGCAACGCCCTCGCCCGAGACCGTTCCGGTATCGCCGACCTGGCCGCCGCTCTCGCCATAGAACGGGGTCTGGTTGAGGACGAGGAAACCCTCCTCGCCGGCCGCAAGACGCTGGACCTCGGCGCCCTCGCGCACCAGGGCAACCGCGACGCCGTCGCTCTCCTCGGTCTCGTAGCCCAGGAACTCGGTGGGCCCGGCCTTGTCGGCAATGCCGAACCAGATCGCCGAGGTGGCGGCCTCGCCCGAGCCCGCCCAGTTGCGCCGGGCCTCGGCCTTCTGGCGCGCCATGGCCGCGTCGAACCCGGCCTGATCCACCGAAACGCCGCGCTGGCGCAGCGCGTCCTGGGTCAGATCGAGCGGGAAGCCATAGGTGTCATAGAGCTTGAACGCGGTTTCGCCCGAAAGCGTGGCGCCCTGGCCGAGGCCCGCGCTCTCTTCTTCCAGGATCTGAAGACCCCGGCTCAAAGTCTTGAGGAAGCGTTCTTCTTCCAGCGCGATGGTCTCGGCGATCATGGCCTCGCCGCGCACGAGCTCCGGATAGGCCTGGCCCATCTGGCGCACCAGCGCGGGCACGAGCTTGTAGATGACCGGCTCAGCCGCCCCGAGCAGGGTGGCGTGGCGCATGGCGCGGCGCATGATGCGGCGCAGCACATAGCCGCGGCCCTCGTTGGCCGGCAGCACGCCCTCGGCGATGAGGAAGCTCATGGCGCGCAGATGGTCGGCGATGACGCGCTGGCTGGTCTTGCCCGAGCCGTCCGGCTCGGTGCCCGTGGCCTGCGCCGCTGCCGCGATCAGCGCCTTAAAGAGGTCGGTGTCGTAATTGTCGTGCACGCCTTGAAGCACGGCCGAGACGCGTTCGAGCCCCATGCCGGTGTCGATGGAGGGATGCGGCAACTCGGTGCGGGTGCCGTCCTCATGCTGCTCGAACTGCATGAAGACGAGATTCCAGATCTCGATGAAGCGGTCGCCGTCTTCCTCCGCGCTCCCCGGAGGGCCGCCCCAGATGTGAGGGCCGTGGTCGAAGAAGATTTCCGAGCATGGGCCGCAGGGCCCGGTGTCGCCCATGGACCAGAAATTGTCCGAGGTCGAAATGCGGATGATGCGGTCTTCCGAAAGGCCCGCGATCTTGCGCCAGAGGTCATAGGCCTCCTGGTCCTCCGAATAGACCGTGACCAGAAGCCTGTCCTTGGGCAGCGCGAATTCCTTGGTGATCAGGGTCCAGGCGAGCTCGATCGCGCGGTCCTTGAAATAATCGCCGAAGGAGAAATTGCCCAGCATCTCGAAGAACGTGTGGTGCCGCGCGGTGAAGCCCACATTGTCGAGATCGTTGTGCTTGCCCCCGGCGCGCACGCATTTCTGCGAGGACACCGCCTGGGTATAGGGGCGCTTCTCGAGGCCGGTGAAGACGTTCTTGAACTGCACCATTCCCGCATTGGTGAACATGAGCGTGGGATCGTTGCGCGGCACAAGCGGGCTGGAGGGGACTTCCGTGTGGCCGTTTTCGGCGAAAAAGGACAGGAAAGTCGAGCGGATGTCGTTTACGGAGGTCATTGCCGCGCCAATTGAAAAGGTGCACCCGCCGGGCGCCCTGGTGGACATTGGCAGGCCTTGTATCGTGACGGATCGGGCACTGTCCAGTTTCGCCTTGCAAGCGCCGCAAAAGCGGCGCGGCACGAGGCATGCGGTAGGGCGGACGGGAAAACATGAAGGGCGCCGGCCTGCGCCAGCGCCCCTCGCAAAAGCCGGTTCGTGCCGGGCTCAGAGATCGTCGGGATCGTTCCGGTCGCTGTCCTCGCCGCCCGTGATCAGCTCGGCCGAAATGAGGCCGGCGCTCTCGCGCACCCCGTTCTCGATCTGCTGGGAAATCTCGGGATTGTCCTTCAAGAACTGGCGGGCGTTCTCGCGCCCCTGCCCCAGCCGCTGGCTGTCATAGGAGAACCAGGCGCCCGATTTCTCGACCACGCCGGACTTGACGCCCAGATCGAGCAATTCGCCGGTCTTGGAGATCCCTTCGCCATACATGATGTCGAACTCGACCTGGCGGAACGGAGGCGCCAGCTTGTTCTTGACCACCTTGACGCGGGTCTGGTTGCCCACGACCTCGTCGCGATCCTTGATGGCGCCGATGCGGCGGATATCGAGACGGACCGAGGAATAGAACTTGAGCGCGTTGCCGCCCGTGGTGGTCTCGGGCGAGCCGAACATCACCCCGATCTTCATGCGAATCTGGTTGATGAAGATCACCATGGCCTTGGAACGCGAGATCGACGCGGTGAGCTTGCGCATGGCCTGGCTCATCAGGCGCGCCTGGAGGCCGGGAAGCGAATCGCCCATCTCGCCCTCGAGCTCGGCGCGCGGGGTGAGCGCGGCCACCGAATCGACCACGAGCACGTCGATGGCGCCCGAACGCACGAGCGTATCGGCGATTTCGAGCGCCTGCTCGCCCGCGTCCGGCTGGGAGATCAGGAGCTCGTCGACATCCACGCCCAGCTTGCGGGCATAGACCGGATCGAGCGCGTGCTCGGCATCGACAAAGGCGCAGATGCCGCCATTGCGCTGCGCTTCGGCCACCACATGCAGCGCCAGCGTGGTCTTGCCCGAGCTCTCGGGCCCGAAAATCTCGACGATGCGACCGCGTGGCAGCCCGCCGATTCCGAGGGCGATATCGAGCCCGATGGAGCCGGTGGAGATCGCCTCGACATTGACCGAGGTGTTCTCGCCCAGCTTCATCACCGAGCCCTTGCCGTAGCTGCGCTCGATCTGGCCGAGAGCCGCTTCCAGCGCCTTGTTCTTGTCCATTGCTCCCCCGTCGACCACGCGAAGCTTCGTCAGTGACATCGTGCTCTCCTTATTTCACCTAAGCCTGGGCCACGCAACGCGGCCGGGGGCGCACCCAAAGATTTCTTCGTTGCATATTTGTTCTCATTATGTTTCGCTCCTGTCAACGGACAAAATGAGAACACCACCACAAAGGAACGGTGCGCGGCCGCAGGGGCTTACGCAGGGAGGAACCGAAGGAGGAGAACGGCAATGAGCGAGAACGGAATGGCCTATGGCATTGCCATCGGCATCGCGATCGGCGCCGGGATCGGGGCTGCGATGGACAATCTGGCGATGGGCGTGGGTATCGGGATCGCGATCGGCGCGGGCCTGGGCGCGGCATTTTCCGCGTCCGCCCGGAAGGGAGACAAGCGGAAGGAGGATGAGGGGGAGTAGCGCTTTCTGAGTGGAGGTTCGGGGCGCCTTTGCGTTGCGGCAAGCGGGAACTCGTCAGGACGGCGGGGTTATGCCCGCGATGACGGGAGGAGATTGGGGCATCCCTTACCCCTCCTTGGGGGTTTGGCACTATCGCGGGTCCTCGGGTCGAGCCCGAGGACGACGAATCTGTGCGGAGGAAAGATTCTCCAAGGGTAGCTGGATTGAGCGCGGGAAACACCCCGGGAGCGGCGCCACACGGCGGCGCTGTACGATCCCGAGGGCCTGGGCGGGTTTGTGCGGAGAAGGGTTTTCGAGGTGCCGGATCGGGCCAGGGAGGACAGGGGCGGTTGGGCCCGCCCCTAGCTTTCGCGGCCGAGCACTTCCTTGACCTTGGAGTTGATCTGGTCGAGCGAATAGGGCTTGGGCAGGAACTCGACGCTGCGGTCGTCTTCGAGGCCGCGGCGCACGTTTTCCTCGGCGTATCCGGAAACGAAGATGACCTTGAGGTCGGGATAGGTCTCGCGGACCTTTTTCAAGAGCGCCGGCCCATCCATCTCGGGCATGACCACGTCCGAGATCAGGAGGTCGATCCGGCCGTCGATCTCGTCGAGCACTTCGAGGGCTTCCTCGCCCGAACCGGCCTCGAACACTTCGTAGCCCGTGGTCGAGAGCGCGCGCGCGGAGAAGGCGCGCACCCGCTCCTCATCCTCAACGAGCAGGATGCGCTCGTTGCCGGTGAGGTCCTTGACCGGCGCGGGAGCCTGGGCCGCGGCGGGCGCGTCCTCCTCGACCGGGATGTGGCGCGGCAGGAAGATGCGGAACGTGGTCCCCTTCCCCACTTCGGATTCGGGGTAGATGAAGCCGCCGGTCTGCTTGATGATGCCATAGACCATGGAGAGGCCGAGCCCGGTGCCCTTGCCCAGCTCCTTGGTGGAAAAGAACGGCTCGAAGATCTTTTCCATCACCTCGGCCGGCATGCCCGTGCCCGTGTCCGCCACCTCGATCAGCACGTAATCGGCCGGCGGCATGCCCGGATAGGTGAAGCCGGACGCCTCCTCGGCCGTGACGTTGCGGGTGCGCAGGATGATGTCGCCGCCATCGGGACTGGCATCGCGCGCATTGACCACGAGGTTGATGATGACCTGTTCGAGCTGCACCAGGTCGGCGCGCACCGGCCAGACGTCCTGCGCGTGCTCGACATCGAGGCTGACTTTCTCGCCGATGAGGTGCTTCAAAAGCACGGTGAGGTCGTCGATGTGCTGGGTGATGTCGAGCACCCTGGGGCGCAGGGTCTGGCGCCGCGAGAAGGCCAGGAGCTGGCGCACGATGCCGGCCGCGCGGTTGGCGCTCTGCTTGATCGACATGATGTCGGAAAAGCTCGGATCGGACGGCTTGTGCTTGATGAGCAGCAGGTCCGAAAAGCCGATGATGGCGGTCAACACGTTGTTGAAGTCGTGCGCCACCCCGCCCGCGAGCTGGCCCACCGCGTGCATCTTCTGGCCCTGGGCGAACTGCTCTTCGAGCATGCGCTGCTCGGTCATGTCGAGGGCGTAGAGGATGGCGCGCTCATTGGAGCTGTCGGAGGCCTCGACCCCGGACAGATACATGCGCACGCTGCGCGGGGTCTCGCCCGAAAGGGTCGCGTCCACCGGCTCGACCGAGGAGCGGTTGGCGAAGGCGTCGCCCAGGGCCTTTTCGAGATTGGCCCGGCTTTCCTCGCCCACGATCTCGGCCATGGCGAGCCCTTCGATGCCGCGCTCGCCGCCCGAAAGCGCGAAGATGCGCGTGAAGGGCGCGTTGGTCTTGACGATCCTGCCCTGCCCGTCGAGCGAGGCGATGGCGAAGGGCGTGTTGTTGAAAAAGCGCGAGAAGGTGACCTCGGCGGCGCGCAGCGCCTCCTCGGCATCGGTGGTGCGGGTGCGGTCGAGCACCAGGGTGCGGGTTTCGCCCAATTCGCCCTCGGCCAGCCGCGCGGCGCGGTGCAGGAGGCGCACCGGGAAGCTGGTGCCATCCTGGCGCACGAAATCGAGGTCGATGATCTCGGTCCGGACCGTGCCGTCCTGGCCGCCGGCCATGAGGAGGCCCGCGCCGTCGCCATGGGCGATGTCGGAGAGCGCGAGATCGCCGGGCTCGAAGGCCGCGAGGTCGAGGCCGAGCCAGTCAGCGAGCGTGGAGTTGATATATTGCACGCGGCCCGAGGCGTCAGCCGAGAGGAAGCCGGCGGGGGCGTGGTCGAGATAGTCGATGGCTTTTTGCAGCTCGACGTAGAAATTCTCCTGGCCCTCGCGGTCGCGGGTGATGTCCTCGACGCTCCAGATCACGAGCCGGTCGCGGCCCACCTTGGGCAGGGCGCGCACGCCGATGCGATACCAGGTGATGGGTCCCCCGCCGCGGGTGAGGCGGATGTCCTCGCTGACGGCCCGGCCCTCGCGGGCGGCGCGCGCCAGCCGGTACATGGCTTCGCTGGCCTCCGGGTTGGAGGCGAAGAGCCGCGCAACGCCCACCGGCTCGCCCCGCCCCACGTCGCGGGAGAGCTCGGTATAGCGGGCGTTGGAATAGACGATCTTGCCGTTGCGGTCGGTGACCAGCGCGCCATAGGGCAGGCTGTCGACGACGGCGTGCGGCAGGGTGCGGCGCTCGGCGCCGCCCACGAAGCGGACCAGCCCCGCGGCCAGGGCGAAGAGGCAGAAGACGCCGACCACGGCCAACACGCCGAGGAAGAGCAGGATCACGTCCGAGGGCGCGGATTCGCCCATGAGGGAGAACCAGACGGCAACCGCGACGAAGGCGAGCGCGAGCAGCAGGACCCGGACGAAAGCCACGCGCGTGGATGGGCCGGACACCACCGGTTCGGGATAATTGTCCTCGTCCATGGGAGCCACGGCCATTCTCGGTTCCTTGTTGCAGCGGGCGCGAGCCGAATCGGTCCTTTTAGAGTGGTAGCAAACCGGGCTTCGGCTTGGGTAGCCGTCATCGGCGGAATCGCACACTCTTGGTGAGCGCGTCCCGCGGCATGCGGCGCGCGGAGATTGAGGATCGAGGCGCGACCATGACCCGGACGCTGACCCTGAACGGCGACGCCATCAGCGATATTCCCACGTTCTACGCCGAGATCAACCGGCTCTTCATGGCGGACGAGGACTGGGCGATCGGCCAGAGCCTCGATGCGCTCGACGACCTGCTTTACGGCGGCTATGGCGCGCTCGAGGGCGGCGAGCCGGTGGTGCTGATCTGGCGCAACATGGAAAAGAACCGCGCCGATCTCGGGCTGGAGACCACGCGAGCCTTCTATCGCGAGAAGCTCGCGCGGCCCGATGTCTTCGATACGGCGCGGATAAAGCGCGACCTCGCGGCGCTGGAGGCCGGCACGGGCCCGACCTATTTCGAGATCGTGCTGCAGATCATCGCCGACCACCCCGAAATCACGCTGGTCGGCGACTGACCGTCAAAGCCTATTCGAAGCGCGTGGCGGTGGGTGCGGTGTTGCGCCGGATCATGCCCAGGGTGGCGGCCACCATGGCGAGGGCGAGCAGCAGGCCCAGGGCCAGGAGCCCGAAATAGAGCAGATCGGGCACGCCGACGGTGAAGGCGTCGCTCAGCATGTCGAGGATCAGGAAGGCCGCGACATAGCCGAGCCCCACCGAAAGCGCGAGCACGGCCACGAGCGGCACCGCGGTCTCGAAGACGATGACCCGGTCGAGCTGGCGGATGGGCATGCCCATGAGACGCAGCAGGCCGAAGACCCGCTTGCGGTCGAGCATGGCGCCGGCGGTGGACAGCGCGAGCGAGAGGCCGGCGATGACGATGGTGACGAAGGCACCGGTATAGGCGACGGTCGCCAGCTCGGCGAGGACCCGGTTCATGCCCATGAGGCCGCTTTCCGCACGCATGATCGGGGCGCTGGCCCAGGAGGCGTCGGCCTGCAGCGCGGTGCGCGCCCGCTCGATCCCCTCTTGCGTGCCGTCGGTGCGGGTGACGAGAACCGCCGGAACGAGGTCGGCGGTACGGTCGAACGGCTGCATCGCGACCGAGCTGAGATCGTCGAGCGCCATGTAATGGGACATGGCGATGCTGACATGGGAGGCCGCGGCGGACGCATCAAAGCCGAGGCGGGTCAGATCGGCGCCGGCGAAGACCATGCGGGCTGTGCTTGCGGTGTCGGCCGGGCGATAGCCGGTGACGGAGTCGGAGCCGGCCATTGCGCCAGGTTCGGCGCCTTCGGCGAGGACGGTGAGCAGGGCGTCGGTGGGCAGGCGCTCGGGCGCATCCACCAGCGAGAAGGTCGCCACCACCCCGCCGCTGGCGGCCGAGAACAGCGTGACCATGAACACGGCGACCACCAGCCCGCTGACAGAGCGGAACATCGCGACGGGATGGCGCGCGATGCGGCTGGCGGCGATGACGCCCGCGGCGCCCTTCGCCGTTTTCGCCGCGAGCGCGCCCGCCCAGGCGGTGAGCAACGGACCGGCGAGGACGAGGCCCACGGTGAGGAGCACGTAGCCCCCGAGCAGGCCGATGAGCAGCAGCCCGCCGGGCAGCAAGCCGGTACCGAAGCCGTAGTCCGCTCCGGCCATGGCGGCGAGCCCGACCAGCAGCGGCACGATGCGCCAGAGACCCGGACGGCGCTCGGCCATGGCGCGCGACGCGCCGAGCGGCCCGATGCCGGAGCGCCACATGCCCACGAGGCTGGCGAAGGTCGCAGCGAGCACCAGCGCGACCGCGACGGCCCCGACGAGAAGCGGCGGCACGGCGAGATCGGCGGGAAAGAAGCTGGTGCCGTTGACGCGGAACAGCGCCACGAGCGGACGCAGCGCCTCGGTGAGGACGATGCCGAGCACCACGCCGACCATGGCGACGAGAAGCGTCTCGGCCCCGGCGACGAGACCGAGCTGGCGCGGCGTGGCGCCGATGAGGCGCAGGGTCGAGAAGGTCTCGCGCCGCTGCGCCGCGCCCAGCCGGGTGGCGATGGAGACGAAGAGCAGCACCGGGAAGATCATGCCGAAGGCGCCGATGACGGTGACGAGCCGGTAGGCGATGCCCTCCCCGTTCGAGACGCCGGAAACGGTCTCGATTGTGAGGACCCCGTTCCGGCCGAGCAGGGTTTGGCGGTCCTGCCCAACCACGGCCACGAGGGAATCCGGGCCGACCATGGCGGAATCGGCGATGAGGCCGGCCAAGGTTCCGTACCGGTCGCCGAGAAGATCGGCGGGGCGGGACTGGATCAGCGCGGCGAGCGCCGGCGACGCGTAGAAGCTGCCGGGCGCCGGCGGCGCGGGCATGCCGGGCATATCGAGCGCGACGCCTGCGGGCGCGGCGATGTCGAAGCGACCGATGCGCTGGCCCATGAACCAATCCTCGACCCGGGCGACGAGCACCGCATCTTCGGCGGGAACGACGTTTTCCGCGACCGGCGTGCCGACGATATTGACCCAGGCGCCGCGCGCGTCGCGCGCGCCGAGCCCGATATAGGCGCCCACGAGCAGGAGGATCATGGCCATGCCGAGCGCGATGCCGCCGGCAATTGCGGCGAGGCGCCCGAGCGCATTGCGGCTGCCCGCAAGGGCAAGCCGGACGAAATCGGGGTTCATCCTCATGCCGCCTGTCCCATGGCCATGGAGACCTGGCCGTCGCGCACGATGATCTCGCGGTCGGCATAGGCCGCGGTGCGCGGATCGTGGGTGATGATGACCATGGTCGCGCCCTCGGCCTTCACCTGGGCGCGCAGCAGCGTCATGGTGGCCTCGGCGGCCAGGGAATCCAGCGCCCCTGTGGGCTCGTCGGCAAAGAGCACGCGCGGGCGGATGGCGAGCGCACGGGCGACGGCCACGCGCTGGGCCTGCCCGCCCGAAAGCTGGGTCGGACGCTTGGCGAAATGGTCCGCGAGCCCGAGACGGTCGAGCCAATGCTCCGCCTCCTTTCGCGCCGTGGAGCGGGATCGGCCCGCGAGCAGCAGCGGGAGCGAGACGTTGTCGACCGCGTCGAGCTCGGGCAGCAATTGGCCGAACTGGAAGACGAAGCCGAAGGCGGTGAGCCGCAGCCGGCTGCGCTCGGCCTCGCCCAGCCGGCTGATCTCGCGGCCCGAAAGCGTCACCGCGCCGCTATCGGGCACGAGCACGCCGGCAAGGCAATGCAGCAGGGTGGATTTGCCCGAGCCGCTGGGGCCCATGATGGCGACCACCTCCCCTTCCGCGATGTCGAGGTCGATACCGCGCAAGGCAGGGGTGTGCCCAAAACTCTTGGTGAGCTGCCGGGCCGACAGGATGGGCTGGGTCATCGTAGCTGGGCCTTCAATTGCGCGAGGCGCGCGCCGGTCATGTCCATCCAGCGCAGATCGGCCTCGATGTGGAAAAGAGCGTGGTCGTAGAGCAGGACGTGCATGAGGTCGGCATCCTGCTTGGCCTGGGTCAGGGCGCGCATCTGCTCCATGTGCCGGGCGCGCTGGATGTCGAGCAGCCGCTCGGCGTCGTCATCAGCCAGAAGCGCGATCACGGTCTTGGCGAAGAGATTGGATTGCAGCGTCTCGGACGGGGTTTCGGGCGAGAACATCCAGGCCTTGAGGCGCTCGCGCCCGGCCTCGGTGACCGCATAGCGCCGGCGCTCCGGCCCCGACCCCGCCGCGCCGCCGATCTCGACCAGATGGCCGTCGCGGATCATGCGGGCGAGCGTGGAATAGACCTGGCCGAAGGCCAGCTTCTTGCGCGTGCCGAAATAGCGGTCGTAGCTCTGCTTGAGGTCGTAGCCATAGCTCGGGGCAAGGCTGATGAGACCGAGAAGGGTGTTGGCGTTGTCCATGCGCGACTCTATACACCGAGTGTATAGATCAGGAAAGAGGAGAAATGCGCGAGGACTCGGTCGGGGATCAGGACAGAGCGATGAGCGTCGCGGCGGCGGCAAGCACCAGCGATACCGGCGTCATGGTCAGCCGCTCGGGCAGCGAACGCGAAATGGCGTTCATGAGGACGCCGATCCAGGCGTAGACGGCGATGGCCCAGGCCCCGACCGTGGCGACGGCGGGGTAAAGCAGCGAGACCAGCCCGGCCCGGTCGGCGAGGATCAGGGCGAAGACGACGTAGAGCAGGATCGCAACGCCGCTCGCGACCCGCATCCGCGGCGAGAGCACGCGCTGCCCGCCACCCCAGGCGAAGCGCCCCAGCGGCGCGCCGGCGACGAGCGCGGCCTGGAATACGGCCAAGCCGGCGAGCAGGACGGCGACGACCCAGAACGCGACGCCCGCAGGCGTCACGCCGAGCCTCCCGGACGCCAGCGGCGACTGTCCTTCAAGCGCATGACATAGCCGATGACCTGGGCCACGGCCTTGAAATGCTCTTCGGGGATGATGTCGCCCACCTCGGCGCCGGCATAGAGCGCGCGGGCGAGCGGCGGGTTTTCGACCACGGGCACGTCGTTGTCTTCCGCGATGCCGCGGATGCGGAGCGCCACCGCGTCCACGCCCTTGGCCACCACTTCGGGCGCGGCCATGGCGCGGTCGTATTTGAGCGCCACCGCGTAGTGGGTCGGGTTGGTGACGACCACGGTGGCCTCGGGCACGGCGGCCATCATGCGCTTGCGGCCGCGTTCGAGGCGGATGGCGCGGATGCGGCCCTTGACGTGCGGATCGCCCTCCATCTGCTTGTATTCGTCGCGGACTTCCTTGACCGTCATCATCTGCCGCTTCCACCATTTCTGGCGCATGTAGAGATAGTCGGCGAGCGCGATGACCGCGACGGCGATGAGCGTGGCGATGAACAGCCGTATGCCGATGGCCTGGAAATCGGCGAGCATCGTGAGCGGGTCCACGCTGATCATGGACGCGAGCCGGTCGCGGTCGGGCCAGACCACGGCCACCATGATGGTGGAGATGACCACGAGCTTGAACAGGCCCTTGGCGAAGTTGACCAGGGCCTCGACGGAAAACAGCCGCTTGGCCCCCGCCAGCGGGGAGACCTTGGAGAATTTCGGCTTGATGGTCTCGGCGGCGAACACCATCCGGTGCTGCACCATGTTGCCGGCAATGCCGCAGAGCGCGAGCACGCCCAGCGGGATCAGCAGCACGGGCAGGACGGCCCACAGGAGGCTATAGACGAAGCCGGAAAAGCCCGGACCGCCGACCTCGAATTCATGGGCGTGCTCCATGACTCCCGCGAGGCTGCCGGCGATCTGGCCGGCGGTCATGGGCGCGATGCCGGCGAAGACGGCGGCCGAGCCCAGGACCATGAAGAGGGTCGTGACCTCCTGGCTCTTGACCACGTCGCCCTTCTTGAGCGCGTCCTCGAGCTTCTTTTGGGAGGGGTCTTCTGTCTTTTCGCTCTGTTCGGGCTGGTCGCTCATGGCGCGGTCACCGGATCAGGAGCTGGGTGGCGAGGTCCTCGAAATGGGCGAGGTACCAGGTCATCATGGCCCCCACCAGCATGGCGAAGAGGATCAGCCCGATGATGATGTTGGCGGGCATGGCCATGAAGAACACCTGGATCTGCGGCATGAGCCGCCCCATCACCCCGAGCCCGAGATAGAAGACCAGCCCGAAGACCAGGAGCGGCGCGGCCATCTGCACGCCCACGACGAAAGCCTGGGCCACGATGCGCGTGGCCATGTCCGCCGCATCGCCCAGCATCAGGGGCGTGTCGGGCGGGAACAGGGTGTAGCTCTGGTAGATCCCCGCCAGCAGCATGTGGTGCAGGTCGGTGGCGAAGATCAGCGCCACGCCGAGAAAGGCGAGGAAATTGCCCACGATCGCGCCCTGCACCCCGTTCTGGGTCGGGTCGGCGGTCTGGGCCATGGAGAGGCCCATCTGGTAGGCGATGACCGCGCCCGCGACCTGCGCGGCGCTCAGCATGAGGCGCAAAAGCCCGCCCAGGATGAAGCCGACCGCGAGTTCGTGCCCGAGCGCCGCGGCGAGGCCGGCGAAGGTTTCCGGGATCGGCGGCAGGGCGGGTGCGACCAGCGGATAGAGCACAAAAGTGAAGACCAGGGCGAAGGAGAGCCGCATGCGCGCGGGGATGCTCTGCTCGCCCAGCGCGGGCAGCAGCATGAGCAGCGTGCCGACCCGGGCGAAGATCAGGAAGAAGAAGAACGCGATCTCGGGCGCCCAGCCGATCGTGATCATGGCGCGACGATCATGAGGTCGACGATCTGGTTCATGAACATCGCCATGGTGGCCCCGGCAAAGGGCAGCGCCAGCAGCATGGTGACGAAGATGGCGATGATCTTGGGCACGAAGACCAGGGTCATTTCCTGGATCTGGGTCAGGGCCTGGAACAGCGCGATGATGACCCCGACCACGAGCCCGACCACCATCATGGGCGCGGACACGATGATGAGCGTCCAGATGGCCGATTGCGCGATGTCGAGGGTCAGTTCGCCGGTCATGGCTGGCTCCGGGCGCAGCGATTCGTTAACGCCAGTTTACGCGCCGGTGCCCCGGGCAGCCATCTTCTGGATTCCGGCAATGAATGCCGGAATGACATCGGGGTTGGGGGTGTATCTCGCCCCATCCACGGTTCGTCACCCCGGTATTGATTACCGGGGGCCAGGAGGTGTCTCCCCGACCACTGAGCCGCGCCATTGTCTCGCAAGAGGGCACCCCCTCATCCGACCTCCGCTTCGCTCCGGCCACCTTCTCCCTCAAGGGGAGAAGGGGAGCCTGTGGCTTATCGGCTCTTTCGCCCCCCTCTCCCCTTGAGGGAGAGGGGCTGGGGGTGAGGGGTACCCTTCCCCGCCCCAAACGCTAGATCGGCATCCGCATGATTTCCTCATAGGCCGAGATCACCCGGTCGCGGACGGTGACCATGGTTTCCATCGTGGCCTCGGCCTGGGAGAGCGCGGTGACCATGTCCACGACGCTCGCCTGGCCGTTGACCATGGCCATCGAGGTCTGGTCGGAGACGCGCCCGACCTCGACCATGGAGGTGAGCTGGTCGGCCAGGAGCTGGCCGAAATCGGTTTGCGGGGTCGCCGATGCCGACGGGGTGAGCCCGCCGCCCGACAGCTCCTGCATGAGGCGCGCGGCATTGCCATAGGCGGAGGCGGCGGCGGAAAAGGGCGTGCTGCTCATGGCGGGAAAACTCCGGATCAGCCGCGCAGGATGTCGAGCGTGCTGCCCAGCATCTGGCGCGACACGGTGACGACGTTGAGATTGGCTTCGTAGCTGCGCTGGGCCTCGCGCATGTCCATCATCTCGACCAGCGAGTTGATGTTGGGATAGCGCACATAGCCGTTGGCGTCGGCGGCGGGATGGCCGGGCTCGTAGCGCTCGGCGAAATCGGACATGTCGAGGCTCATGGGGCCGATCCGCACCTCATAGGCCCCGAGCTCGCGGTTGAGCACGGTCTCGAAGGTGGGAACGCGGCGGCGGAACGGGTCCTCGTCCGGCGTGCGGCCGGTGGAATCCACATTGGCGAGGTTTTCCGCGATCACCCGCATGCGCGCGGACTGGGCGTGCAACCCGCCGCCGGCGATCATGATCGAGGTCATAAAATCGTTCATGGCGAGCTTTCCGTCCGTCCCTATTTGCCGAGCGCGATCTTCAAAAGCCGCATGGAGCGCGTGTAGAGCGTCGTGGCGGCCTGGTAGTCCATCTGGTTGGTCGAGAGCTTCATCATCTCGTCTTCGAGCGTGACCCCGTTGCCTTCGGGTGTGACCTCGAAACTGTTGAGCGCCCTTGCGCCGGAGGAGGCGCTGCCCGAACCGGCAACCGAGAAATGCCGCGCATTGGTGGCGCGGGTAGCAACGCTCACCCCGCTGGCCGGCCGCGCCGCGTCCGCGATGGAAAAGGGCGCGAGATCGCGGCCGCGATAGCCGGGCGTCTCGGAATTGGCGATGTTCTCGGCCAGGAGCGTCTGGCGCGTCTGGTGCCAGGCCATCCGGTCGCGCAGGGCTGAAAAGATCGGCAGGTCGGTGACGGCCATGGGACTGCGCGCGCCTCGGTAGGCAAAAGTTTCACTGGGCAGAATTTGCCCGGCCTATGGTTAAGGACCCGTTAACCACGAAAAGCGGCACCCCCGGGATCAACGCATTTCCGCCCCATCCGAAGATATGATAGGCAGGGTGTGCTGGGCCGCCTGACGGCGCAGACCGATGGAACCTCTTTCCGGGAGCGACCCCTTGGGTTTTCTCACCAACCTTCTGGGCAGCGACAATATCTACCTGACCGCGGTTATCGCGCTGGGCATCGTGCTGATTCTCATCGTCGCGGGGATGTGGCTGCTCAAGGCCATCTCGGACGCCTCGCGCGGCGCGGGCCGCAGTCGCAGCCGCCGGCTCGGCGTCATCGACAGCGTGCCGCTCGACCAGAAGCGGCAGGCGATCCTCTTGCGCCGCGACAATGTCGAGCACCTGATCATCATCGGCGGGCCGCAGGACGTGGTGGTCGAGACGGCGATCGCGCAGCCCCAGCCGGCCCGCGCGCCAGCACGGGGCGTCGACAGCCGGGCGACCGAGCCGCGGCTGGACAGCCCCGCCCGCGCCCAGGCCGCCGCAGGCCGCAACCGCGCGCTCGCGGGCGCGCGCCAGCGCAACGCCGCCCTCCCCCAGCCCAATGGCGCGGCCGAGCCGGCATCTGGGCATAACGGCCAGAACGGCCTTCTGAAGGGCCCCGACTCAGCTATTGCTGATCTCCACGCCGACGGCGAGCAGGGGGCGGCCGATTACGAGACCGTGGACATGGGTGAGCACGAGGACCGCCGGCGCGAATAGCGAACCCCTCGCCCGCCGCGCACGTATTGCTTTACGCCTGCTGCTGATCGCCGCGCTGCTTCTGATCCCCACGGCCGGCTTCGCCCAGGACATCGCGATCAATTTCGGCGACGAGACGACGCTGACCGAGCGCGCCGTCCAGATCATCGCGCTCCTCACCATCCTGGCGCTGGCGCCCTCGATCCTCGTCATGGTGACGAGCTTCACCCGCATCGTGGTGGTGCTCTCGCTGCTGCGCACCGCCATCGGGCTGCAGACCGCGCCACCCAACGCGGTGATGATCTCGCTGGCTTTGTTCCTCACCGCCTTCATCATGACCCCGACCCTGCAGCAGAGCTACGACGTGGGGATCGCGCCGCTGATCGCCGGGGAGGTCGAGATCGCCGAGGGCATCGAGCTCGCGAGCGGCCCCCTGCACGCCTTCATGCGCGCCAATGTGCGCGACCGCGACGTGATGCTGTTCCTCGATTTGACCGATTCGCCGGCGCCGGAGACGCCCGAGGACATCGAGCTGCGCATCCTCATCCCGGCCTTCATGATCTCGGAATTGCGCCGCGCCTTCGAGATCGGGTTCCTGCTGTTCCTGCCCTTCGTCGTCATCGACATGGTGGTGGCCTCGGTGCTCATGAGCATGGGCATGATGATGCTGCCCCCGGTGATCATCTCCCTGCCGTTCAAGCTGATCTTCTTCGTGCTGGTGGACGGCTGGTATCTCGTGGCGGGCTCGCTGATCCAGGGGTTTGCATCGGGGTAGTGGGACCGGGCCATCCGCGTGCGTGGCGCGCTTTTCTGGATTGCCGGGTCGAGCCCGGCAATGACGAGGGGAGAGATTGGTACGCACGACAACCCGATGCGGAGGATTGACCCGCCCCGCTAGGACAGTCGCACGGGCATGCTCCAAAACTCTCAATCGTCATGGCCGGGCTTGACCCGGCCATCCGCGAAGGTGCCACTTGCGGCGGGCAGCGATGACTTGGAACCGCTCCTTGAGGATTATCAAGGCATCGCGGATCCCCGGGTCAAGCCCGGGGATGACGACGGAGAGGACAGGGATATGTCCTCCTCTAAGCCGTCCGGCGCTGGGTGACACGTTCTTTGCAGAAAGGGCCATGGTCTCACCCCCCACAATGTCACCCCGGCATTCATTGCCGGGGTCCAGACGATCTTTCCGCGCACTCCAAGCGGGTGGCTAGCTCCCACTGGATTCCGGCAATGAATGCCGGAATGACGTCAGGGACGTGGGGAGCGTTCGGAAGACCCTTCCGCTACGCCGCCCCCGCCCGCTCGGGGACGATGGGGTCGAGGGGCTGGTAGATTTCGCGATAGGCGTTGAGGAAGCCGTTGAGCGGGTCTATGGCCGCGATGTCGCGGGCGATGGCGATGAAGCCTTCCGAGGTGCTCGACACCGTTTCGGTGACATAGGCGAACATCGGCCATTCGGGCGCGTTGGCCATGGCGCCGGAATATTTGGTGCGCAGGCGCGCGAGCCCGATGCCGTCATTGGCGAGCACGTAGCCCACCGCGGCCTTGACAATATTGGTGCGCGCCATGGGCGAGAGCGTGCCCGTAGCCAGGTCTGGGCTGTAGAGGGCCTCGATGAGCTCGGCGGCGCCGCGGTGGTTGCCGTCCTGCCAGAGCGCTTCGACGCGCAGCAGGTCCACGTCGCGGCCCGAGAGCGCGGAGAGCATGTCCAGGGCGAGCCCGCCCCGGTGCGAGGCGATGAGCGCCTGCGCCTCGAGCACGCGCCGCTGGCGGTCGAGCCCTTGCGGCAGGCCGGCGATCCGGGTGCGGCTGAGCACGCCGAGCGCGGCGTTCGGCCGGTGGTTGGCGATATGTACCAGCGCGAGATCGGCGGCGACCTGTGCCCGCGCCGCGCCTTCGAGGCGATTGTCCACCTGGTATTCGAGAAGCGCGGCCGCCTGGTCGAGAAGGTCCACGGCCACGAGGCGCTGTGCCAGGTTGCGGATCATGGCGTCGCCATCGGCGCCCGAGGGGGTCAGGTGCCGGAAATCGTAATAAATGGCCAGCGCATCGAGGGGCGCGAGCGTATCGGCGATGCCGTCGAGATAGAGCGCGGCGAACTGGGTGCGCGCCATCTCGGTCATGGCGTCGAGCGCGTCCGAGGCGTCGTGGACGCGGCTCATGGCGCGGACCGTGGAAAAGCCGTCGCGATACTGGCCGGCCCGGAACTGCAATTCGGCCAGCAGCAGGAGGATGTCGGCCTCGATACGGTCGCCGCGCCACACGGTGGCCTGGGCCGAGAGCGTCGCGATGGCGCGCTCGATATCGAGCTGGCCCATCCGGTCGAGCACGGAAACGGTTCGCATCACGGCCTCGGAGGTGGTGGCACGGATATCTGCGGCGATCACGCGGCCATAGGCCTCGAGCGCCTCGCCATGACGCCCGCCCAGTTCGTCCAGGCGCCCGGTCAGCAGCTCGTAGCGGCTCATCTGCTCGGGATCGAGCGCGGAGACGTTGATCGCGCCCAGCATGCGGCGGGCCGTCTCGCCGTCCGCCTGCGCGACGGACGCCTCGGCGGACGCGAGCAGGAAGCGCATGCGCAGCCATTGCGGATAGATATCGACGACCGCCGCGGCGCTGAGCGCATCACGCCGCGCCGCCGCGAAATCGCCGAGGCCGGCGCGTGCCAGCGTGCGCCAGAACATGACCTCCGGTCCCACGCCGAGCGCGTCGGACGACAGGATCTCCACCGCCTCGGCATGGTCGCCCGAAAGGACGAGGGCGGCGGCGCGAGCCAGCCGGACCTCGTTTGCGAGCGAGGTCATGCGCAGGTCGCGCTCGAGCACGTCGAGAACGCCGAGGGCTTCGGGGCCGAACCCGTTGGCGATGTAGAAGGTCGCGAGGCTGAAGCGGGCATGGTCGAGCGCGGTGCCATCGGTGGACACCGTGCGCGCGACCAGTTCACCGCGCTGCTGCGTGAAGGCAGTGACGCCCTGGGCCTGGGCTTCGGCCAGCGGCATGACGGACACCTCTCCCGAGGCGCTGCCGAACACGCGCCGGTCGGCATCGGTCGAGAGCTGCAAGCCGTCGACCGCCGAGATCACCGCGAGCGACCCTTCGATCGCGACGGACACGGTCTCGTGCCGCGGGCGGATGACGAGGCCATGGACGGAGCGCGGGGCGGCGAAATCCACATAGTCGAGATCGCGCACGAGGGCACGGGCGGGCGGGAACACGGTGACCACCTCCAGCACGTCGCCCACGTCGGGATCGCGCAACTGGTGGACATTGGCGGGGCGCGAAAGATCGGCGATCACCTGCCGCGTGCCGTCCGGCGCGCCGCGCTGGTCGAGCCGGATCGGCTCGGCGGCGTTGAGCAGCAAATCGCCGAGCGAGAGCACCCAGGTCTTGCCTTCGCTGCCGAGCGAGGCCAGGCGCTCGGCGTCGAGCGTCATGCGCACGACCTGGGCGCCGCCCGTGCCGGTGACGTCGAAATCGCGGGCCACGCCCTCAAGCAGGTCGGCGCGCGCGGGCTCGACGATGCGGCGCGGGGTCTCGAAGATCATCCAGACGACGTCGCCGCGCCGGAACACCGCGGCGGCGGTGTCGGTCTCGAAGGGGAAGACGATGCGGACCGTGTTGCCCACCGTGCTGACGAGGGGCGTCAGCTCGGCCGAAAGCTCGGCTGTCGTGTCCTCGGACGCGGGCTCGGCGCTCTCGTCTGCGGCTGACTGCGGTGCAGTGGCGAGCGCCGGGTCGGCCGCGATGCGGGCCAGGAGGGTTTCGATGTCGACGCTCCCCTCGGGCGCGGCGGCGCCTTCGGGCACGAGATCGAGGACGTGCCGGCTCGGCGTCTCCTGATAGAAGCGCATCACGGTGCCCCGCTGGGCCGCGATGCTGACCGTGGAATCGGCCGCGCCGACCTCGACTTCCGCCGAAACGACGATGCCGGGCCTGTCAGTGAGCAACGGATAGAGGTCGATGGGGACGGGCCAGTCGAAGGTGATGCGGCCGAGATCGTCCTCGCGCGTGAAGCTGGCATCCGTGCCCACGGTCCAATCGAAGACGATGCGGGTGAGCGTGGGCAGGCGCCCGACCCGGACGGACACCCGGGGGTCGAACTCCTCGACCAGTTGCGCGCGCTGCCGCGCTTCGGCGAGCGCGGCGGCTTCCTCTGCGCGCTGCGCCAGCCGCGCGACGACGGCGTCGGGCAGGCTGGGCGGCAGGCCGACCCAGTCGGCGGGCAAGAGGTCGATGTAAAGTTCCTCGCCAGCTTCCCGAATCGAAAGACGAAGATCGCGCCCCAAACCCATGCGCAGACTCGTGGAATCCGGATCTAGCCGGGCGATGGTGATGTCCGGGGCGAGGATGCCGGAAATGTCGGGCAGCGTGGTGGCCACCTGCTGGGTAAAGGCGACGACGAGCACGCCATTGTCGTCGTTGACCGCGTATTCGGGCAGGGTAAGGCGCTCTGGAAAGCCGATGACGATGCGGCTGAACCCGTCCTGCACTTCGGCCTGGACGGTCATGGCTTCCTGCGCCCGGGCCGGGGAAACGAAAGCCAGAAGCGCAAGCGCAAAAAGGGCGCTTGCGATCGCTCGCACGCCCTGCCCCTTCGCCGCCGACCTGTCCTGGGTCCGGTTCAGCATTCTGCCCCTGGCCTTTTCCAGCCGGGAGCCTATGGGGCAGCGCTTAAGATGAGCTTACTGGTGTGGTCGGCTTCCGATATCTTGGCCGATATCGCGCCCCCTCACCCCCGAGGGAGAGGGGTGAAGGAGCCTAGAAGCCACGGACTACCCTTCTCCCCTTGAGGGAGAAGGTGGCCGGAGCGAAGCGGAGGTCGGATGAGGGGTACGCGATGCCAGCAAGGACCGCTGCACAATGGCCGACGCCATAAAGACTGAACCGAGGCGTCCGCGGCTTCCCGCACCCCTCACCCCCGGCCCCTCTCCCTCAAGGGGAGAGGGGTGCGCAGGAACCGATGAGTCATGGGCAAAGCGGAGGCCGATAAGGGGGCTTACTGCCCGATGATCTGGGGCAACTCGTTGGTGGCCGGCGCCGCGGCAGCCGCGGTCTGAGCGGCGGCGTGCTGCATGCGGGGGGCGGCGAGGCGGACGGTCAGCTCCTGGGCGCGGAGCGGGTCCATGCCGGCCACGACCGGGCCGAGCTTGCGCGGGTCCATGGCGAGCGCCACCTCGACCAGCACGTCGATGTCGAGCGCGTTGAAGATCGCGGAGGCGTCGCGCGCCCGCATGGTCTCGTACATGGAGACGAGGCTGAGGAATTGCTGGCGCTCGGCCTCGTCCTGCGCGGTGACGAGGCCCGAAATGCGGGCTTCGAGCGCCTCGAGCTCGACCATGCGGTCGGCGATGCGCATTTCCGCCGCCTCGACGATGGCGAGCCGCTGGTCCAGCTCGGCGGCGAGCGCGTCGAGCTCGGCGCGGCGTTCGGCCAGGCGTTCGAGCAGCACGGCCTCGGTCGGCGCGCCCGCGCCGATACCTTCGACGAGAGGAATGTCGCCAGCCGGCCCGAACAGCGCCTCGGAGGCGGCCTGCGCCGCCTGCACGTCCTCCTCGGAGGGCGCCGCTTCGGCTTCTACGGGCTCGGCGGGCGCGGCCTGCGCCATGGCCGTGCCGATACCCGTGAGCGTATAACCGCCGCCCGTGGCCAGCCCGACGAGCTTGAGGCCCAGGAGCGCGGAGCCCGCGAGGACCACGACGGGCAGCAGGCGGATGGTCTTCACGCCGCATTCTCCCGGCTGCGCTGATGCGCTTCGAGCGCATCGAGGGCGGAGCGGGCCTTGCGCGGATCGGCGGGCACGGCCCGCCCCTGCCCCGCGGCTGCGGTGATCTTGGCGATGCGCTCGACCACCGCGTTGCCGGCATTGACGTGGCTGGCGAGCTCGATGGCGAAGCGCTCGGCCTCGTTGAGGCGCTGGTTGAGCGACTCGTCGGCCTCCACCGCGGCCTGGCGCAGCCCGCCGATGGCGCTGTTGGCCATGTTGGTGGCGTTGACGAGATCGGCGATCATCTGCTGCAGGGCCGAGCGATCGGCCTGCAGGCGCTGAAGCCGCCGGTTGAGCAGAATGCAATAGCCGATTGTTATGGCGAGAAGAATCGCGACGATGGATTCGATCACGAAGCCCAGCGGAAGCCCGGTCATGGCTTGCTCTCCATAGTCTCTTCCATGGCCTCGAAGGCGGCCATGGTGACTTTCGGGGGATTGAGCGGGCGCGTGACCCGCACGGAGACATTGCTGCCGATATGGCCCATCACGGCCTCTGTAAGGTCCACCCCGCCGCAGCGCAGGGTGACCGGATCGGCGGGCGTCACGTCGAACATGATGGTGTCGCCGCTCTTGAGGCCAAGCACCTTGGCCAGCGGCAGGTCGAGCTCGTGCAGCACCGCCTCGATCTCGGTATCGACGGCGTAGATCTCGGTGGCGAGATGGCCTTCCCAGATCGGGTCGCGACCGAACTTCTCGCCCATGTACATCTGGAGAAGCTGCTCGCGGATGGGCTCGATCGTGGCATAGGGCAAGAGGAACTCGATCTTGCCGCCCCGGTCGTCCATGTCGATGCGCAATTCGACCAGGATGGCGGCGTTGCCAGGACGCGAGATGGCGGCGAAGCGCGGATTGGTCTCCATGCGGTCGAGCCGGAAATTGACCGAGGCCAGCGGCTCGAACGCCTTGTGCATGTCCTCGAGGATGATCTCGATCATGCGCCGGGCCAGAGCCAGTTCGATGGTGGTATAGGGCCGGCCCTCGATGCGCACGACGCTGGAGCCGCGCCGGCCGCCGAGCAGCACGTCGATCATCGAGTAGATGAGCCCGGAATCGACCGTGAGCAGGCCGTAATTGTCCCATTCCTCGACCTTGACCACCGAAAGGATGGCGGGAAGCGGAATAGAGTTGAGGTAGTCGCCGAACCGGACCGAGGAAATGGAATCGAGGCTAACCTCGACATTGTCGGAGGTGAAGTTGCGCAGGGTCGTGGTCGAAAGCCGCACCAGCCGGTCGAAGGCGATCTCCAGCATGGGCAGGCGCTCGTAGGAGACGAGCGCCGAATTGATCAGCGCGCGCACGCCGGTGAGCTCGACGCTGGCCGAGACATTGGCATCGAAGCCCAGGAGCGAGTCGATCTCGTCCTGGTTGAGCACGCGGTCTCCGCTGCCGTCCCCGGTCTCCTCGGCGAGCATCTTGGCCCACTCGTCGCCGATCTCGCTGGCGCCGTCCTGCGCGGGATCACTGGCCATGGCTATTGCACCAGGAGGTTCTGGAAGAGGATGTCGTCGACCACCGCGGGCTGGACCGCGATGTTGATTCGCCGGAGCAATTCTTCCTTGAGGCGGTAGACCCCGGCCGAGCCTTCGAGGTCGTCGCGGCGCAATTCGCGCAGATAGATCTGGAAGGCATCCATGACGCGCGGCAGGCGCGGCGCGATGATATCGATCATCGCGGCGTCGCTGACTTCGAGCGTGATGTCGAGCTGGAGATATTCGGCCCGGCCGGACTCGGAATTGAGGTTCACGGTCACGGTGTCGAGCGGAAAGAAATGCGGCTCGGGCACCGCGGCGATCTCGGACTCCCCGCCCCCGTTGCCGAGGAGGAAGGCCCCGCCGCCGGCGACCACGACGAGGCCGAGCACGGCCGCGCCGATGATCAGAAGCTTCTTCTTGCCGCCCTTGCCCGCGGCGGCCCCGAGGTCGCCTGCGGTTTCGCTGGTTATCGTCATGAGCCCCGCCTGTGAGATGACCGGAAAAAGCGCGATTCCCGGCAATCCTTGCCTAGTGCGAACTAAGCGCGGCTTTGGTTAACGAAGTCTTACCCCAAGACCCTGAGCGGCAGAATTTACCGGGCAGCTTTTGCCGCCCAGGCCCGTCGTGCCGGGGCGGGGGCAGAGGCGAGATCACCGTAACCCGTTGATATAAAAGAATTCATGAAACTGGCACGGCGCGTGCAGAGCACATGGCACGCATCGGAGCCGCTTGGGGAAGCGACCGGCGCGGGTAAACGGGGAACACGCGCATGATCGAAAACGCGCAACTGATCGGCCTCTCGCGCCAGATGGCCTTGCAGCGCCAGCTCGACGTGGTGGCCAACAACATGGCCAATATCAATTCGACCGGCTTCCGGGCCGAAGTGCTCCTCTTTGAGGAATACGTCATGCCGGTTGCCGCGGACCGCACCTTCCCTTACGGCGACCAGCCGCTCTCCTACGTGCAGGACTGGGCGACGGTACACGACATGCAGGGCGGCGCCATCGTGCAGTCGGGCAACCCGCTCGATATCGCGCTGCAGGGCGACGGCTTTTTGGCGCTCTCCACCCCCGAGGGCGAGCGCTGGACCCGCAACGGCGTATTGCAGATCAACGCCCAGGGCGTGCTCGTCAACCAGAACGGCCATCCGGTGATGGCCCGGGGCGGCGGGCAGATCGCCTTCGGCCCGGACGAGACCGACGTGGTGATCACCCCGGACGGACAAGTGTCGTCCAGCGCCGGCGCCAAGGGCACGCTGCGGATCGTCGAATTCGACAACCCCCAGGCGCTGACCCGCGCGGGCGACACGATGTTCGCCGGCGGCGAACCGGTCGAGGCGCAATCGACCACTGTACTGCAGGGCGCCGTGGAGGGATCGAACGTCTCGGGCATCACCGAGATGGCCGAGATGATCCGCGTCACCCGCGCCTATACCTCCCTTGCCGATCTGATGAGCCGCCAGGACGAGATGCGCCAATCGGCCATCCAGCGCCTGGGCAACCCGAACGCTTAGGAGCACGAGCCATGAGAGCCCTTTATATCGCATCGACCGGCATGGCCGCCCAGGAGCGCAATGTCGAAGTCATCTCCAACAACATCGCCAACATGCGCACCACCGGCTTCAAGCGCCAGCGCGCCGAGTTCCAGGACCTCCTGTACCAGAGCTATCGCCGGGCCGGCGCCTCGACCTCGGATGCCGGAACCCAGGTGCCCGTGGGCATCGAGGTGGGTTCGGGCGTGCGCGTGGCCGCGACCGCGCGCATCACGAGCCAGGGCAATGTGACGCCCACTGAAAAGGAGCTGGACGTCGCGATCCGCGGCGAAGGCTATCTTACCGTGACCCTGCCCGATGGCCGGACCGCCTATACCCGCGACGGCGCGCTGGAGCGCGACGGCGACGGGCGGCTCGTGACCGTGGACGGCTATCCGCTCGAACCGGGCATCAACGTGCCCGAGGACGCCCAATCGATCGCGATCAGCCGCGACGGCATGATCCAGGCCTTTTTCGGCAATTCGACCGAGCCGGTGCAGATCGGCCAGATCCAGCTCGCCCGCTTCGTCAACACCGCCGGGCTGGAATCCATGGGCGATAACCTGTTCCTCGAGACCCCGGCCAGCGGCCAGGCGCAGGTGGGCTTTCCCGATTCCGACGGCATGGGGAACCTGCTGCAGGGCTACCTCGAATCCTCCAACGTCAACGCGGTCACCGAAATGGCGGACCTGATCGCGGCCCAGCGCGCCTACGAGATGAACGCGCGCGTGATCTCGGGTGCGGACGAAATGCTCCGCGCCGCGACCCAGATGCGCTGAGGGCCGTGAGAATGACCCTCTCCTCCCTTCTGCTGCGGACCGTGGCCGTGCTGGGCGTGGCCCTGCCCGGTGCGGCGCTGGCCGAGCCGGTGCTGCGCGGCGACATCGTCGTGGACGGCGCGATCGTGACCGTGGCGGACATGTTCGCGGATGCTGGCGACATGGCCGGGACCGGCCTGTTCCGCGCGCCCGCGCCGGGCACCACGGGAACCGTGACCCTTGCCCAGATCGAGGCCGCGGCCAGCCAGGCGGGGCTCGACGCCTTCGATGCCAACGGGCTGGCGGAGATCCGCGTGGCGCGCGCCGGCGTGATGGTGGACGAAGCGCTGCTCGAAGACCTGATCGCCGCGGACCTGCGCGCACGCGGCGTCATGACCGATGCCATGTCGCTGACCCTTTCGTTCGACGCATTGCCGTCCGAGCTCGTCGCGGCAGAGGTCGAGAGCCCGGCCCGGCTCGAAATGCTGCATTACCAGCCGGGCGCGGCGCGCTTTTCCGCCCGCTTTGCGATCGCCGGCGCCAGCGCGCCGCTCGATCTTGCCGGACAGATCCAGATGATGATCGAGACGCCGCATCTGGTGGCCTCGCTGCCCGCGGGCGCGATCCTCTCGCCCTCCGATATCGAAATGCGCAACACGCCCCTCGTCCAGGGGAGCGCCAATGCTGCGGCCGCGCTGGAGGACCTGGTCGGCATGCAGCTCCGCCGCGCCCTGCGCGAAGGCGTGGTGGTGCGGGCTGCCGATGTCGGCGCGCCCGAGCTGGTGGCGCGCAATGCCGAGGTGACGGTGATCTACCGCAGCGGCGCGCTGACGCTGACCACGCGCGGACAGGCGCTCAACGCCGCAAGCCTCAACCAGCCGGTTTCGGTGCTCAATCCAATGAGCCGCAAGGTGCTGCATGGCGTGGCGGCGGCGGACGGCACGGTGATCGTCACCAGCGCACCGCAGGCCGTAGCCGGACTTTGAATCTTTCGCCGGGCGTGGGGACGCCCGATCCAACCAACGGGGACTTCGACATGCACACTCTTTTCAAGGCCGCGATAGGACTGGCGCTGGTGAGCGCGCTGGGCGCCTGCACCACCACGGACCGGCTCGCCAATATCGGCCAGGCGCCGGCGCTCTCGCCCATCGCCAACCCGACGGCACAGGCCGGCTACATGCCGGTCTCCATGCCCATGCCCGCGCCCCAGGCCGCGAGCTACCAGCCCAATTCGCTGTTCCGCTCGGACGCGAACGGCTTTTTCCGTGACCAGCGCGCCTCGCGCATCGGCGACATCCTGACCGTGATCGTCACAATCGACGACAGCGCGCAGATCGCCAACACCACCACCCGCACCCGCTCCTCGTCCAACAATGCCGGGCTGGGCGGGGCCATGGGCTCGCTGTTCAACGCCGTGGTTCCGGGCGTGGACGCGTCGATCTCGACCAATTCGGGCGTGACCGACGCGGGCAACGGCTCGGTCAACCGCTCGGAAAGCCTCACCACCCAGGTGGCGGCCGTCGTGACCCAGATCTTGCCCAACGGCAATCTGGTGATCGAGGGACGCCAGGAGGTGCGGGTCAATTTCGAGGTGCGCGACCTGATCGTCGCGGGGATCGTGCGGCCCGAGGACATCGCCTCGGACAACACCATCGATTCCTCCAAGATCGCCGAGGCGCGCATCGCCTATGGCGGGCGCGGCCAGATCACCGACGTGCAGCAGCCGCGCTACGGCCAGCAGTTCCTCGACGCGATCCTGCCCTTCTAGCGAACACGCCTTAGCGGCGCGCCGGTGCTTCCCCGTTCCGGCACGCCGCATGGCCCGGCGGCGTCCCCACGCTTCCGGCCGCCCGAGCCCCGGCGGAATCCCCATCCGCCGGGGCATCGCTTTTGTCTGGAAGCGCCGGCGGCCCGGGGCTATCAACGGCGGGCATAGAAGGAGCCGTCATGTCCTACGCCCAACTCGAAACCCTCGGGGCCAAGCTCGAAGCCATCGAACACGCCATCGCCATCCTCTCGGCCGACGAGGCGACCTCCATGCCCGTGGGCGGGGGCGAGAAGCGCGCCGAGGCCGTGAGCTACCTGTCGGGCCTGCACCACGAGACCTTCACCGCGCCCGAAGTCGGCGACTGGATCGCGGCCGCCGGGGCCGAGGACCTGAGCGCGGACCAGAAGGCCGACCTATCCGAATGGAACCGGCAATACGCCGCCGCCACCTGCCTGCCGGCCGATTTCGTGCGCCGCAAGACCCAGGCGAACATGCGCTCCGAGCAGCTCTGGCGCGATCTGCGGGCCAAGAACGACTGGGCGGGGTTCGCTCCGGCGCTCGAGGGCGTCGTCGCGCTGGCGCGCGAGGAAGCCGGCCTGCTTGCCGAGGCGCTGGGGCTTTCCCCTTATGACGCGCTGGTCGAGCAATACGATCCAGGCACGCGCACGGCCATGATCGCGCCGCTGTTCGAGACGCTGAAGAGCTTCCTTGTCGGCTTCGTGCCCGAGGCGCTGGAGACCCAGGCGCGCCGCCGCGCCGAGCGTCCGTTGAAGGCGGCGGAAGGCCCCTTCCCCATCGAGAAGCAGCGCGAGCTGGGCCTCGCCATGATGGGCGCGCTCGGCTTCGATTTCACCCATGGACGGCTGGACGTCTCGCACCACCCGTTCTGCGGCGGCGTGCCGACCGACGTGCGCATGACGACGCGCTACCGCACCGACGAGTTCATCACCGCGTTGATGGGCACGCTGCACGAGACCGGCCACGCGCTCTACGAGCAGGGCCTGCCAAAGGCGCTTTCGCACCTGCCCGTGGGCCGGGCGCGCGGCATGGCGTTCCACGAGAGCCAGAGCCTGTTCGTCGAATGCCAGCTCGCCCACGCGCCCGAATTCTGGGCCTGGGCCATGCCGGTGGTGGGCGAGCACCTCGGAGAGGACGCGCTGGCCGGCTGGGCGATCGAGGACGTGCTGGCGGTGGTCAACACGGTGGAGCGCGGCCTGATCCGGGTCGATGCCGACGAGGTGACCTATCCGCTGCACGTGATCCTGCGCTTCGAGCTGGAGCAGGCGCTGATCGCGGGCGAGCTTTCCGTGACCGACCTGCCGGAAGCCTGGGACGAGAAGATGCGGACCTATCTCGGGCTCTCGACCATCGACAACCCCAAGGACGGGCCGATGCAGGACGTGCACTGGCCCTCGGGCGCTTTCGGCTATTTCCCGTCCTATACGCTGGGCGCGCTGATGGCGGCGCAGCAATGGGCGGCGATCGAAAAGGCGCAGCCGGACGTGCGGGACGCGATCGGCCGGGGCGATTTCTCGGGGGTCAACGCCTGGCGCCGCGACAATATCTGGCGCCACGGCTCCCGCTATTCGACGCCGGAACTGCTGACGCGGGCAACGGGCGAGCCGCTCAACCCGGATCATTTCATCGCGCATCTCAAGGCGCGGTATCTCTAGAAGCCATCCACGCGATAGGACGAGATATCCGCCGAAAGCCAGCCGAGGGCCGGATAGGACCGGTCGAGGGTGGCGCAGGTGCCGGTGAAGGCCGGCCCAGTGCAGGCGGTGACCGAAAGCCGGCCCTCCACCGTCACCGACCGGATGGCGTTGTCCCATGAGGGCGCCAGGGTCGGATAGCCGTCCCCGATCCCGGAACACAGGGCACGTCCCCGGAAATCGGGCTGATCGTAGAAGCAGACGCGCGGCGCGGCGGGCGGCGCGAGGCCGGGCCGCGGCGTGACCTCCACCGGCGCTTGCGGCGCCGGCGACTGGACCGGCCGCAGATAGGCGGCCGACACCCAGCCCCGCAGCGTCGCGGCGCGGACCTCGCACCATGTCCGCACGCCGTTGCAGCGTATTTCGCTGACCACCTGGTTGGGCGCGAGCTGGCCGATGACCGCGAAATTGGTGCCGGGCCCCGAGCGCAGGTTGACCGTTGCGGTGACCTGGAAATCGGCCGCCATCGCAGAGCTTGCCGGCAGGCCAAAGAGCACCAGTGCTGCCAATATTGCCGAAACGATCCTGTACTGCACCACGCGCCCGCCCCCGATTGCGTCCGCATTCCGCGGCCCCACGCGTGAACCTGCCATGAAAGCCGGCCACCCGCCAGAAAGTGCTAACAGGTTGTTAACGCCGTCTTGCCCGGCCCATGGCGCGCTGCCATAGTCGCGCTTGCAGCGCGGCGGAAACCGAGCTGGCTGGGGGCTTCCGATATGACCGCTTGCATTTCCGCAATGCAATTCACCATGCGCCGCGTCTCGTACGTCGGCCTTGCCGTCTTGCTGACCGCCACCCTCGCCGCGTGCGGCGGCGGCTCCGGTAGTGGCGGAGGCGGCGGGGGCACGCCTCTGCCGCAATGGAATGCCGAGGATTATTCGGACAATTTCAGCCCTGCCCTGGCCCAGGCCTACGCCGCCTCCCCGGCCTATGATTTCGTGGATTTCGACCTGGGAGGCTTTAACGGGCATCCCTATACCGCCTCGCGCATCCATGTCGCCATGTCCGCCGGGCTCACGGGCGAGGGCCTCTGGGTGCAGGTGGTCGATGCCGGCTTTCTGACCGATCACGACGTGTTCGCCGGAACGACGTTCGACACGACCTATGACCTCGCCGCGCCGGACGACCACGGAACCCATGTCGCTTCGCTGATCGGCGCCAATGGCGGCAAGATGACCGGCGTGGCCCCGGGCGTGAACCTGGCCCTCGTCTCGGGCGATGTGAACCCCACCAACCTCGCCAATGCCACGGCCTATGCGGCCGCCCTCGGGGCGGTGGCGCAGAACAATTCCTGGGGCTATGTGATCGCCAGCGGTCCGGAGGCGGGCGAGGAATTGCTGCTCTCCCATATCCAGGACCACATGGCGGCCAACGACGTGGACGCCTATCAGGCGCTGACGGCGTTTCTTTATGGTTCGAACGCGCAATGGCGACGCTACGTCGCCGCACTGGACGACTTCCAGGACACTGGCGTGATCGTCTGGGCGCTGTCGAACAACGACAGCGGCACCCTGACAGATGTCGACGCCACCGCGGCCTTTGGCCTGCTCTTTCCCGAGCTGTCGGAAGCCTATATCACGGTCGCCAACGCGCTGGTGGACTATACCACGAGCCCGGACCTGATGGCGCTGGACATCACCGATATCCAGCTCCTCTCGGTGGTCTGCGGCTCGACCGCGCATCATTGCATCACCGCGGACGGGACGACGACGGCCGCGGAAGCCTATTTCGGGCCCACGGATTACTGGTCCGGCACCGGCACCTCCTACGCCACGCCCATCGTCACCGGTTCGGTGGCGCTGGTCGCCCAGGCCTTCCCCAACCTCTCGCCCGCGGAATGGACCGCGCGCATCCTGGCCTCGGCCAACATGGACATTCCCGGCTTCGTGGCGTTCGACACGGTCGATTTCGGCAACGGCATCGTCAAGCCCTATGACTGGCAATACGGCCACGGCGTCCTCGACGTCGCGGCGGCCCTAAGCCCGATCGGCGAGGTGGCGCTGCTCAATGGCGCCAATGTCCATGACGCCGAACGGTTCGACCTGTCGCGCGCCTATCTCGAGAGCGCGTCCGCCTATGGCGACGCCTGGCGCGGCGCGCTCGGCGGCCGCGAGATCGCGGTATTCGACGCGCTCAACGGCGACTTCATGCTCGATGCCGGCATGCTCGCGACCGAAGGAGACGGCCGCTCGCTGTTCGATTCACCGGTCATTCCCCGCCTCGCGGAAAACGGCACGCTGGAGTCGGCGCGCGATGCCGGCGCCTGGGGCCTGCTTGCGGGCGACGCGCCCGCGACCCCGGGAGGCTACGCGTTCGGCCTCTCGGCGGTGGACGGGCACACGGCGGTGCAGGAGCGTCTCGGCCTCGTCAGCGAGAACGTGGCGGGCACATCGGTGCTGTCCCTCGCGGGGGAGACCACGGCCTTTGTCGGCGAATACGACCTGGGCTTTGCCCGGTTCGAGCAATACGGCTTCGTGGGCACCCACAGCGAGACGGCCGACGGCCTTCTGGCCGGCGTGGGTGGCGCACTGGGCTTCGAATTCGGCAGCTTCGGCCTCAAGCTGGGCGCCAGCCAGATCGCCGAACAAGGCGCTTTCCTCGGCATGACCGCTTCCGAAGCCTTCGCCCTGCCCGGCGAAACCGCGATCACCACCGCCTCGCTCTCGGCCACCGCCGAACTGGCCTCGAACCTCACCCTGTTCGGCGGCCTCGAGTACGGCGTCGCCTTCGGCGGGGCGGGCGGCGGATTGCTGGCGGACCTGGGCGATGCGCAATTTTCCGGCTTCCAGCTCGGCCTGCGCGCCACCGGCATGCTCCAGGCCGGGGACCAGCTGACGCTTACCGCATCCCAGCCCCTGCGGGTCGAACACGGATCGTTCGCCCTCTCGGTCCCCACCGGGCGCCTGCCCAATGGCGACATCGTCGCGGGGCTGATCGAGGCGCCGCTCGCGGCCTCAGGACGGCAGATCGATATCGGGCTGTCCTACGCCTTCTCGCCGGCCGATAACGCGCTCTTGCGCCTGGGCGTGGTGCATTCATTCGACGCGGGGCACGTTGCCGGCGCGAGCGCGACGGCGCTGGCCGCCGCGTTCACCCAGAGCTTCTGATCAAAGGGCGCTACGCCGCCGCGTCGGCCGGTTGCGGCAGGGCCGCGCGAAAAGCCTGACGTTCCGCGTCGGTGAAATCGAGTCTTTCGAGCGCATCCTCCAAGAGGATCGGAAGACGCACGCCCTCCATCTGCACGCCCAAAGCGTGATGGGTGCCGTCCGGCGCCGCGAACCAGATCGGCTCCATGGACTTTTTGAGCCGCGCCGAGGCGACGGGGGACTTCTTCCCCTCCGCCATGCGATAGGCGATCACCTTGCCGCCGAGAACCTTGCTCGACTGGGTGAGCGTGAGCAGCACCGGCGAAACGCGGCCGCCGCGCCTGGCGGCGCGGTTGTCCGAAAAGCTCCGCCACGCCCCGAACAATCCCCAAAGCCCCGAAATCCCGAGGCCGCCGACCAGCACCACGAACACCGCGATCCGGTTCCACAGCATGTCGAGCCCGAGATCGAGGGTCGCGAGCTGCGGCTTCTGCTCGGAGATCACCACTTCCACGGTGTAGTCGTCCGACGAGAAGTCGATGAAGGCGAAGGCGATATGGGTCGCGACGTCCTTGCCGCGATAATTATAGCGGACATCGGCCTCGCAGGTCGTGAAGAAGCGCCGCGAGGTGCATTGGCCGTTGCGCACTTCGGAACTGGCCATGGTCACCGGATCGCCGCTGATCTGGATGTCGCGCCAGATGCCCGGCCCTTGCCAGACCGCCATGAAGCTCACCATGACGACGAGCAGCACGCCCGAGAAAACCTTCACCGCGGTGCCGGCGAAGACCGCGCGCCGCGCGCGCATCGGACGGAGAGGCAGCAGCGCGGCGGGAAGCGCGTTCGTCATCGGAAATCCTTTTGAGAGCGCCGCGGGAAAACGGCAAAGAAAAACCCCACCGGAGCCAGCTCGGGTGGGGCCAAACAGGTCGAGCGGCGGCGATCAGTCGTCGCGATAGACCTTTTCGCGGCGCTCGTGCATTTCCTGGGCTTCGAGGCTCAGGGTCGCGATGGGGCGGGCATCGAGGCGCGCCAGCCCGATGGGCTCGCCGGTCTCCTCGCAATAGCCGTAGGTGCCATCCTCGATGCGCTTGAGCGCGGCATTGATCTTGGAAATCAGCTTGCGCTGGCGGTCGCGGGTGCGCAGCTCGAGGGCGCGGTCGCTTTCCGAAGACGCCCGGTCTGCCATGTCCGGGTGGTTGGAGCTTTCTTCCTGAAGGTTGTCGAGGGTTTCGCGGCTCTCGCGCAACAACTCCTCTTTCCAGGCCTCGAGCTTTCGGCGGAAATATTCCCGTTGCCGGGGGTTCATGAACTCCTCGTCCTCGGATGGACGATAGTTTTCTACCAAGGCATCAAACGTCATCTATAGGACTCACGCTTAGAAGCTCTAAGGACGCGGCCTGTATAATTTGATGTGCCCGCGCGGGCAACTTGGTTTTGCCCTCCGCCTTAAACTGTGCGTGACTGGGGAAAACCGTCAGAGGGCCGGAAACCGTCCGAGCTTGGCCAGTTCGACGCGAACGCGCAGCTCGATATCGGCCGTGAGGGCGTCAAGCTCCTCCCCCGCCTGCATTTTTGCCTGTTGCAGGAGCGCGATGGCGCGGTTGAGCCGGCCTTCGCTCACGCGCCCGACAAGCAGGTCGGCGCGGATGTCCTCGAGACTGTCGAGCAGCGCATGCCCGCGCTTCAAGGCCTTGCGCCGGCCCATGGTGGCGTCCTCCACGGCCTGGAGCGCAAGCAGAGCCTCGATGCCGCCGGCCGCGACCGGAGCGCCCGTGGCGACCGCGCGCTGCGCCTGGCCCTGCCCTTCGAGCCGGAATCCCCCCCCGCCGGAACGTGCCGCCGCGCCGGAAGCACCGGATCGGGTATAGACCCTGGCATTGGCATCTATGCGCATAGGGAAACCATGGTTGGAGTCGCCATCGAGGATGTGGGCAAACTTTGCCGATCCGCGTTAATTATCCCTTAACCACGCGGCAAACCCTGCCGCCCTGCGCCGCGCGCAGCGCCGGAACACCCCTGTTTCCGGCCCTTTTCGCATCTGGCACGATTTTCGCAATGCCGTTCCCGAACATGCCGCGCGCCGCCCGTGGGGACGAGCGGACGCGCAAGGAACGGGGAAACGAGATGGTCAAAGGGATCGCGAGACTAGCGCTCTGTGCCGCGCTTGCGGCCGCAACCCTCATGGCGCCGCTGACGCCGGCGCTGGCCGCGCCGGCGCGGATCAAGGACATCGTCGAGATCGAGGGCGTGCGCGACAACCAGTTGATCGGCTACGGCCTCGTGGTCGGCCTCAACGGCACCGGCGACAGCCTCAACAACGCGCCCTTCACCCGCCAGAGCCTGCAGGCCATGCTCGAGCGCATGGGGGTCAATACCCGCGGCGAGAATGTGCGCACGGCCAATGTCGCGGCCGTGATGGTGACGGCGAACCTGCCGGCCTTCTCCACCCAAGGCTCGCGCATCGACGTGACCGTCTCGGCGCTGGGCGATTCCGACAGCCTCCAGGGCGGCACCCTGCTGGTGACCCCGCTGCTCGGCGCCGATGGCGAGGTTTACGCCATCGCCCAGGGACCGGTGACCATCAACGGCTTTTCCGCCCAGGGCGACGCGGCCTCGGTGGTCTCGGGCGTGCCCACCACGGGGCGGATTTCAGGGGGCGGGCTGATCGAGCGCGAGATCGCCTTCGCGCTCGGGGCCGAGCACTCGCTGCGCCTGTCCCTGCGCAATCCGGACCTCACCACGGCGCGCCGCATCGCGGCTGCGGTCAACGACCTGATCGGGCTGCCGGTCGCGATCCCGACCGATCCGTCCACGGTGCGCCTCACCCTGCCCCAGCAGTTCAACGGCAACATCGTCGACCTGTTGACCGATATCGAGCAGCTCGTGGTCAATACCGACCAGCCGGCCCGCATCGTCATCAACGAGAATTCCGGCATCATCGTCATCGGCCGCGACGTGCGTGTGAGCCAGGTGGCCGTGGCCCATGCCAACCTCACCGTGACCATCACCGAGAACCCGCAGGTGGTGCAGCCCGCGCCCCTGAGCTTCGGACAGACGGCGGTGGAGCCCAATACGCAGATCGACGTTTTGACCGACGAGACCCAGCTCGGCATCGTGGGCGACACCATCTCGCTCCAGGAACTGGTGGACGGTTTGAACGCCCTGGGCATCAGCCCGCGCGACCTCATCGCCATCCTCCAGGCGATCAAGGCCGCCGGCGCGCTGCAGGCCGAGATCGAGGTGATCTGATGGCGATCCCTGCACTCTCCAATTCCGCCTTCACCCGCCCCGAAGCGCGCCAGGACGCGCTGCGCGCCCAGGCCGAGGAACTCGAAGGCGTGTTCCTCAACACCCTGGTCGCCGAGATGTTCAAGGGACTCGAGACCGACGGCATGTTCGGCGGCGGTCATGCCGAGGAGACCTGGCGCGGCATGCTGGCCGAACAATACGCCGCCGAGATGGCCCGCTCCGGCGGCATCGGGCTGGCCGACCAGCTCGTGTCCAGCTTGCTCGACGCCCAGTCCTCGATCCCCGCCGCCTCGATCCAGACCGCCATTGGAGCCTATAGCCGATGACCGCCGCTTCCCGCCTCGCCGCCCTCGATACGCTAGACGCTACCACCCTGTGCGATCGGGCCGAAGCCGCGCTCGCCGAGCTCGTCGAGGTCATGAACCGCGAAACCACCCTGCTACGCGCCGGCCATCTGCGCGAGGCGGGCGGGCTCAGCGCGGACAAGACCCAGCTCTCGCAGGATTACGTGACCCTGGCCCGCGCCCTGCAGCGCGCCGCGCCGCGCTTGAAGGACGAAGCGCCCGACCGCCTCGACGCCCTGCGGCGGGGCCATGAGCGGCTGGCGACCCAGATGGCGGAAAACCTCCGCGTCCTCGCCACCGCACGCGCGGTGACCGAGGATCTGCTGACCGACGTGGCGCGCACGGTAGGCCAGAACGAGGCGCCCAAGACGTATGGCGCGCGGGGCGGAGCGCCGGCTGCGGCGGCTGCGCCGGTATCGGGGTTGGCGGTGAATAGGACGCTTTAGGGGGCGTGGCCGCATCGGACTGGATTCCGGCAATGAATGCCGGAATGACGTTGTGGTTGTGTTTCTATCCCTGCCCAACCTCCGGCCGTCACTCGGCATTTATCGCCGGGGTCCACCTAAAACTGTTCGTATTTGAGACAAATGCCACGTCCGGCGCTAAGCGAAGGGCAAAACACTGGGCATAATTTGCCGGCTCGATTTTTCCATGTGCCGAGCAAAGTGGTTAACGCGCCATGTCCGGTGTCACCGTCAGGCAGGCAGGCCCGCTAGGGGTCTCGACCCCGATCCGCAACGCGTCGGGCGTGCCCCGGCAGCGCGGCGTGGCGGACGCGGCAGGAAGCGCGCAGGCCGGGCTCGGCGACCACGATTTCCTGCCCTTCGATCCCAGCGGCGGACGACGGCGAGACGACCGGGATGACTGGCCTTCGGGGCCTGTCCCGGTCGCTCCCGGAACCCTGTTCGCGGCGAGCCTCCTCGCCCCATCCGAGGTCCCGGCCACGCGGTCGGCAAGCGTGCTGCGCGCCGCGACGCAGGCCTGGGCGCCGCCCTCCTCCTCGCTCAGCCTGCGCGACCGTACGGTTTAGGCGGAAGCGTTAATGCGCGGCCGCGCAATCAGGGTTTATTAACCCTTTCAGAACCAATCGCGATGCAGTTTAGGGTTAGCAAACTCTTTACGCGCCGCGATTCGGAATAGGCCGCCGGCGCGCCCCATCGAGGAGCCAGGCCCATGGCGGACGTCACACTTTCCAGAGCCATCCGTTCCAATCTTCTGCACCTGCAGAACACCGCGTCGATGATGGACACCACCCAGGAGCGGCTGGCGACGGGGCTCAAGGTCAACTCCGCGCTGGATAACCCGACCAATTTCTTCACCGCCTCGGCGTTGCGGGCCCGCGCCTCGGACATCTCCACCCTGCTCGATTCCATGGGCAATGGCATCCGCACCATCGAGGCGGCGGACAATGGCCTCACCGCGATCACCAACAAGATCGAATCCATGCAGTCCGCGCTGCGCCAGGCGCGCCAGGACCGCACCTTCGACGTCCGCTCCTTCGCCCTCGATCTGGGCGCGACGCCCGGCGGCACCGAGCAGCTTTCGCTGACCGGCGGCGCGCTGGCAGCGCCGGTGAATATCGCGCTCACCACCACGGTCAACAGCGCGACGCCCGCCTCGGCCAGCGGCTCGATCACCGGCCTCAGCACCGCCAGCACGCTCGCCGCGGCCGGCGTAACCGGCACGGGCGACATCACGATCAGTGACGGCACCACCACCCATACCTTTGCCGTGACCAATGCCGGCACCCAGACGATCGGCGACCTGATCACCTCGATCAACGGCAATGCCGCGCTGCGCGTGACCGCCAGCGTCAACGGCAATGGCGAGTTCACCCTGGCGGCGGACACCAACACCACCGGCATCACCGTCGGCGGCTCCGTGACGACGGGCGTCACCGGCCTCGCGGCTTCGACGCCCGCCCCGACCGCGTCGAACCAGGTGACCGCCAAGACGGTCGATCAGCTCGTCAACGAGATCAACAGCAACGCCGATACCAAGGGGAAGGTCCGCGCTACCAACGACAACGGCAAGCTGCGCATCGAGAACCTCTCGACCCTGCCCCTCGCAATCGGGGGCTATAATGCGACTACGGGCGCGATCGACGGCGCGAGCAGCAATCCGGTCGAGCTGGACGGCAACAAGATCCGCGCCAATCTCGCGGTGCAGTTCAACGAGCTCAAGGCCGAGCTCGACCGGCTGGCCGAGGATTCCTCGTTCAACGGCGTGAACCTTTTGCGCGGCGACGAGCTCAAGATCGTCTTCAACGAGACCGGCACCTCCGAGATCCGCATCGTGGTCAAGGACGCCGATGGCGTGGCGCGGCCGATTAACGCCGAAACGCTCGGGCTGCGCCAGATCAGCGAAACCGACCTCAACACCGACGCGCAGATCGACGCCCTGCTCAAGGACCTGACCGGCGCGCTCGCCGAGGTGCGCACGCAGAGCTCCTCGCTCGGCGCCCATCTCTCCACGGTGCAGAACCGCGAGGATTTCACCAAGCGGATGATAAATACGCTCGAGACCGGCGCGGCCAACTTGACCCTTGCCGATACCAACGAGGAAGCGGCAAACCTCCTGGCGCTCCAGACCCGCCAGCAGCTCAGCCAGACCGCATTGTCGCTGGCCAGCCAGGCCGACCAGGCGGTGCTGCGCCTGTTCGGGTGATATTTCCGCCACACGGCTCTACGCAGCAAAAAGGCGGGTTTCGACCCGCCTTTTCTTTTGCGCTCAAGGCCTTAGCGCATTCGGGCGGCGCGAGCGACGCAGCGCAACAGCTTCAATCACGATGGGTCCCGTTAACGCGGCTTTAGAGACTGGCGCGCAATCTCCAGCGCAACGCCTCAGGACGAGGCGCTACAAATACGTATCCTAGAAGGGGATAGTCATGTCTGACATTACGCTTTCGAAGGCGGTTCGTTCGAACCTGCTCTCGCTCCAGAACACCGCCAACATGATGGCGACGACCCAGAACCGGCTCGCAACTGGCAACAAGGTCAACTCGGCTCTGGACAATCCCACCAACTTCTTCACGGCCTCTTCGCTCAACAGCCGCGCCAGCGACATCAACCAGTTGATGGACTCGATGGCCAACGGCATCCAGACCATCGAAGCCGCGGACAATGGCCTCACCGCCATCACCAAGACCCTGGAATCGATGCAGTCCACGCTGCGCCAGGCGCGCCAGGACAAGTCGTTCGCGACCGCGTCCTATGAAATCAATCTCGGCGCCACCCCGGCCGGTACCGAAGAACTGTCCCTTTCGGGCGGTTCGATCGGCTCCACGCCCGTCGACATCGCTCTGACCAAGAGCGTGACGACCGGCGGCACGACCACGCCGGCGAGCAATGCCGTTGCGACCGGCACGGGCTGGACCGATGTCGTCGTCACCGGCTCCCCGCTGACCTTCGACGTCAACGGAGAAGAAGTCTCCCTTGCCGTGGGCACGCATGACGCCAGCGCCGTTGCCAGCGCCATCAATACCCAGGTTGGCAGCGCCGCGGGCGTAAACGCCACGGTCGACGGGTCGGGCAACCTGGTCGTCACCAGCACGGGAACCGCCGGCGATGCCGACGCGCTCACGATCGACAACTTCAGCACCGGAGGCGCGACCGCCCTCGGCTTCGCTTCTGCCAGCGTCTCCGAGACCGGCTCGGACGCGAGCACGACCGGCGGTACGACGACCACCACCGCCAAGACGACCAACGAACTTGTCAACGAGATCAACAACCACGCCGATCTCAAGGGCAAGATCCGTGCGTCCAACGACAACGGCAACCTGCGCATCGAGAACCTCTCGACTCAGGAACTCACCGTTGACGGCGCCTCGGCGGACGGCGTGATCGACGGTTCGTCTTCGGGCGCCAATGCCATCGACGGCAACTCGGTCCGCGCCGACATGGCCACCCAGTTCCGTGAACTGCGCGACCAGCTCGACAAGCTGGCCGACGACGCCTCGTTCAACGGCATCAACCTGCTGCGCGGCGACAACCTGAAGATCACCTTCAACGAGACCGGCACCTCCGAGCTCGATATCCGCTCGAAGGACGAGCAGGGCATCAGCTCGACCGTTCTCAAGCTTGCGACCAATCTGCAGGCGGAAGATCTCGACTCCGACGCCAACATCGACAAGCTTCTCGGTGACGTGAAGTCCGCGATCAACGACGTCCGCTCGCAGTCTTCGGCTTTCGGTTCGTCGCTCTCGATCGTCGAGAACCGCCAGAACTTCTCCAAGAACATGATCAACACCCTGCAGACCGGTGCGTCGAACCTCACCCTGGCCGACGCCAACGAAGAGGCCGCAAACCTCCTCGCCCTGCAGACCCGCCAGCAGCTGTCCTCGACCGCGCTGTCGATGGCGTCTCAGGCCGACCAGGCCGTACTGCGCCTGTTCTAAGATCTGGAGCAATAAAACTGCGGAAGGGCGGGCCTTGGGCCCGCCCTTTTTGCTTGCCATGCGCTATGATGCCGTTGCGGTAAGGGGAACGAATCATGGCGCTCAAAGTCGAACTCAAGCCCAACGAAAAACTGATCGTGGGCAATTGCGTGATCACCAATTCCGATCAGCGCACGCGGCTTTTCATCGACGGCAAGGCCCCTGTCCTGCGCGAGAAGGACATCCTGACCGAGACCACCGCGGACACGCCGGCCAAGCGCATCTATTTCGCCATCCAGATCATGTATGTGGACCAATCGGTGGAGCGGTTGCAGCATCGCTATTTCGAGCTGGTCAACGACATGGTGAAGGCCGCGCCCTCGACGCTGCCGCTGGTCGACGCCATCAACAACGAGATTTTAACCGGCGATCTCTATAAAGCCCTCAGGGGAGCCAAACGGCTCATAGAATACGAAGCGGGGCTCCTTCATCATGCAGCAGCAGGCAGCGCTGGCCTATCGGCAGACGGCGCAGAAAACAGCTAGTCCGCGCGATCTCGAAGCCAACCTGCTGACCCGCAGCGCCAGCCAGCTCCACCGGATCCGCGAGAACTGGGACGCCGAGATCGTCAATCTCGACAGCGCCCTGATGTTCAACCGCAAGATCTGGACCGTGTTCCTGTCGTCCGTGACCAAGGACGACCACCCCCTTCCCCAGCCGATCCGGCAGAACATCGCCAATCTCGGTCTCTTCGTCATGAACCAGACGCTCGAGATCATGGCCAGCCCCGTGCCCCACAAGCTCGACAGCCTGATCACTATCAACCGCGAGATCGCGGCTGGGCTGCGCGGGAACGGCTGAGGCGGCTCCTTCCCGGGGATTTAATCCCTCCAAGCTTGAGAAATGGGGCTCGCTGCAAGAGTACCCCTCATCCGACCTCCGCTTCGCTCCGGCCACGTTCGTCATTCAAATCGCTCCCCGAGCGATTTGCCCTTCGGGACATTCCTCAATCCCTCAAGGGGAGAAGGGGAGTTCGTGGCTTGTCGGCTCCTGTGCACCCCTCCCCTTTGAGGGAGAGAGGCTGGGGGTGAGGGGTGCTTTGGCAGCGTTGCGGGGAGCTGGAGCAGGCCCGCGCCCTACCTCAGGAAGTTCACCAGCGTGAGCTGGCTCACCATGGTCGTGGCCTGGAAGCTGGCTTCGAGGCGGGTGCGCAGGGTCATGAGCTGCATCGCCACCTCCTCGATGGGCGCCTGCTCGATCTCGGCCAGCATGGTCTTGAGCTGGCCGCCATATTCGGCGTGGCGCGTCTTGACCTGACCCACCGTATGAGCGGCGAGACCCAGTTCGAGCGCGATGCTCTCGATCGAGCCTTCCGTGGTGTTGCGCTCCTCGGACAGGCGCACGCGGGCGATGCCGGACATGGCATCGAACTGCGCCCGCTTCTGCGCCGTCTCCTCGGAGGTCTCGTTGTCCGTGGTGGTGAAATCAGAGATGGCGAACGAGGCCAGGGTCTTGATCAGCGTGGCAAAGCCGCTCTCGTCGGCCGTGACCCCGACGCGGACCCGCGTCGTCTCGTCGATCTGCGTCGTGACCGTGCCGCGCGGATCGGTGCTCTCGACCTGCCCGTTATACCAGCGCACGGTGCTGGCATAGGCGGTGTCCGCGGATAGCGCCACCGGATCGTCCGGCGCGTTGTCCACGACGCGCAGCACGGGCTCGCCCTTGGTGTTGAAGAAATTGTCGGCGGCGGCGGCGGTCGAGGCGGACGCCATGCTCGTCTTGCCGAGATCTGCGAACTTCGTCTCCATGGCGGCCGCGAAATTGGCGGCGGTCGCCTCTGGCGTGTCGCCGATAAGGTATTGCCCCTTGCCTGGAGGATCGTCCGTGGTCGCGGTGAACGTGACGTATTCGACGCGGTTGCGGTCGTCCGGATAGGTGACGCCCACCGTGATCGTATCGCCCGCCTTGAGCGCCGCGACATCGGTGAACGTGACGCCGACCGATTGGGGCGCGGTGCCGTTGGGCTGGCTGATCGTGGCGTAGGTCCCGCCGCCTGCCATGCTGGCGAGCTTGAAGCCGAAGGGATGCGCGCCGTCTTCCGAAAGGGTCGCGGTCGCGGTGCCACCCGCATCCATGGTGAGGCGTCCGAGCCCGGCCGTGCCGAGATCGGCTGCCTTCCGCTCAGTGGCGACCTGGGAAAAGCCCGCACGGCCAATGGCGTCGCCATGAAGGATCTGGTCGAAGCTCGATAGCGGCCGCTTGTCGGACACGTGCCCGCCGAAGATGAACTGGCCGGCGATATCGGTGTTGAGGAGGTCGATCACCTCCTTGAGCATGGTGCCGGCCTGCTGGCTGGCATTGACCATGTTGAGCCCGTCCGAGCCATAGGCGCTTGGAACCGCCAGGGCCCGCGCATCCGCCTCGATCTCGTCCAGGCGCTCGATGGCGTTGTTGAGAAAGCTCAGCCGGTTCTCTGTGGTGGTGACATTGGCTTCGTAGCCTTCGATCCGCCCGAGACGCGCCCGCAGGTTGAGGTCGTGCGTCCGCGAGGTGCCGTACTCGGCCAGCGAATTGAAGCGCTTGCCGCTGGCGAGCTGGAGCTGGAGCTGCTCCATCTGCCGCTGCATCGACGTGACCGTCGAGAACGAGCGCGGGCCGGGATAGAAGGACTTGTTGACGAGCACGACCTACCTCACATCGCCAGAAGGGCGTCGATCAGTTCCTGCACCGTCGAGACGACCCTCGCCCCGGCGGCATAGGCATTCTGCAGTTCCATGAGACGCGCCATCTCCTGGTCGATATCGACGCCATAGGCGGAATCCATGCGCGAGATCACGGCGTCGAGCGTCATGGTGCTGGCATCGTATTGGGCAAAGCCGCGCGCGACCGTATCGCCCTGATAGTTGATGGTCTGACTGACCAGATCCCCGACGCGGCCCGAAAGCCGCACCCCGCCATCCTTGAGCGCAGTGATGTTCTCGGAGACGAACCGCATATTGCGCAGGTTGTAGAGGAGATGGTTGGGCCGCGCGGCATCGCCAAGCGAGGCGTCGGCGGTCGATTTGACGAGCAGGTCGGTATTGCCGATCAGCCCCTGATTGACCGAGATGCGCCCGGCAAAGCCCAGCTTCTGGCCCGCTCCGTCGAGACTGTTGGTGAAGGCAGCCCCGCCGGCATCAGTAAAGAGCGCAAGACCCAGCCCCCCGCCCTGGGCAGCGGTGGCCGTGATGCGGCTGGAAACGCCAACGAGGGTCGCGGCATTGCCCGCGACCGTCAGCCCGTCCCCGCCATCGTCGCCGAAGCTGAAGGCACCGCCCAGCGCCGCCTGCAAGGCGGCAGCGGCGTTTCCCGCATCGGAGAGATCGAACTGGATCACCCGCTCGCCCGCCGCATTGAGATTGGCCGGATCGGTGACGGTCTCGCCCGAGGCGACCACGCGCACGGTCTTTTCGACGCCGCCATCCATATAGGTGAGCGCGAAGCTGTCGCCGCGCTGCATGGCCGAGAGATCGACGGTGAATGTTCCCGCCGCCTCGCTGACGGCCGTATCGGACGGCAGCGTGGACATGGCGAGCGCGAGACCGGACGCGATCTCGTCGAGCTGGTTCTGCGCGTTGACCAGGGTGGTGTCGCGCATTTCGAGCAGGCCGGCGATCCGTCCCGAGGACAGAAGGCCGTTCATCTGCACCCGGTGACCGCCCGGGGTCACCAGCTCGAGCATGCCCGCTTCGCCCGTGGCCGATACCGCGCCGCCGATGGCGAACTGGAACTCGCTCGGCTGGTTGTCGAGCAGCCCCACCCCGCCCCGCGTCATCAGCGCGACCGTGCCGTTGTCGCGATAGCTCACCGAAACGTCCACCATCTCGGAGATGGCCGTCACCACGCGGTCGCGCTCGTCCATCATGGCGAGACGCGCCGCCGGATCGTAGGCGGTGTCCAGGATACGGTTGTTGATCTCGGCGAGCGAGGTGAGATTGCGGTTGAGCTCGGCGACCGCGTTCGAGATCTGCAGCTCGGTCTCGTGCCGCATGGTCTGGATCGCGCCCGAGAGCCCGTTGAGGCGCTCGACCATGGCCTGCGCCGCATTGAGCGCCCCGGCCCGGTTCGACATGCTGTCGGGCGTGGTCGCGAGCGCCTGGAGCGCGTTCTCGAAAGCCGTGTAGAGCGTGTCGAGCGAATTGGCGTCGCCCGGCTTGCCCATCTCGACCTGGAGCCGATCGAGGAAGCTCGCCCGCACGGCGTGGTAGCTGGTATCGGACACCGAGATCACGTGCTGCTTCTGCAGCGCCTGATCGAAGGCGCGCTGCACCGTGCCCATGCGGACCTGGCTCGCCTGACCGTAATGGGTCTCGGTGAGCACCACCGCCTGACGGTGATAGCCTGGCGTCCCCGAATTGGCGACGTTGCGCGAAATGACCTCCAGCCCGCGCTGGCTGGCATTCATTCCCGACAGGGCATTGGACAGCGTCGAACTCAGTCCCACGTCACTCTCCCCACACTGGACCCGCTAGCGTCAGCGGACCATGTTGAGTGCTTCCTGCAGCATCTCGTCCGATGTCGAGACGATGCGCGTCCCCGCGGCATAGGCCTGCTGGGTGGTGATGAGCTTGGTGAACTCCTCGGAAATGTCGGTGTTGGACGTTTCCAGCGCGCCGCCGGTGATCGAACCGTCGAGGCTGATGACAGCCTCGCCCGATTGCGCCGTGGCCGTATAGACGCCGCCATCCATGCGCTTGAGCATGTTCTCGGCGTTGAAATTCGCCGTCACGACCTGGTAGAGCTCGATCTGCTCGCCATTGGAATAGCTGGCGACCACGCGCCCGGAATCGTTGATGGACACAGCGGTGAAGGAGCCGGCGGGATAACCGTTCTGATCCAGCATCGAGACCTGGGCGCGGCCCGTGGCGTTCGCCTGCTGCGTCAGCCCCCTGGCGCCGAAATTGATCTCGATATTGTAGGCCTCCGGTCCGCTGAGGGTCGGGTCGACCAGATTGGCCGCCGGGATGTTGATCTTGAACTGGCCCGGCGGGGTCAGCGACCCGCTGACATCGAAGACCGCGCTTCCGCCCGGAGCCGCGGCCCAGTCCCCGCCAGCGGCCTGGTCCTGATAGTAGAGCTGCCATGTATCGGGGGTTTCGCTGGTCTTGCCCCAGCGGAGCTGCACGTTTCTGGCTGCACCGTTCGGGCCGTAGATCGTGGTGCCGCCGCCGTCGATGGTCTGTTCGAGGAAATCGGGATCGGTCGGCGCCACCGTGAGCAGCCCCACGGCAGGCTCCTCGGGCAGATTGAGCTCGTAGTTGATCCGCTCGGTCCGCTGCGCGGGCAGCAACCCGTTGCTGATCTGGATCATGCCCGGCATGGAGCCGGCGACGTTTCCGGTCTTGGAGTCCACCGGCACGCCCCGGAGATAATAGCCCGCGCCGTTGACGAGATAGCCCTCGCGATCCAACTCGAAATCGCCGCGCCGGGTGAAGTAATTGCTGTCCGAGAACTGGCTGACGCCGTCCGAGGTCCCGGTCTTCTCGGCCACGACGAAAAAGCCCGTGCCGTTGAGCGCGATATGGGTGCCCGTGGACGAGGTCACGATGTCGCCGCGCACGTCATTGGTCGAGCGCGACTGCGCCAGCACGGCGCCGGGAATCTGCCGCCCCACCGCCGCGTCGGGGATGAGGTCGATGAAGCTCGTTTCCATCCGCTTGTAGCCGGTGGTCTGCGAATTGGCGATATTGCCCGAGATATTGGCCAGCGCGGTCGATTGCGCCCGCAAGCCCGTCACCGCCGTGGTCAGAGCCCCATAGATACCCATTACGCTATTCTCCCTCTCCAAGCCGTGAGGATGCACTCGTTCACGGTCCGCGTAGCAAGCGCGATGCCAGTTGGGAGAAACCAGGAAATTCAGGCGCTTGGCGGATGCATGCCCGCTCCGTTCGGGTGCGGTGTCCCGGCAAGCCCTGCCCGCGCCCGGCAAAATCTGCCCGTCCGCGCCGCGCCGGGGGCGCCGCTTGAACCCGCTCCGGCAATGCCCTATTCCTCCTCAGCCAATACTGGGAGCCGTCCGGCCGATGCTGTTTTCATCCCCCGAGGAATATCTCGCCTGGCCGCGCAAGACGGTGACGGTCTTCGGCATGTCCGGCGTGGGCAAGACCCGGCTGGGCAACCTGCTGCGCAAGGCGGACTGGTTTCACTTCTCGGTCGATTTCCGCATCGGCACGCGCCATATGGGCGAATACATCGTGGACAATTTCAAGCGCCACGCCATGCAGGTGCCCTTCCTGGCCGAGCTCCTGCGCTCGGACTCGATCGCCATCCAGTCCAACATCACGTTCGACAATCTCGACCCGCTCTCGACCTATCTCGGCACGCCCGGCGATCCGGCCCGCGGCGGCCTGCCCTTCGCCGAATACCAGCGCCGGCAGGAACAGCACCGGGTGGCCGAGATCTATTCTCTGCTCGACATTCCCTACTTCATCGAGCGCGCCAAGCTGCTCTACGGCTATGACGACATGCTGGTGGATTCCGGCGGATCGCTGATCGAGGTGCTCGACCCGCACAATGCTGCCGATCCGGTGGTGAGGACGCTGACAGAGAACACGCTGCTGCTCTATCTCAAGGGCAGCGCCGGCGATGCCCAGCGCCTGATCGACAGGTTCCACAAAAGCCCCAAGCCCATGTATTACCCGCCAGCCTTCCTCGAGCGGAAGTGGAGCGAATACAAGGAGGCCAAGGGCATCGCGGACGACGCCGCGGTCGATCCCGCCGACTTCGCGGTCTGGGGTTTCGCCGAGCTGCTGCACGACCGCCTGCCCCGCTACCAGGCGCTGGCCGACAATTTCGGCTACGAAGTGGATGCCGACGCCCTTGCCTCCGTGCGCGACCCGCACGATTTCAACGCTCTCGTCGCCAAGGCCATCGCCGACCGCCTCGCGCGCAAGCCTGCCTGAAAGACCCGACCGCCATGCCCATCAAGATTCCAGACCTGCTGCCCGCCCGCGCCACATTGGAGGCCGAGGGCGTCGTGGTCATGGATGCCTCGACCGCGGCGCGGCAGGACATACGGCCGCTCCATATCGGGCTGCTAAACCTGATGCCCAACAAGGAGCGCACCGAAACCCAGTTCGCGCGCCTGATCGGGGCCACTCCGCTCCAGGTCGAATTGTCGCTGGTGCGGGTGACCGACCACGTCTCCAAGCACACGTCCGAGGAATATTTGAGGAGCTTCTACCAGACCTGGGAGGAGGTTCGGGCGAAGAAGTTCGACGGCTTCATCGTGACCGGAGCGCCCATCGCCAATATCCCCTTCGAGGAAGTGCGGTACTGGGACGAGATGGTCGAGATCATGAACTGGACGCAGACCAACGTCCACCGCACCATGTTCATCTGCTGGGGCGCCCAGGCCGCGTTGCACCATTTCCATGGCGTCAGGCGCTATCGGATGGACAAGAAGGCCTTCGGGGTGTTTCGCCACGCGCTGATCAACCGGCACTCGCCGCTGCTGCATGGGCTTTCCGACAGCCCGATGATCCCGGTGTCCCGCTATAACGACCTCGACCGCGCGAGCATCGGGGACGATCTCGACATCCTCATCGACAATGCCGAGATCGGGATCTGCATGCTGGCCGACCGGAAATACCGGGCGGCTTATATGCTCAACCATCTCGAATACGACAACCGCTCGCTGGCCGACGAATATCACCGCGACATCAACGCGGGGCTCGATCCCGAGCCGCCGGCGAACCTGTTCCCCGACGGGGATACGACCATCGAGCCGGAGAACCGCTGGCGCAGCCACGCCCATCTGCTGTTCCAGAACTGGATCAACGAGATCTACCAGACCACGCCCTATGAGAGGGAGCGGATCGGGGAAGAGTAGGTTGGCTGGGGTTTGTGTTTGTGGCGAGAGCACCCCTCACCTGGCCGGAGCGAAGCGGCGGCCGGATGAGGGGTGCTCTTTATCCGGCTTGTAAATCTCGTCGGCTATCCTAGCTTGGAGACAAGAGGATCACGCGTGGCCCAATCGCCCACAAGCTTCACCGACGAGATCGGCATTGCCATCGCCAACCTGGCGGACGCCGCGGCGGAGACGGTTTCGACGCCGACGCTGCGACTGGGCGTGACCGGCCTCTCGCGTGCGGGCAAAACCATCTTCATCACCGCGCTGGTGCATAACCTCCTGACCGGCGGGAGGCTGCCGGGCTTTCCGCCCATGGCCGAGGGGCGGCTGATCGGCGCCCAGCTCGCCGAGCATCCCGACCGCTCGATCCCGCGCTTCGCCTACGAGACCCATCTCGACGCGCTGACCGCCGATCCGCCAATCTGGCCCGAATCCACCCGCCGCATCTCGCAGCTTCGCGTAACCATAAGATTCCAGAGCGGACGCTGGCTGAAAAAGCAGTTCGGCCCCTCGACGCTCAACCTGGATATCGTGGACTATCCCGGCGAATGGCTGCTCGATCTGCCGCTGCTCACCAAATCCTATCGCGAGTGGAGCGCGGAAACCCTCGAGCTCGCCGCGCGTCCGGCGCGGGTCGAAGAGGCCGCTTCGTTCCTCGACCGCGTCGCGGAAACCGATTTCGCGGCCGAAGCGACCGACCGCGCCGCCGAGGCCTTGGCGGAGGCCTTCACCCGCTACCTACGCGCTTCCAAGGATGACCGGCGGGCGCTCTCGACCCTGCCGCCCGGTCGCTTCCTCATGCCCGGCGATCTCGAAGGCTCCCCGGCCCTCACCTTCGCGCCCCTGCCCGAACCGGCGGAGAAGGCGAGCGGGCGCAGCCTCTATGCCATGATGGAACGGCGCTACCAGGCCTATAAGGACATCGTGGTGCGGCCCTTCTTCCGCGACCATTTCGTGCGGCTCGACCGGCAGGTGGTGCTGGTCGATGCGTTGCGCGCCCTCAATGCCGGACCCGAGGCGGTCGCGGATCTCGAAAACGCGCTGACCGCCGTGCTCGCCTGTTTCCGTCAGGGCGCGAGTAGCCCGATCGGGCGGCTCTTCACCCGCAAGATCGACCGCATCCTGTTTGCGGCCACCAAGGCCGACCATGTGCACCACACGGCCCATGGACGGCTCGAAGCCATCCTCAACCGGCTGGTGGCCGACGCGGCGCGGCGCGCCCGGTTCTCGGGCACCGAAACCCGCTCGCTGGCCATCGCCGCGATCCGCGCCACCCGCGAGGGCGAAATCCGCGAGGGGGGCGAGGTGCTGCCCACCATCATCGGAACACCCGAGGCCGGCGAGACGCTGGGTGATACAACCTATGACGGGAAGACCGAGATCGCGCTCTTTCCGGGCGATCTGCCCGAGAACCCCGAGACCCTGTTCAGCTCGCCCGAAACCACGCCCGACCTGCGCTTCCTGCGCTTCGTTCCCCCGACCGGACTGGCCCGCACCGAAGCCGGCGATCCGATCCTGCCCCATATCCGGTTCGACCGCGCGCTGGACTATATGCTGGGAGACTGGATGGCATGAGAGAACCCCGCGCCACCCCGACACGGCCCACGATCGAGGAGACACCCGCTGTCCGCGCGCCCCGCGCCTTCGAGCAGCAGGCCGTGACCGAGACGCCGGACGTGTTCGAGGCCTCAGCCGATACCCTTGCCGATTCCGGTGTCACCCCCGAGCCGCCGCGCCGCAGCCCGCTATGGAGCCGGCTGCTCTGGGGCGCGGGCGGCTTGCTCGTCTCGCTCGGATTGGGATTGGCGGCGGAACGCCTGATCCGCGACCTCTTCGCGCGTTACGAATGGCTCGGCTGGGTCGGGCTCGCGGCGCTGGCGGTGTTCGTGCTGGCGCTGGTCGTTCTCGTCATACGCGAGCTCGCGGCCGTCCTGCGGCTGCGCAGCCTCGACACCCTGCGCGAGGAAGCGCAGCAGGCAGCCGAGGACGACGCGCTGGAGCCGGCGCAACTGGTCGCGGCACGGCTGCTCGCCCTCTATGACGGCCGGCCCGATCTTGCCCGCGCGCGGGAAAGCTTCGGCATCGACAGCACGGGCATCCTCGATGGACGCCAGCTCATAGAGCTGGCCGAGCAGCGGCTGATGGACCCGCTCGACCGCAAGGCGCGGGCGCTCACCGCCGCCAGTGCCCGAAGGGTGGCGCTGGTGACCGCGATCTCGCCACGCGCGCTGATCGACATCGCCTATGTGGTGTTCGAGAGCGTGCGGCTCGCGAGGAACCTTGCCGAGCTTTATGGCGCGCGGCCGGGCGCCCTGGGCTTTTTCCGGCTCGTGCGCTCGATCCTCGCCCATCTTGCGGTGACCGGCGGGCTGGTGCTGACCGACGGGGTGGTGGAGCAGCTCGTGGGCCAGTCCATGGCCAGCCGGCTCTCGGCCCGGCTCGGCGAGGGCCTGGTCAACGGGCTGATGACGGTGCGTGTGGGAATCGCGGCCATCCGCGTGGTCCGCCCCCTGCCCTTCATCGTGCGGCCCGCCCCCAAGGTGGCCGATTTCGTGGGCGAGCTGGCGCGGGTCGCCAAGGACGCGGCGGACGGGCAGGCAAAGTAAAAGGCGGCGTGATGATCACGCCGCCCTTCGGAATTCGAGCTATGATGTGCTCGCCTTAGATCAGGCCGGCCCGCTCACAGTCGCTCTGCTGAATGGAGCTGAGCTGAACCGACTTGGTCACCAGCTCGGCATAGCGGTTGGGCTGGAATTCGAAGGCTTCCGAGGGCGTCTTGCCGTCGAGGTCTTCGCAATATTCGACCACATAGGGCCAGTCCTCGTCGCTCACGGTGATGGTGCCAATCGAATTGGCAGCAAACGCCGGCGCGGCAATGCCTGCAGCGGCAACCACAAGCGAGGCGAGAAGGGCATTGAGCTTCATGGGTGGGTTCCTTTCTTTTATGCCCGTGCCGGCCTCGTTACGACAGCCAGCCGGGCGTTGTTCCCAACGTTGCACACATGGGAACGGTGACATCGGGTGTCAAGGAACGCCAGATTAAAGATATGAAATTTCAGTAAGTTGATGAAATTTAGGATAGAATCCTGAAGTGTCTACTGCTTGACAACCAGATAGGCAGCCGCGCCGGCCATGGCTGCGGCCGCGCCGCGGTTGAGCACCTTCAGCGCGCGCGGATTGCGCAGGAAGTCGCGGGCCTTGGCGCCCAGCGTGATGTAGGGCAGCACCACGAGGTAGAGCACGACGATGGTGACCACAACGAGGATGCCGTAGTCCTGCGGGGTGATGGTCTTGAGATCCACCACCGTGGGCAGCAGCGCCATGTAGAAGATGATGGTCTTGGGATTGGAGAGCGTCACCGTGAACCCGCCCATGACCGAGGCCAGAGCGCCGGTGCCCCTGCGGGCGGAAACGGCCTCCGGATCGATCCCGGCGCGCCAGAAGCTCACCGCGAGGTAGATGAGATAAGCCGCGCCCACGAGCTTGAAGACGAAGAAGACGCCCGAAAACGCCGAGGCCAGCGCGGCAAGGCCGAGCACGGCCAGGGTGAGATAGAAGAGATCGCCCAGCACCAGCCCGTTCATGAAGAAAAAGGCCGGGCGGAAGCCCGAGCCCAGCGCCTTGCCGACGCAGGCGGCGATGCCGGGCCCGGGAATGGCCGCGGCGATCGCCAGGGCAATGGCATAGGGCAGGAATTCGAGCAGGAACATCGCGCACGGCCTCGGCGAAGGAAGCGGAGGCTATACTCCCGCCCGGGACCGCGCGAAAGGGGGATGTTGGCGGTACGGCGTCGCGCTCAGGCGGCCTCGTCCTGCCGTGCGGACTGCGCGAGGGTGACCTTGAGCCCGTCGAGATCCTCGGTCATGAGGATCTGGCAGGAGAGCCGCGAGGTCGGACCGACGTCGGGCGCGCTGTCGAGCCGGTCTTCCTCCTCGTCGCTGGGCGGTTCGAGCCGGCCCTGCCATTCGGGATCGACGAAGACGTGGCAGGTGGCGCAGGAACACGCGCCACCGCACTCGGCCTTGATGTTCAGCCCCCAGTCGCGGATGACTTCCATCACGCGCCAGCCTTCGAGCGCTTCGAGCTCGTGGACCTTGCCGTCCTGGTCGGTCACGATGATCTGCATGGGACGTCCTTGTCTGGCGCGATCCGGGCGAACCCGGGTCAGGCCACGCCGAGTTTCTTCTGAAGCTTGGTGGAGGAGGTCGTATACTGGAAGATGACCTTCTCGTCGGGATGCACGATGCGCTTGGCCGCCTGCGCCATCAGCGCGCCCTCGTGGAAGCCCGACAGGATGAGCTTCAGCTTGCCCGGATACCAGTTGATGTCGCCGATGGCGAAGATCCCCGGCACGCTGGTCTGGAACTTCTCGGTATCGACCTTGACGAGCGCGTTCTCATGCAGGTCCAGTCCCCAATCGGCCACCGGGCCGAGCTTCATGGTGAGCCCGAAGAACGGCAGCAGCCGGGTCGCGGGCACGCCCATCTCGCCGGCGGCGGTGTTGAGGAAGACCTCGCGAAGCTGGCCGCCCTCGCCTTCGAGCCGGCCGAGCTGGCCCATGACGAAGTTGATCTTTCCGTCGGCGACGAGCGCCCGCATCTTGTTGACGCTGTCCGCATGGCCGCGGAATTCGTCACGCCGGTGCACGAGGGTCAGCGAGCGCACCAGCGGCTCGAGGTTGAGCGTCCAGTCGAGGGCGGAATCGCCCCCGCCGACGATCACCACGTCCTGATCGCGGAAATCCTCCATCTTGCGCACGGCGTAGAAGACGGAGGTGTTCTCGTACTGCTCGATGCCGGGCACGGGCGGGCGCTTGGGCTGGAACGAGCCGCCCCCGGCCGCGATGACGACGACCTTGGAATGGAAGGTCTCGCCCGCATCGGTCTCGACCACGAACGTGCCGTCGTCCTGCTTTTCGAGCCTGGTCACCATGCGCGAATAGTGGAACTCGGCCCCGAACGGGGCGATCTGAGCCATGAGATTGTCGGTCAGCTCCTGACCGGTCACCACGGGAAAGGCCGGAATGTCATAGATCGGCTTTTCCGGATAGAGCTCGGCGCACTGGCCGCCGGGCCGGTCGAGAATGTCGATCACATGACATTTGAGATCCACCAGCCCAAGCTCGAACACGGCGAACAGGCCGACCGGGCCTGCGCCGATGATGACGACATCGGTGGTGAATTCGGTCTCGGACATGAATCTCTCTTGGTCTAGTCGGACTCGGGACTGGCGGTGGGCTCTACGGCGCGCAGGAATGGACGCGTGCCGAGCGGCACTTCACGCCTCGCTCCGATGGGTTGCGTGAACACCGACATACTGGCCCCCCGCCCCTCTTGCAACGCCCTGCGCGTGGGCTCGTGGACAACGATAAGGGCGTTGATGCCACAGCGCCAGAAAAACTGGACTTGATCAAGAAGGATATCGCCGGTGGCGCGGATTTCCCCGCGATAACCGTAGCGCTCCCGCAACAGCCGTGCGGTCGAATAGCCGCGCCCATCGGTGAATTTGGGGAAGTCGATGGCGACCGAGGCGAAGCGGTCAAGATCGCCCGCCACCGCCCCGACATCCTCCCCCGGAGCGATGAAGAGGCCCAGAGGATGCGGGCTGGCGAGGAAGGCGTCGCGCTGCGCGAGGAAGGCGCTCAGCGGCACGTGCGCATACTGGACCGCCACGGGATCGGCCGCGTCCTCTTCGGCCCACGGCCGCCAGGGATCGGCCACGAACCGGCCGTCCTTGAACACCTGTCTCTGGTCCTTGCCCACCGGCGCCGCGATCCTGCCGTTGAAATCGAAATGGATTCCGCATTCGCGCTTGTCGAGACCGCGCCAGCGACCGGCCCGGGGATCTTCGCCCTCCTTGACCCTGCTGGTGCAGGGCGCGCAGCCGATGGATTTGTAGCCTTCGGCATAGAGCGGGTGCTCGGGCAGGTTGTGGCGCTTGCGATAGGCTTCGACGTCGTCATTGCCGAAATAGGCCAGCGGATTGACCTTGATGCGGTCGTCGCTGGTCAATTCGAAATGCGGCAGCACGCCGCGCTCGGTGGTCTGGAAGCGCTTACGGCCGGTGATCCAGCCACCGAAGCCGGCCACGACCTTTTCCAGCGGCTCGGTCTTGCGGATATGGCAGCACGAATCCGGGTCGGTCTGCCACAGGGCGCCGTCGGGATCGAAGCGCGCGAGATCGGCCGGATCGGGATGGATGGCGCGGACATTGGTGAGCCCGAGCGCGGCCTTGAGCGTGTCGACATAGGCCAGGGTCTCGGCGAAATGCTTGCCGGTTTCGAGGAAGTAGATCGGCAGATGCCGGTCGACCCTGGACGCCAGATGCAGCAACACCGCGGAATCCGCGCCGAAGGACGAGACCAGCGCGATCTCGCCGGGCAGGAGCTCCTCGACCGCCTGCCGCAGGACGCCTTCGGCATCCATCTCATCGAACATGCCATTGAGCGCGACGATGCCGAGCGCGCGGAGCTTGTCGGCCTTGGGCTCCGCGGCGACGAAGGGACTAGCTGTTGCCATGCGGGAACTCCTGTGGGGATGAAAGGGCACCCCTCACCCCCGGGTTCGCTAGAACCGGTAAGCCACGGACTCCCCTTCTCCCCTTGAGGGAGAAGGTGGCTCGCCCGAAGGGCGAGACGGATGAGGGGTGCGCGATGCAAACCAAACCCGCCGAACTATCCATTGCCATAAAGCGCCTCCTTGAACGGCGCATCGCCCAGCCGGCGATAGGCGGCGATGAACGGCTCTTCGGGGCTGGTGCGATGCGCGAGATAGGCATCGACCAGCTTCTCGATGGCCTCGGGCACGGCCTCGGCCTCGAAGCCCGGCCCCATGATCTTGCCGACCGACGCGTTTTCCGTGGCGTCGCCTCCGATGGTGATCTGGTAGAGTTCGGTGCCCTTCTTCTCGACCCCCAATATGCCGATATGGCCGGCGTGATGATGGCCGCAGGCGTTGATGCAACCGGAGATCTTGATCTTGAGCGGCCCGATCTCGCGCTGGCGCTCGGGCGCCGCGAAGCGCCTTGCGATGCCTTGGGCGATCGGGATCGAGCGCGCATTGGCGAGCGCGCAATAATCGAGCCCCGGGCAGGTGATCATGTCCGTGATCTCGCCGGCATTGCCCGAGGCAAGCCCGGCCTCGACCAGCCCGTCATAGACCGCACGCAGGTCCGCGATCGCCACATGGGGCAGGACGAGGTTCTGCTCGTGGCTGACGCGGATTTCGTTGAAGCTGTAGCGCTCGGCAATGTCGGCCATGGCCTCCATCTGCTCGGCCGTGGCGTCGCCCGGCGCGCCGCCGACGGGCTTTAGCGAGACGGTCAGCGAGACGTAACCCGGCCGCGCATGGGTGAAGGTGTTGTTTTCAAGGAACCGCCCATAGGCGGGATCGAGGATCTTTTCCCGCGCGATATCGAGCCGCGCGCCGTCGTGGTCGGCAAAAGGCGGCGGCGCGAAATAGGCCGAGATACGGTCGAGCTCCGTCTGCGGCAGGGTGAGGACGCCGCCGCGCATGGCCGCGAATTCCTCCTCCACCTGAGCCTTGATGTTCTCCAGCCCCTCTTCATGCACGAGGATCTTGATCCGCGCCTTGAACTTGTTGTCGCGGCGGCCATAGCGGTTGTAGACGCGCAGGATGGCTTCGAGATAGGCGAGCAGGTGCTCGTGCGGCACATAGCCGTTGATGAGCTTGCCGACCATGGGCGTGCGCCCGAGCCCGCCGCCGACATAGACGGCCCAGCCCACCTCGCCCGCGCCATTGGTCTGCGCCATGAGCCCGATATCGTGGAACTTGACCCCCGCACGATCCCGCAGGGCGCCGGTCAGCGCGATCTTGAACTTGCGCGGCAGGAAGGAGAATTCCGGGTGGAGGCTCGACCACTGGCGGATGATCTCACCCACCGGGCGCGGATCGATGATCTCGTCGGCGGCCGCGCCGGCGAACTGGTCCGTGGTGACATTGCGGATGCAATTGCCCGAGGTCTGGATCGCGTGCATCTCGACCGAGGCGAGGTCGGAGAGGATCGCCGGGACGTCCCGCAGCTTGGGCCAGTTGAACTGGATGTTCTGGCGCGTGGTGAAATGGCCGTAGCCGCGATCATAGGTACGCGCGATATGGGCCAGCATCCGCAACTGGCGGCTCGACAGCGTGCCATAGGGAATGGCGATGCGCAGCATATAGGCGTGAAGCTGGAGATAGAGCCCGTTCATCAGCCGCAGCGGACGGAACTGCTCTTCGGTCAACTCGCCCGCGATACGGCGGCGCACCTGATCGGAAAACTGCGCCACACGATCGGAAACGAACGCGACGTCGAACTCGTCATAGCGATACATGGCCGTCCTCATCGAGATGCTGGCGCGGAAAACGCGGCGCCGTGGGCCCCTTGGCGCGGATACGCTCGCGCAGGCGCACGGGATGGATGATCCCGTCCTCGACCGTGACGATCTCGGTTTCGAGCGAAAGCAGGCGTCCGGTAGCCCCGGCAGCGGCAAGAGCCGCGTCCAGCGCCTCGGCCTCGTCCTTGGAAAAGACGCGGGCGCGCTGCAGCTCTTCGACCCAGCGGCCCTGCGGATCGAGATAGACCGTGGCCCCAGAGAGGAGCTCGTTTGCGGTGAGGATCTGCATGGCTTACGCGACCCTGATCGCCGAGCGGCCGAGGGGGGCCGCGTCGGTCCACTGCCCGTGCGCGACCGCCTGGCCTATGAAGATGACCGCCGGTCCATCGGGGAAGTCGAGCTCGCCCGCGGCGAGATCGCCGATCGCGCCGGCAAAGCTTTTCCGGGTCGTGCGGCCGGCATTGACCACCACGCCCACGGGAGTCGCAGGGTCGAGCCCGCGTGCAATAAGGCGCGCAGACACCTCGGCGGCGATGGACTTGCCCATGTAGAGCGCGAGGCTGAGCCCCGATTGCGCCAGCGCGGCCCAATGGCCGAGGTCTTCGTCATCGGCGCCATGGGCCGTCGCCATGACGAAACCGCTGGAAACCTTGCGCAACGTGACCGGGGTCGCCGTGTCCGCGGCCGCGGCAAGCGCGGCGGTGACGCCGGGGACGATCGCAAAGGCGATGCCGGCCTTGTCGAGCGCTTCGATCTCCTCGCCGGCACGGCCGAACACCATGGGATCGCCGGACTTGAGCCGCGCTACGCGCTTACCCTCTTTGGCAAGACGCACGATCAAGGTGTTGATCTGGGCCTGAGAAAAGGAATGGTGGCCCTTGGCCTTGCCTACGGAAATCCGCTCGGCGTCGCGCCGTCCCATCTCCACGACGGACGCGGGTACGAGCTGGTCGTGGACGATGACGTCGGCCTCCTGCAGCAGGCGCTGCGCCCGCAGGGTCAGGAGATCTCCCGAGCCAGGGCCCGCGCCGATGAGCCACACGACGCCCGGCGCGCTCACCGCGGCCGCATGGGCATCGAGCAGGGCATGGGCGGCTGCGCCGCCCTCCCCGGCGTCCACGGCGCGCGCGATCGCGGGCGAGGTGACGAGCGCTTCGTAATAACGCCGCCGGGCTATCCCATTGTCCAGCAAGGCGGAAACGCGCTCGCGCATACTGCCGGCCAAGGCCGCGATACGACCGAGATTGGGTGAAAGCGCCGCCTCGATCCGGGCGCGGACGAGCCGCGCGAGCACCGGTGCATCGCCCTCGGACGCGATGGCGACCGAGATGGGCGCGCGGTCGACGATGGCGGGGGTGAAGAAATCGCAGGCGTCCGGGACGTCGACCACATTGACCGGAACCCCGGCCGCGCGGGCGAGTGCGGCGGCCGCGATGGCCGCCTCGCCCTCGGTGGCGATGAAGGCCAGCGCGGCGCCGGAAAAGTCGGCGGCTTCGACCGGGCGATGGATAAGGGTCACGTCCAGGCCGGAAAAGTCCGCGTCGAATTCAGGAGAAAAAACAAGAACTTCCGCGACGGTCTTGACCGCAAGCCGCGCCTTGGCCAGCGCTTCGGTGCCGCCGCCCACAACGATGATGCGCCGGCCCGCGACCTTCATCGCAATCGGAAATGTCGAAAGCCTTGGCATGGCGGTGCGCTCCCGCGCCGGTGTGGGAATCTTTTGCGATCACATGGAAACGATGACGAGTCCTCCCCACAGGGTGAACTCTCAAGTGCCCCGAAAATAAGGCGTTTTCCCCCAGCCAGCAAGCGCCGCCCCTAAAGTTGGAGCTTTATTTCCGGCGCCGGAAGGCGCGAGCAAACCCCGCTTCGGAATCCGCCCCGGCGCAGCATAAAAATGGCGTCCGCGGGCCGAGGTTAAAACACTACCGACTTGATCTAGATTGAACGCTTAGGTCGCGTTATACGCTCTCTGAGCGGGCGTAGACGGCCCAATACGGGTTCTGATGACCGTTGTAACGCGTGAGTCGCCTACCCTTGGCGGGTGGGCACGTTGACGACCAGTCCATCGAGCTCGTCGCGCACCTTGATCTGGCACGAGAGCCGGCTGGTCTCGCGCACGTCGAAGGCGAAATCGAGCATGTCCTCTTCCATGGACGAGGGACCGCCCGTCACCCCGAACCACTCCTCTTCCACATAGACGTGGCAGGTCGCGCAGGTGCAGGCGCCGCCGCATTCGGCGACGATGCCGCGCACGCCGTTGCGGATGGCCGTCTCCATCACCGTGGCCCCGTTCTCCGCCTCCACCTCATGGCGCGTTCCATCGGCTTCGACGAAGGTGATCCTGGTCATAACGGAAGAGTCTCCTGGCGGGCGTAGCTGTCGTCCGCCGATATAGACACCCCGCATCCCGGCGACAAGGCGCGCGGGGTTGCGTCAATCCTGCGCAGGGCGGGAGAAAATGGAGCCTTCCCTGTCTCGGCAAGAACAACGACGCGGGATGCCCAAACTTAACTCGACTTTCATGCATGCACGCCAGCCGGATCGTGCAGGAATAAAGTCATTCCATTCGTCATTCTTTTCGTGTCGGCACAATATCAGACAACAACGCTGACGTAACAGAGGAGGACGGAATGAGAATATTGCTGCTTTGCGGAACGATCGCCGCTTTTTCTCTCGCAACCCTGCCGGCGAACGCCCAGGATGGAGAACAGGGCCGCGCGCTGCTGGAGCTGGCCGCCCAATCCATGGGCGGACTGGACCGGCTGCAAGACATCGAGAACTTCACGCTGACCGGCTTCGGACAGCGTTACGTGTCCAACGGCTCGCTTGCCGCACATCCGGAGGCGCCGACCAAGTGGCAGTCGGTCGCCGACGCCCGGCGCAGCTTCGACCTGGCCAATGGGCGCGCGCTGCTGGAGGAGCGGCGCAATTACATGTTCCCCTTCGCCCTGCAGCGGGGACACGACCTGACGCGCACCCGAAGCCTGCAGACCGGACGATCGGTGCTCGACCATCCCCTGCCCGCCCTGCTCGCGGCGCTGGACCCAGACACGACCCTCGGCAACGTCCATTACGAGGACGGCATGCCGGTGATCCCGTTCACCACCGAACGGGGCGAGCTTTTGTGGATCGCGCTCGACCCCGAGGATCATCACCTGCCCGCCTGGGTGCGCTGGATTTCGGGCGACGCCATGCTGGGGGACGTGACCAATACGTTCTGGTTCACCGGCTACCTGCCCTTCGAGGGCGTGTACCTGCCGATCGGGCTGACCCAGCGGATCGACTGGCGCGACCAGATCGTCTTTTCCTTCCAGGTCGATTCCTACCGCATCAACGTCGCGGACCTTCCCCAGTTCCCCGATGCTCCGTCCGCCCCCTTCGTGCATAGCGCGGGCGAGCTGATCGTGGACGAGGTCTCGCCGGGCGTCTGGGACGTGCGCTTCCCGGACGGCAACGTGCTGCCGGAGCTGGAAGCCACGGGCGGCGCGGTCATCGAGTTCGAGGACTATCTGGTGATGATGGAGCCCTATGCCAGCGAGGGACAGACCCTCGACCGCATCGATGCCGCCAATGCGCTCGTGCCGGGCAAGGAGGTGGAATACATGATCGTCAGCCACCACCACAGCGACCATGCCGCCGGCCTGCGCGCGGCGGTCTCGCGCGGCATCACGATCATCGGGCATCGCCGCAACGAGGACCTCTACCGCGAGCTCGTGGCCCGGCCGGCGGTGTATTATCCCGACGCCCTGGCCGAGAACCCGCAACCGCTGCGCTTCCTGCCGGTGGACGACGTGCTGGTGCTCGAGGACGCCATGCAGCGCCTCGAGATCTATCACGTGGTCGGCCACCTCCATATGTCGGACGCGGTGTTCGCCTACCTGCCCGAGGAGCGCATCATCATGCATGCCGATTTCGCGGACGAGAACTACCAGTGGAACTGGTGGCCAGGCGCGCTGCTGGACAATGTCGAGCATTACGGGCTGGACCCCGAGCTCAGCATCCCGGTTCACGGCACCCGCGACACGTTCGCGGCAAAGGTGGCGCGGGTGATGGAACAGGCCCAGGCCGCGCAGGACTTCTGCGACACGCTCGAAGCCTCCGGCATCTACCAGTTCGGCTGCCCGGTGCAGTTCACGCGGGAGAGCTATAGCTGGGACGAGTGAGGCTGGGGCTGAATCGACATTCGCGATTTTGGCTGGCGGCGCCTGGAGCCGGTAATGCGTGCCGGGGATGACGATCAGGGGCCTCGGCCTTCGCCGGGACAGCGGGATCGGGGTTGTGGCAGGGCCGCCGGTGGAGGTTTGCTGCGGCGTATCCCCCCTCACCGATCGCTACCCCGGCGAAAGCCGGGGTCCATCCAACCATGCCGTCGGGTATGCGGAGGGTGGTTCTGCCCCCAGGGCAAGCCCGAGGATGACCGGGGAGATTTTGAGGGCGATCTCCGCCCCTGCGCGCCGGGCTGCATCTCACGATGGACCCCGGCTTTCGCCGGGGTAGCGATGGCTGGTGCAGCCGAGCCGGCAAATTCTCAACGCGTCATGGCCGGGCTCGACCTCGCTGTCCAGCCACAAGCTTCTCTTCGAAACGCTCCGCACTGCTGCCACGCCCGCTCCGGCATGCTGTCGTTCCATATCCGATATTCAGTTTCCGAGGATGGTTTGATCGCATGTGCCATGCAGTACTTGCCTCATGACGGACAGGCACTTCTGGGCCGCATCATGGGAGTTCATGGCAGTGACGGAAGCACAAAGCGCCAAGCTTCGGCTCTCCAACGTGGAAATGACGTTCGACACGGGCAGCGGACCCTTCGTTGCCCTGGCGCCGACGACGTTGGAGGTCCAGGCGGGATCGTTCGTAAGCCTCATCGGCCCGTCGGGCTGCGGCAAGAGCACCCTGTTCAATATCATCGCCGGCCTGCAGCCGCCCACCGGCGGGGACGTCTATATCGACGGGGAATTGGCGACCGGCATTATCGGCCGGGTCGGATACATGCTGCAGAAGGACCTGCTTCTGCCCTGGAGGACGGTGCTCGACAATATCGTGCTCGGCATGGAGATCCGCGGCGTTCCGCGCGCTGAAGCCCGCAAGTTCGCGCTGCCCTTCCTGCATCGCTACGGGCTGGGCGGCTTCCAGGACAGGCGCCCCAGCGCGCTCTCTGGTGGCATGCGCCAGCGCGCCGCCCTGTTGCGTACGCTGCTTCTCGATTGCGACCTGATCCTGCTCGACGAGCCGTTCGGCGCGCTCGATGCCCAGACCCGCTCGCGCATGCAGGAATGGCTCCTGCAGATATGGGCCGATTTCGGAAAGACGGTGATCTTCGTTACCCATGATGTCGAGGAGGCGGTTTACCTGTCCGACGAGATTTGCGTGATGGGCACCCGCCCCGGCCGGGTCATCGAGCGCCTCACCGTCGACATGCCGCGGCCGCGGCCGCGCAGCATCGTGACCACCCCCGAATTCAACGCAGCCAAAATCACCTGCCTCGACCTGCTCGGTTTCCAGACCGAACAGGCCGCCTGAGCCCAAACCGAAGGTTTCCGCCATGGCCGATCTTGCCGCCACCGCCGCAGATATTGCGGTTTCTCCCGCCGCCCAGCACGAACAGCGCTCGGTCCGCCGCCGCCTGCCCGTCGAGCGCAAATGGCCCACCTGGCTGATCGTGGGCATACAGGTGAGCATCTTCGCCGCAGCGGTCGGCCTTTGGGAACTCGGGGCGCGCCTCGGCGCGATCGACGTCTTCTTCTGGTCCATGCCCAGCCGGATCTGGAGCACGCTCCTGGTCTTCTTTGCCAGCGGTTCGGCCTATGTCGACATCGGCTACACGTTCCAGTCCACCATCGGGGGGTTCGTGCTCGGCACCACCATCGGCTCGCTGATCGGGCTCTCCTTCTGGTGGTCGCGGAATTACGCCGCCGTCATCCAGCCCTATATCATCTGCTTTGAATCCCTGCCGAAACTGGCCCTCGCGCCGCTGATCGTGCTGATCTTCGGCATCGGCTGGGAATCCAAGGTCGCGGTAGCGACGGCGCTGACCCTCGTGGTCTCCGCACTGACCGCGTCCGCCGGCGTCAAGGCGGTCGATCCCGACAGCCAGCGGCTCATGTATTCGCTCGGCGCAAGCCGGTGGCAGATCTTCACCAAGCTGGTCATTCCCTCCTGCGTGCCGTGGATCATCTCCGTGCTGCGCGTCAATATCGGCCTGGCGCTGACCGGCGCCATCGTCGGCGAGTTCATCGCCTCCCAGCACGGCCTGGGCAGAACCATCCTCTATGCCGGGCAGGCCTATGACATCGCCCTGGTCTGGGTCGCGGTGCTGGTGCTCTCCGCCCTTTCCGTCGCCATGTATGTCGCGGTCTCCTACCTCGAGCGCTACCTGCAGGCCGGCATCGCCCGCTAGACCCCGCCTCCCCCCCTTCATCTGATCAGCGGCGCCCCGCGTGCCGCCGGTCGCACTCACCCTGAAAACCGAGAGACCCCACCCATGAGCAAAGAACCGATCTGGAACAGATACCTGACCGACGAAGACAAGACCGTCATCGAAGCCGCCGGCTGGACGGGCATGATGGGCTTCGGCAAGCGGCCCGCGATCCTGGTCATCGACGTCAGCTACGGCTGGGCGGGCCAGCGGGACATGCCGATCCTCGAAGCCATGAAGCGCTGGCGGCTGGCCTGCGGTCCCCAGAGCTGGGACGCCATCGACCAGATCGCCCGCCTCACCCAGGCGGGCCGCAGCAAGGGCCTGCCGGTCATCTATACGACGGGCTTCGGCCGCGCCGACGCCTGGGATGCCGGGGGCTGGGGCTGGAAGAACACCAAGGAGCGCCGCGCCGAGCCGGTGCCGCAGGACGGCAAGGGGCACAGCGTCATCGTCGAGGAGATCGCGCCCCAGCCGCAGGACATCGTCATCTACAAGCAGAAGCCTTCGGCGTTCTTCGGCACCAATCTGCAGAGCTACCTGACCCTGCTGCAGTGCGACAGCCTGATCGTCACCGGCACGGTGACGTCCGGTTGCGTTCGCGCCAGCGTCATCGACGCCTTCAGCCTCAACTACCGGGTCGCGGTTGCGGGTGACGCCTGCTTCGACCGCATTCCCGCCAGCCACGCGCTCAACCTGCTCGACATGCATTCCAAATATGCCGACGTGCGCGACACCGCCGACATCGTGAGCTTCTTCGAAACGCTCCCGGACGGTCTTTTCGACCTGCCCAAGGGCAGCGATCCCAGCCAGGTCTCCAAGACGTTCCAGCCGCAATCGGTCTCCCCGGCCACGCAAGTGGCCTGATCGCCGCTTTTTTCCACTCCAAAGGATCATGTCTCATGAAAAGGCGTGAATTTCTCGCTTCCTCCGTCGCGCTGGGTTCGGCGGCGCTGCTGCCCATGCCCGCCATCGCCCAGTCGCGCGCGCTGATCGTCGCCGAGCCGGCGCGGTCGGTGGGCTACCTGCCGCTCTACCTGGCGATCCGCGAGGGGTATTTTTCCCAATCCGGGCTCGAGGTGAGCGTGCTGACGGCCGAGCAGAACGGCGCGGCCATCAACGCCGCCCTGGCCGGCCAGGCCTTCGCCTTCATCGGCGGCCCCGAGCGCGTGGCCTTTGCCCGCGCCCAGGGCGGGCACCTGCGCTCGGTGGTCAACTGCGTCGATCGCGGCAACGTCTATTTCATGGCCGCCCAGGGCACGAGTCCCACCGATGGGGACATCGCCGGTTTCATGCGCGGCAAGCGCATCGCGGTGGGCCCGCGCGGGACCTCGCCCCATTCGGTGATGCACTACGTGCTCGAGGCCGAGCTTGGGGTCGGCTATGACGAGGTGACCCTGATCGAGGCGCCCTCGTCGGCGGCCCTGGCCGTCGTCGCCTCGGGACGCGCCGATATTGCCGTGGGCGCCGAACCGCAGATCTCGCAGGGGGTCGAGCAGGGCATCTGGGACGAGCCGTTCTACAACGTGCCCCGGGAACTGGGGCCGCTGGCCTATTCGGTGCTCAACGTGTCCCTGCAGAGCATCGAGGAAGAACCGCAACTGGTCACCGATTTCGTTGCCGGCATCCGCATGGCGCTGGAGGCGACCCATGCCGACCACGACCTGGCCCTGGACGTCGCCCGCGCCGAATTCCCCACCATGGCGCCCCAGGAACTCGAGGCAACCCTTGACCGCTCGTTTGCCGATGATGTCTGGAGTGCCGACGGCATGATCAGTACCCAGTCATGGGAGATGATGCACTCGGTGGTGCGACAGATCGGGGCGCTCGCCACCGATGTCCCCTATGATGACGTCATCGATATGCGGTTCCTGACGGTATAGGCGAGAGCATCGGCCGCCGGCCCGCGCCCGGCGGCCGATGCATCCAGAAAGGTCATCGTGTTCAGTTTCATCAAGCCGCTGCAGAGCCAGCCGCAGATTTTCGCGCTTCTGGTTCTGGTGGCGCTGGTCTTGTCCGGCAATGGCCTCGTGGCGCCCGTGCTCTCGCTCTACGCCGGCAGCTTCGGCGTCGGCAGCGCGCTTGCCGGCATGATCATCACGGTCTTCGGCATTGCCCGGCTGCTCTCGAACGTGCCGGCCGGGTTCCTGTCGCAGAGGTTGGGACTCAAGGCGCTTCTGATCGCGGGGCCGGCCATTATCGTCCTCGGTTCGATCGGCGCGGCGCTCGCCGAGGATTTCTGGCTGCTTCTCTTCTGGCGCTTCGTCCAGGGCGTGGGATCCGGGATCTACATGACCACCGCCACGGCCGCCGTGGCGGGGATGGCCCCTCCCGGACGGCGCGGAAGGGTGATGGCGCTGTTCCAGACGGCGATTCTTCTGGGAGCGGGCGCCGGACCGGTGGTGGGGGGGCTGGTGGCCGAGCGCTGGGGCCTTGCGGCGCCCTTCTGGGCCTATGCCATCGTGTGCGCCGGCGCCGTCGTGGTGGCGCTGTTCACCCGCCCGCCCGACCTGTCGCTGGCCAGCGATGCAGGCAAGGAGATTTCCGCGCCCCGGCCCCTGCTTTCGCCTTTGCTGATCGCCCTCTGCACCATCAATTTCGGTGTCTTCTTCACCCGCACGGCCGCGATGTGGCAGATGATCCCGGTCCTCGCGCACGACGTCTACGGGATGGGCCTCGATATCGTCGGCGCCGCCCTTGCGCTCACCACATTCGTCAATTTCGCCGTGCTGCCGATCACGGGCTGGGCGATCGACACCTTCGGGGCGCGCGGAATCGCATTCTGGTCGGGGCTGGCCACCGTCCTCGCCCTGGGCATGATCGCGACGATCTCCGGGCCCGCCTCCTTGTGGACCGGCCTCGTCGTCCTGGGCCTGGCGGGAGGTTTCCACGGCCCGGCCATCGGGGCTCTTGCCGCCGACGTCATCCCGCCCGAACAATACGGCCCGGGCATGGGCCTGTTCCGCAGCGGGGGCGATGCGGGCTTCGTGATCGGGCCGGTCCTGGTGGGCTGGATTGCCGATATCGGCTCGTTCAGCCTGGTCGGCGGACTTGCCTTCAACGCCCTGCTCGTGCTCGCGACCGCCTTCCTGCTTCTGCCGGCAATCTACCGCAGGCTGGGGGGTGACGGCACCCCCAAGACAGGGAGCGAGAAAGGCTAAAATGGCTAATTAATAGGCACGCGAAATTTAAGCTATTTTGATAGGCAATTTCACCACGCGGTGCTATTTATGGATTTGCGAAACCTGCCGATCGGACAGGACATGTCCGCGTTGAGAATCCCCCATGGAATTGCGTCAGCTTAAATATTTCGTCGCCATAGCAGAGCATGGCAGCTTCTCGAGGGCAGCCCAGTCGACCGGGCTGCCCCAGCCCTCCCTCAGCCGGTACATCAAGCAGCTCGAAGACGAGCTGAAGGCGCCCCTGTTCTACCGCAACGGCCGCGGCGCCACGCTCACGCCGGCAGGGGAATTGCTGATCGCCTTCGCCGTCCCGACGCTGGACAAGGGCGTGAGGGTCAAAAGAGACATCATGACGCTCAGCGGCTCGGTGCGGGGCGCGGTGACCCTGGGCATATTGCCGACCCTGGCGCCGACGCTCCTCCCGCGGCTGCTGAAAGTTCTGCGCGAAGGGCATCCGGACCTGCGGTTGCACGTGCAGGTGGGGAGAAGCTCCTCGATCGTGGACTGGCTGCAGAGCGGCGAAGTCGATATCGGCACGATCTACCAGCAGCACCACCGAAACGCGTTCCTGGCCGAGACCCTGCTGGTCGAGGACCTGTTCCTCGTGCGACGCCGGAACAGCCCCATTTCGGAGGTGAAGGACGCCGCCGATCTCAGCGGCGTGCCGCTGGTGCTGCCGGGGTTCCGGCACGGCCTTCGCCAGGTGGTGGAGGAGGAAATGGCCAGGAGCGGATACGGGCTCAACATCGTCTACGAGGTCGACTCGATCAGCGCCATCAAGAGCATCCTCCACCATGACAACGTGGCGACCCTGCTGCCCAGCGCGGCGGTGGAGATCGAAGTCCAGCAAGGGCACCTGGAATCGGTCGCAGTGCCCGGCCTCGTATTCAGGCGCACCCTCGCCCTGGCAACGGCCAAGAACAACGCGGTCGATACCGCCCGGCGCGCCGTGATCCGGACCATCCGGCGCATCGTAGCCTAGCCGCCAAGGAACTATCCGGCCGGCAATCGGGGACGATCTGCCGCCGGGAGCTTTCGAAACCGGAGAAAGCCGCCCTACTCTTCCAGCAGGCGGGCGATGTAGGCGCTGGTTTCGGCGACGGCCATGGCCATGTCGTCGAGGGTTTCCTCGTCGATCGTGCCGGTTTCGGCCAGCTCGGCCTGGGCGTCGCGGGCGAGGTCGGCGAGGAGCGTGGCGCCGATGCCGGCCGAGGCGCCGCGCAGGGTGTGAAGGCCCATGGCCAGCTCGTCCGCGTCGCGGCTCGCGCGCACGCGGGAAAAGTAGACCCCGAGCTGGGTGTCGAACATGCGCAGCACTTCGCCTTCGAGCGAGCGGTCGCCCAGGGTCTGGCGCGCCAGGTGGGCGAGGTCGATGGGCCGCGCGGTGCGGTCGAACGCAGCCCTTTGCAGGTGATATCCGTCCTGTTGCCGTCTTCTGGACATGGCGCCCCCCAGCTCGGCGGGGCAGCTCCCCTCCCCACCGCGGGCAACACTAGGCGCCAGCACGCTAAAAGAGCCTTAATTGTCGAGAGAATGGGGAAATCGGCCAAACGGGGCTGGCCGAGGCCATTAACGATCTTTTAATAAAGATTTCAGCACCCGCGCCTTTGTGTCTATAAAGGTGTGTTACCAGCGTGCGGCGGCGGTGGTTCGATGATGGGCGGATTCGCGTCTCCGTCCATTCGGCCCGGTTTCGACGGGCCCTTGTGTCCGGCGTTGATCGAGGCGGACAACACCTGCGCCGGAAGTAAACGAGTACCGACGCGAGGAGTTGGAACGCATGGCGGACAAATCCACCAATCCCAAGACGGATCCGGCGGCCCTTGCCTTTTCGGCAGTCGAATCCGCGCTCAAGGATTCGATGTTCTCGCTCGATGAGCCGCCAGCGGCCAAGCCCGAGACCCCTGCCCCGTCCGCGGCGCAGGCGCCGCGCCGCGACACGCAGGCCAATGAACGCCTCGCGGCCGCCGACAAGATCGCGGCCCGCGCCGGGCGCGTGGCCAATGACGATGCCGTCGCCGGCGGGCTCTATGGATTGCAGACCCGCGCCTCGAGCGCCGGGCTCTGGCTGGCGCTGCTCGCGTCCCTCGTCTGGATCGCGGGCGTGGGCGCCATCGCCTGGCTGCGCTATGCCGACGATTTCGCCGCCGGCACCACGCCGGCCCAGTTCGTCCAGACCCTGGATTTCGTGGCGCTCTCGGCCATCGTGGTGCTGCCGGTGCTGGCGATCTTCGCCATCGCCGTGCTGATGCGCCGCACCCAGGACCTGCGGCTGGCCGCCGCCTCCATGACCCAGGCCGCCATTCGCCTGCACGAGCCCGAATCCTCGGCCGCGCACAAGGTCGCGACCGTGGGCCAGGCCGTGCGCCGCGAGGTCAACGCCATCGGCGACGGGCTGGAACGGGCCCTGGCCCGCGCCAGCGAACTCGAGGTGATGGTCCATAACGAGGTCAACGCGCTCGAACGCAGCTACTCGGAGAACGAGGGCCGCATGCGCCAGCTCATCGAGGAGCTGGCGAGCCAGCGCGAGGCCGTGGTCACCAATTCGGACCGCATGCGCGAAGCCATCGCCGCGGTGCACGGAAGCCTCGCGAGCGATGCCGAGCAGATCGGCACCGCCTTCACCGAGCGGCTGCAGCTCACGGGCACCGAGATCACCCGCGCCATCGAGGAGCGGACGCGCAGCCTCACCGACACGTTCGAGGGCCGCTCCACCGACCTCAAGGTGCTGCTCGAAGAGTCCACCGACCACCTGGACAATGCGCTGACCAGCAGCACCGAGCACCTGCGCCTTGCCCTCACCCAGCATGTCGACCAGATCGAATCCGCCCTGTCGGATACCGAGGGCTCGCTGTCCTCGACGCTGGAAAGCCGCGCCGGCGCCCTGGGCGACCTGCTGGCCGAACGGGTGGCGCGCATCGAGAACACGCTCGCGGGCACCGAGGAAGCGCTGTCGGGGGCGCTCGACAGCCGCACCGCGTCGCTCTCCGAGCTACTGGCCGAGCGGGCCTCGCGGATCGAATCCGCGCTGTCGGGCCAGGCGGAATCCATCGCGACCGTGCTCGACGCCGGGGTCAACTTCCTGACCGCGGCGCTGGACGAACGCGCCGTGCGCATCGACACGACCTTCGAGGACCGCGCCGGCGCGCTGACCGCGACGCTGGACGAAAAGACCGGCGCCTTCTCGATCGCCGTGGACGAGCGCATGCACCAGCTCGCCAGCGCGCTCGACTCCCAGACCGGGGCGCTGCAGGCCGCCATCGAGGGCAAGTCGGGCCTCGTCTCCGAGGCGCTGCGCGAATCCGCGGACTCGATCCTCGTGGACTTCTCGCGCCGCTCCGACGCCCTGACCACCGCCTTCGCGGCGCTGGGCGAGCGCGTTTCCGGCGACATCACCGACCGCGCCTTTGCCGCCCAGGACACGCTGGGCAAGATCACCGACCGGCTGGACGAGACCTTCGCGATCCAGAGCAACGCCATCGAAAGCCAGATGCAGACCCTGGTGCTGCAGCTCGACGGCGTCTTCTCCGACTCCACCGAGCGCACCCGCGAAACCCTGGCCGAGGCCGGCCAGCAGGCGCTGGACCAGATCAACACCCGCGTGGGCGAGATCGCCGGCACGCTGGACGGACACGTCGCGGCCATGGACGACGTGGTGAGCGCGAAGGGCGAGCGGCTGGTCGCCTCGATCGCGGCCAATCGCGACCGGCTGGAAGAGAGCGCCAGCGCGCTCGAAGCCGCCATCGCGGCCAAGGCCGAAGCGCTCGAAACCACGTTCGAGAGCCGGGCCGATTCCTTTGCCGGCATGGTGGACAGCCGCGTGGCGCGGTTCGAATCGCTGCTCGACGGCACCTCGGGCGCTTTTCAGGAAGCCCTGGCCGAGCGCACCCAGATGCTGGCCGAGGCCTTGGAGAACGGCACCCTGCGCCTGCGCAACGCCTTCACCACCAGCGGCGAGGAGCTGACCACCGCGCTCGACGGCCGCGCCGAGGCCATCTCGGCCGCGCTGGCCGAGCGCGCCGGCGAGATCAACACCGCCTTCGCCGAGCGCACCGCCGCGCTCCACACCACGCTGGCGCAGGGCACCGAGGCCTTCGACGCGGCCATCGCCGCGCGCACGGCCGCCCTCGACGAGACCATCGCCACCCGCGCCACGGCGCTGGACGAAACCCTCGCCGGCCGGTCGGCCTCGTTCGACGAAACCCTGGCCAGCCGCACGGCCGCCCTGGGCAGGACGCTGGAAAGCCGCACCGCGACCCTGGGCGAGGCCATCGCCACCCGCACCGCTGCGCTGGACGACACGCTCGCCAATCGCACGGCGGCGTTCGACGAGACCATCGCCGGCCGCACCGTGGAGCTGGACCAGGCGATCGCCAGCCGCGCCGCGGAACTGGGCGAGACCATCAGCAGCCGCGCCGCGGCGCTGGAAGAGACCGTCACCGCCCGCGCCTCGGCCTTCGAGGAGGCCATCGCCAGCCGCACCGCGACCTTCGAGGCGGCCGTGGCCGCGCGCAGCACCGCGCTCGAGGACACCGTCGCCGCCCGCACCGTGGCCCTGCAGGATTCGCTGGCCGCGCGGACCCATGCGCTGGACGAGGCCATCACCGGCCATGCCGACCGGATCGACGCGACGCTGGGCAGCCATGCGGGCCGCATCGAGAACGCGCTCGGCCAGATCGACGGCACCCTCGCCGCCCACGCCTCGGCGATGGAAGGGGTAACCGCGGGGCTGGACGAGACGCTCGGCGCCCATTCGGGCCGCGTCGAAAACGCGCTCACCAGCCACGCCCAGCGCATCGACGAGGACCTCGCCCGCCGCGTCGAGGATATCGACCTGGCGCTCACCGTGCGCAGCCGGCAGATCGACGAATCCCTCGACCACCGCACCACGCTGATCGCGGACACGCTGGCCGAACGCACCAGCGCGATCAATTCGATGATCGACATCACCGCAGGCCAGCTCGGCGACACGCTGACCGAGCGCGCCGGGGAGCTGGGCTCGGTGCTGGATGAAGCCAGCCAGGCCCTGGCCGGCCGCATCGCCGAAAAGACCGAGGCCCTGAACGCCACCCTCGGCAGCCATGCCGAGCGCATGAGCGAGACCCTGGCCGACCGCGCCGGCGCGCTTTCGGGCGCCCTCGCCCAGCGCACCAATACCCTCTCGGACGTGCTGGCCGAGCGGACCGGCACGCTGTCGGAAGCCCTGGCCGAACACACGGCTACACTGTCGAACGCCCTGGACGAGCGCACCGGCCTTCTGTCGGACACCCTCATCACCCGCACCAGTGCCCTGTCCGATGCGCTGGACGAACGGACCGCGACGCTGTCCAACGCCATCGCCGAGCGGACCGGGGTTCTCACCAGCGCGGTGAACGCCTCGGGCGAAGCCTTCCGCCTCACCGTGGATTCGACCCTCTCGCGCGCCGGGGACACGCTGGACGGCCGCGCCGGCCAGATCTCGGACCTGATCGAGAACAAGGTCTCCGAGCTCAACACCGCCATCGGCAACGAGATCGACACCGCCGTGGCCCGCCTCGCGGGGGCCGAGAACGGGGTCACCGCGCGCATCGACAGCGCCGCCGATGCGGTGAGCCGCAGCGCCCGCGACGCCGCCGACCTCGTGGAATCGCGCCTTTCGGAAGCCCGCCAGGCCATCACCGAGATGGTGGACGACCGGCTGGGCACCCTGCCCGAGGCCATTACCACCCGCTCCGAGATCACCGCCGAGCGCCTCAGCGCGCTCAACGAGACCCTGCACGAGACCGTCTCGCGCACCATGGGCGAACTGGAAGGCGGGGCCGAACGCATCGAGACCATCCTGGCCGAAACCATCGCGGGCACGGTCAGCCGGTCGGTCGCCGAGCTCGAGAACGGCGCCGCCCGGATCGAGGACGTGCTCAACGCGCGCCTGGCCAACATCACCGCCAACATCTCCTCGGACGTCGAGCAATCGGCCATGCGCATGGACGCCGTGGTGCGCCAGGCCATGACAGAGTTCAAGGACGCCGCCGTGCGCATCGAGGACCTTGTGGAGGTGCGCGCGCTGCACACCGCCGACGAGCTCGGCCGCCGCGCCGAGGACCTCAACCGCATCGTGTCCCAGCACACCGACAGCTTCGCCGAGCTGATTGACGCCAAGCAGAACCAGCTCGCCTCCGCCCTGGGCCAGCAGACCAACCTGCTGCGCGCCGCGCTGGAGGAGAACACCCACGCCTCCGAGGTGCTGATGGCCGATACGGCCGGCCGCATCCAGGAAGAGGTCACCGACTCCCTGCGCAAGCTCAACGACGCCAACCTGCTGCTCCAGCGCGTGCTGGAAAGCTCTACGGGCAACCTCGCCCGCCTGCAGGAAGGCGTCACCGAGCAGACCGGCGCCTACAGCGCCGCGGTGCGCGAGGCCATGGCCGGCACCGAGCAGTCGGGCGCCATGATGACCCAGCAGGTCGAGGGGCTGCGCGAGACCGTCCGCGGCATGCTGGACGAGTTCGGCGAGATCTCGACCAAGCTGCGTGGCGAGACCAGCGGCTTCCAGTCCGCGGCCGCGGTGCTGGCCGAAACCTCGAACGCCACCGTGGACACGCTGGAGAACCGCCGCGAGGCCATGGACGCCCTGGCCGCGAGCTTTGCCGAGCGCACCGAGGACATCGATGCGCGGCTGCGCGGCTTCGCCCAGTCCATCGCCGACACGGTCAACCAGACCGAGCGGCGCCTGATCACCGCGCGCCGCGCCATGGAGGAAGCGCTGGAAAGCACCAGCACCGCCGTGGGCGACAGCATCACCGGCTTCTCCAACATCGCCTCGACCGAGAGCGCAAAGGCGGAAGCTTCAGTGCGCGCGGCGCAGGAGCGGCTGCTGGCCGATATCGAGCGCGCCTATGCGGAAGCCAGCGAGCGCTTCAACACCACGGCCGAGGCCATGCGCTCGACCGCCGGCCAGCTCGGCCGCGAGCTGGAGAGCACCCGCGCCGAGCTGCAGCGTTCGGTGCTCGACCTGCCCGAGGAGACCCGCGCCAGCGCCGCCGCCATGCGCCGGGTCGTCGCCGAGCAGATCGAGGCCCTGTCCGAGCTCAACGCCATCGTGCGGGCGCAGCCCGACACCTATGACGTCTCGCCCCGCCCTGCCCCGCGCCGCCCGAGCCGCAGCGAAGCGGAACCGGCGCGCGAGCCCGAGCCGAGCCGGAGCGAGCCGCGCCGCATGGAGCCGCGCTATCCCGAGACCGCGATCCTGTCGCGCCCGGCCGCGCCCCAGCCCGCGCCTGCGCCGGCAGCCAAGTCGCCCTCCGAGCGGCTGAACGCGGCCCTCAGCCAGTCGCGCGCCAACCGGCCGGCGGCCGAGACGGCGACGCCCGCCGCACCGGCGGCCGCCACGGCCGAGCCCCAGCCCCAGCAGGGCGGCTGGCTGCGCGACGTGCTGCGCAACGCCAGCGCCAACCAGGCCAGCGCCCAGAAGCCGACCAGCCTCACGACGCTGACCGAGGAGATCGCCCGCGCCGTGGACGACCGCAACCTCGCGGACGCCTGGAACCGCTACCAGAACGGGGAAACGGGCGTCTTCGGCCGCCGGCTCTACACCATCGCCGGCCAGGCAACCTTCGAGGACGTGCGCCGCAAGATCGCCTCCGACCCCGAGTTCCAGCGCACGGCCACGGCCTACATGGCCGAGTTCGAGCAGCTGCTGCGCGAAACCGCCCAGGGCCCCAACGCCGCGGGCGAAACGGTCAACCAGCTGCTCTCGAACCGCGGCAAGGTCTACACCATGCTGGCCCATGCGAGCGAACGGCTGAAATAGGCAGCCGGTAATGAGCGACGAAGGGCGGTCCCGCGGGGCCGCCTTTTTTGTTGGGTGCTTGCGCCTGGCCTCGCGCTCTGTTTGGGGGCGTCCGACTGCCCCCCGGGTCCAAGCCCCGGGGGTGACGAACTGAACAATAGCGGCTGGGGGCAGCATCTCAGGATGGGTCCCGGCTTTCGCCGGGACAGCGAGATCGGATTTGAGGCAGCTTCTGGGTATCGACCGCACTTTCCCCATCCCGATCGCTACCCCGGCGCAGGCCGGGGTCCATCCCGAATGGACTGCCGCGCGTGCGGAGGGCTTTCAGGACCCCCGGGTCGAGCCCGGGGTGACGAACTGAACAATAGCGGCCGGGGCAGCATCCCAGGATGGGTCCCGGCTTTCGCCAGGACAGCGAGATCGGATTCGAGGCGGCTTTTGGGTATCAACCGCACTTTCCCCCGTCCCGATCGCTACCCCGGCGAAAGCCGGGGTCCATCCCGAATGGGCTGCCGCGTGTGCGGAGGGTGGTTCTGGTCCTCCGGGTCGAGCCCGGGGTGACGAACTGAACAATAGCGGCCGGGGCAGCATCTCAGGATGGGTCCCGGCTTTCGCCGGGACAGCGAGATCGGATGTGAAGCGGCTTTTGGGTATCAACCGCACTTTCTCCATCGCGATCGCTACCCCGGCGCAGGCCGGGGTCCATCCCGAATGGGCTGCCGCGTGTGCGGAGGGCTTTTTTGACCCCCGGGTCGAGCCCGGGGGTGACGGACTGAACAATAGCGGCTGGGGCGGCATCTCAGGATGGGTCCCGGCTTTCGCCGGGACAGCGAGATCGGATGTGAGGCGGCTTTTGGGTATCAACCGTACTTCCCCCACCCCGATCGCTACCCCGCTGCTTAGCCGAGGCCCAGCGCGACCACTTTATCGGCCGGCGTTGCCGGTTCGGCGCTTCAATGCGCCCTCAAGCGCACCCAAACCGTCATTGATCAGCACGGCGCAGGCGCCGACGATGATGCCGCCTTGCAGGACGAAAGCCGTGTTGTTGGTTGCGAGGCCGGCGAGAATCACCTCGCCCAGGGTCTTGGCGGCGACCGTCGAGCCGATCGTGGCCGTGGACAACGAGATGACCGCCGCGATGCGGATGCCGGTCAGCATGACAGGGAAAGCCAGCGGGAGCTCGACCTTGGTGAACCGCTGCCAGCCCGTCATGCCCATGCCTCGCGCCGCTTCCGCCACGTCGCGGGGAATGGTGGAGAGGCCGGCTATGGCATTCTCGAAGATCGGCAGCAGGGCATAGAGAAACAGCGCCAACAGGGTTGGCTCGGTACCGAAGCCCAGCGCGGGCACCGCCAGAGCCAGCACCGCGACCGGGGGAAAGGTTTGCCCGATATTGGCGATGCTGCGGCCCAGGGGCAGGAACTCCGCGCCGAAGGGGCGCGTCACCAGGATGGCCAGGCCCACGGCGATGACCGTTGCCGCAAGGGTCGCCAGCAGGGTGATGCCGAGATGATTGAGCGTGATGTCGAGCAGGCTTCCCTGATTGTAGATGGCCGGCGCGTTGTAACGGGCAAGCGGCTGGAGCAGCGGCGCGAAGCTTTCCGGGACGACGAGGAAGACGGCCAGGAGCAGTAAAACGGCGATGCGGACCAGCCATCCGATCTTCATCGCGGCCGCGCCGCCAGCCGGGTGAGCCGCGCAAGGGAAATGCGACCGATGGGCTTGCCGTCCCGGGTGACAGGCAGCGCGTCGCGCCCGGACCAGAGACATTCGGCATAGGCATCGCGCAGGCTGGCATGGCAGTCGATCGCCTCCCCCGCCGCCGCGCCCGGCTCGACATGGTTGAGCACGCTATCGAGCGACAACATGCGGAACGGGCGGTCGCCGCTGCCGATGAGCTCCGCGACGAAATCCGTTGCGGGCCGGGCGATGATCTCGGACGGCGGAGCGTATTGCATCAGCCTGCCCCGGTCCATCACGGCAATCGTGCTGCCCAGCGCCATGGCTTCGTTCATGTCATGGGTCACGAGCATGATCGTTGTGCCGAAGCGGCGTTGAATGGCGAGCAGGTCCGCCTGCGCCTTGCCGCGGATGATGGGGTCCAGCGCGCCGAAGGGCTCGTCCATGAGCAGGATGTCGGGCTCGGCAGCAAGGGCCCGCGCGACGCCCACGCGCTGCTGCTGGCCGCCGGACAATTCGCTCGGGAAACGGTCGCGGTATTGCCCGGGATCGAGCTGGAACAGGGAGAGGAGCGCGTCGACCCGTGCCGCGATGCGGGCGCGGTCCCAGCCCAGAAGCTGGGGCACGGTGGCGATGTTCTGCGCCACGCTGCGATGGGGGAAGAGCCCGTTGCCCTGGATGACGTAGCCGATGCCGCGGCGCAACTGGTGGGCCTCGAACGCCCTGGTGTCCCGCCCCCCGATGCGCACGCTGCCGCTGGTGGGCTCGACGAGGCGGTTGATCATGCGCATCAGCGTGGTCTTGCCCGATCCGGACGTTCCGACGACCGCGCAGATATCGCCCTTGCCTATGGTGAAGGAGACATCGTCCACCACCGGCACGCCGTCATAGAGCTTGCAGAGCCCGTCGATCTCGATCATGCGGTCCGCGCCTTTCGCGGTTCGGCCAGCTCCACCATCGCATCCAGAACGACGGCCGCGCCAAGGGCCAGCGCGACCGTGGGCACAGCGCCGAGCAGGACCAGGTCCATCGCCGTCTGGCCGATGCCCTGGAACACGAAAACCCCGAACCCGCCGCCCCCGATCAGCGCGGCGATCGTGGCCATGCCGATGTTCTGCACGAGGACGATCCGGATACCGGTGAGAAGGATGGGCAGCGCCAGGGGCAGTTCCGCTTCGAGAAGGACCTGCCTCTCCGTCATCCCCATGCCGCGCGCGGCCTCCTTGACCGCCGGGGGCGCCGCGTCGAGACCCGCCACGGTGTTGGCGACGATCGGCAGCAGGGAATAGCCGAACAGGGCCACCATGGCGGGCGCGAAGCCGATGCCCGAGATGCCCAGCGCCGCGGCGCCGGGGATATTGGCCGCCACCCAGGCAAGGGGCGCGATCAGCAGGCCGAAGAGCGCGATGGAGGGCACGGTCTGCACCACGTTGAGGACGTTCAGCACGCCGACCCGCAGCTTGCCGTGGCGATGACAGACGATGCCGAGCGGCACGCCGACCAGCGTCGCGGCGGCCAGGGAGCCGAAGGACAGGAGAAGATGGGTTCGCGCCTCGGCCCAGAAGGCCGCGCCGCGATTGGCGTATTCCCTGAGGATGGATACGTCCTGCCAGACCCCGCCCCAGAGGAAGGCCGCGACGACACCCACGATCAGCGCCGAAATGCCCAGCCGCACGAGGGGGCCGAGCTGCAGCCGCGCCAGGGCATCGGCGATCAGCAGGGCGAAAGCGAACACCAGCAGCCAGAAGCCCGACGCCGGAGAGATCCGGGCGACGCCGTTTCCATCCGCGAGAAAGGTTGCCGAGGCGCCGAGCATGAGGCCGAGGGCCCCGATCACGCCCATACCGGCCAGCAGGCGCCAGATGTTCGGCACGCGCAGGACCGCGACGCATGCCCCGATGGCGACGACGGCGTAAAGAAGGATCGCTTGCCCCAAGGGCAGTGCGCCGATGATGGGCAGGGGTTCGCCGGGCACAATGCGATTGGGCTTGGAGGTGACGAAAGGCAGAAGCGCGGCTCCGGCCACGACCAGCAGGACGAGGACGATCCCCAGCTTGTCGAAGCGTCGGGTCGGCGAGAAGGGCGCCGCGGCGGGGGAGTGATAGGGAATGGCCATGGAGGAATGGGCGGCCGAAGCCGCCCCATTCAGCCTAGTCCACGAAATCGTTCTGCGTCAGCCAGTCGCGCGCCACGTCGGGCGCGGCCTCGCCATCCACCTGTATCCGTCCGTTCAGCGTTTGCAGGGTGACCAGATCGAGGGCCGCGAAGACCGGGGCCAGCAGGGTTTCGATTTCCGGATGGTCGAGCAGAACCTCCTCGCGGATGATCGGCGCCGGTTCATAGACGGGCTGGACGCCCATGTCGTCTTCGAGGACCACGAGGCCCGCCGCCGCGATCGCGCCGTCCGTGCCGTAGACCATCGCCGCGTTTGCCCCGTCGGTGCCCTGCGCGGCCGCGGCGATGGTGGCCGCGGTATCGCCGCCCGACAGGACGATCATCTGGTCCGGACGCAGGGTAAAGCCATAGGCCTGCTGGAAGGCGGGAAGCGCGGATTCGGAATTGACGAACTCGGCGGACGCGGCGAGCTTCACTTCACCGCCTCCGGCGACATAAGCCCCGAAATCCGAGAAGGTCACGATGCCGCTCTCGTCCGCCAGCGCATTGGTGATGGCGACGGACCAGGTGTTGTTGGCGGGCGCCGGATGCAGCCAGACGATCCCGGCGTTGTCGTAATCGAGCTGGCGCGCCAGCTCATAGGCGGTTTCCGCGTTCATCCAGGCCGGATCGTCCGAGACGTTGTAGGTGAAGCCGACATTGGACGTGTATTCGGGATAGATGTCGATTTCGCCCGCGGTGATGGCCGCGCGCACGATCGGTGTGGCGCCCAGCGAGGTTCGATCCGTGACCGCGACGCCGTTGGCGTCGAGCACCTGCAGGATGATGTTGCCGAGAAGCGCACCCTCGGTGTCGATCTTGGAGGACACGACGACCTGCGCATAAGCCGGACCGGCGAGGAACGCCGCGGCGGCAACGGCGCCGATGAACGGGTGGATGAGACGCATGATGTACTCCCTGCTCGAGTGAAAGGCCGCAATCCTCGTTCGCACGAAACCCGCGATCCCTTCATCACGACTCCCATCCGCGTCCGGATCACCGTACCGCATTAAAAACGATCGGCTGTTCATGGGCAAACGTCTACCGTCTTAATGTGCTCCCTCGCCCCCTAAGCCACGGCCTCGCGCAGCGCGGCCGGAACCGCGGGCACGAGGGCGCGCAGGAACTGGTCGGTGGAGGCGGACCAGGTGAAGGTTTCGGCGTGGCGCCGCACCGCGGCGCGCGAGAGGGTCTGGGCGCGGCGGATGGCGGCGGCGAGGTCCTCGTCCAGGACCCCGGCGGCGCTGTCGCCGATGACGTCGATGGGGCCCATGACCGGATAGGCCGCCACCGGGGTGCCGCAGGCCATGGCTTCGATCATCACATTGCCGAAGGTATCGGTTTTGGAGGGGAAGACGAAGACGTCGGCGCTGCGGTAGATCCCGACCAGCTCGTGGCCGACCCGCTGGCCGAGGAACACGGCCTCGGGGTGCCGCGCTTCGAGCTCGGCGCGCTGCGGGCCGTCGCCCACGACGATCTTGGTGCCGGGCACGTCGAGCTGGAGGAAGGCCTCGACGTTCTTTTCCACCGCCACGCGCCCCACATTGACGAGATGCGGGCCCGGCAGGTCGGTAAACCAGGTCTTGGGGCCGGGCGCGAAGCGGGCATGGTCCACCCCGCGCGACCAGATGGAGAGGTTGGCAAAGCCCCTGCCCGCGAGATCGGCCATCGCGCCCGGGGTGGGCACCAGCGTCCGCCCGGCCGCGGCGTGGAACCAGCGCAGGAAGCCGTAGCTCCACTCCTCGGGAACGGGCAGGCGCGCGGCGAGATATTCGGGAAAGCGCGTGTGATAGCTGGTGGTGAAGGCGAGGCGGCGCGCGACGCAATGCAGCCGCGCCAGGAGCCCCAGCGGCCCTTCGGTGGCGATGTGGATGTGATCGGGCGCCTGCTCGGTGATGAATGCGGCCACCGCGCCCATGCGCGCGAGCGAGAGCCGGATTTCCGGATAGGTCGGCATGGGCATGGTCCAGAACGCATCCGGAGTGAGGAAGCGCACCTCCATGCCGCGCGCGAAAAGTTCTTCGGAGATGCGGACGAGGGAGCGGACGACTCCGTTGACTTGAGGGTGCCAGGCATCGGTAACGATCAGAAGCCGGGCCATCGGAGCACCTATTCCTGTCCGCTCAAGACCTTTTCCCGCCGCAACCGCCTGCGGCGCCGTTTCGGAGCAGTAATGTCCGTCCAGCGGATAAGTTCAAACTCGCCGTCGAAATGCTCGACCACGGCGGTGCAGCTTTCCACCCAGTCGCCGGAATTGATGTAGTGGATGCCGAACTTGGTGTGCATGACGGCATTGTGGATATGGCCGCAGATCACGCCATCCACCTGGCTGTTGCGCGCCTCGAGCGAGAGCGCTTCCTCGAAGCGGCCCATGAAGCTCACCGCGTTCTTGACCCGCTGCTTGGCCCAGGCGGACAGGGACCAGTAGGAGAGGCCGAGCCGGCGGCGCACGAAATTGACCACGACATTGACGCGGAGCGCCATGTTGTAGGCCCAGTCCCCGATATGGGCGAGCCACTTGGCGTGACGCACGACCACGTCGAACTGGTCGCCGTGGATCACGAGATACTGCTTGCCGTCGGCGGTGATGTGGATGGTGCGATCCACGATCTGCACGTCACCGAAATAGGTGCCGAGATAGTCGCGCAGGAACTCGTCGTGATTGCCGGGCAGATAGACGATCTGCGCCCCGTTCTCGGCCTTTTCGAGGAGGGTGCGCGCGAGCGCGTTGTACTGGGCGGGCCAGTGCCAGCTTTTCTGCAGCCGCCAGCCATCGATGAGGTCGCCCACCAGATAGATGGTGTCGGCGGTGTAATGGGACAGGAATTCGAGCAGTTCGTTGACCCGGATCGCGCGCATGCCCAGATGAACGTCGCTGATGAACAGGGCTCGTACGTGCCGGGTTTCGCCAGGGCCAGTCATGAACCGATCCGTTTTGCTGCCTGTGACCGGGAGGCAGATGCCTGATTCCGGCTACTGTTTCATGACACATTACAACGCGTCGCGCCCGATACGACCCGATTGTGCGAGGATCGAAACGCGTGTGCCCCTCAGGCAACACACCGCTATACGAGGAAAAGCACCACCGCAACAAGCATCAGCCCGGCAAGAATCCAGCCGAGCAGCTTTTCCCCGCCCGTGCGGCGCAGGAAGGCGACAAGTCCCTTGCCGAAGACCATCCAGGTCGCGCAGGAGAACGGGCCGAGCAGCGCTGAGCCGATGGCGAGGGCGACAAGGTGGAACAGCCGCCCTTCCCCCGCGGGCACGAAGAGCGCAACGAAGCTCACCGCCGTGACCCAGGATTTGGGATTGATCCACTGGAACAGCGCGGCCTCGTAAAAGCGCATGGGCCGTTCGCTGCCGGTGGCCGGGCCGATGGAGAGCCCGAGCATGGTCCAGGCCATCCAGAGGAAATAGGCGGCGGCCGCGTAACGCATCACGGTGCCGATCAACGGATAGGCGGTGAACACCTCCCCCAGGCCAAGCCCCACGATCAGCAGCATGACCGGAAAGCCCAGCGCGACGCCGGCGGCATGGGGGAGCGTCGCCACCAGCCCGAACTTGGCGCTGGAGGTCATGAGCATGAGATTGTTCGGGCCGGGCGTGAAAAACGAGGCGACAGCCGCCAGAACAAAGGCCAGGACGAGGGAAGGCTCCAGCATTTCGGACCTATAACGTCAGTAAAGCTGACCTAATTAGCAGCCTTCCCGCACGGTGCCAATGGCTTTCGGCGCGGGGCTCAGCCCGCGAGCCCGAGCCGCTGCTTGAGGGCGAGGATGCGCGCATAGCTCTCTTCGATCCGGGCGGCGAAGGCCGGATCGGCTTCCGCTTCGGCGACCAGGATCGCGTGGATCTCGCTGCCGAGCTCGGGATGATAGGCGGCGGTATTGGAGAAGAGAAGGATGTCGTTGCCCGCGAGCACGGCGCGCAAAACGGTCTCGCGCAGGGAAAAGCGCGAGCGGATCGCGCCCATCTCCATGTCGTCGCTGATGACCACGCCGTCAAAGCCCAGATCGCCGCGCAGCACGCCATCGATCCATTCCGGCGACAGGCTGGCCGGCAGCTCGGCCTCCCCGCCCGCATAATCGGCGTGATAGATATGGGCGACCATCACCATGTCCGCGAGCCCTTCGGCGATCAGGGTGCGGTAAGGATCGAGCTCGGCGGGCGACCAGACATCGGTCACGTCCACGAAGCCGTCATGGCTGTCCTCGAGGCTGGACCCGTGACCGGGAAAGTGCTTGAGCGCGGTGCCCATGCCCGCCGCGTGGTGGCCGGCGATGAAGGCAGCGGCAAAGCCCGCGACCGTCGCCGCGTCGCGGCCATAGGCGCGCCCGAACCGCGCGATGACAGGATTGTCGGGATTGAGGTTGAGATCGACCACGGGCCCGAAATTGACGTTAAAACCCTGCGCCGCGAGCCGCTGCCCGAGATCGGCATAGAGCGCGGTGGCCGCGTCGAGACCCTGGCGGGCGACATCGCGCGCCGAAGGGGTGGCGGCAAAGCCGACCGAGGGGGTGAGGCGCTGCACTTGCCCGCCTTCCTGATCGAGCATGATGAAGGGCAAGGGGCCGGGCGCGGCCTCGGCCAGCGCGGCATTGATCGCGCGCACGGCGGGAAGGCTCGCGACATTGGTGCGCAGGTAGATGACGCCGCCGATCTCTTCCGCGGCGATCTGCGCCTGCAGCGCGACGACGCCCGCATCCTCGACCCCGTCGCCCTGGAACCCAACCACGACCATCTGCCCGGCCATCTCGTCGAGGGACTGGGCGTGAGCGGCGCCGGCCGCGGCGAGAAACAGCGCCGCGAGGGCGAGGGTCTTGAACACGCGGGCTTCCTTTGTGGCTGGAGCTAATCCGGTGAGCGCGTTTCAGGTTTCGACGGCGGTGTCAGGCTTCGCGTTCCTGGCAGCATTGCAGCTGGATTCCGGCAATGAATGCCGGAATGACATTGGAGTTGTGGCGGGATGCCGCCCCATCCTCAATCGTCACCCCGGTAGTGATTACCGGGGTCCAGGCAGTACATGTCCGAAGCACAATGCCGGAGCGATTCCGTTAAACCTGAGCCGCACTATCGGGGCTAATGCGGCGAAAGTCAGCCCGGGACGCGCGCGCCGGACATGCGGTCTTCGCTGTCCGCGGTGAGCAGCGCGACGAGCTCGCCGGCCGCGACCGGGCGGCCGAAATGATAGCCCTGCCCGATCCGGCACCCCGCGAGCCGCAGCATCCACGCCTGATCGGCGGTTTCGATGCCTTCGGCCACGACCTCCTTGCCCAGCGATTCCGAGAGCATGAGCACCGCCCGCACGATGGCGGTGGCTTCGGCATCGTCGGGCAGGCCGCGCACGAAACTCTGGTCGATCTTGAGCTGATCCACCGGCAGGCGGCCGAGATAGCTGAGCGAGGAATAGCCGGTGCCGAAATCGTCCAGCGCCACCTTGAGCCCGTCGGCGCGCAGGGTTTCGAGCTGGCGCGTGAAGCGCGAGGTCTCGGTGATGAGCAGGCTCTCGGTGATCTCGATGGTGAGGCGCTCGGGCGCAAGGCCGGAGGACGCGAGCGCGGCGCGCACATCGGCGACCACGTCGCCATATTCGAACTGCATGGGCGAGACGTTGACCGAGAGCGCAACCGGCTTGGGCCACGCCGCGGCCTCGCGGCAGGCATTGCGCAGCACCCAGCGCCCGAGCTCGATGATGAGCCCGGTCTCCTCGGCCGCGGGGATGAACATGGCCGGCGAAACGTGCCCCAGATCGGGGTGCTGCCAGCGGGCCAGCGCCTCGACGCCGAAGATCTCGCCGGTCTCCAGATCGACCTGCGGCTGGTAGTGAACGCCGAATTCGTCATTGGAGAGCGCGGCGCGCAGCGCGATCTCCATCTCCTGCTTGTGCTTGACGCGGGTGTCCATCTCCGGGGTGAACATGGCCCAGTTGTCGCCCGGCAGGTCGGTGGCCACCGAAAGCGCCATGTTGGCATGGGCGATGAGCGCGTCGGGCGCATGGCCGGAGCGGATCGTATCGGTCATCCCGGCATTGCAGCCGATCAGCGCATAATGGCCGTCGAGATTATAGGGCTCGGCCAGCATGGCGAGCACGTGGTCGGCATAGGCGCGCGCTTCGTCCTCGCCCAGCGTGCCGGCGCGCAACAGGGCAAAGCCGTTGCCTTCGAGCCGCGCCACGCAGGCCGCGTCGGTGGTCCGCAGCCGCTCCACGATCTGGCGCAGCAGCATGTCGCCATGGGCATGGCCGAGGGTGTCGTTGACCGTCTTGAGGCGCGAGGGTGTGACGAGCAGCAGCGAGAGGCCGCGCCGCCGGCCGGCGGGGGTATCGACGAGGCTTTGCGCGATCTCGATGAGGCGCAGGCGCGAGGCCGCGCCGGTGGTGGGATCGTGGCTCGCGAGATAGGCGAGACGCTCCTGCACGTGGTGGCGCTCGGTGACGTCGCGGAAGGTGAGGCAGACGACGACACCGGCATCGGGATCGGCCACCGCCTCCTGCGGCGCGTCCGAGAGCGTCACGACATATTCCACCAGCCGGGGCGCGCCGTCGGCGCAGGTGATCGTGGTCTCCTCGATGCCGCCGGTGCAGGTGCCATCGAGCGCGCAGCGGATGGCCTTGCGAAACACCTCGGGCAGCACGCGGTCGATGCGCTGGCCGACGAGGCTTGGCGCGATCAGGTCCTCTGCGAGACGGCTCGCGGCGCGGATTTCGAAGGTGCGGTCCACGACCACCACGCCATCGAAATTGTCCGCGACGATCCGGGTGAGGATGCCGCGCATGGAATCGCGCTCGCGCGCCGCAACGGTGACCGAACGGCTGCGCCGGTCGAGCTCGTGGGCGAACGCGGCGAAGAGGAAGCCGACCTGGGCCACGTGCACGGCAGCGGTATCGAGCAGCAGCCCGGCATGGACCTGAAGCGCGAGGGCGAGGAATTCGAGCAGCGCCGAATAGGCCACGGCGCCGGCGATCGCGCCGGCCAGGGTCAGCCGGCGGCGCATCAGCGCCAGAACAGCGCCGACCCCGATGAGGATGGCGATGACCGGGACGCCGCCCAAGGGGGTCAGCATGCGGTCCTGCCGGATGGATTCGGCGGCGAGCACCTGCAATTCGCCGGTCGAGATCATGCCCTGAGGGGTGTCGGTCGCCCGGACCCCTGCCGCGGTGGTGCTCGCGGCGAGATAGACATAGGCGCCCTCGAGCCCGGCCACGGGACCATCGGAGAGCAGGATGTCGGCCGCCGACATGCGCGGCACGGTCTGGATGTCGATGCCGAAATCGATGGCGAACCGGGCGGGTATGGGCTCGTCGCGCGCGGCCAGCAGCGCGCCCGCCGAAACCAGCGGCCCGCCGGCGCCCAGGGTCTGGGTGCGGTATTCGTGCGGATGGTTGCTGATGCCCAGGGCATCGTCGATCAGCGCCGGGGTCGCGGCCTGGGTGAACAGGGCGAGCGGCATCTCGATGCCGCGCACGAGACCCTCGGGGGTCCAGCGCAGGCCGAGATGGGCCGCCGGGTGCACCCGCCCGCCGGCATCGGCGATGGCCTGCGCCAGCACCGCATCGCCATCGGGGCCGGCGGAGACGGCGAGATTGATGCCCAGCACCGCCTGCGCGGCGCCCGCATCCATGATCCGGTCGACCAGATCGGCAAAGTGGGCGCGCGGCCAAGGCAGCTCGCCCAGGGCCTCGATGCTGGCGGAATCGACGTCGACAAGCACCACCGTGCCGGTGGCCGGCAGCATGCTGGCCCCGAAGCGGAGATCGCGCAGCCCGTCATCGAGCGTGTGGAACCAATCCACGGACACGGCCACGGAAGCGGCGAGGCAGACCAGCCCGATCATGATGTCGTAGCGGTAGCGGCCCACGCCTATCCCCGTCATGCCATGAGCGTCCGGCGCGATCCCTGCGGCCGCGTCGGAACGTAAACCTGCTGCCCTTGGCGTTGCGCCGGGGCCGCGGGAGTGTGGCGGAAAGAGGATTCGGAAGTCTTAATGCACGGGCTACGGAAATGCGGTTTGTGGCCCGTAGTCTTGAGTATTTGGCCTCGCACCCCTTACCCCCGCCCCCTCTCCCTCAAGGGGAGATGGGGGCGGTAGAGCCGAAAATACCGGAATGACATTGGGGGTTTGGCGGGATGCCGCCCATCTCGATCGTCGCCCCGGTATTTATTACCGGGGCCCAGTGCAAACGCCCCTAAACCCGGTTGGCGATGATGTCCTCGACCACCGAGGGATCGGCCAGGGTCGAGGTGTCGCCGAGCGCGCCGGTATCGTTCTCGGCCACCTTGCGCAGGATGCGGCGCATGATCTTGCCCGAGCGGGTCTTGGGCAGGTCGGGCGCGAACTGGATCTTGTCGGGCGAGGCGATGGGGCCGATCTCGTTGCGCACCCATTCGCGCAATTCCTCCCGCAGCGCCTCGTCCGGCTCCTCGCCCGCCATGAGCGTGACGTAGCAATAGAGCCCCTGCCCCTTGATGTCGTGCGGATAGCCGACCACCGCCGCTTCGGAAACCTTGGGATGGGAGACCAGCGCGCTTTCGATCTCGGCGGTGCCGAGCCGGTGGCCCGAGACGTTGAGCACGTCATCCACACGGCCGGTGATCCAGTAATAGCCGTCCGCGTCGCGGCGGCAGCCGTCGCCGGTGAAGTAATAGCCCGGATATTGCTGGAAATAGGTGTCCATGAAGCGCTGGTGGTCGCCATAGACCGTGCGCATCTGCCCCGGCCAGCTCTCGGCGATGGCGAGGACGCCTTCGGCCACGGTCTCCTCGAGCAACTGGCCCTCGGGGGTGAGGACTACGGGCTCCACGCCGAAGAAGGGCTTGGTCGCCGAGCCGGGCTTGGTGGGAATGGCGCCGGGCAGCGGGGTGATCATGAAGCCCCCGGTCTCGGTCTGCCACCAGGTGTCCACCACCACGCACCGCTCCCGCCCCACATGCCTGTAGTACCAGAGCCAGGCTTCGGGATTGATCGGCTCACCCACCGTGCCGAGCACGCGCAGCGAGGAAAGATCGGCCTTTTCGACGAACTGCGTGCCCGCGCCCATGAGGGCCCGGATCGCCGTGGGGGCGGTATAGAAGATGTTGACGTGGTGCTTGTCGACAACCTGCCAGAAGCGCGAAGCATCGGGATAGGTGGGCACGCCCTCGAACATCAGGGTCGTGGCGCCGTTGGCCAGCGGGCCATAGACGATATAGCTGTGGCCCGTGATCCAGCCCACGTCCGCGGTGCACCAGTAGACGTCGCCGTCGCGGTAATCGAAGGCGAGCTCATGGGTGAGCGAGACATAGACGAGATAGCCGCCCGACGTGTGCAGCACGCCCTTGGGCTTGCCGGTGGACCCGGACGTATAGAGGATGAAAAGCGGGTCCTCGGCGCCCATTGCGACCGGGATATGCTCGGGCGAGGCCGCCTCCATGAGCGGGCCATAGGCGTGGTCGCGGCCTTCCACCATGGGCACGTCCGCGCCGGTACGCGCCACCACCAGCACCTCGACCCCGCTGAGCCCGGCCAGCGCCTTGTCCACATTGGCCTTGAGCGGAATGGTCTTGCCGCCGCGGAGCCCCTCGTCGGCGGTGACGACGAGAGTGGCGCCGCAATCCTCGATCCGGCTCCGCAGCGAATCCGGCGAGAAGCCGCCGAAGACCACGGTGTGGACGGCGCCGATCCGGGCGCAGGCCAGCATGGCGAAGGCGGCCTCGGGGATCATGGGCATGTAGATGCAGACCCGGTCACCCCTGCCGATGCCGAACGAGGCATAGACATTGGCGAGCCGGCACACCTGTTCGTGCAGCTCGGCATAGGTGATGGCCCGCGCCTCCTCGTTTGGATCGTCGGGCTCAAAGAGGATCGCCGTCTGGTTGCCGCGCAGCGCCAGATGCCGGTCGATGCAATTGGCCGCAACGTTCAAGACCCCGTCCTCGAACCACTTGATCTCGACGTCGGGATAGTCGAACCGCGCGTTCTTGACCCTGGTGAAGGGCTCGATCCAGTCGATCCGCTGCGCCTGGTCGGCCCAGAACCCGTTGGGGTCCTCGATCGAGGCGCGATACATGCTCTCGTATTTCTCGGCCGAGGTATGGGTGCGGACGAGAGCGTCGGCGAGCGGCTGGAAAACGGCGTCTGAGGTCACGGGGCGAACTCCTCCCGGTCCGGTTGCGGGTAGCAGAGTTAGCCTCGCCCGCCGGTAAAGGGCAAGCGTTCCCGCCGGACCGCCATGGTAGCGAAATGTTAGACCCGGGGCCGTATCCTTGCGGCAGGGACCTTGGGGGATTGGGCCATGGCCGAGATGAGCCGCCGCGCCGCGACATTCGCCGATGTCGGAATGATCCATCGCGAGCTGATGGACCTGATCGACTCGATGCCGTTTTACGGCGACGCCTTCAAGGCGCACGAGAAGGCGCGGCTGGACAAGACGTTCCTGCGCACGCTGATCACCATCGACCCCTGGCACGTGATGATCCTCGAAATGGACGGGGTGCCGGGCGGCTTCCTGATCTCGGGGCCGGAATGCGGCACGGTATTCCAGTTCTGGTCGTGCATTTTCCCCGCGTTCCGCAGGTCCTCGCTGGGCATGTACGGCATGCGGGCCTTTGTCGAGCATTTCGACAACCACCGCTTCCACAAGGCCTCGACCTTCGTGCGGCCCGAGAACAAGGTCGCCCTCGCGCTGCTCAAGCGCTACGGCTACGAGCAGGTGGCGCTGCTGGAGAACCACATCTTCGGCGAGGATTATTGCGTCATGGAGCGGAAGTTCACCAAGGCGGTGGAGGGGTATGACCGGGGGTTGGCCGTGCCGTTTGCGGCGAGAATGAAGCTGCGTTTGATGGGGCTGGGGGGGCGGTAGAGCCCCCTCATCCGTCTCGCCCTTCGGGCGAGCCACCTTCTCCCACGAGGGGAGAAGGGGATCATGGGGCTCATCGGCTCCTGCGCACCCCTCTCCCCTCGTGGGAGAGGGGCTGGGGGTGAGGGGGAAGCCTAAGCCACCGCGGTGGGCCGCCGTACCAGCGCGAAGAGCGACACGTCGATGCCGCTGGTCTTGAGGGCGGTGATCCAGAGCCCGCCCGACCAGAGGGTCACGGCGATGAAAGCCGCGATGGCGGCGCCCATCAGCCCGTAGGTCGGGACGAGGGCGAAATTGCCCGCCGCGAGCGTCGCCAGCCCGAGCGCCACCGCGGGAAGGCTGGCATAGGGGCGGTCCTTCATGGACAGCACCATCGAGGCCGGGCCGAAGATCGCGCGCATCACCAGCGACAGGCACAGGATGGCGAGCGGCAGGGCGCCCGCCTCGAAACCGGGGCCGAACAGGCCGAGCGCGAAGGGGCCGAACACCGCCACGCCCGCGAATAGCCCGAGCGACAGCAGGGTGGCGACCAGATTGGCCTCGCCCAGCTTGCGGGCGACCCCGGCGCGGTCGGCCCGGGCATCGGCCTCGTACATGTCGGGCATGGTCTGGGCATAGACCGCGACCGTGCCGAAGGACACCAGCGAGAAGATGCGGGTGCAGACGCCGAAGACCGCGAGGTCATCGCGCCCCATGAGCCCCGCGAGCATCAAGAGGTTGATGTCGAAGAAGAAATCGGTGGCAAGCGTGATGAGCACCCAGGGCGTGGCGAACCGCCACCAGCGCCGGGATTCGCTGCGCCGGATCTCGGTCTCGGTTGTAGGCACCGCGCGTGCCGCATGCAGCACAACGCCGAAATGGAAGGCCGTGACCACGCTATAGGCCAGCGCGAGCATCCACAGCATGCTCCAGAGCGCCGGCCCGGCGAAGGCCGCCGCGGCCACCGCGAAGGTGGAGATGACCAGCATCGGACGGAACAGCATGTCGGCGGCCCAGCCCGCCAGCGGGCGCTTGAGGCCAATGAGGATGGCGGCGTTGACGAAGACGACGGCGTTGCAGAAGGCGAGGATGGCCGTGGGCATCCAGATCGGTTCGAGATGCGGCCCGGCCTCGCCGAGGAACCGGGTGAGCGGGGCGCCGAACAGGACCAGCGGCACGCCGATGACGACGATATGGCCATAGGCGCGCACGAGGAAGCGGCGCAGGTGACGCCCCTCCCCCTTGGCGCGGTATTCGGCGGCAAAGTAATTGCCCACGGTCTGAAAGCCGAGCGGCATGGCGACCGAGACGAGGTTGGAGACCGCCACGACCAGCAGGAAATCGCCCAGAACGGTCGAGCCCCAGAGCCGTGCCATGGCGGCCTGGACGAGGAAGATGGCGCCCGCCCCGCCCACGCGCAGGGCGAAGACGAAGACCGATTTGGAGGCGAGCCGCCGGGCCAGGGACATCTAGCTGCGCTCCTGCTGGTCGGGCGCGGTTTGCCCGCGCAGCCGATCCAGCGAGCGGCGCGCCCGGTGCACGACTTCGCGCGCATCGAGCGCCAGCGTGCCCAGAGCTCGCGCCCGCAGGCCATGGGCGATGCGCATCATGGGCGGAATGGGCGAGATATGGCCGAGCGAGCCCACCATGCCGCGCTTGAACTGGTGCAGGCCCTCGAACCCGTCCGAGCCGCCCAGATCGTAGGCGGTTGCGCGCGTGTTCCCGGCAAGCCAGCGCATGACGTGCCAATGCAGGAAATAGCCGGCGCGCAGCGCCAGGGCATCGTCGTCCGTCGCGCCATAGAGATAGGCGGCGGTGCGGCCATGGGTGAAGATCACCGCCCCGGCGGTCACCGCCCCGTCCTTGCGCACGAAGAAGAGCTCGGGCCGCCCCGTGCCCTCGGGCATGGCCATCATGGCCGGCAGGGTGGCGATGGCGGAATGGTCGGGGAATTGCTTTCGCGCCGACATGGCGTCGTAGAGGCGCATGAATTCGCCCAGCCGCTCGGCGGGTGCGCGCTCGAACGTGAGGCCGGCCGCAAAGGATTTTCGCAGGTGATAGCGCCATTTCTGCGCCAGCCCGGCCATCTGGGCGTCGGCATCGGAATGGATCGCCACGATGTAGCGGTTGGGGAACGGAACGCCCGCGCCGTCCGCAAAGCCCAGCCGGGTGAGCGCCGCGTGCTCGAAACCATCGGCCTGGGCGCGCGGGATGATCGCGAGCAGCATCCGGCGCTTTTGGGAAAATTCCGCGACCAGCGCCGCGACCATGGCCTCGTAGAGCGCGCCCGCATCGGGGCGGCTCTCATCGGCCAGCATCGGCCCCCATTTGGTGATGGCGACGGTCGCGAGCCGCAGCGGCAGGGATTGCAGCACCACCAGCACGCCACCGACGGTCTCGCCGGCGCGCGAAAAGACGAAGCATTGATGCGCAAGGCCGGGCCAGCGATGAGCGGCAAAGGCCTGGGTCTGCTCCTGGCACAGCCCGTCGAACCCTGCCGAGACGCGATCCCATTCGGCCGGGTCGACCGGACGCAGCTCCAGCGCGGGCGCGCCATCCACGATCGCGGCGCTCGTCCCCCACGCGGCGGGAGGCCGCGCGGTGCCGGCCGGCAAGGAAAGTGTCATCGCGTCACCTCGACTGGTTCCCCGCAAGCCTAGCGACCGGACTTCAGCAATTTCCTAGCGCCGCGCGACCGTGAATGCCAAATTCCCGAAAGGGTTGATGCATGCTTAAAAGGGAGAACCGTCTTTTGGCGCCTTCGGCGAGCAAAGGAATCCTCGCCGCTCCGAGGTTTGGCGTTGTGCCCTTTGTTCAGAACATGGCGAAGGGTGAGGCATTGAGGGTGAAGCCGACCCAGCGCCCATAGGTGACCACCGAGATCCACAGCCCGATCGAGACGATGGCCGAGAGCCTCGCCGCCATCGGGACCGCGGCGGGATCCTCGCTCCAGACGGCGATGTCGCGCCGCAGGATGAACTCGAAGACCAGCATGTTGACCCCCGCCAGGGCCAGCAGCACCATCTTGATGCGGAATTCGGTGTTGACCCCGTAAAGCTCGGCATTGCTCAGGAACATCAGCAGCCCGGAGGAGGCGGCGATCGCGAAGCCCAGCCAGGTCCAGGGCAGGCAATCCTTCATCACCGCCTTGGCCGGGCGCGTCCGGCCCACAACCCCGATCAGGCGCAGGTCCACGATCGCGATCGTGCCGAAAAGCAGGGCGATGCCGATGACGTGCACGACCTCGGCGGCCGGAAACGCATTCTCGCTGCTCCGCACCCACGCCCCGACGGGCGTCTCATGCAGAAAGGTCAGGATCCCACCAAGGTCCATCAAACATCTCCAATCACTGTGCGGCTTGCCCTCTCGGGCGCGGTTCAGAACGGCTGCGTGTAGGCGATCCAGCGCCCCAGGAAGATCACCACGCAGAGGGCGGCCATGATCGCGACCGAAACCAGCACCTGGGGCGCGGTGACCGCGGTGACCCCGGCGGGCTTGTCGAAGGCCGGGAGCCGCACCTGCAGCTGCCAGAAGGCAACGACGACCACCAGGACGAGCGCCATCTTGGCCCAGAAGGCCGGATTGAGCAGCTCGCGCGTCGGCTCCCCCAGGATCAGCACCAGGCCCGAGAGCAGCAGCAGCAGCGCCGCGCCCCAGGCCCAGGGCATGAACCGGTCGGCCACCTGCTGGAGCGACTGCTCGCGCGCGGCCAGGCCCATCGCCCGCAGGACGATCATGAGAATTGAGGTGAAGAAGATCGCGATCGACAGGATATGGACGGTCTGGGTCGCCGGGATGATCCAGGAGACGTTCTGGATCGTCTCGCTGGCGCTGGAATAGTACAGCCAGTTCGCAAAATCGTGCATGTCGCCCCTGTCCCCCGCCGAGCCTCTCGACCGCTTGCCGTCGTCCGACACAACGTGCCGAAGACTTCAGTCCAAAGGCCCGCGAATGTAACCAGAGATTTTCGCCCATCTCCCGAAGGTCATACGGACAAGGCGCAGGAATCCCGTATGAATGACAGGCGGGGCCTGGGGCGCGAATGGCGGAGCAGCCGTCTCAGGAGGCCCACGCGTAACTCCTCAGCGCAACGGTCGGCAGATTGAGAATTTCGGTGGCGGCGCCGTCGTCGAAGCCAAGGTGCATGAGGCCGAATGGCGGGCCCGCACACGCTACACCCGTATGACATGAGCAATAATGGGCACTTAGGGGACGAAAGCGTTCCGCACGCCTCAATGCCTGGCGCCACGCGCGGCATGCCCGAGCTTCGGTCGCTACGCTCGAGTCTCTACTCTGCCTGCGTGAGAGCGTAGGGACGAAAGAACCCAGCCAGAGCTTCGATACGCGGATTGAGCGATCACCAGCGATCCGAAGAGATCACGGCCTGCCTCGCAAAATCCCGTCATTTCTACGAAACGCTGGCCGTATTGCGGCTTGTTCATCCATCGAGCGCCCCTAGCCTTGAAGGGGCGGCTTCAAAAGCACGCCCATTCGCCACCCGACAACAGCAGGACCAGTGCCTCAATGATCTCAGCGGCCGGACACCGATCCTCCACCCTCCAACGGACCGGCATCGCTGCGATGGCGCTCATCGGCGCGTTCATGGCGCCTGTCGCCGGACAGGAGCGGGACGCGCCGGTGGCCATCGAGACCGAGTTCGCCCCCTACGCGCTGGGACAGGCCGGCGAGGAGGTGACGCTGAGCTTCGAGCGGCCATGGCGCACGGACACCGTCACCATCAGGGCGGGCGGGCTGATCGAGAACTACGGCCAGATGGAATACAAGGTCACGATGGAGAAGGAGGACATCCTGCTCTATTCGTGGACCGCGTCCTGACCAACAACGTGTTCGCGACCCTGACCGTGGCCGAGAACATCCTTCTGGGTGCGCGCTGGCTCAAGCGCGAGCACCGCGAGCGGCGCTATGACGAGATCATGGCGATGTATCCGACCCTGGCCAACAAGCAGGGGCGCTCGGCCTCCGCGCTTTCGGGTGGGGAGCGCCAGATCCTCTCGCTGGCCCGGGCCCTGATCTCCGAGCCCCGGATCCTCCTGCTCGACGAACCCTCCGCGGGCCTTTCGCCGCGCATGATGCACGAGGTGTTCGATGCCATCGTCGAGGTTCGCGACGTGACCCGCATGTGCATCATCATGGTCGAGCAGAACGCCTATGAGGCACTCTCGATTGCCGACCGCGCCTATGTTCTCTCGGTGGGCCGTGTGGCCACGACGGCGCCGGCGAGCCAGCTTCTCAACGACCCCGGCATGCGGGAGCTGTATCTGGGCGGCGCGGTGGAGACGACGCATCAGGCCTGACGGCGTACTGTTCCAAGTGATGCAGGCTCGGGGTGGCGGCAGGGTTTACGCAGGTGAACCCGCTCCGCCTTTCCGGTGCCGCTTGAGCCCTGCTCCAGGGGCACCGGTTGCCAAACCGGCGCCCGCCTGCGATAGCGTCGTGCATGACCAGCGACGATTATGTGTATGACGAGGCCACCGGCGAGTGGCGCCCCGCGTCCGAGCTAGCCGCGGAGGCTGCGGCGGACAACGCGGTGCGCGACGCCTCCGGCAATGTGCTTGCCGACGGCGATTCCGTGGTCCTGATCAAGGACCTCAAGGTGAAGGGCGCGGGCCAGACCCTCAAGCAGGGAACGGTGATCCGCTCGATCCGGCTGACGGACAATCCCGAGGAAATCGACTGCCGCCACGACGCGATCAAGGGCCTCGTGCTGCGCACCGAATTCGTGCGCAAGCGCTAGGCCTGACGGAATCACGCCAACAGCGCCTGCCCCGCCGCCTTCGGGAGACGGGGTTTCAGCGCGTCGCGACGACGCGAACGCGGGCTTCAATTGGAAGCCGGCCGCGGCCTGAACCTATCGATGACGTGAGTTGCGATGGTGGGTGTACAAGGGCTCGAACCTTGGACCCGCTGATTAAGAGTCAGCTGCTCTACCAACTGAGCTATACACCCTCTCGCGAGGTCGGCTGGATAGCAGACCGACCCGGCCCTGTCTAGAGCGCTTCCCGCAAAAGTCCAAACAGTTTTGCGGTTCGGAAGCGCGGCCAAACAAGGGCTTAGAGCGCTGTCTTGATTCCGGTCAAAAAGCTTCCTCGCCGGTCGCCCCGGTTTCCCGCTAGCGCCGGATCAATCCGGATAGGGATTGGCCTCGGTGCCGAGGAAGGCCATGTCGCCCCACAACCGTTCGATCACCGGGTCGCGGCCGCAGCCGATGCGATAGGCCTGGTAGCGCTCGGGATTGGTGTTGTGGAAATTCTGGTGGTAATCCTCGGCCGGGTAGAAGGTCTGGCCTTCGATGATCTCGGTGACGATGGTGTAGCCGGTGTCGGCGGCGATCTGATCGCGGCTGGCCGCGGCGATCTCGGCCTGCCCCTCCTCCACCGGGAAGATGCCGGTGTGATAGGTGTCGCCCCGGTCGCAGAATTGGCCGCCCGCATCGGTGGGATCGGTGGTGGTCCAGAAGGTCATGAGCAACTGCTCGTAGCTCACCACCTCCGGATCATAGGTGATCTTCACCGCCTCCCGGTGGCCGGTGTTGCCGCCATAGGCGACCTCGTTATAGGTCGGGTTCTCGGTATGGCCGCCGATGAAGCCGGAGATCGTCTCGGTGACGCCCGGCACGCTGTCGAAATTGGATTCGACGCTCCAGAAGCAGCCGCCGGCGAAAATGGCCGTTGCCGCCTGCGCGCCGCCCGCATAGGCGACGATCCCGGCTGCAAGGGCGAGTGTGAGGTGCTTGCGCATGGCATCCCTCCTGTCCGCAACCAGCAGAGCACATCGCGAGGTGCCCTACAACACAAAGCCGCGTGATGTCGCGGAGCGGGAGGGGAGACGTGGCGGCGGGGGTATCGTCCCACCGCCACGGTCGTTACGTGCCTAGCCGGCCATCGCGCCCTGGGCGGGCGCGCCGCGCTCGACCAGCAGCCGGTTATAGGCATTGAGATAGGCGCGGGCCGAGGCCACCAGCGTATCGGGCTCGGTGGCATTGCCCGAGGCGATGCGGCCGCCCATTTCCAGGCGCACATGGGCATTGGCCTGGGCGTCGGTGCCGCCGGTCACGCCGTCCACCGCGTAGAGCACCAGATGGGGATCGGCCTTCACCGCAGCCTTGATGGCGTTGAAGATGGCATCGACCGAACCGGTGCCGCTATAGCTCACCGAGACCGGCGCGCCGTCGACCGAGACCGTGAGCTCGCAGCGATGCGTGCCCCCGATCTGGGAGACGACGCTCATCTCGACCAGCTTGATGCGGTCGGCGGCCGAGCCCATCTCGTCGTCCACCAGCGCGACGATGTCCTCGTCATAGACGTGCTTCTTGCGGTCGGCGAGGTCCTTGAAGCGCACGAAGGCTTCCTGGAACTGGTTGTCGCCCAGTTCGTACCCCAGGTCCTTGAGCTTTTCCTTAAAGGCGTGGCGGCCCGAATGCTTGCCCATGACCAGCGAGGTGGATTTGATGCCCACGCTTTCGGGGGTCATGATCTCGTAGGTCAGCGCGTTCTTGAGCATGCCGTCCTGATGGATGCCGCTCTCATGCGCGAAGGCGTTCTTGCCCACGATGGCCTTGTTGTACTGCACCGGGAAATTGGCGGCCGCCGACACCAGCTTGGAGGCGCGCGCCAGGTGCGTGCTCTCGATATTGGTGTGGAAGGGCAGCGCGTCGGCCCGGGTGCGGATGGCCATCACGATCTCTTCAAGCGCCGCGTTGCCCGCGCGCTCGCCCAGCCCGTTGATGGTGCATTCGACCTGCCGCGCCCCAGCCCGCACCCCGGCCAGCGAGTTGGCCACGGCCATGCCGAGGTCGTTGTGGCAATGGGTCGAGAAGATCGCCTTGTCGGCATTGGGCACGGTTTCGATCAGGGTCTTGATGAGCTGGTAATAGTCATCGGGCGTCGCATAGCCGACCGTATCGGGAATGTTGATCGTCGTGGCGCCGGCCTTGATCGCGGCCTCGACGCAGCGGGCGAGGAATTCGACCGGCGTGCGGGTGGCGTCCATGCCGCTCCATTCCACATCGTCGATGAGGTTGCGCGCCTGGGTCACGGTTTTTGTGACGATCTCCAGCACCTCGTCCTCGGACTTCTTCATCTGGTGCGCCAGATGGATCGGCGAGGTGGAGACGAAGGTGTGGATGCGGCCGCGCTGGGCATGGCGCACCGCCTCCCCCGCCCGGTCGATATCGGCGGGAATGGCGCGGGCCAGCCCGGCGATCACGGCGTTTTTCGCGCGCTTGGCGATGGTGGCCACGGCCTCGAAATCCCCGTTCGAGGCAATGGGGAAGCCCGCCTCGATGATGTCGACGCCCATGGCGTCGAGGATTTCGGCGATCTGGAGCTTTTCCTCCAGCGTCATGGTGGCGCCGGCGCTCTGCTCGCCGTCGCGCAGGGTGGTATCGAAAATATAGACCCGCTCGGTATTGGGGGCGGTGCTCTCTGTCATGGCTCTCATTCCGTCTCTTCGGCCTGCCCCGCGCTGGGCGCTCAGGGGATCGCGGCCGGAACAGTGTCTGTTTCTCGGCTGGATAGATGTGGCTCTCCCCTGATGACCCGCCCGGATCGTGCCGGGCCGCCGGTTACCAGGGGCCGATAAGGAGCAGAAGAAGCGGAAGAAGGAGAAGCGAGGAGGCCAAAAGGATGCGGCGCCGCTCCGCTTCGAGGCGGGCGACGGCCAGAGCAATGGCGGCGCGGGGTGTGCTGCGGCGCATTTGTCCTGCCTGATTGTCCTTCGCTGCCGAGATAATGCGGCAATCGGAGCAAGGATGCAAGTCGCGATCCCTGCCCCGCCCGATGCTACCCGAAGGCGAAGGCCGCCGAGATGATGACCCCGAGCCCGAGCAGCAAGGCGATGCCGCCGATGCCGCTCGCCTTTGCCGCGGCGGTGGGCTGCGGCCCCGTGGCACGCCGGAAATTGGCGCCTGCCACGCCGAGCGCGCCGCTCACCGCGATGACGAAGACGATCTTGATCCAGAACCAGAAGCCCATGCTCCCGAAGCCGCCATACCTGGTGAAGACCAGAATCGGGCCGCTGATCCAGTTGAGCAGCAACCCGACATTGCCGAGCACATAGGCGCGCTGGCCGAACCGGGCGAAGGCGGGGCTGCCCTCGCCGCGCGCGAACAGGTCGCCCCCGCGCCACAGGACGAAGGCCGCGCCCACGATCAGCACCAGCCCGAGCAGGTGCGCCGCGAGCAGCAGCGAATTGACGATGGCCATGGGACTCTCCGGTCTGCGTTGCGCGTCAACGTCCTGATATAGGATTTGGGGGAAAGCGAAAACCGCTGAAAGGCGGCGACCTGACCTTCTTGCCGGTCACTCGTCGAGGTCGAGCATGCCTTCCGCCAGCACCACCGCGTCCCCGCCGATGCCCGCGTGCTCCAGCCGGCCGCCGGCGATGGTCGCCTGCAATGCGATGCGGCTGGGCCGCCCCATCTCCCAGCCCTGGCGCAGGGCGAACTGGTGCATCCCGTCCACGAGCCCGGCCTGGTCGGCCAGAAGCCCGATCAGCGCCGCGGCGGCAGACCCGGTTGCCGGATCCTCGTCGATCCCCATCAGGGGCGCGAACATGCGCGCCGCGAAATCGAAATTGCGGTCGTCAGGCATGCGCGAAAAGACGTAGAGCTGGCCGTGCCCGTGCGAGAACCGGCTCCAGGTGCCGCGCCGCTGCAGCGCAATGTCGCCGAGCAGCGCCGCGTTCCGGATCGGGATGAGATAGAAGGGCACGCCGGCCGAATAGACCGCCGGCGCGAGCGCCCCGCAGCCGATGGCGTCTTCGGGCAAGCCCAGCGCGTCGGCCAGCACCGCGGCCTCGGGGGCGTCGCCCAGGCGTTCGGGCATGTGCGGCAGCGCGAAGCGTGCCGCGCCGCTGCGCCGGTCGATCTTCTCCATGATCGCGGTCACCAGCCCAACGCCGAGCTCGAGCCGCACCGCGCTCATCCGGCTCTGCAATCCGAGGAGCACGGCGGTGCCGACCGTGGGATGGCCGGCAAAGGGCAGCTCGACGCGCGGGGTGAAGATGCGGAGCGAGGCGGCGTGGCGCGGATTCTGGGGCGCGCGCACGAACACGGTTTCCGAAAGGTTGAACTCGCCGGCAATGGCCTGCATGCGCGCGTCCGACAAGCCGTCCGCCTTCTGCACCACAGCGAGCGGATTGCCCGCCAGCCGGTCGCGGGTGAATACGTCCATGACGTAATAGGGCAGCTTCATGGCCGGACCGTCCCCGGGGTGTCGCAAGCTCTTGTTCTGCTATGCCCGATTTCCGCCCCTCCCGCCACCACTGCGTGCGCGAGGAGACAAACTTAAGCCTTGACTTTACTAATCTAGCGAGATTACTAAAGTGCATGCTTAACAATGATTCCCAGCTCGATCAGATGTTCCAGGCCCTGGCGGACGGCAATCGGCGCGCCATGATCGACCGGCTCGCCAAGCAGCCGCTCTCGGTCAGCGCGCTCGCCAAGCCCATGACCATCTCACTGCCCGCGGTGATGCAGCACCTCGCGGTGCTCGAGCAATGCGGCATCGTGCGGACCGAAAAGGTGGGACGGGTGCGCACCTGCACGCTCGACACGACCGCCCTGAGCCGGGCCGAACAATGGATCGCGCAGAGGCGGCAATTCTGGAACGGCCGGCTCGATGCGCTCGGCGCGTTTCTCGACCAAGAGGAGACTTCACATGACTGAACGCAATGTCGTGCACGCGACCTTCGTGCTCGAACGCACCTACAGGGCGAGCCGTCCGAAGGTCTTCTCGGCCTTTTCCGATTGGGAAAAGAAGAAGAAATGGTTCGGCGGCGAAAACCCCGACCTCAGCAAGAACACCATGGACTTCCGGGTCGGCGGGCGCGACCATTCCGAAGGCACGGTCACCAGCCATGGCAGCACCCACACGTCGCGCTATGACGCCATCTATCTCGACATCATCGAGAACGAGCGCATCATCTTCGCCTATGACATGGACATGAACGGCGTCCATATCTCGGCCTCGCTGACCACCATCGAGCTGACCGAGGCGCGGGATGGCGGCACGCACCTGAAGTTCACCGAACAGGGGGCCTATCTCGACGGCTTCGACAATCCCAAGATCCGCGAAGACGGCACCGCCGGCCTGCTCGACCTGCTTGGCAAGACGCTTGAGGATTGAACCATGGGAAAGCTGATCGTCTGGAACATCGCCAGCCTGGACGGCTATTTCGAGGGCGAAACGCCCTGGGACCTGGCGCTGCACGAAACCATCTGGGGGCCGGAGCTCGAAGCGCTCTCCGATGCGCAACTGAATGACGCCGAAGCCCTGATCTTCGGACGCCGGACCTATGAGGGCATGGCCGCGCACTGGACAAGCGAGGCCGGGGAACCGGGAGACATCACCTCGGCGATGAACACCCTGCCCAAGATCGTCGTCTCCAATTCGCTGAAACGGGCCGAATGGAACAACACGACCATCATCAGCGGCGACATTGTGGGCCAGCTCAGGCAGCGCAAGGCGGAAGCGGAAAAGACACTCTATGTCTTCGGCAGCGCCGACCTGCTCAAGACCCTGCTGCCCGCCGGGCTGGTGGACGAATACCGCCTCGGCATCGCCCCGCTGCTGCTCGGGCGCGGCAACCGGCTGTTCAAGCCGATGCCGGAGACGATCCCGCTGGCGCTGGAGAAGACGCAACCGCTGAGGAACGGCGGCATCGTGCTTTATTACAGGGTGGGCGCCCCATGAGCCGCAAGATCATCTACTCGATGCAGATGTCCCTCGACGGCTTTATCGAGGATTCCGCGGGCAGCATCGGCTTCACCCGGCCCGAGCCGGAGCTGCACGACTATCTCAACGACCTGGAGGCCGGGGTCGATACCCATATCTACGGGCGCCGCCTCTACGAGACCATGAACGGCTTCTGGCCCACCGCAGAGGACGACCCGGATGCGCCGCCCGAGATCGTGGACTATGCGCGGCTGTGGAATGCGCTCGACAAGCTGGTCTTCTCGCGCACGCTCAAATCGGTGGAGGGCCGCGCCCGGCTCGCGACCGACGACGTCCCGACCGAGGTCGCAAGGCTCAAGGCCGCGCCCGGCAAGGACATCAGCGTCGGCGGCGCGACGCTGGCGGCCGCCTTCATCGCCCACGACCTGATCGACGAATATTGGGTGATCGTCTATCCGGTTCTGCTCGGCGGCGGCAAGCCGATGTTCGCGGCCATGGAGACCCGGCTGGACCTGGAGCTCTACGACACGCGTACCTTCCCGGAAGGGGCGACGATATTGCGCTATCGGCGGCCGGGGCGCTGAACAGCGCGACAAGGGCGGGGCGACATCTCAGGATGGGTCCCGGCCTTCGCCGGGACAGCATGGGGGAATTTGGCCATCGAAAGTGCCCCCTTCGCTACCCCGGCAAAGGCCGGGGTCCATCCAACCGAACTGTCCGAACGCGCGGCGGGCGTTTCTGGATCCCCGGGTCAAGCCCGGGGAGGACGAGGGAACGGGGCCGGCAGGGCGACCCGCCGCGGGCGATAAGGGGGAGAGACCGCGAAGCCCCTCCCCTCGTGCGTGCTTAGTTGCGCGCCTTGTCGACCAGGGCGCCGGCCTTGATCCACGGCATCATGTCGCGGAGCTTGGCGCCGACCTCTTCGATCTGGTGGGCGTCGTTGTTGCGGCGGATGCCCTTGAAGCGGGCGGCGCCGGCCTTGTATTCCTGCATCCAGTCGGAGGTGAACTTGCCCGACTGGATGTCCTTGAGCACCCGGCCCATCTCGGCCTTGGTCTCGGGCGTGATGATGCGCGGGCCGGTGACGTATTCGCCCCACTCGGCCGTGTTCGAGATCGAGTAGTTCATGTTGGCGATGCCGCCCTGGTAGATCAGGTCGACGATCAGCTTCACTTCGTGCAGGCACTCGAAATAGGCCATTTCCGGCGCGTAGCCGGCTTCGACCAGGGTCTCGAACCCGGCGCGGATCAGTTCGACCAGGCCACCGCAGAGCACGGCCTGCTCGCCGAAGAGGTCGGTCTCGCACTCTTCCTTGAACGTGGTCTCGATGATGCCGGAACGGCCGCCGCCCACGCCCGAGGCATAGGCAAGGCCGAGATCATGGGCATTGCCCGTGGCGTCGTGATGCACGGCGATGAGGCACGGCACCCCGCCGCCCTTCTCGTATTCGCCGCGCACGGTATGGCCCGGGCCCTTGGGCGCGACCATCAGCACGTCCACGGTGGACTTGGGCTCGATCAGGCCGAAATGCACGTTGAGGCCGTGGGCGAAAGCCAGCGCGGCGCCGTCGCGGATATTCGGGGCGATCTCGTCGCGATAGATGTCGGCCTGGAGCTCGTCCGGGGTCGCCATCATCATGAGGTCGGCCCAGCCGGCGGCTTCGGCGACGCTCATGACCTTGAGGCCGTCGGCCTCGACCTTCTTGGCGGTCGAGGAGCCCGGGCGCAGGCCGATCGCGATGTCGGTGACGCCGGAATCGCGCAGGTTGAGCGCGTGGGCGCGGCCCTGGCTGCCATAGCCGATGATCGCGACCTTCTTGGATTTCAACAGATTGAGATCGGCATCCCGATCGTAGTAAACGCGCATGGGTTTCTCCCCTGTATGTGCTTGGCGTGGATTAGGCGGCGCCGTAAAGCGCCATGAACTGGGCCGTGGCGCGCTTGGCGTCCGCGGCAATGATCTCGGGCGTCATCTCCATCCGGTCGCCCAGAAGCATCCGGATCTGCATGTCCCGCACCACCAGCCCGAAATAGGTGCGGAAGGTCGTCTCGCTGTCGGAAAAGGCCAGCAACCCCTTCTCACGCGCCGCTTCGAGAAGCGGCTTTAGGCGCCGGCCCATGCTGAAGCGGCCGTTCTCGAGCACGATGCGGCCCAGGTCGGTCTTTTCCTGCCCGGCATGGGTGACGGCCAGCCGGTTGAGCGCCACGGACACGTCGCCAGAAAGCACGCCCAGCAGATCGTTCCCGAAGGTGTCGAGCGCGCGGATGAGGGCCGGCCGGTCGAGCGCGTCGCGGTCGAAGGGCACGGCACGCACCTTGGCCGCCTGCCATTGCACGGTGGCGGTCAGCAGCCCGTCGCGGTCGCCGAACCACTTGTAGAGGGTTTCCTTCGAGCAGCTCGCGCGCCGCGCCACCCCGGTCATGGTGAGGTTGTCCCCGCCCTCGACCAGCAAGGCGAGCGCGGCATCCAGCACGTGACGCTGGCGCGCGCTCAGGCTGTCGTCGGCAAGGGCGAGCGTGTCGCTCACGCGGGTCTCCTCGTGGAATGGACTGTACGGACGCCCCGCCCGCGCGTGTACGCAGCGGGACAAAGTATCCGCACCTTCCGTACCGTAACGTACGGTACGGTTCAAGCGGGATTTGCGTGCGGCGGGGAATGCTGGATGGTCCCTTGCAGATGGCAAAGTGGAGGGGTAACCCAGCTGTCCCATCGCTGCGCCGGCTAAGGGGGATAGAGGCGACGCCATTCGCTCCATCGCGACCCTGCGAGATCAGGATCACGAATGAGAGGCGCAGCCAACCCGCGCGTCGCTGCCCCGGCGAAGGCGGGGGTCCATCCCTGAATCCCTCATCCGGCACGGACGGTGGCAGAACGGCAAGGGTCCAACCGCGACCGCGCGTAAGGGACGCCATGCTATCGAAGGTCGTCATTCGTCCTTCCTGCTGCTGACCGGGCAGCATCTCAGGATGGATCCCGGCTTTCGCCGGGATAGCGAAGGAGGAGTGGGAAGGCGCAGCTCCAGACCCCTTCCCTGTGGCACAGCGCGCAGCCGGAACCCCGACCTCCTTACGATCTTTTCATCAGCCGGACGTCTTGGCGTAAGCTTGGTCTCATTATGGGTGAACAGGCCGGGTCGCACCTGCCAGAAACAGAGGTGGGGCCGGGATTGATCTTCGAACCGAGCGCGCGCCGCTCACCGACAAGGAAAACCCGGATGTCTCACCCAAGCCACGATGACGACGACCACGATCTCGGCTTCGCCCACGACCTGCCACGCATGATCGGGCGCCGCCGCCTGCTCTCCATCATGGGCGGGCTGGGGCTGGTCTCGATCTCGGGCCTGCCCGCCGCCGCGCTGGAATGCGTCGCCCTGCCCTGGGAGACCGCAGGCCCCTACCCGGCCGACGGCAGCAATGTCCGCAATGGCCAGATCGTCAACGCGCTCACGGAAGGAGGCGTGATCCGCGAAGACCTGCGTCCCTCCTTCGGCACGCTGACGCCGGTCGCCGACGGCCTCCAGCTCGACCTCGAGCTGACCCTGGTCGATGCGGACGGCTGCACCCCGCTGGCCGACCACGCCATCTATATCTGGCACTGCGACACCACCGGGCTCTATTCGCTCTACGATACGCCCGAGGCCAATTACCTGCGCGGCGTCGGCGTGGCGGATGCGGACGGCAAGGTGCGCTTCACCACCATCTTCCCCGGCTGCTATGACGGCCGCTGGCCGCACATCCATTTCGAGGTGTTCGAGAATGTGGAAGCGGCGGTGAGCGGGGAAGCCTCGGTGCTGACCGCGCAGATCGCCCTGCCGCAAGCCGAATGCGCCGCCGTCTATGCGGCCGACGCCCGCTATTCCAACGGCACCCGCAATCTCGGCCGGATCAGCATCGCCAGCGACAACGTCTTCGCCGACAATTCCGAAGCCGCGATCGCGCAGCAGACCCTGGCGCTTACGGGCGATCCGCAGACAGGCTACCGGGGCACGCTGACCATTCCGGTGGATTTCGCCGCCGAGCGCAGCGCGACCATGGCCGCGCCTCCGGGCGGCGGTGAATTCCGCGGTCCGCCGCCGGACGGTTTCGGCGGCCGCGGCGGCCAGCCGCCCAATCCCTGATGCGCATCACGACGAGGGTGATCCGGACCGCCATGGTTCGGTCCCAACTTCCGGGGAAACTGGTGCTAAGCTACCCTGGCTCATCAATGAGGATTCGGTCCATGCCCAGAAACGCCCTCGTCGTTTGCGCCGCCCTTGCCGCCTTCGTCCCCGCAGCAGCCTCGGCCGGCTTTGTCGAAGGCATGACCGCCGCCCCCGTTGCCGGCTCGTCGCTCACCGAACGGGTCTGGGTGCGCACGGACGTCTCGGACCTGCCCGGCTCCATGCAGCTTTTCCTTTCGGACGGCACGCTGCTGTCCGATTCGTGCTGGGAGACCTACCGGCTCTCGAACTGGCGCATGACCGGCGAGGACACCCTGAGCTGGGACGAGGATGGAGTGACCATCCCCGCCACCATCATCAGCCTGGACGAAGCCAACCTGGTGCTCGAGCTGGAGCTGATCGGCGGCGAGACCGTGACCCAGAGTTTCGAGGTCGCCCCGGTGCCGTTCGTGTGCCCGGACATGCCGCGCTGACACGGCACGATCCGAAGGCGATCATTCCGGCCGTGCGAGCAGAAGCTCCTGCAATTCCTCGGCATTGGAGGGCAGCGGCGTATCGCCTGCCTCGATGCCGTTTTCCTGCATGATATAGGCGATGATCCCGGCATAGGCCGAGTGCTGCAGGCTGCCCGGCGCATTGGGCGGCATGGCGTTGGTGACATAGGCGAACAGCACGCTCGCCGGAACGTCGAAGAAATCCTCACGGAACGGACGGCCCTTGAGGGGCGGTCCGAAGGTGCCGTTGTTGAGATTGCTTCCGTGGCACGACAGGCAGCTCTGCCGATAAGCGAGCTCACCGGCCTCAGCCTGCTCGGCGGTGAACCCGGCGAGCGGAAGATCTTCCGCGGGCGCGGCCTCATCCTGGGAAAAACCCGGGGCGGCGCAGAGGGCCGCGAGGAGAAACGCGCCGCGAAGCGACGCGGGAAGTCGGGAAAGAGAATGCATCTGACTGTCCTGAACGAGGGAGGCGGGCGCATTGCGGCGCCCGCCGTCTGATTGAGGTCCTGTCCGCGTCAGTCGCGCGGCTCGGGCAGCGCGAACACGTACACTTCCGAGCCCTGCTGCGGCGGCAGGAGTATGTCGGGCATCATGCCGCCCCAGGTCGCGGCGAAAGGTCCGCCGCCGCCGGTGATGACGGCGATGTACTGACGCCCATCCGCCTCATAGGTGATCGGGAAGCTGTTGGGGATGTCGCCCAGACGGGTCTCCCACAGCAGGTCGCCCGAATCCATGGCATAGGCTGTGAAGTAGCGGTCCATTGAGCCTTCGAACAGAACCCCGCCGCCGGTGAGCAGCACGCCCGTGCTCTGGGGCGAACGCGGACGGTTGACCCATTCGGTTTCCAGATTGCCCAGGTTGAGCGCTTCGAGCCGGCCGACCGTCTCCTGGGTCTCGCCGTCCGCATTGCGATACGGCAGCACCGCCCAGCTCACGGCAGCGCCCGGATAGCCGTCCTCGGGATCGACTTCCAGCGGCTCGTAGCGCGCGCAATGCTCCTGCATCGGGATGTAGAGCGTCTGGGTTTCGGCGTGGTAGGCGGTCGCCGGGAAGCTGCGCGCGCCGCCCGCGTGGGGACAGAACTCGGTCGTTTGCCCCGGGCCGGCAATCAGGTCCATGTTGAAGGTCTTGGCGCCGGTCTCGGGATCGATATCGGTGATGACGTTCTGAATCCCCATGTCGCGGGCGAAGACGAATTCGCCGGTCTCCGCATCGAGCGCCTCGAAGATGGCGAGCTTGCTCGAGGTCACCACCAGCCGGCGGGTCTCGCCGTCCACGTCGAGATCGACGATGGTCCGCTCGAAAGCGTAATCCATGTCGAGGCTGTCATTGGCCACGTGCTGGTAATGCCAGGCCAATTCGCCCGTCTGCGGATGGAAGGCGAGGGTCGAGTTGGTGTAGAGCAGCGAATTGCCCTCTCCGTCCTCGCCGCCGACCGCCGGGCTGGTGCCGCGCACCTCCGCGTTCCACGGATAGGGCTGGCCCACGCCGATATAGACGAGATCGAGCTCGGGATCGTAGGTTGCCCCGCCCCAGACCGAGCCGCCGTAGCGCTGGTCGAGCGGCAGGTCGTTCCAGGTCTCGCCACCCGGCTCGTCCGGACGGGCGACGGTGTTGAAGCGCCACATCTCCTCGCCCGTGCTGGCATCTGCCCCGAGGATGAAGCAGCCGCCGGCCTGGCCTGCGCCGCATCCGGTCATGCCGATGATCGCCACGCCGTTCGCGATGGTGAGCGCACCGTTATAGGCGAACTGATCAGCGGGATCGGCGAGCTGCACGTCGAACGCGACCTCGCCGGTCTGCATGTTGAGCCCGACGAGGCGAAGGTCCGAGGTCATCGTCAGCAGGTTCTCGCCGTAGATGGCCATGGACTTGCGGGCGAAATTGGTGCCCGCGACCACGGTGCCGTCCGGGAGCTGATGATTGTAGGTCCAGAGCAGGTCGCCGTTGCGCGCATCGAGCGCCTGCACGCGGTCCCCGAAATTGTAGACGAACATCACCCCGTCATGAACCAGGGGCGGCGCGTAGCTCGGCCCGTCGTTGAGCGCCCAGCTCCACGCCAGTTGAAGTCCGCCGACATTGTCCGGCGTGATCGAATCGAGCGGGCTGTCCGCGTGCCCGTCCAGCGTGCGCCGCCAGTTGAGCCAGTCCTCGGCCGGCGGATTTTGCAGCAGCGCGTCATCGACCGGCGTGATCTGGCCGAGATAGGCTTCGCGCTCCGCGAGGATTTCGAGCGACCGCTCGTCGGGCTCCCCCGGCATGACGAATTGTGCCATCGCGAGGCCGGGATGGATGAGCGCAGAACAGGCAAGACATGCCGCGAGGATCGCGGATTTCCTGAACGTTTTCAAAGTGATTCCTCCGGAATTCTCCTCCATGTGCGGCATTACCGCACACCGGAGCGTATAAGGAGGGCAATCCGGGTGACAAGTTCATCAGGATCGAAATCGACCGCTTTCCAACGCCTCCCGGCCTCACTTCTGCCTCAAAACGAGAAGGGCCGCGCCTTGCGGCGCAGCCCTCCCGAGGAGATCGAAAAAGGAAGAGTCTAGGCGTTGTCGCGGGCGGCCTTGGTGGCCTTGGTCCACCAGAGCAGGTTCTCGAACATGTCCTTGACGCTCGGCCCGACGGCCCCTTCGATCGCGTCCATCGGCTGGTTGGCGCCACCGCCCCAGACGGTGAAGAAGTCGGAGCCGCCGATATGGACGCCCTGACGCACCGGCACCATCTGCAGCTCGACATTGATCAGGCGCAGGTGCTCGATGGCGCGCGCGCCGCCGACCGAACCATAGCCGACATAGGCGGCCGGCTTGCGGTTCCATTCCACATAGGCCTGGTCGAGCGCATTCTTGAGCGCGGCGGTGATGGAGCGGTTGTATTCGGCCACGAGGAAGATGTAGCCGTCGAATTCGGCGACCTTCTTCTGCCAGGCGATCGCCTTGGGGTCCTGGCTCGGAACCCAGAGATTCGAGGCGACCTCGTTGAAGAACGGCAGGTCGTAGTCGCGCAGGTCGACCAGTTCGAAATCGGCCTCCCCGGCATAGTCCTTGGCCTTGTCCACGAGCCAGGCGGCCGGCTTGTCGGCAAAGCGGCTGGCGCGCGTCGAGGAGATGATGATTGCAATTTTCGGCTTTGCCACGGTGGGAGATCCTTCTGGTGTAGAACCGGATGAGGTGGTTACAAAAAGTGCGCGAGGAGAAATATGTTACCAGCCAGCGTTCCCTCAAGAGGGCACAATGCTGTCACCATGGCCAACGCGCGCGGGCATCAATCCGCATATACGACAAGGCCTTGCGGTAAGCCTCTGAGGAAAATGGCATAAACGCCGACCCGACGAGGCGCCGGGGCCAGTGTTTCTTTTTTGCAAACAGTCAGGCAACGCTCAGCGACCGGCCGAGGCCCCGATCACGCGGCCAGCGCGGCCTTGTAGCGGCGCACCGCTTCGGCATAGCCGTAGAGCAGCGCATCGGCGGTGATCGCATGACCGATCGAGGCTTCCGCCACCCCCCGCACCGCGTTCTGGAACGCCGGCAGGTTGTCGAGGGTCAGGTCGTGCCCCGCATTGACCCCGAGTCCTGCGCGATGCGCCGCGTCCGCTGTGGCGGCGAGGTTCTCGAGGTGAGTGCGCGCGCCCTCGGGATCGGCAAAGCAGCCGCCATAAGGGCCGGTATAGAGCTCGATGCGATCGGCTCCCAGGTCGCGCGCGGCGGGGCCGGTCTCGGGGTCCTCGTCCACGAACAGCGAGACGCGGATGCCCAGGCGCTTGATCCGTCCCACGGCCTCGGCCAGCAGGGCATAATGCGTTGAGAAATCCCAGCCGTGATCGGAGGTCGCCTGCGCCGGGTCGTCCGGCACGAAAGTGGCCTGGTCCGGCCTGGCTTCCGCCACCAGCGCGAGGAAATCCTCGCTCGGATAGCCCTCGATATTGAACTCGGCGCCCGGATAGTCCGTGCGCAGCAGCGCCACGAGATCGAACACGTCGCTGCGCCTGATGTGGCGCCCGTCGGGCCGGGGATGCACGGTGATGCCGTCGGCGCCCGCGTCGAGTGCCACGCGGGCGATGCCGGTGACGCTGGGCCAGGGCAGGTTGCGCCGGTTGCGCAACTGCGCCACCGCGTTGAGGTTCACCGAAAGCTTGGTCATGACAGGCCTGAGAGGAAACGCGCCGGAAATGGGCACTTTCCTCTAACGACAAAATCGCCGCGCCGCAAACCGCCGGATCGTCACTGCGCCCGCCTCTCCTGATTGACCTGAATATCGGCGATCACGATGTCCTGCAGCGGCGTCACGCCGGGATAGCTCGCACGCACCACGTCATAATAGCCGAAGCCCCCTTCGGAGATGATGAGGAGGTAATCGATGCGCGCGGCGGGATCGAAGCCGCAAAGCTCTTCGGGATCGTTGCCCAGCTCGCGGCGGAAATCGACGTAGAAGGAATAGAATCGGGTGAAGAGCGCGAGATTGAAGGCTCCGAAATCCAGCGTATTGCCGAGGACGGCATTGTAGACCGGGGTCGTGTCGATCATGGACTCGTGGAGCGCGGACACCAGCAGAACGCAGTGATCGACGAGGTCTTCGCTCGTGCGGTCGACACCGGTGGCCGTGTGATAGGTATATTGCAGCGGCGCGATCATGCGCTCGACTTCATAGGCCAGCGCGAGGCCGATGGCGTTTGCCTTGGCATTGGCGCGCTGGATCTCGCTGTCCTGCTGGATCGCGGTGCTGAGCATGAGCACGCCCGAGGCGCTGAGGAACCCCGCGACCGTGCCCAGCGTCCCCTGCCAGCTGTTGATCGTGCGCACCCAGGAGCGCCAGCCATTCGCCCAGACGTCGCTGGCGATGAGCATGACGAGCCCGAACAGCGCCACGCCCAGTACGCCGAACGCACTCCACCACAGCATGACGGCATCCCCCTGGTTCCGTCGGTCGCCGCGCCCCCAAACTTGCGCGCCTGAATCTTACGACAAAACCGTGATGCCGAAAACTGGCTGTGTGTTGGGGAGCACGGCCGCCGGCCGCGCTCCCTGCCGGCTACATGCCGCTCTTGCCGCGCGAAATCGCCGCGAGCCCGGTCCGCACCACCTCGACGAGGCCGAGCGGGGCCATGAGCGCGATGAACTGGTCGATCTTGGAGGGCTTGCCGGTGATCTCGAACACGAAGCTCTCGGTCGAGGCGTCCACCACCTGGGCGCGGAAGGCATCGGCCAGCCGCAGGGTCTCGACCCGGGTCTCGCCCTTGCCCGCGACCTTGACCAGCGCCAGCTCGCGCTCGAGCGCGCTGCCCTCGGCGGTGAGGTCGTGCACCCTGAACACCGGCACCAGCCGCTCGAGCTGGAGCTTGATCTGCGCCAGCACCTTGGGCGTGGCCACGGTCACGATGGTGATGCGCGAGCGGTGCTTGTCGTGCTCGGTTTCCGAGACCGTGAGCGAGTCGATGTTGAAGCCCCGCGCCGAGAACAGCCCGACCACGCGGGCGAGCACGCCGGGCTCGTTGTCCACGAGCACGGTGAGCGTATGCCGCTCGGCCTCCTCGGTCTGGGAGGGCATGAAATAGACCGACCCTGTCGGCAGCAGATTGGCGTTCATGTTCGTCTTTCCTTAAATCCTGCGTCCCTGTCTGGCATCGCGTACCCCTCATCCGTCTCGCCCTTCGGGCGATCCACCTTCTCCCTCAAGGGGAGAAGGGGAGTCCGTGGCTTTTCGGCTCTATCGCCCCCCTCTCCCCTTGAGGGACTTCGAGGCGGTGGCGCAGCCACCAATCGCCCCGGTGGGGCGATTGGAGCCGAAGAAGGGCCGGGGGTGAGGGGTGCCACACGCCCAAGACACGATGCGAAACCGTGCCCTAAACCAGCACCTTGCCCTTCTCGTCGATGATCGAGCCGATATTGGCCGTGTCGGGCAGGATCATCTCGTTATGCGGCTTGCCCGAGGGGATCATCGGGAAGCAGTTTTCTTCCTTGGACACGCGGCAGTCGAAGATCACCGGCTTTTTGACGTTGATCATCTCGTCGATGGCCGAATCCAGCGCCTTGGGATCCTCGCAGCGGATGCCGTGGCCGCCGAAGGCCTCGGCGAGCTTCACGAAATCGGGCAGCGCATCCGAATAGGAATGGGAATAGCGCCCGCCATGCAGCAGTTCCTGCCACTGGCGCACCATGCCCATATATTCGTTGTTGAGGATGAAGATCTTGACCGGCAGCTCGTACTGGATGGCCGTGCTCATCTCCTGCATGGTCATCTGCACGCTCGCCTCGCCGGCGATGTCGATGACCAGCGCATCCGGGTGCGCCACCTGCACCCCGATCGAGGCCGGCAAACCATAGCCCATGGTGCCGAGCCCGCCCGAGGTCATCCAGCGGTTCGGTTCCTCGAAATGGAAGTGCTGCGCCGCCCACATCTGGTGCTGGCCGACCTCGGTCGTGATGTAGACATCGCGGTCCTTGGTGGCCTGGTACAGGCGCTCGATGGCATATTGCGGCTTGATGATCGTGTCCGAGTTCGTATAGGCGAGCGACTTGACGGCCCGCCACTTCTCGATCTCGCCCCACCACGGCGCTAGCTCTTCGGTGCGCGGCTGATTGGTGCGCGCGCGCCAGATGCGGATCATCTCCTCCATCACGCGATTGACGTCGCCCACGATGGGGATGTCGACCATGATGTTCTTGTTGATCGAGGAGGCGTCGATATCGACGTGGATCTTGCGGCTGCCCGGCGAGAAGGCGTCGATGCGGCCGGTGATGCGGTCGTCGAACCGCGCGCCCAGGCAGATCATCAGGTCGCAATCGTGCATGGCCAAGTTGGCCTCATAGGTGCCGTGCATGCCCAGCATCCCCAGCCACTGGGGATTGGAGGCCGGGAACGCGCCGAGGCCCATGAGGGTCGAGGTGACGGGAAAGCCCGTGAGCTGGGCCAGCTCGCGCAGGTTGCGGCTCGCCTCGGTCCCCGAATTGATCACCCCGCCCCCGGTATAGAACACCGGGCGCCTGGCGCGCAGCATCAGGTCGACCGCCGCCTCGATCGCCGCCGGATCGCCCTCGTTATGGGGCTGATAGGTGCGATGGCTCGGCCGGCTCTCGGGCTGGGCATAGGTGCCCATGGCGAACTGCACGTCCTTGGGGATGTCGATCACCACCGGGCCGGGGCGGCCCGACGTGGCGATGTAGAACGCCTCGTGCAGGATGCGCGGCAGGTCGTCGATGGATTTGACCAGGTAGTTGTGCTTGGTGCAATTGCGCGTGATGCCGACCGTGTCGCATTCCTGGAACGCGTCCGAGCCGATCAGCGGCGTCGCGACCTGGCCCGAGATGCAGACGAGCGGAATGGAATCGAGCAGCGCATCGGCAAGGCCGGTCACCGCATTGGTGGCGCCGGGGCCCGAGGTCACGAGGACCACGCCGCACTTGCCGGTCGAGCGGGCATAGCCCTCGGCCATGTGGGTCGCGCCCTGCTCGTGGCGGACCAGGATGTGCTGGAGCTTGTCCTGCTGGAAGATGGCGTCATAGATCGGGAGCACGGCGCCGCCGGGATACCCGAAGATGTGCTCGACTCCCTGGTCGAGCAGCGCGCGCACCACCATTTCCGCGCCCGTCATCTGCTCGCCACCGGTTTGCTTGCTCATGGCCAGCGTCTCCTTACCGACTTCTCTATCCGTTCGGCCCCGCCGTCCTCGCCGGGGCAATAAAAAAGGCCCCGTTCGGGACCTTGCTTCGCGCACCGCTTTTGATCACGAGGAGCTAGCCCCTCATGCTGCGATGCGCCCACCTACTACGAGAATGCTGGAAATCCGCACGGACTTCTCCCGAAATTCAATGGACGCTTTGTTAGAGCGTGGCCGATCCACGGTCAAGCCGAAATCGCTAGCAACGCAACGAAGGGCCCGAACCGGGTAGGTTCGGGCCCTTCGATTGTCGAGACCTGAAGGCTATCTTAGCCGGCAGGGCAGGCGTCGATGAACAGTTCGCCCGCGCTGTTGCGGTAGTAGCACTGCTCAGGCTGGCCGGCCACCTGGCCGACGAGCACGCCAGCCACCGCGCCAACGCCAGCGCCGATCGCGGCACCCTGCAGCGAGCCGGTCGCAACACCGCCGAGCACGCCGCCGGCCGCAGCGCCGACAGCCGCATTCTGCTGGGTCTGGGTGCAGGCAGAGATCGCCAGCATCGAGACCATCGCAACGGGCAAAACAAAAAGCTTCTTCATTTCAACGCCTCCGTGGGACATCAATTGAGAAAGAGTGACTCCACGCGAAAACTGCAAACCATCGCTCTCGGTTCCCATTTCCGCATTATGGCCCCCCGCCATTCAGCATCGCGGCGGATTGTAAGGTGCCGCAATTCTTAACTCATGTTGTATTTCTGCGGCGATCTCAAGCGGGAAACAGGGCGACCCTGTGGCAAGGAGCGGGAATTTTGCGCCCTGAGGACTGACAGGCACAGCATTTGCGTGTAAGGGCGACGGTCCGGTCGGGGCACGTGCGCCGGCCGCCACCGAGGCTTCCATGTCCAACGCCGTCGCCGTCGAGTCCCGTTCTTGGCCGCGCGAATTCCTCGCGACTCTCGCCCTCGCCTGGCCGCTGGTCGTGGCGCAGCTCGCCCAGAATTCCCTGGTCGCCACCGACGTCATCATGATGGGCTGGCTCGGGCCGGAATTTCTGGCCGCCGGAACGCTCGCGAGCTCCTTCTATACGCCGCTGATGCTCTTGGGCGGCGGCGTGGCCAGCGCCGTGGCGCCGCTCGCGGCCCAGGCGCTGGGCGCGCGCGATTTCCGCATGGTGCGGCGCACCGTGCGCCAGGGCTTCTGGGCCGCGATCCTCGTGGCCACCGCCCTCATGCCGCTGGTCTGGAACATCCGCCCCATCCTGCTTGCCTTGGGCCAGGACGCGCATCTCGCCGAGCTCGCCGAGAGCTACATGCGCATCGCCGGCTTCTCGCTCTACCCGGCGCTGGGCATCTTCGTGCTGCGCTCGTTCCTTTCGGCGCTGGGCACCACCGGGGTGATCCTCTGGAGCACCGTCATCGGCGTTGTCGTCAATGCCGTCGGCGCCTATGGGCTGATGTTCGGTAATTTCGGCCTGCCGGCCTTGGGGCTGCAGGGCGCGGGGATCGTGATGGTGGCGTCCAACAGCCTCATCTTCCTCATCCTCCTGGGCTATGCGCTGATGCACCGGCGGGCGCGGCGCTTCCATATCCTCGTCCGTTTCTGGCGCCCCGACTGGTCGCGGCTGGGCGAGATCTTCCGCGTCGGCGCGCCGATCGGGCTGACCATCATGGCCGAGGTCGGCATGTTCTCCATGACCACCCTGTTCATGGGCTGGCTCGGCACCGCCGAAGTCGCGGCCCATGCGGTGGCGCTGCAGCTTTCCTCCCTCGCCTTCATGGTGCCGCTTGGGGTCGGCATGGCCGCCACGGTCCGGGTCGGCCGCGCCCACGGGGCGGGCAACCGCGACGCCGTGGGCAAGGCGGGCTGGTCGGCCTATGCGGTGGGCGTGGGCTTCATGGCCTGCTCGTGCATTGTCTTCCTGCTGTTCCGCCCGCTTCTCGTCGGCGTGTTCCTCGATCCGGCGGACCCGGCCAGCCTGCATTCGTTCCAGCTCGCGGTCAGCTACCTCATGATCGCGGCCCTGTTCCAGCTCGCGGACGGCGCCCAGGCGGTCAGCGCCCATAGCCTGCGCGGCATGTCCGACACGCGCACGCCCATGCTCATCGCCTTTCTCGGCTATTGGGCCGTGGGCATGCCCTCGTCCTATCTGCTCGGCTTCACGCTCGGGCTCGAAGGGCTCGGCATCTGGATCGGCCTCGCCATCGGCCTCGTCTTCGTCGCCATCACGCTCACCGCGCGCTTCGCCATGCGCGAGCGCCTCGGCCTGACGGGGCCGAAAGCCGCGACGGCGCCTCCCCTGCCGATGCATTCATAAACTTGACTGCAATAGTCATGTAACTATAGCTGTGCGACTTCCAGGGGCGCTTCGCCCCCACGTTCGGGAAGTGGACAGCCTGATGAAGAACACCCTCCTCGCCGCCCTCGCGATCACCACCGCCCTCGTCGCGCCGGTTGGGGCGCAGGACGCAGCCCATCCGCGCGTGATCGCGCACGCCTTGGGTCAAACGGAAATCCCGGCCCAGCCGGAGCGGCTCGCGGTCCTCACCTATGTGGACCTCGAATACGCGCTCAGCCTCGGAATCGTGCCGGTCTTCGCCCCGCTCTCGGGCCATAACAACACCGAGACCCGCGACTATCACGACGCCGCGCTCGCGGCGCTGGGCGGCGAGCGCCCCGTCTTCCAGGGCGGCAGCCGCGAAATCCTGCCCGAGGCGATTCTCGCGACCAATCCCGACCTCATCCTCGGCCTGCAAAGCGTCGGCATCGCCGACGCCTATGCGCAGTTGAGCAACATCGCGCCCGTGGTGGCCTATGAAGGCGAGGGCGTTGCCGCCGCTGCTTGGGAGGCCAACCTGCGCCACGCCGCCGAAGCGCTCGCGCGCGAGAGCGAGGCCGAGGAGGTCATCGCCGCCCTCGAAGCGCGCTTCGCCGAGATCGCCGCGGCCCATCCCGAATTTGCGGGCAGGAGCCTGATCTTCGCCATGCCGCGCCCGAGCGAGATCGATTTCGTGACCACCGAGGACGACCCGTCCTGGGATTTCTTCGCGCGCCTCGGCTTCGCCCAGCCCGAGACCGCCGCCGAGCTGCTGCAAAGCGGCAATTCCGGCGTGAGCCTCGAAAGGCTCGACCTGCTGGAAGCCGACATCCTGCTGCTCGCCTTCCCCTTCGGCGACGCCGGCCTGGTCAACCAGCAGGAGCTGGAGGAGCACGAGCTGTTCCGGCGCCTCGACGTGGTGCAGGAGGGGCGCTACCGCGTGATCCCGTTCGAGGTCGCGTCCGAGCTGGCCTATCCCAGCCCGCTCAGCCTCAATCACACGCTGGACGTGCTGGAGCCCGTCCTGGCCGATATCGCGGCGGGGCTCTGAGCCTCGTGACCGGCAGGAAACAGCTTCACATCGGACTGTCCCTCTCGGCGACCTGGCTGCGCGGCGCGGGCTGGCGCCAACCCGGCAGCCGGGTCGAGGAGCTGTTTTCCAGCGGCTTTTACGCCGAGATGGCGCGAAAAGCCGAGGCGGCCAAGCTCGACTTCGTGTTCCGGGCGGATTCGCTGTTCGTCGATGCGGCCAGGCTGGGTGCGGATCCGGGCTTTTCGAGCCCTGATCCCACCATCCTGCTCGCTTCCATCGCCAGCCGGACCAGCCATATCGGGCTGGTTTCCACCGCCTCGACCACCTTCAACGCGCCCTACGTCATCGCGCGCCAGCTCCAGTCGCTGAACTGGGCCAGCGATGGCCGCGCCGGGTGGAACGTCGTCACGGCGCTGGATGGCGAACGCAATTTCGGCATCGACACCATGCCCGATGCCGACTGGCGCTACGAACGCGCCGGGGAGTTCGTCGAGATCGTCCGCCGGCTCTGGGCCAGCTATCCCGCCGATGCCCTGGTCATGGATCGCGAGGCCGGCCGCTTCGCCGATACCGAGAGGATTGCCCCTATCCACTTCAAGGGCAGGCATTTTTCCGTCGAAGGCCCCCTCACCCTGCCCAGCCATCCGGCGGGCCGCATACCGCTCTTCCAGGCCGGCGCCTCCAATACCGGCCGCGAATTCGCGGCGTCGATCGCGGACGCGATCTTCGCGGCCACACCGGCCATGGAGGCCGCGATCGAATTGCGGGCCGACCTGCGCGGCAGGGCGGAAAGGCTCGGCCGTTCGCCCGACGCGATCCGCGTGCTGCCGGGCTTGAGCCTCGCGCTGGCGCCGACCCGGAAACAGGCCTACGAACTGTTCCGCGAGGTGCTGCAGCCGCGCGACCGCGAGCGCGCCCATGCGTTTCTCGAAACCGTGCTCGGCATCGATACGCGCGAGCTGCCGCAGGATGAGCCCATTCCTCTCGACCTCCTCTCAGGCGTCCAGCCCGGGGTGCGCAGCCGCACCCACGCGGAGATGGTCTATCGCATCGTCACCGAGGAGCGCCCCACGGTCGCAGAACTCGTCGCGCGCCCCGAAGCCACCGGCTCGGCCCATTGGCAGATCGTCGGCGCCCCCGAGGACGCGGCGCGCGAAATCCGCGCGTGGCACGAGGCCGGGGCGATTGACGGCTTCATCGCCCTGCCGGTGCAATCGCTGGATTCCCTCGACCTGACGGTGCGCAAGCTCGTGCCCATGCTGGCCGAAATGGGCCTGTTCCGCACCGAGTATTCAGGCGCGACCCTGGCGGATCATCTCGGCCTCGACGACCGATAGGGCGGCCAAACCTGCCTCACCCACCGCCGTCACCCCGGCATTCATTGCCGGGGTCCAGCGACACGGGCGGCTGATGGATGCCCTAAACCAGCACTGGCTGCTCCGCCATGTCCTCGTTGCCGAAGACGCGAAGGTAGCGCGCGATCTCCTCGGGCGCGCCCACGGCCTTCTGGGGGTTGTCCGAGAGCTTGACCGCCGGCCGGCCATTGGCGCTCGAAACCTTGCACACCAGCGAGATCGGCTCCAGCTGCGGCAGCGGTGTGGGCGAGCAGCCGGCGAAATCATTGGTGAGATTGGTGCCCCAGCCAAAGGCCATGCGCACGCGCCCGTCGAAATGATGGTAGGCGCTCTCGATCGCATCCACGTCCAGCCCATCCGAGAAGATCAGCAGCTTTTCGCGCGGATCGCGCCCGTGCTGCTCCCACCAGGCGATGATCTTTTCGCCGCCTTCGATCGGCGGCGCGCTGTCGGGGCGGAAGCCGGTCCAGTCCGCCACCCAATCGGGCGCGTCGCGCAAGAACGACGTGGTGCCGAAGGCGTCGGGCAAGACGATCAGCAGATTGCCGCCGTAATAGGATTGCCAGTCCTTGAGCACCCGATAGGGCGCCTCGCGCAACGCGTTCTCGCCCTCGGCCAGCGCGCCCGCCACCATGGGCAGCTCGTGGGCATTGGTGCCCAGCGCTTCGAGGTCCGTGTCCATGGCCAGAAGCACGTTGGACGTGCCGGTGAGCGCATCCCCCAGCCCTTCCTTGAGCGCTTCCACGCACCAGCGTTGCCACAGGAAGCTGTGCCGCCGCCTTGTGCCGAAATCGGAGATCTTGAGGTCCGGCAGCGTCTTCAGCCGTTCGACCTTCTCCCAGGTCTTGGCCTTGGCGCGCGCATAGAGCACGTCGAGCGCGAAACGTCCCAGTCCCCGCATCGCCTTGCGCGAGCGCAGCTCGTTGATGATGGCCAGGGCCGGAATTTCCCACATGGTGGTCTCGACCCACTTGCCGTGGAATTCCAGCACGATCTGGCCGTCCCTTTCGGACAGCTCGTAATCGGGAAGCTGGAAGTCGGTGAGCCAGGCGAGGAAATCCGGCGAGAAGATCTGCTTGGTGCCGTAGAAGGTGTTGCCCGCGAGCCAGATCATCTCCTTCTTGGTGAACCGCAGCGTGCGGGCGTGGTCGAGTTGCTCGCGCAACTCGCCGATGTCGACCTCTTCGGCCAGCCGCACGCTCTTGGACCGGTTGGTGAGCGAAAAGGTCGCGTCCACGTCGCTGTAGAGCCCCCAGATCATCTGGAGCATCAGGAGCTTGTAGAAATCGGTGTCGAGCAGCGACCTGATGATGGGGTCGAGCTTGAAGGTGTGGTTGAAAACCCTGCGCGGGATGTCGGTCCGGTTGATGGTCACGCCAGCACCACCCCGGCCGCGCGCATGGCATCGGTCATGGTCGCCATCGAACCGTGGAGGTCGATGCCGCGCGATCCATCCAGCACCACTTTTGCCGCAAACCCCTGCCGCACCGCGTCGAGCGCCGAATAGGCCACGCAGAAATCGGTGGCGAGTCCCGCGAGGGTCACCTGCGCGATGCCGCGCTCGCGCAGATAGCCCGAAAGCCCCGTGGGGGTCGTGTGGTCGTTCTCGAAGAAGGCCGAATAGCTGTCGATGGCGCGGCGGAACCCCTTGCGGATGATGAGCTCGGCCCGGTCCGTGTCGAGATCGGGATGGAAATCAGCGCCCGGCGTGCCGATGACGCAATGGTCGGGCCAGAGCCGCTGCGGGCCATATTCCATCTCCACGTCCTCGAACGGCGCGCGGCCCCCGTGCTGGCTGGCGAAGCTCGAATGATCGGCCGGGTGCCAGTCCTGGGTCAGGATCACGTGCTCGAAATCGGCCATCAGGCGGTTGATCACGGGCACCACCTGGTCGCCCTCATCCACCGCCAGAGCGCCTCCGGGGCAGAAATCGTTCTGCACATCGATGACGATCAGCGCTTCGTGGGCCATAGCGGACCCCCCTTCTTGTCCTTGCGGGCGCAACTTCTGCAATCTCGACCCGCCGCGTCAACCTTTCTGTTGCCCCTGCCCCGCGTCTAGACACTTGACCGCAGGCGTCCCAGGCGGCAACCAGGATGCCATGGACACTTCACCCGCCCTCACCGCCTCCGAACAGCGCGTCGCCGACGCGCTCGCCGCCCATGGCCTGCCTGGCCGCGTCACCGTGCTGACCGAGCTTGCGACCACCGCGCAGATGGCAGCCGACGCGCTGGGCGTCGAGATCGGCCAGATCGTCAAATCCCTGCTGTTCCTCGACGCCGACGCGGGCACGCCGATCATGCTGCTGGTCTCGGGCGCCAACCGCGTGCACGAAAAGCGGGCCGGACGCGAGATCGGCGCCAAGCTCGCCCGTGCCGATGCCGACCAGGTGCGCGCCGCGACAGGTTTCGCCATCGGCGGCGTATCGCCCTTCGGCCACCCCGCACCCCTGCCGATCTATCTCGACGCCGACCTGTTCAACTATAGCACCGTCTGGGCTGCGGCGGGCAATGCCCGCTCGGTGTTCGAGATCACGCCCGAGGACCTCGAACGCACCACGGGCGCGAAGCGTATCGTGGTGACCTGAGCCTCGCGTCTCGCGGGTTTGGCGATATCGGGCTGGATTCCGGCAATGAATACCGGAATGACATTGGGGGCGGACTGTCATCCTGCCTCACACACAGGACGTCACCCCGGCATTCATTGCCGGGGTCCAGATGATGCCGCCGCAATCACGAAGGCGCATCCGGATCGACGAACCGCCAGTCGCCCATGCGGTTGCGGAACCAGGTGGATTGCCGCTTGGCATATTGCCGCGTTGCCGTGACCGCGCGCTCCACCGCCTCGTCCCGCCCGATCTCGCCACGGATCCAGCCTGCCAGTTCCTTGACCCCGATGGCCTTCATCGCCGGCAGGCTGGGGTCGAGATTGCGCGCCAGCAGCGCCTCGACCTCTTCGCGCGCGCCGCGCTCCATCATCGCCGTGAAGCGGTCAGCGATGCGTGCCCGCAGCACGCCGCGCTCGGGCATCAGGACGATCCTTTCGAGATCGTAGCCCTCCAGCGGCGCGGGACCGCCCGCCTCGTGCCAGGCGCTCAGCGGCCTGCCCGTCGCCCGCGCCACCGAGATCGCGCGCACCACCCGCTGCGGGTCGGCGACCGCCAGGGATGCGGCGGTTTCGGGATCGTACGTGGCCAGCAATGCATGCCGGCCGGCGGCATCGAGCGGCGCAATCTCCGCTTCAACGGCTTGAATCACGTCGCGAGGAACCGGCGGAACCTGCGTGAATCCCTTTGTCAGCGCACCGAAGTAAAGCCCTGTGCCGCCGACGAAAATCAGCGGCTGATTCAGAACTTCAGCCTCCTGAATCTGTTTGTGCGCATCGCGCAGCCACGCGCCGGTGGAATAGCGCGCCCCGGCATCCACATGGCCGAAGAGGTGGTGCGGCGCGGCGGCCATATCCTCGGGTTCGGGCCGAGCGGTGAGGACGGCCAGCCCGTCATAGACCTGCATGGAATCGGCATTGACCACGCGCGCGCCGATCCGCTGCGCGGTCTCGATCGCGAGCCGCGTCTTGCCGCTTGCGGTTGGACCCGCTATCAGGACGGCCTGTTTTCCAGCCATTGCGTGCCGCGCATCCATGTCCGTTCTCTGCCTCATCGCCAACCCCGCCGAGCCGATCCTCACCTCCGCCATGGTCGAGAGCGTGCAGCGCGAGACCCATGGCGAAATCAACTGGCTGGCGCAAGGCATCGCCTGCGAAATCGTCGCCCCGTCCGATCCCAAGCCGGTTGAGACCGCACGGGACGTGCTCGGCCCCCTGCCGGTGGACGTGGGGCTGGTGCCCCTCGCTAACCGCCGGAAGCAGCTGCTCGTCGCCGACATGGATTCCACCATGATCGAGCAGGAATGCATAGACGAGCTCGCCGATGCGCTCGGCATCAAGCCGCAGGTCGCCGAGATCACCGACCGCGCCATGCGGGGCGAGCTCGATTTCAAGCAGGCGCTCGACACCCGCGTCGCGCTGCTCCAGGGCCTCGAACGCCGCGTGGTCGAGGAAATCCGCCGCGAGCGCATCACCCTGGCGCCGGGCGGAAGGGCGCTGGTGCACACCATGAAGGCCTTCGGCGCTCATACCGTGCTGGTTTCGGGCGGCTTCACCCTGTTCGCCGAATATTTCGCCAAGCGCATCGGCTTCGACGCCTTCGCCGCCAACGTGCTGGAATTCGATGCCGAGGACAGGCTCACCGGCAAGGTGCTCGAGCCCATCGTGGACAAGACCACGAAGCTCTCGCGCCTGGTGTCGGAAGCCAACGAACGCGACATTCCCATGGCGCGCACCATGGCGGTCGGCGACGGCGCGAACGATCTCGACATGATCCTCGCCGCGGGGCTAGGCGTGGCTGTGCACGCCAAGCCGGTCGTGGCCGAACAGGCAGCGGTGCAGATCGACCATTCCGACCTCACGGCCCTCCTCTACCTGCAGGGCTATACCGACGAAGATATCGTCCGCTGAACTGCTGACACAGGCTGTCAACAGCATGGTCTAGGCTCGGCCATCAATCAGCCATGAGGACCGGCCCATGACCATCAAGGGAAGCTGCCATTGCGGCGCCACGCAGTTCGAGATCGATTTCGTCCCTGAGACCGCGACGCGCTGCACCTGCACCTTCTGCACCAAGAAGGGCGCGCTCTGGGCCTATTGCGAGCCCGAACGGTTCCGCCTGCTCACGCCGATCGACAGCGCCACGCGCTATTCGCCGACAACGCCCGAGAACAGGCATTATTTCTGCCCAACCTGCGGCTGCACGACCTTCTCGAACAATCCGGACTATTCGGCCTTCAAGGACGATTGGGAAACGGCCAAGGCCAATTTCGACGTCACCAGGCGCCGCATCTCGATTAACCTCTGGGTTCTGGACGATTTCGACGCCGCGTCCCTGCCCGTCGAAGTCATAGACGGCCGCACCCTCTGGTAGGTGCGCCCTTCATCGGTCATTCGGCGGGCTCTGCTTCCGGCTCGGCCTGTCGCCGCCGTTCCTCCAGCAGCCGCCGCGCGTCCTCGGCCGCGTTGCGGGCGATGATGTCCTCGCCCAGTTCGAGCTGGCCGAGGGTGACGGTCACCTCGATCTCCTCGCCGTTGCGGAACACCACCACCGCCGCGTCCGTCCCCACGGGGGTCTGGGACACGAAGATTGGCAGGTCGCGATAACGCGTGATCTCGCGACCGTTGAACGCAAGGATCACGTCCTCGATCTCCAGGACGCCCTCGCCCGGCCCGCCGCGCGTCACGTCCAGCACCAGCGCGCCGCGTGTATTGGGCAGGCCGAAGTCCTCGGCCACGTCCGGCGTCACGTCCGTGATGCCGACGCCGAGCCAGCCGCGCCGCGTCTCGCCATATTCGGCGAGTTGATCGATCACCGGCGCCGCGAGATTGCCCGGAATGGCAAAGCCGATGCCGAGCGAGCCGCCGGTGCGCGAGAGGATGGCCGTGTTGATCCCGATGACATCGCCGTTCATGTCGAACAGCGGCCCGCCCGAATTGCCCTGGTTGATGGCCGCGTCGGTCTGGATGAAGCTGTCATAGGGGCCGGCATTGATGTCGCGATTGCGCGCCGAGACGATGCCGAGCGACACCGAGCCGCCGAGGCCGAAAGGGTTGCCGATGGCCATGACCCAGTCGCCGACCTGCGCCGTGTCGGAATCGCCGAATTCCACATGGGTCAGCTCGTGGTCGGTGGTGACGCGCAAAACGGCCAGGTCCGCCCGATCGTCCTGCCCCACCACCTCGGCCACGAGCCGCGTGCCGTCGGTCAGGAAGACGATCACCTCGTCGGCGGCGTCGATGACGTGGTTGTTGGTGACGATGAGCCCATCGGGCGAGATGATGAAGCCCGACCCAAGGCTCGCGGCCTCGAACAGGCCCTGCGGACCCAGGTCGTTGTTGGGATTGCGCTCGTTGAAGAACTCTTCGAGCGGCGATCCCTCGGGCAGGCCGGGAAAGGCCATGCCGCCGGGCACCATGCTGCGCGAGCTGATATTCACCACCGCGTCCGAGAGCCGCGCCGCGAGCTCGGCCACCGAAGGCGGGCCGGCTTGCGCCCATGCGGGCGCCGCGCCCAGGGCCAGGCCTGCGGCGAGCGCCGCGCCCACGATCCCGCGAACCGCCTCACGATAGCCCATTAAGCCGCCTCCTCGACATGCGCGCCCAGTTTTCCATTCCGCTCAGCCGCGCACAACCACCAAAACGATCAGTCCCGCGGCCGCGATTGTGAGCGCGACCCAGCGGATTTGTGATTCCGGACTGGCCAGGACCATCTCCAGCGCCCGCTTCATCTGCGCGGGAAACGCCGCGTAGATCAGGCCCTCGATCACCAGCGCCAGGCCCAGCGCGGACAAAAGCTCGGTCATTTCACCCCTCCAACGCAATCGGGCGCACCCGAAGGCGCGCCCGTTGTTCTACGCTGATTTGTGCTGCCCGGCCTATGGCTGAGGCGCGGGCACGGCCTGCTCGGGCGCGGGTGCCGGAGTCACGGCATCCTCCTCGGCGCCGAGATTTTCCGTCTCGAGCAGGGTTTCGAGATCCGGCGTGGGCTGTTCGCCCGCCGGGGCCGCCTCGCCGTCCGCATCCGGCTCCTCGGGCGCCACGAGTTGCGGCGTCGTGAGCAGCTCGTCGAAATCGGCCGGGTCGGTCGGCTCCTCGGTCAATTCGCCGAAATCCAGCTCCACGGGTCCCGAAGGCGGCGCCAGCTCGGGAAGCCCGCCCGTCCCGAAGAACGAGAAGAACTCCGAGTCCGGCGAGAGCACCATGGTGGTGTTCCCGTCGCCCAGCGCGGTCCGATAGGCCTCCATCGAGCGGTAGAACTCGAAGAAGGGAACGTCCTGCTGGAAGGCCTGGGCGAAAAGGTTGGTCGCCGAAGCGTCACCCTGACCGCGAATGATCTCGGAGTCACGGTTGGCCGCGGACACGATCTCGACCGCCTGGCGATCGGCGATGGCCCGGATGGTCTGGGCCTGCTCCTCGCCGCGGGCCCGGATAAGGGCTGCCTCGGCAAGACGCTCGGCCTGCATGCGCTCATAGGTCTGCGCCGAGACCTCGGGGGTGAGATCGGTGACGAGGATACGGACGTCCTCGACTTCGATGCCCAGCTCCCGCATGTCGGCCGCCACGAGATCGCGTGCCTCGCGCATCATCTCGGCGCGCTGCTCGGAGAGCGCCGCGTCGAACTCGCGCAGGCCGTAGACCGCACGCAACGCCGATTCGAACCGGGTGGCGATGCGCTGCTCGGCCAGGTCGATGCTGCCCAGGACCGACTGGCGGAACCGGGTGGGATCAACGATGCGATAGGTGAGGAACGCGTCCACGATATAGAACTGGCCGCCCGACACCTGCAGCCGGATGCGCTCCAGATTGTAGCGCAGCAGCCGCTTGTCGATGACCTGCACCGTCTCGATGAAGTCGGTCGGGATCTTGAAATAGAGACCCGGCTCCCGCTCCTCGCGCACGATCTCGCCGAAGCGGGTGACGATCGCCTGCTCGCGTTCGGTGAGAACGAAGATCGAGGAGAAGAAGACGTAGAGCGCCACGATCAGGGCGACGCCGGCAATGATCCATCTGTTCATTACTGGCTCCTCTGGGTCTGAGACTGCGTCGGAACCTGAACCTGGCTCTGCGTCTGGCTCTGGTTCGGCGACTGGCCGCGATTCTGCAATTCAGGCAGCGGCAGATAGGGGATGACCCCCGAGCCCCCGGCTCCCGATTCCACGATCACCTTGTTGGCGCCGCCCAGAACCTCTTCCATGGTCTCGAGGAAGAGGCGGTAGCGGGTGACGTCCGGCGCGAGCGCGTATTCGTTGAAGATCGACAGGAAGCGTGCCGCCTGGCCTTCGGCCTCGTTGACCACGCGGTCCTGATAGGCGGCCGCGTCCTCGCGGATGCGGGCGGCCTGGCCGCGGGCATTGCCGAGCAGCGTGTTGGAATATTGCCGCGCTTCCTCCTGGAAGCGGTCTTCGTCCTGCAGCGCACGCTGCACTTCGTCGAAGGCATCGGCGACTTCGGCCGGCGGCGCGACGTTCTCGATAGAGATATTGGAGATGGCGACGCCGACACCATAGGTATCGATGATCTGCTGGGTGATCGACTGCACCTCGACCGCGATGCCGGCACGGTCGTCGCGGAACACGTCCTGCGCGGTCCGGCGGCCCACCACTTCGCGCATGGCGCTCTCGGCGGCCTGGCGCACCATCTGGTCCGGATCGGACACGTTGAAGAGATAGGCGGCGGGATCGGTGATCCGCCACAGGATCGAGAAGTTCATGTTGACGATGTTCTGGTCGCCCGAGAGCATCAGGCCCTCGTCATTGGCCCCGGCACCGACCCGGGTCTGGTTCTCGGTCGTGGACACGCGCTCGACCCGCTCGATGGGCCACCAATGGAAATGCAGGCCCGGAAGGCTCGCTTCCTCCTTGGGCTCGCCGAACAGCAGCTCGACGCCCACTTCCTGCGGGGCGACGGTATAGATCGCCTGGCTGGCCCAGAACACTACGGCCGCGGCGACCACCCCGAGGAGGATCCAGCGCCCGCCCGGAAGGCCGGGCGTGTTGCCGAATTGCTGCCGGCCGCGATTGAGGATGTCCTCGAGATTGGGCGTTCCGCCCCCGCCGCCGCCCGGACGGCGCGGTCCCCCGCCGCCGTTCGATCCCCCACCCGGCGTCTGGCCCCATGGGCCGCCGCTGCGGCCCGGACCACCGGAATTATCGTCCCACGGCATCTGGTCCCTTTCGGTTGTCGTGAAAACTTCTTGTCGGTATGCCCGGATATATAGGGAACCGGCCCTGACCGTTCAATCAAAACCCGGAGCAGAAGGCCGATCATAGCGGCGGATGGTGAAGCGATGGCTGTCCGCTTCCCCCGGTTCGTATCCGGTGATCTCTGTGGTTTCCCATGCGGCGGGGTCGAAGGCGGGAAACAGCGCGTCGCCCTCCGGCTCCGCATCCACATGGGTGATGTAGAGCCGCTCGGCCAGCGGCAGCGCCTGCGCGTAGAGCGCGCCGCCACCATTGATGAAGACTTCGTCGACCCCGACCTGCTCGGCCAGCGTCCTCGCGTGAACCAGCGCGCGCTCAAGGCTGTCGCAGACCGTGACCCCTTCGGGCGCCGCGAATCCGGAACGGCTGACCACGATATTGATCCGGCCCGGCAGGGGCTTACCGATGCTCTCGAAGGTCTTGCGCCCCATGATGAGCGGCTTGCCCATGGTGGTGGCCTTGTAGAAGCGGAAATCGGTCGGCAGCCGCCAGGGCAGCGCGTTGCGCGCGCCGATCACCCCGTTGCGCGCCACCGCGGCGATCATGGCGATCTTGACCGCGCTCATGCGCCCGCCTTCCCGTTCGCTGGACCGATGACCCGAGAGTTCACGCTAGAACTCCGGCTCGTAACGCACGAGAAACAGCAGGTCTATGTCCCTGGAAGGATAGAAGTTTTCCGCCGTCATCTCGAAGGTGGTCGGACCGATCTTCTCGACGTTCTCGCCGCAGAACGACACCAGATTGTCTTCGCTGCCCTTGTCCACAACGAGACGGAACGACTCGATCGGCCCGGCCCAGTTCGCGCCCGTGGAAAGCACGTAGGTGAGCCAGTTCTCCATATAGGGCGCCGACCAGGGCTCATCGGCATTCGAGAGCGAATTGCGCAGGGTGGCGACGATGTCGTCATCGAGGCAATAGGTCGCGCGATATTCGTCGAGCGTGCTGCCGTCCTCGTAAAGGAAGGTGACGCCCGTGGTCCCGCCCACGCTCGGCATGTAGCTGTGGCTGACCGAGACGATCTCGCCCGCCGGAAACACCGCTTCCCAGACATAGGCCGAGCGCAGGGTCCAGTTGGGGTAGTAATAGGCGTCCACGACCGCGTCACCGTCGTAATAGACTTCGCTGTTGATGAGGCCGAGCGCAGCCAGCGCCTCGCGGTCCTCGGCGCTGAGCGCCGCGATGGCCTCGATCGTCGACCACAGGTGTGGCGCGAGCGGCAGGCCGAGCTTCAGCAGCTCCTTGGTCCGGTCCACCCCGAGCGCGAAGGCGTATTGATGCAGGGTCGCCTCCACCGGCTCCCCGTCGAACAGGGTCGAGAAGCCGAAGACGTTCTCGGGGTCCTCGGTCGGGACCGCGATCATCTCGTACCAGCCATTGGCGAGATCGGGCATCGGAAAGGCGACGAGAACGTGCTGGTCCGCCGCGCTCAGGTTCTCGAACACGTAATCGACCTGCACCGCCTCCATCGAGAGATAGAGGTCTTCCGACACCATGCGGATATTGTCGTTGCGGACGAATTCGAGCCCGCCCGCCGCGAGCTGCGCCGCCGTGTCGTTCGCCATTGCCGGTCCGGCCAGCGCAACGGCCGCGACGATCCCCCAAACCCGTTTCATACCGATACCTCGGCCTTGATGTGAGGATGGGGATCGTAGCCGATGAATGCGAAATCCTCGAAGACAAAATCGGTCAGCTCGGACCGCTTGGCCTTGATCTCCAGCCTGGGCAGCGGGCGCGGCGCGCGCTCCAGTTGCAGCCGGGCCTGGTCGAAATGGTTGGCGTAGAGATGCGCGTCCCCGAAGGTGTGGATGAACTCGCCCGCTTCCAGACCCGTGACCTCGGCCACCATGTGCGTCAGCAGCGCATAGGAGGCGATGTTGAACGGCACGCCGAGGAAGATATCGGCCGAGCGCTGGTAAAGCTGGCACGAGAGCTTGCCGTTGGCCACATGGAACTGGAACAGGCAATGGCACGGCGGCAGCGCCATCTCGTCCACCTCGGCCGGGTTCCAGGCCGAAACGATGTGGCGGCGCGAGTCCGGCTTGGCCTTGATCTGCGCGACCACGCCGGCGATCTGGTCGATATGGCGGCCGTCCGGCGCCGGCCAGCTCCGCCACTGGCTGCCATAGACCGGCCCGAGATCGCCGTTCTCGTCGGCCCATTCATCCCAGATCTTGACGCCGTGCTCCTGCAGCCAGCGCACATTGGTGTCGCCGCGCAGGAACCACAAAAGCTCGTAGATGATCGAGCGGATATGGAGCTTCTTGGTGGTCAGCAGCGGAAAGCCCTGGGAAAGGTCGAACCGCATCTGATAGCCGAAGACCGAGCGCGTGCCCGTGCCCGTGCGATCGGGCCGGTCGATGCCGGTTTCGAGGACATGCCGCATGAGGTCGAGATATTGCTTCATGCGCGAGCTATACCGCGATTCTGATCCGGCCGGGACGCGCGGAAAGGCGTGCCCCCAACTTAGCGATACACGTCGCGCCGATGGCCGATTTCGATGACCAGCACAACCAGGACGTCATCCTGAATTTTGCAGATGATCCGGTAATCGCCGACGCGATACCGCCATAGACCTGAAAGCTCTCCGACAAGAGGCGCACCAAACGCCCGCACGTCCTCGGAACGCCCTACAGTCCGTTCCATGTACCGGCGAATGCGAACGGAAACGTCAGGACCCAGCTTCCTTAGCTGCTTCTCGACGCCCGCCGCATACTCAACCGCCCAAGCCAAGTCGCCGCTCCAGCTCTTCGGCCGAAATCACGTCCTCTTCGCCCCTCGCGATGCGGTCCAGCACAGCCTTGGCGCGAAGATAATCTTCCACGTCCTCCATGCCGCTCTCCAGCGCCAGGCGCAGGATCGTGGCCTCGCTCTCGCCGGATTCGGCCGCCAGGGCCCGGATGCGGGCCTTGAGCTCTTCGCTGACTTCGATCGTTGCCATGGCGGCCTCCTTGCATAGAAGAAAATAAGGTTCCGCGCTCGCGAAGTCAAAACGCGTCCGCGCACCCTTCCCCTCGCCGCTCCGAGCCCCTATATTGAGCGTGCCGGCAACGGCTATGGCGATAAATGGCTATCGTAATAAGCTCATCGGACCCGGGGGCAGTACCCGGCGCCTCCACCATTTCCCTCCTTCGGGAGAGAGCCTATGGGGGCGAAGCAGGATCGACGAGAGTGTAAAGGGTACGCTTTTGCCCGGCATGGTACCGCCGTTATCGGACCGAAACTTATAGTTGCCAATGACAACCATAAGGCTCCGGTCGCTCTCGCCGCGTAAGCGGTGCAAGCACTGGGAATTGAAGTCCTCCGCTCCTAGCCGGGCGTAGGCGGGGTCCGCAGGCACCTGGCAACAGAAGCCTGCATTTTCATGTCCGGCCTGTGCATGCGATCGCGATTTTCCCGCCGGAATTGGCTTGCAATTGCCATACGCATTTGGCTGATATCGCGATAAGATTCCCAAGGCCCCCATAAGCGGCCGCTCATCACCGGGACGAAAATGACAATGGCCGAAGATCACATCCGCTACGACATCCTCGCCCAGGAGGCGCTGCGCAACGGCGTCGTGCGCAAGGTGCTCTCCGAGGTCGCGAGGACCGGCCTGCCGGGCGAGCACCATTTCTTCATTTCCTTCGTGACCACGGCGCCGGGCGTACGCATGAGCCAGCGGCTGCTCGCCCAGTACGACAAGGAAATGACCATCGTGCTCCAGAACCAGTTCTGGGACCTCAAGGTCACCGATACCGGCTTCGAGGTCGGCCTGTCCTTCGACGGCATCAACGAAATGCTGGTCATCCCCTTCGCGGCCATCAAGGGCTTTTTCGATCCCTCCGTGCAGTTCGGGCTGCATTTCGAGGTCGCCAATGCCGGCCCCGCCACCGCTGCGCGCCCGGCACCCGCGGCAGTCGCGCCCGCGCCGATGCCCGAGGGCGAAGCCGGAGCCGAAGAGGAACAGGCTGAGGAAAGCGGCGAAAAGGTCGTCAGCCTCGACGCCTTCCGCAAGAAGCCCTGACGCAACGCTCGCTCTCAAGCGGAATGCGCAAGCGCTCCCTCACCATCGCCGGCCACCGCACCAGCCTTGCGCTGGAGCCCGAATTTTGGAGCGCGCTCGAAGCCATCGCGGCCGAGCGCGGCCTGAGCCTCGCCCAGCTCGTCACGAATGTCGATGAAACCCGCGACGAGGCCAACCTCTCCTCCGCGCTGCGGGTGTTTGCGCTCGAGCATTTCCGGGGATGTCCAGAGGCTGACTAGCCATCGCGTTTGCGGCGAGAGCACCCCTCATCCGACCTCCGCTTCGCTCTGGCCACCTTCTCCCTCAAGGGGAGAAGGGGACATCGTGGCTCATCGGCTCCTGCGCACCCCTCTCCCCCTGAGGGACTTCGAGGCGGTGGCGCAGCCACCCATCGCTCCAGTGGAGCGATGGGAGCCGAAGAAGGGCCGGGGGTGAGGGGTGCTCTTCGCCAAAGCCACGGATGCGGATTGCGGCTAAGGCTGCTGCAAAATCCTGCCATCCGCCCCCAGCCGAACTCCCACCACCACCGGCCAGGTCTCGAACCGCACAAAGCCCTCCGACGCCCCTTCCCCTGCCAAAGCCTGCGCTGCCAGATCGGCCTCGATCTGCTGCCGGATCTCCTCGCTCTGCTGCGCCAGCAGCGCTTCGGCCTGCCGCCGCGCTTCCTCTTCCAGCAGCCGGGTCTGTTCCTCCAGCGTCGCGCGCCGCCGCGCCTCGTCCTCGGCGCGCAGCCGTTCGAGCTCGTCCAGCTCCAGCTCCAGCGCCCGCATCTGGATGGCGTCCACCATCTGGCTCAGATCGAGCATGCGCTCGGGCGCCCAGAACGGGCCGGACAGGCCCACGCCGATCCGGCCCGTGGTTTCGGTGATGAGCCCGTTGCCGCCCAGAAGCTCGGTGGTCGCCAGGGTCCAGTTGGCATTGAGCCGCAGGGTTTCGAGATCCAGCACCGCCCCGCCCAGCAGCCGCGCGCGAACCCCGTCCACCGCGAGATTGGCGATGCGGACGTCGCCGCCGGTAAAGCTCGCCACCCCGGCCACGTCCCCGGCAACGAACGGCCCGGAATCCAGCGCCGCTTCCACCTGGTCCTCCAGCGCCTCGGGCGCGATCGCGATCAGGTCCTGGGTTTCGGCCGCGGTCGTGAACGCCTCGGGGGACAGCCGCGCGATCTCCAGCCCCGCGACCGAGAAGCTCCCCTCGCCCGAGACCGCGCCGAGAAGGCCGGCGAAACTGTCGCCATTGCCCTGGAAGCGCCCGCTGGCCGTCAGGCGGCCCGAAAGAACCTGCCCGGGCGCCTCAGGCAGCAGCGCCGCGAGATCGGCATTGTCGATCGAGATCAGGCCCGAAAGGCTCTTGTCGGCGAAATCGGAGGCGCAGCACAGCGCGGCCTCGAACGTGACGCTCCCCCCGGCGATTGCGCCGCGAAGGTTGCGGATGCGGATTTCCTGCTGGTCCCAGCCGAATTCGAACGTGCTGCCGGTGACCAGCGGCGCGTCGTCCACGGTCAGGTCCGGAACGGTAAAGAGGATGCGCCCGCGCGTCTGGCGCTGCGCCGAACCGAGATCGAGCGGCCCGTCGGGCCAGACGCTGCCGCTGCTCTGCAGCAGCGCCGCGGGTCCCGCGGTCATGGCAGCGATGGTCTCGACGGCAAGCCGGTCGACACTGATCTCTCCGCTCAGAAAGCCCCCGCCCGCCTGCGCCGAATAGGTCAGCGACCCGGAAAACGACGTGTCCCCCGAAAAGCCGTTGAGCCCGCTCAAGGTCACGCTCTGGTTGCCGATAAAGCCCAGCTCCGCCCGGCCTTCCACCGCGGGCACATAGAGCCCCGGCGCGCCGGCCAGGTCCATCACCGCGCCCATGTCGGCGAGCTGGAACGAGGCCTGCCCCTGCCCGCGCACCGCGCCCGGATCGTCGAGCAGGAGCGAGCCGGCAAAGGCAATGCTCTCGCCCCCGCCTTCGACGCGGATTTCCGTGTCCAGCGACCGCCCCGGCGTGCCGCGTCCCGAAACCGTCAGCAGCGCGCCGTCGATCCCCGCGATCAGCGGCGCCATGCCGAACTGGGCGAAGATGGGATCGGCACTGTCGGCCGAGGCGGAAAGGTCGAAGCGCGCCGGCGCCTCGCCCGCGCGCGCCAGCCCCGCATCGAGATCGGCCGAAAGCGTCACGTCCAGCACCCCGGCGGTGCCTTCGACATCGAGGCGCTGCGCCCCGCCGGCCTGTTCCGGCGCCGGCAAGGCCACCGAAAGCTCCGCCGGCAGGTGTCCGGCGAGCAGCCGCGCGAGCGTCGCTCCGCCTCCACCCGCCCCCTGCAGCCGCGTGAGCACGGGCGCGGAGCGCGCGAGCCCGAGGTCGCCGGTAAAAGCAACCTGCGGCGCTTCGGCCGTGCCCAGCAGGCTGGCCTGTCCTGCGAGCGACAGCCCGCCGTAATCGGCGACCGAAAGCGTATCGAACACAACGCCTTGCGGCGTCCAGCGCCCGCTGGCCGCGCCCGACGACAGCGTAAGCCCATCGACCACCGCCGCCTCGGCCGAGGCCGAAAAGCTGCCGCGCGGAAAGGTTTCCAGCAGCCGGCCGACCCCGTCCCCGCGTGGCAGCAGAGCCAGCAATGCGTTGCTGCCCGCCCGGTCCAGCGCCCCGAGCCGCGTGCTGACGGTCAGCGTGCGCTGGTCGCCCAGTTGCGCGTTGAGGGCAAAGCTATGTTCCGCGCCACCCAGGGTGAGCGCGCCATCCTGCAGGGCGAGGGTTTCGACCCCGAGCCGCAGGCCGGCCTCAAGCCGGCCACTTTGGCCGAACAGGGGGTTGCCCTCGGGCGGCCGCGTCCACAGCGCCGCCAGCGCGTCCAGCGCCTGGCTGTCCAGGGCCAGCCGCCCATCGAAGACCGGCCAGCCCGCCGCCTGCCCCAGCGTGCCGTCGAGGCTCAGCCGCGTATTGCCGGGCAGGGTCGCGGTGAGCGCGTCGATGGTCCAGGCGCCGCTCTCCACCGAGGCATCGAGTGAGAATTCGCGCAGCCGCACCCCTTGCAGCCCCAGTTCGGTCACCGAGAGCGTGATGTCGCCGGGCAGCGGCGGGATCGGCGGCGACGGCAGGCCTTCGAGCAACGCGACGAGACCATAGGGGCCGGCCGGCGCGGTCCGCGTCAGGTCCGGCGGGATCAGGGTCACCACACCGCCCTCCACGGACACCTCGAAACGCGGCACGCGGCCGAGCTCCACGGCGCCGTTGCCGGTGAACCGCGTCGCAACGAGGTTCTCGTCCGGCAGCAGCACGAAATCGGAGAACAGCACCTGCCCCAGCCCCGCCGTAACGCTGCTCTGGAACACGAGATCGCCGCGCGGATCGCCATTGTCCTGCTCGGCCCCGAGCATCACCGGCGGCGGCTGGCGATAGATGAAATCGCCGGAAAAGGAGGGTTGCGCGCCGGTGGCCAGAACGCCGTCGGTCCGCACCGAAAAGCCGCCCCCGCCCGGCCGCGCCGTGGCCGTGATCCGCGCGGTATCTTCCGCATTGAGCGCCGAGGTGGCGATATCGAGCGCGTAGCGCGTGCCGGAATAGGACGCCGATCCCCGGAAGGCGAACGGCCCGCGTACGCCCTCTGCCTCCATCACCCCGAAAACGTCGTCGAGCACCAGCGCCTGTTCCGAGCGGCGGTCGTAGATCTGCACCCGTCCCCCCGAAAGCTCGGCATCCGCGACCGAGATATTGGAGGCGCTGACGGTTTCGGGCAGGTCGAACGGCATGTCGAGCACGCCGTCCTCGTCCACGGTCAGCGACAGCCGCGGTTCGATCACCCGCAGTCGGGTCACCGTGAACTGGTCGCGCAGGAAATCCATGAGCGAGAATTCGGCCTCGATGCCGCCCACCGTGCCGATCTGCCCGCCGGCCCCGCCGATATCGACCTGGCCGATGGAGAGGCGCGGCTGCGGCAGCAGGGTGAAGTCCAGCGTGCCGGGAATGCTGACCTGCACCCCCAGCGCCTCGCTCGCCATGGCCTCGAGATTGGGCTTGTACTCGTCCCAGGGCCAGAACCGCGGCAGGATGAAGGCCGAAAGCATGATCAGGATGACGAGAATGCCGGCGGCGATGTAGATGCGATTGCCCACCTGGAGGACCGTCTCCCGAACCAAAGGACCTTGCCCGCGCGGAGCTTAAAGCATCCGGCCGCAAAGTGCGAAGCCGTTTTCCGGCGAATTCAATGGACGGACAAGGGGATAGAGCACCGCACCGGCGCCGCCCGTCGTGCACGCATCTCCACCCCCTCAGCCGGGCCGAATGCGCCCGCCCGCATATACTTTTCGCTTTACAGCGCTTATATGATGTTTGCAGAACAAAATGAGATTCGGCGCGCGGCCTTTGCGCGTCACGCAGCGTTTTCAGCAAAGGCATGTTCCCGGACCTGATCCGGGGATCGCCTGTGCGGCTCGAAAGCGCGAGAAACCCAAAACGACCCCGTCCCTGCCAAGGGAGACCGCTCCGCCATGTCCTCATCCGCGCCCATGCCGCGCCCGCAAGCCGGGTCGATCACCAGCCAGTTGGGCGGGAGCGAGCCGGGCTATCTCAAGGGTCTCAACGCCGAGCAGCGCGAGGCCGTGCTCACTACCGAAGGCCCGCTCCTGGTGCTGGCGGGCGCGGGCACCGGCAAGACGCGCGTGCTCACCACCCGCATCGCCCATATCCTCTCCGCGCGCCGGGCGCGCGGCAATCAGATCCTCGCCGTCACCTTCACCAACAAGGCCGCGCGCGAGATGAAGGAGCGCATCGGCCATCTCGTGGGCGCCTCGGTCGAGGGCATGCCCTGGCTGGGCACGTTCCACTCCATCGGCGCCCGCATCCTGCGCCGCCATGCCGAATTGGTGGGGCTCAAGCCCGATTTCACCATTCTCGACACCGACGATCAGATCCGGCTCATCAAGCAACTCCTCGAAGCCGAGAACATCGACGAGAAGCGCTGGCCCGCGCGCCAGTTTGCCGCCATGCTCGACGGCTGGAAGAACCGGGGCTTCCTGCCCCGCGACGTCTCGCCAGCCGAGGCCGGCTTTTACGCCAATGGCAAGGGCGGCAAGCTCTATGCCGACTATCAAGCGCGATTGAAGACCCTCAACGCCGCCGATTTCGGTGACCTGCTGCTCGAAGGCATCCGCCTCTTCCGCGAGAACCCGGAAATCCTCGCCGAATACCACGCCCGCTTCCGCTACATGCTGGTGGACGAATATCAGGACAGCAACACCGCCCAGTACATCTGGCTGCAATTGCTGGCCAAGGGCCGCGCCGGCGAGACCACCTCCAACATCTGCGTCGTGGGCGACGACGACCAGTCGATCTATGGCTGGCGCGGCGCCGAGGTCGACAACATCCTGCGCTTCGAGACCGATTTCCCGGGCGCCAAGATCATCAAGCTCGAACGCAATTACCGTTCGACCTCCAACATCCTCTCCGCCGCCTCCCATCTCATCGCCCACAACGAATCCCGCCTCGGCAAGACCCTGCAGACCGACGTGGGCGAGCGCGGCGAAAAGCTCTCCGTCACCTCGGTCTGGGACAGCGAGGAAGAGGCGCGCCATATCGGGGAAGAGATCGAGCAGTATCAACGCCAGGGCGACGCGCTCAACTCCATGGCGATCCTCGTGCGCGCCAGCTTCCAGATGCGCGAGTTCGAGGAGCGCTTCATCACGCTCGGGCTCAACTACCGCGTCATCGGCGGCCCGCGCTTCTACGAGCGCCGCGAGATCCGCGACGCGCTCGCCTATCTGCGCACCGTGGCCCAGCCCGCCGACGATCTGGCTTTCGAGCGCATCGTCAACGTGCCCAAGCGGGGGCTGGGCGATTCCACCCTGCAGGTGATCTACGACACCGCCCGCGCCGCGCAGATGCCCCTGCTCGCCGCCGCGCGCGACCTGGTCGAGACCGAGGAGTTGAAGCCCAAGCAGCGGGCCACCCTGCGCGAGCTCATCCGCCAGTTCGATGATTGGGCCGACCGGCTGCGCACCATCCCGCATCACGAGCTGGCCGAGCAGATTCTCGATGAATCCGGCTACACCGCCATGTGGCAGAACGACAAGAGCGCCGACGCGCCCGGAAGGCTGGAGAACTTGAAGGAGCTCGTCCGCTCCATGGAGGAATTCGAGACCCTCGGCGGCTTTCTCGAGCACATCGCCCTGGTCATGGATCGCGATTCCGGCGATGCCGAGGACGCGGTCTCCATCATGACCCTGCACTCGGCCAAGGGGCTGGAATTCGACACCGTCTTCCTGCCCGGCTGGGAGGAAGGCCTGTTCCCGCACCAGCGCTCCCTCGACGAAACCGGCCTCGCGGGCCTCGAGGAAGAACGCCGCCTCGCCTATGTCGGCATCACGCGCGCGCGAAAGCGCTGCCGCATCTCGCTGGCCCAGAACCGGCGCATCCACGGGCTATGGCAATCGGCCATCCCCTCGCGCTTTCTCGATGAATTGCCCGCCGAAGCCGTGGAGGTCACCGATACCGGCTCGTCCTATGGCGGCTACACCTATGGCGGGCGCGCGGCCACGCGCTTCGATACCCGCGATCCCTTCGAAAGCGTCTACGAGACCCCCGGCTGGCAACGCGCCCAGCGCCAGCAGTCGAGCCGCAAGGGCCCCGGCCCCCTCACCATCGAAGGCGAGCTGGTCGCCCGCTCCTCGGGCCCCTCGTCGGCCTATGCGATAGGCGAGCGCGTGTTTCACTTGAAGTTCGGCTACGGCGCCGTCACGGCCGTGGAGGGCAACAAGCTCTCCATCGACTTCGAAAAGGCCGGTCCCAAGAAGGTGCTGGACAGTTTCGTCAAGCGCGGGTGATGCGCTGATCCGCAAATGGTGAGGAGGCCGCAAGGTCTCCTCGCGCAGCATTCCCGCTCAGAGGGCCGTCTTGGCGCGGCGGCGGGCCAGCTTGGCGGTATTCTCGGCAATGATCTCGGCTTCGCGGGCCAGCCGGAGGGCCCGGAGGCGTTCCGTCTTTTCTTGCGTTGCCCGGCGCTCCGCTTCGATTTCGCTGAGCGTGGTGTCCTCGTGCCGGGTCAGCGCCGCAAAGCGCGCCTCGGCCGTCGCACGGGTCGTGTTGGTCATCGGTGTCCTTGCCATGCGAACGGCGCCGCCCGGAAGCGGCGCCAGTCCTTTTTAGGAAGCGAGCTGGAGATTGGTCGCCGACGACTTGCCGTCGCGGCCCTGCTCCAGCGAGTAGGTGACCTTCTGGCCCTCGGCGAGGCCGGACAGGCCGGCGCGCTCGACCGCCGAGATATGGACGAAGGCGTCCTTGGAGCCGTCCATCGGGCTGATGAAGCCGAAGCCCTTGGTCGAATTGAAGAACTTTACGGTTCCGGTGATCATGGGGAAAATCTTTCGTTGGCTCGCAGACGATGCACGAGCGGTTCCGCCCTCGCGACATGCGGGGGTCGGGTACGTTCGCAAAAATCGTGGTTAGCCAAGCAATCCGGCTGAGCCGGTGATCAGATAGCCGGTGACGGCTGAAAACGTTCCCTACACATAGGCCTCTAGCCCCCCGTTAGCAACCGTCCACGGAAGAGAACCCGCACCCGCGCCCCACTTTCCTCTTTCCTGCCCACGCCCCCGACGCCACATTGGCGGGCGGAACGCCCATCCAGCCGCCATCCGAGGAGAGCCCAATGATCATCACCACCACCACGCTTGTCGAAGGCCGCCCGGTCCGGGAATATCTCGGGCTCGTCGTCGGCGAGGTCATCATCGGCGCCAATATCTTCAAGGACCTGTTCGCCGGCATCCGCGACATCGTCGGCGGCCGGGCCGGAGCCTATGAAAGCGCCATGCGCGACGCCCGCGCCGAGGCGATCGCCGATCTCGAAGAAGAAGCGCGCAGGCTCGGCGCCGACGCCGTGATCGGGGTCGACCTAGACTACGAGGTCGTGGGCCAGAACGGCTCCATGCTCATGGTCTCGGTCTCGGGCACCGCCGTCAGGCTCGGATGACCATCCCCGCCGAGGAGCACCTCAAGCCCTGGCAGCCGCTGACCCTCGATTCGCTGGACGTCCTCTTCCGCGGCATCGCAGTGCCGGTCTGGATCGCGGGCGGTTACGCCCTGGAGCTCGCCGCGGGCACTCCTTGGCGCGCGCACGCCGATATCGACGTGCTCGTGCTGCGGCCGCACTGGCCTTCCGTCCAGCGCCACCTCGCCGACTGGGACATCTGGGCCGCGGACCCGCCCGGCCGCCTGCGCCCGCTCGCAAAGGCCGAGACGCTGCCTCCCCATGTCCACGATCTCTGGCTGCGCCGCACTCCGGCCGATCCCTGGCAGCTCCAGGTCATGATCGACGAGGTCTCACCCGGCGAGCCTTCGACATGGGCCTCGCGCCGCGATCCGCGCCTGACGCGTCCCCTGGCCGCGCTGGGCACGGCACGGTTCGGCGCCCTGCGCGTGCTGGCCCCGGAAATCCAGCTCTTTTACAAGGCGCGCGGCCTGCGCGACAAAGACCGGCAGGATTTCGACGTCATGCTCCCCCTGCTCTCCGCAGCGCAGCGGCACTGGCTGCGCCGGGCTATCGAAACCGCGCACGGTTCGGATCATCCCTGGCTGTCCCGCCTCTGAGCCGCGGAACCCCCGCCGCGCTGGAACATTATGTGAACGCATATCCAGCGGAGTCCACCATGTCCGACGGCAATCCCAAGCTCCCCCACGACGATCCGAACTCCAATCTCGAAAAGGATCCCGATGATTGGGTGTCCGGCGACGAGCCCATGACCGGTGCCCAGGCCTCCTATCTCAAGACGCTGTCCGAGGAAGCCCACGAGCCTGAGGCCTATGAGGAAAGCCTCACGAAAGCCGAGGCGTCCCGCCGTATCGACGCGCTCAAGAGCAAGCTCGCCAGGTGAGCTTTCCGCCCGCGCGGTTCGCCGCACGGGCCTTTGTCGTCCGCCTTGATTTTCCCGCGCCGCGCGATGACAGTGCACCGCCGTCACGCGAGGCAGCAATGACCACCCTCACCGCCCTCGGCCTCGATGCCGACGATACCCTCTGGGAAAACGAGCACTTCTTCCGGCTTACCGAGGCGCATTTCGCCGAGCTGCTGGCCGATTACGCCGAACCCGAGCACCTGGGCGCCCGCCTGTTCGAGGCGGAAAAGCGCAATCTCGCCCATTACGGCTTCGGCATAAAGGGCTTCACCCTCTCGATGATCGAGACCGCGATCGAGGTCACCGAAGGCCGCGTGCCGGCCGAATTGATCGAGCGCATCCTCAGGGCCGGGCGCGAAATGCTCGACCATCCCATCGAAACCCTGCCCGGCGTGGCCGATGCGCTCGAAGCGCTGGCCGGCGACCATAAGCTGGTGCTCATCACCAAGGGCGATCTCTTCGATCAGGAACGCAAGCTGGCCCAGTCCGGCCTGGGCGAGTTCTTCGACGCGGTGGAGATCGTGTCCGACAAGACCCCGGCGATCTACGAGCGCGCCTTTGCCCGGCACGGCACCGGCGCCGCCGAGGCGATGATGGTGGGCAACTCGCTCAAATCCGACGTGCTGCCCGCCATCGCGGCCGGCGGCTGGGGCACCCACGTCCCCCATCCCCTCACCTGGGCCTATGAGCAGGCCGACATCGCCGACGACACCCCGCGCTTCCTCACCGTCTCCACCCTCGCCGAGCTGCCCGGCCGGATAAAGATGCTGCGCTAGCTAAGTTCGGTGCCCTTGGCGGCATTGAGCTGGATTCCGGCAATAAATGCCGGAATGACATTTGCGGTTGGATCGCGATCCTGCCCCACCCCCAATCGTCACCCCGGCATTCATTGCCGGGGTCCAGAGCATACCGCGCCCAGCGTCGGGTCCGGCCTTCCTACAACCCGATCCCGCCCACGACCTCGGTCTCCACATGCGTGTCGAACCCGGCGATGATCGGCATGGCCTTCTCGATCGCGGCGCGAACCGAAGGAATCTCGAGCGAGGCCTTGTGACTTTCGGCGCTGTCCCACACTTCGCTGATCCAGATGGCGTCCGGCTCGTTCGCGTCGCGCGCCACGATATAGGCGAGGCATCCGGGCATGTCCGCGTTCTCCTGATCCATCAGGATCGCGATCAGCGCCTCGCGCTGTCCCGGTGCCGCGCGCATCTTTCCGATCAGGCCGTACATGAGCTTGCCTCCCCTGCCTATGGAGGCGAGCATTGGCACCTCGGCGCGCGCCGTCAACCCTCTTGTGGGCGCCGCGTTGACATCGTCCCGCGGCCCCGCCACAACCCGCTCACCGCAGCGAAAGGCGCCCCCATGCTCGAACAGGTCACCACCCCCCTCACCAAGGAACAGGCCTATCGCCTGGTCGATGCCGTGATGGAGCGGGAGGATCTTGCGCTCACCGCCTCTGCGCACGAGGACGAGGCGACGGGAGAATGGATTTTCGAGGCGACCTGCGACGCGCCCCCCGATCTCGACGCGTTCCGCGCCCTCGCGGCAGAGGTGCTGGAGGGCGAAGTCGGCTTTTCGGTCGCGCCCATCGATGCGGATGCCGATTGGGTCACCCGTTCGCTCGAAGGCCTCCACCCGGTGCGCGCCGGCGGCTTCTACGTCTATGGCAGCCATGAAACCGCGCTGCCTCCCGCCGGGCTGATCCCCATTCGCATCGACGCGGGCCAGGCCTTCGGCACCGGCCATCACGAGACAACCACCGGCTGCCTCGAGGCGCTGTCCATGGTGCTGCGCAACCGGCGCCCGGCCCGCCCGCTCGATCTTGGCACCGGCACCGGCGTGCTCGCCATTGCCGCGGCCAAGCGTCTGCACGTTCCGGTCGTAGCCACCGATATCGATCCCCTCGCCGTGCGCATCGCCCAGGACAATGCAAGGGTCAACGGCGTCGGCCCGGACATCATCCCGGTGGTCGCCGACGGGCTCGCCCACCGCACCATCCGCGGCAATTCGCCCTTCGACCTGATCCTCGCCAATATCCTCGCCGGCCCGCTCGTGACCCTGGCGCCTGGCATCGGGCGCATCGCGGCCCCCGGCGCCGTCGTGATTCTCTCGGGCCTTCTGGATACCCAGACCCGCCGCGTCCGCGCCGCCTATGCCCGCGCCGGCATGGCGCTGACGCGCAAGCTCGTCCGCAAGGATTGGGCCACGCTCATCCTCGAAAAGCACAACTGACCGGCGGATACGAAAAAGCCTCCGGCGATGCCGGAGGCTCGTACAGCTTCGGACGTTGGAGGTCTAACCGAAAGCAGGCTTAGTGCGCCACGCCCCTGCGGGAGGCGCCGAAGTCGCACCCGTACACGCGGGCAGAGCGATCGGTCTGGCGGGCCGCTTCGCGGCTCCGAACTTCGAGCATCGCGTCGAGCGCCTTGCGGAACAGGTTCTTGTCTTCAACCATCGGACTATCCTCTGCGAAGGAGGGGAGATAACACTGAGCTAGATAAGCCCAGTTCGCGCAGCGCGTTAGGCCTTCTTCGGCAACCCAGCCATGCCGCTTCTGCATGGCGCATCGAAATCTCTGGTTAACCGATCATGAATCAGTCCCTCTCCCAGCCCCGGGCCTTCTATCAATCCTTCGAGGAACAGTCGGATCCGGCCCAGGTGGCGCCCCGCCTCGCCGCCCTGCGCCAAAAGCTCGCCGGGATGGGAATCGACGCCTTCCTGGTGCCGCGCGCGGACGTGCATCAGGGAGAATACGTCCCCGCGCGCGACGCAAGGCTGGCCTATGTCACCGGCTTCACCGGCTCGGCGGGTCTGGCGGTCATCGCGCGCGACAAGGCCGTGCTGCTGGTCGACGGCCGTTATACGCTTCAGGCTCCGACCCAGACCGATACAGCGCTCGTCGACATCGCGGACAGCGGCAGGACCAAGCCGGAGGACTGGATCGGCCGGACCCTCGCCAGGGGCAGCGTCGTGGGCTTCGACCCCTGGCTGCATACCCCCGGCCAGATCGAGGCGCTGGAAAAGGCCCTCGAAAGCCTCGGCATCGCGCTGCGGCCGGTGGATGATAACCCCGTGGACGCCATCTGGGCCGACCGCCCCGCCCCGCCCGAGGGCGCCATCGAGGCCTTCGGGGCCAACCGCGCGGGCAAATCGGCCGAGGACAAGCTCGCCGAACTGCGCACAGCGCTCGCAGGCAAAGGCGCGGACGCCGTGGTGCTGACGCTTCCGGAGTCGATCTGCTGGCTGTTCAACATCCGCGGCCGCGACATCCCGCACAATCCCTTCGTGCTCGCCTTCGCCATCGTGCCCCGCGAAGGACGCCCGACCATCTTCCTCGCGCCCGATAAGCTCAACGACGAAAGCCACGCCCTGCTCGGCCCGCTGGCCGACCTGACTGAGAAATCGGCGTTCCCTGCGGCGCTCGACGCGCTCGCCGCCTTAGGCACGACCGTATGGATCGATCCGGCCACGGCGCCCGCGGCGGTCAAGTCCGCCCTCTCGGGCCGGGCGGCGCTGGTCGAGGCGCGCGATCCCACCGCGTTGCCCAAGGCGAAGAAGAACCCCGCCGAGCTCGCGGGCATGCGCGAGGCGCAGGCCCTCGATTCGGTGGCCATGTGCAGGTTCCTGGCCTGGTTCGACCGCACTGCGCCCAAAGGCGGGCTCACCGAAATCGCCATCGTGGAACAGCTCGAAACCTTCCGCCGCGAGAGCGGCCAGCTCGCGGATGTGAGCTTCGAGACCATCGCCGGCGCGGGCCCCAACGGCGCCATCGTGCATTACCGCGTCTCGAACGCGACCAACCGCACCCTCGTGCCGGGCGAGCTGATGCTGGTGGACAGCGGCGCGCAATACCTCTCCGGCACCACCGACATCACCCGCACCATGGCATCCGGCCCGGTGACCGCCGCGCAGAAGGACCGCTTCACCCGCGTGCTCAAGGGCATGATCGCGATCTCGCGGCTTGTCTTCCCCAAGGGCACGGCCGGCAATCAGATCGACATCCTCGCCCGCCACGCGCTCTGGCAGGTAGGGCTCAACTACGCCCACGGCACGGGCCACGGCGTCGGCGCCTTCCTCTCGGTGCACGAAGGCCCGGCCGGCATCTCGCCGCGCTACACAATCCCCTTCGAGGCCGGCATGATCCTCTCCAACGAGCCGGGCTATTACGAAGCCGGCGCCTACGGCATCCGCATCGAGAACCTCGTCGCCGTGGTGGAAAGCGAAATTGCGCCCGACTTCCTCGGCTTTGAAACCCTCACCTACGCGCCCATCGACACGCGGCTCGTGGCGCCGGACCTGCTCACCCCCGAGGAGCGCGACTGGCTCAACGCCTATCACGCCGAGGTGGCCCGCCGGGTGGCCGGCTGGCTCGACGCCGAGGACGGCGCCTGGCTCGCGCGGGCGACCGCTCCGATCTGAAGGGCTTACGGGTTGAGCAGCTCGGAGAGCTGCCACTCTCCGTCTTCGTTCGTCCCCGAGATGTCGTCGACGCGCCAGCCCCCGTCCTCAGGCACCAGCGCGAAGACCAGCATGCGCGGCGCGCCAAAATTGGTGAAGCTCACCGCGACCTGGGCCCGTTGCGCCGAGCCGCTTTCCGCGAGAATGGCGAAGTCGGCAAGCTCGGCATCCTGCCCGTCGACCAGCGGCGAAAAGCCCAGGCCGGAGGGGTCTTCATCGAGCAGCGCCTGCCATTCCGCCCGGGTCTCTGCGCTGAAGAACGCCATCTCGTCCTCATGCCACTCGCCCGCCAGGAGCGGCTCGTAGATCGCAGTGATCAGCGCCGTGGGCGTCTCATGCTGCGCGAATGCGGCCCCTGCCGCGAGCGCCATCGCCACGCCCGCGAGCCCCGCAATCGCCCGCCTTGCCATCGTCATCCCTGCCTCCCTCAATTGAACCACAGCGCGAAGCCGAAAAAGTCGTCGCCGAAGGTCTCCAGAGCATCCGCGAACGTATCCATGTTCGCGATCTCCCCCTGGCGCAGATAAGGCAGCGCGTCGAGCCCGGCGAGCAGCATCACGAAATCGGTGCGCTCGGCCTCGGCGAAATAGGCGGAAAGATCGAAGCCGCGATTGGGGAAGCGCCAATGCGGGACCAGCAGGTCCCCATCGATCACGCGCTCGGCCGCGTCCAGCGTCGCGCGCCAGGCCTGCACCATATCCATGGTGATCGCCGGCGCGCCAGGGGGCGGGGTCTGCTGCGGCCCGGGCAGCATCTCGGCATCATCGTCGGTCTCGGCGAGGATCAGCTCCCAGTTGCGGCGCGAGAAATTGAGCACGTCGCGCAGCCGCCCGGGCACCGCGTCGAACCGCTCGCGATCCACCACCGGCCAGTTGAGCGTGTGGATCGCCGCGATAGCGTCCGCCAACAGCGCCTCGCTCTCCCCGTCGAACACCACGCCCGTGCCGCGCTTGTCCGTGAGCGGCAACCCGGCGCGCGGGAAAAGCCGGTGGAAGGCTGCGTCGAACAATTGGGAGAAATCATGCGCCAGCAGGAAATCCCCCTGCACCGCAAGGATCGAGGAATAGCCCGCCATCCAGATCGCATCGGCATTGTCGAAGCCGAAGCTGAGCTCCATCGGCCGCATCCCCAGCGCACCGCCCGTGGTGCGCCGCGCCGTGACCGCGAGAAAGGCGCCGACGCTCTCCTCCTTGGTGATTTCCCCGTCCCCGTTGAGGTCGAGCCGGATGGAGGCCGCGTCGAACGGCACCACGAAGGGCTCGCCCTCCCCCGCCGCGGCCAGCGCATCGCGCGCCTCGTCGAGCGCCGCGACAAAATCGGCATAGATCGTGCGCAGGGTCTCGTAGTCCAGCGGCTCGGCCGCGGGCGAATCGCTCGAGGGCACGCCAATGGCAAAGAAGGGCGAACGCCCCATGCCGTTGATCGGATCGAAGCCGTGGCGGTAATGTGCGGCCGCGAAGCTCTCCACCGCGCGCGCGAGCTTGATGACGCCCACCCCGAACTGCGCCTCGACGTCGCCCGCTTCGGCCAGCGGCGCCAGCTCCGCCTCGCCCTCGGCCAGCGTGCCCGCATAGAGATGGGTGCGCAGCAGCTCCGCGCTGTCGGGCTCCTGTGCGACAGCCGCTCCGGCAAGGATGAACGCCGCCCCGGCGGCCAGTGCTGTCAGAAGCGGCTTCATGGTCTTCCTTCCGGGTCTGGAGGCACGCAAACGAGGCTCCGGCATCATTCCGCCCTTTCTGTGAACGGCCTAGCCACCCACACGATCAAACCACTCGTCTTCCGAGATCACTTCGATGCCGAGGCTTTCGGCCTGCTTGAGCTTGCTGCCCGCGCCCGGCCCCGCGACCACCAGATCGGTCCGCGCCGAGACCGAGCCCGCGACCTTGGCGCCGGCCCGCTCGGCCATGGCCTTGGCCTCGCTGCGGCTCATCCTTTCGAGGCTTCCCGTGAAGACCACGGTCTTGCCCGCAACCAGGCTGTCCGCCGCGACCGTCACCACATAGGGCTTGGGCCGCACCTCGGCGAGCAGCGCGTCGATGGCCTTCTCGTTGCGCTCGTTGGCGAAAAAGGCGCAGACCGATTGCACGACGGTGTCCCCGATCCCGTCGATGCCGATAAGGGCGGCATAGGCCTCCTCGTCGCCCCCGCTCGCCGTGTACGCGGTCTCGCGAAACGCCTCGAAACGCCCGAAGCTCTTGGCGAACAGCGCGGCCGTCGTCTCGCCCACATGCCGGATGCCCAGCGCATAGATGAAGCGGTCGAGCTCGGGCTCGCGCGCCGCATCGATGGCCGCCAGCAGCTTGTCGAGCCCCTCATAGGTGCGCTCGTCGGCGGACAGCACCTTCTTGCGCGCCTTGCCGGTCAGCCGCTCGCGCTCGGCCGCCTGCTGCTCGCGACGCTTGAACAGCGCGGCGCGGACCGCGGGCAGCTTGTCGCGCAGCCGGAAAATATCCGCCGGGGTCTCGATCAGCTTCTCGGAATGGAAGAGATCGACATTCTCAGCCCCGAACCCGTCGATATCCATGGCATCGCGCGCCACGAAGTGCCGCAGATTCTCCACCGCCTGGGCCGGGCAGATCAGCTCCCCGGTGCAGCGCCGCCGCGCGTCGAGCTTGCCCGTCTTGGGATTGGTCTCCCGCACCGCATCCGACCCGCATTCCGGGCATTTCTCCGGAAAGACAAAGGGCACGGCATCGGCGGGGCGTTTTTCCGGCACCACCGCGACGATCTGCGGGATCACGTCCCCCGCGCGCTGCACGATCACCGTGTCGCCCTCGCGGATGTCGTAGCCGGCGCGGATCGGCGCGCCGTTCGAATCGCGCCCCGCGATATAATCCTCATTGTGGAGCGTCGCGTTCTCCACCACCACCCCGCCCACGGTCACCGGCTGGAGCCGCGCCACCGGCGTGAGCGTGCCGGTGCGGCCGACCTGGATATCGATCTTGTTGAGGATCGTCGTCGCCTGCTCGGCCGGGAATTTATGGGCGATGGCCCAGCGCGGCGCCCGCGCCACGAACCCCCAGCGCTGCTGCAGGTCCAGCCGGTCGAGCTTGTAGACCACCCCGTCGATATCGTAGCCCAGGGTCGCCCGCTGCGCCTCGATCTTGCGATAATGGTCCAGAAGCACCGAGGTTTCGGTGGCGCGGATCATCAGCGGATTGACCACGAACCCCCATGCGCCCAGCCGCTGCACCGCCTCGTATTGCGTGTCCGCCAGCGGCGCCGAGACCTCGCCCCAGCCATAGGCGAAGAACTTGAGGTTGCGCCGCGCCGTGACCGAAGGATCCTTCTGGCGCAGCGACCCCGCCGCCGTGTTGCGCGGATTGACATAGTCCTGCCCGCCCTCGGCGGCGGACCGGGCCTTGAGCGCCGCGAATTCCGCATGGGTCATGTAGACCTCGCCCCGCACCTCCAGCACGTCGGGCCAACCCTTGCCTTCGAGGCGCTTGGGAATGTCGCTGATGGTCCTCAGGTTTTCCGTGATGTCCTCGCCCACGCTGCCGTCGCCGCGCGTTGCGCCCCGCACGAACACGCCGCCCTCATAGCGCAGGGACGCGGAGAGCCCGTCGATCTTCGGCTCGGCCGTGAAGGCCAGCACCAGGTCCTTGTCGCGCTCGAAGAACTTGTGCCCGCGCTGGACGAAATCCTCCACGTCCTCGTCGGAAAACGCATTGCCCAGGCTGAGCATGGGCACCGCATGGCGCACCTTGGCAAAGCCTTCCGCCGGCGCCGCGCCGATGCGTTCGGACAGGGAATCGGCGCGCCGCAACTCGGGAAACGCGACCTCGATCTCCATGTAGCGCCGCTTGGCCGCATCATAGTCCGCGTCGGAAATCTCGGGCGCATCCTCCTGGAAATAGAAGCGGTCCGCCCGTTCGATCAGGGCGTGCAACCGGTCGAGCTCGGCCTTCGCGTCTTCCTGTGTCAGCGCCCGCACATCGCTCATTCAACGCCCCTCGACTTCCGCCATCAGCCGCCGCGCCGCCGCGCGCGCCTCGTCCGTGATCGTCGCCCCGGCCAGCATGCGCGCCACTTCCTCGTTGCGCGCCGCGGGCTCGAGCACGCGCACATGGGTGCGCATGAACGCGCCCTCGTCGATCGCCTGCTTTTCGATCAGGAGATGCGTGCCCGCCCGCGCCGCCACCTGCGGCGCATGGGTGACGGTGATCACCTGCACCGAACGCGCGAGCCGCGCAAGCCTCTGGCCGATGGCGTCGGCCACCGCCCCGCCGACCCCGGTGTCGATCTCGTCGAAGATCAGCACCGGCACCGAGCCCCGATCGGCCAGCACCACCTTGAGCGCGAGGAGGAACCGGGACAATTCGCCCCCCGAGGCGACCTTCATGATCGGCCCCGGGCTGGTGCCCGGATTGGTCTGCACGTGGAAGGCGATCTGGTCGTACCCGCTCGCCGCGAGCCGTGTGTCGTCGGTCTGCTGGTCGACGATGAAGCGCGCCGCGCCGAGCTTCAGGTCCGGCAGCTCACGCTCGACCGCTTCGGCCAGTTCCGTGCCGGCCGCGCGGCGCAGCGCCGACAGCGCCGCCGCCGCCGCGTCGTATTCGGCCCGCGCCTTTGCGCGCTCCGCCTCGAGCGCCGCCAGCGTTTCCGCCCCGGATTCCAGCGCGTCGAGATCGCCCTTGTAGCGGGCGAGGATGCCCGGCAGGTCGTCGCAGCCCGCCTGGTGCTTGCGCGCGGCCGCGCGCAGGGCGAAGAGCCGCTCCTCGGTCTCCTCCAGCTCGCGGGGGTCGAACGCCATTTCGCGCCGGATCTCGTCCAGCGCCGCATTGGCCCGGTCGAGCGCCACCAGCGCCGCGTCGACCGCTTCGGCCATGGGCGCGAACAGCGCCGCCTCGGCTTCGGACTTGCGCGTCAGCCGGCGCAGCAGCAGGGAAAGCGAAGGGCCGGGCGCGTTGGCGCCCGACAGGATTTCCTCGGCGTCGGCCACCTCGGTCGCGGCCTTTTCAAGGCTCATGAGGTGATGCCGGCGTTCCGACAGCGCCTCCTCCTCGCCCGGCTGCGGCGCCAGCGCCGACAATTCCTCCACCACGTGCCGCGCGAAATCCTCCTCGCGCGCCGCGGCCTCGACCCGCGCCCGCTGCGCCGCGACCGCCTTTTCGGCCGCGCTGACCCGTCCATGCGCCGCCTCGACCGCTGCGACCGCCTCGCCATGCCCGCCGAACGAATCGAGCAGCGCGCGATGGCTTGCGGTGTCGACCAGCGCCCGGTCGGCATGCTGTCCGTGCACCTCGACCAGAAGGTCGCCCAGCGCCTTGAGGAGGCCCGCCGAAACCGGCTGGTCGTTGACGAAGGCACGGGTGCGGCCGTCCGCGTGCTGCACGCGGCGCAGGATGATCTCGGGATCGTCGGCGATCTCGCTCTCGCGCAGCAGCACGCGCGCGGGATGGTCCTCGGGCAGGTGCAGCACCGCCACCACCTGCCCGCTTTCCGCGCCCTCGCGCACCAGGGCCGCGTCGCCGCGCCCGCCCAGCGCCAGGGCCAGGGCATCGAGCAGGATGGACTTGCCCGCCCCGGTCTCGCCCGTGAGCGCGGTCAGCCCGCCCGGGAAAGCCAGGTCGAGCTGGTCGATAAGAACGATGTTGCGGACCGACAGCGTGCTCAGCATCGCGCGAAACCGGTTCCTCGATGGCGCCAAGGCTCGTAATGGTCTACGCGATTTTGCGCCCATCGGGCACACTCCGGTCTCCACCTTCCCCAAAGAAGGGTGCCAGATCGCAAAGAACTAAACAAGAACAAAATGCGCCGACGCGGAACGGGCCCGCACCGGCGCGGAAGCGTCAAACCTGGTTGGAGAGCCAGTTCCCGGTCATCACCTGCGGGGTGAGCCCCTGGTTCTGCAGCAGCGTGAAGGCGCGCTGGTACCACTCGCCGCCCGGATAGTTGTGGCCGAGCACCGCGGCAGCCGTGCGCGCCTCGTTGACGAGGCCGAGCATGAGATAGCCCTCGGTCAGCCGATAGAGCGCCTCTTCCACATGGCTCGAGGTATCGTGCTTCTCGACCACTTCGCGGAAGCGGTTGATGCCGGCCGTGATCTGCCCATTGCCCAGATAATAGCGGCCCACCGACATTTCCTTGCCCGCGATCTGGTCGCGCGCGACGCCGATCATCTGGCGGGATTCGTTGACGTATTGCGAATTGGGATAGGTCGAGACGAGCTGGTTCAGGGTATCGATCGCGTTCTGGGCGATCTCTTGGTCGCGGGTCGTATCCGTGATCTGCCGGAAATACGAGCTGCCCTTGAGGAACATGATATAGGGCGCGTCCGATCCCGAAGGATAGAGCGCCAGGTAACGGTCCGCCGCCCGCACCGCCTCGTCATAGGCGCCGCGCTGGAAATTGACGAAGGTGAGCATCACCTTGGCGCGCTCGTTGAACTCCGAATAGGGATGCTGGCGCTCAAGCTTCTCGAGATCCTCGATGGCGCTGAGCGGCCGCGAGGCCTCCATATTGGCGACGGCGCTGGCATAGAGCTCGTCGGCGGGAACGATCGGTTCCTCGTTGATGCGGCTGCCGCCGAACATCGAACAGGCCGCAATCGCGGTGAGAACCAAGGCGGCGGCCATAAGCCGCAACGCCCGCGAAACACTCAAACCGGCGGTCCCTGTCACGAAAAGCTCCTCGTGTGTGTGGACTTTCTGGTGGCCGCTCTCCACCGGCCGCGACCCGTGGCTAGTGGACAATCCGTCCGAAACTGTGTCCGGTTATGGCCCAATCAGCCGATCGAACGCAAGTAAGGCTTGACCGCGACGTTCTCGGGCCAGTCGCGCAGCGCATCCATTTCCAGCGGCAGCGCATCGGCTTCGATCACTTCGTAATTGAGCTGGGAGGCGAAAAGCGACTGCAGCACCAGGGCGTTCAGCGCATGCCCGCCCTTGTAGCTGCGGAACCGGCCATAGATCGGCATGCCCGCGATCGCGAGGTCGCCCACCGCGTCGAGCAGCTTGTGGCGCACGAATTCGTCCGGATAGCGCAGCCCCCCCGGATTGAGGATCGTCGTCCCGTCCACGGCAATGGAATTCTCGAGGCTTGAGCCCAGCGCGAACCCGGCCTGGCGCAGCACCTTGGCCTGCTCCACGAACCCGAAGGTGCGAGCCTTGGCGACGTCCTCGGCATAATGGCGTGGCGACCAGTCGAGGATCATGCGCTGGCGCCCGATCACGTCGCTGTTGAAATCGATCTCGACATCGAAGGCGCGCCCGTTATGCGGCTCCAGCCGCGCGAAGGCGTCGTTGTCGCGCACCGTGACCGTGCGCAGGATGCGGATGAAGGACTTGCGCTGCGGCAGCGTGGCGACCCCCGCCTCGAAGATCGCCTCCACGAACGGCGCGGCGCTGCCGTCGAGGATGGGGCATTCCTCCCCCTCCACCGTGATCAGCGCATTGTCGATGCCGATGCCGCTGAGTGCGGACAGGACGTGCTCGATGGTCGAGACGCTCACCGACTGGCCGAGATCCACCACGGTGCACAGCGAGGTGCGCACCACCTTGTCATAGGTGATTCGGATCGGCTCGGTCGTCGTGCCGTCCTCGAACTTGCGCGCAAGGCGATAGCCGCTGTCCGCGGCGCCCGGGGCGATGGAAAGGATGGCGGGTCGGCCCGAATGCACGCCGATGCCGGAGAATTCGAGCGCGCGCGAAAGGGTGCACTGCTGCACCTGTGTATTGGTCATGATCACTCCGGCAAGGGCAAGATAGGCCTGGGTTTTGTTGCCGCGACGATATCCATAACGAAACCGGCGCGGAATACGCGCCGGTTGTCTAGGCCATCAATCGGGTTATTTTCTGGCTAACCGTGGCGTTTGAGGAACGCCGGGATCTCCAGTTGATCCCTCGGGCTCGGCGCCGGCTGGGTCGCGGACCGGCCATGGGCGTCGAAATGCCCGGCAGCCCCTTCCGGCGCGCGCGGCGCGGTGCGCTGGGGTCCGGCCTCGATGGCGGCGCGGGCCGCCACGTCGTCGAACTCGCGGCGCTGGTGCGGCTGCGGCACCGCCTCTTCCTGGTCCTGGCCGATATTGAGCCCGACATTAGAGGCAAGGCGGCGGAACAGCGCGCGCGCATTGCGCGGCTCGTCGGTCTTGGGCTCTTCGAGCTGGCGGCGCGCGACGGCCGGCAGCTCTTCCTGGCGCGGCACGCGGCGGTTGAGCTGCGGACGCTCGGCACCCGAAGGCACGTAGGGCCGGGGCATCGCCGCTTCCGGCGCGCGCGGGGCTTCTTCAACCGGCTCGCGGGTCTGGGCCTGCGGCGTATAGGGCTCGATGACCACGCCATGGTCCTCGGACGCACGCGCCGGGGCAGCGGCGGGCGCGGTGCGGATGGCGCTGGCAACGGCCGCCTCGAACTCGTCGTCCGACATTTCAGGCGCAACCTGCGGACGCTCGGCCGGGGCTTCCGCCGGAGCCGGAGCAGCCGCGCCGGCGTCGGCCGGACGGCGGGCCTGCAGCGGCTGGCGGGCCGCGTTCGGCTTCACCGGGTCGAGGGCCTGCACCATCAGCGCATCGGTGCCCGTGGCCACCACAGAGACACGGATCTTGCCCACGAGCGAATCGTCGAAGGTCGCGCCCAGGATGATGTTGGCGTCCGAATCCACTTCCTCGCGGATGCGGCTTGCGGCCTCGTCCACCTCGTAAAGCGTCATGTCCTTGCCGCCGGTGATCGAGATCAGCAGCCCGCGGGCGCCGCGCATCGAGACATCGTCCAGCAGCGGATTGGCGATGGCGGCCTCGGCGGCGTGGCGGGCACGATCCTCGCCCTCGGCCTCGCCGGTCCCCATCATCGCCTTGCCCATGCCGCGCATCACGGCGCGCACGTCGGCGAAGTCGAGGTTGATGAGGCCTTCCTTGACCATCAAATCGGTGACGCAGGCAACGCCCGAATACAGCACCTCGTCGGCCATCGCGAAGGCATCGGCGAAGGTGGTCTTCTCGTTGGCGACGCGGAACAGGTTCTGGTTCGGGATGACGATCAGCGTATCGACATGCCGGTGCAGCTCGTCGATGCCGTCATCGGCCAGCTTCATGCGGCGGTTGCCCTCGAACTGGAAGGGCTTGGTGACCACGCCGACCGTGAGGATGCCCTGCTCGCGGGCCGCGCGGGCCACCACGGGCGCGGCGCCCGTGCCGGTGCCGCCGCCCATGCCCGCGGTGATGAACACCATGTGCGAGCCGGAGAGGTGGTCGTTGAGCTCGTCGAAGCTTTCTTCGGCCGCCGCGCGCCCCACTTCCGGGTGCGATCCGGCGCCGAGACCCTCGGTCACCCCGACACCGAGCTGGATCACGCGCTGGGCGCGGGAGAGCGCAAGCGCCTGGGCGTCGGTGTTGGCCACAACGAATTCGACGCCATCGAGCCCGGAATTGATCATGTTGTTGACGGCATTGCCGCCGGCCCCGCCGACACCGAACACGGTGATGCGCGGCTTGAGTTCCTGGATGCCGGGAATCTGAAGGTTAATCGTCATTGCTGGCCCCATCGTGGCTGTGTAGCCAATTGCTAACTCCGAAATCGTTAACCGGACCCTAACAAATTAACCAATTGGCTTAACTGGCTCGTAATTTCCCTCTGTTCCTCGCAAAGGGTTCATCAGCCGTTAACGCCCGGAATCCCGGCTCTTTCCCACGATTCCGTCCTCTTTCCGCTCATGCGGAGCAAGACCAGCGGTATCGCCACCGCGGGGTAAAAAGGTAAATTTCGGCCCCCATCCTGGTCGAGATTCGGGAACCGGGAATCAATCGACATCCGCTCTTGCCGCCCCCTCACCCCGGCCCCTCTCTCGCGAGGGGGATGGGGGCGATAGAGTCGATAGGCCCCAGGCTCCCCTTCTCCCCTCGTGGGAGAAGGTGGATCGCCCGAAGGGCGAGACGGATGAGGGGGCGACGCAATCGCGAATCTCGCGTTAGCCGCTTCACCCCAGCCTCAGGAAAACCCCGACTTCAGCCACTTGCCCACACGCGCGAAATACCCGTCGGTCCCCGTGAGCTTGTGGCTCGGGCGCGGCTGGGCGTATTCGGACCGGCACACCTGCGGGTAGACCATCATGCCCGCGACGCAGGCGAAGCCCGGGCCCTTGGCCCGGTCGGGCAGCTTGGACATGCCGAGGGGACGGCCGATGCGGACATTGCCGCCCAGCATGCGCCGGGCCAGCTCGGGCAGGCCGGTCAATTCGCTCGCCCCGCCGGTCAGCACGTAGCGGCGCCCCGAAAGGTCCATCATGCCCGTGGCCTGCATCCGGTCGCGCAGCGCCGAAAGAATTTCCTCCACCCGCGGCCGGACGATCCGGGTCAGCGTATCGCGGCTCACCGAGTTCGGCGCCTCGTGCGAGGCGGCCCCGATCGGCATGACCGTGATCACGTCCGCCTCGTCGCCCTGCCCCGAAAGCGCCGAGCCATAGAGCGTCTTCAGCCGCTCCGCGTCCTCGACGCTGACCGAGAGCTGGCGCGCGATGTCGAGCGTGATGTGATGCCCGCCGATGGCGAGGGCGTCGGCATAGACGAGCTGGCCCTCGTTGAACACCGAGACGGTCGTGGTCGCCCCGCCGAAATCGATGCAGGCGACGCCCAATTCGGCCTCGTCGTCCACCAGGGTCGCGAGCCCCGAGGCATAGGGGGTCGCCATCAGCGCCTCGACCTCGAGATGGCAGCGGTTGATCGCCAATTCGACATTGCGCATGGCCAGCGTCTCGGCGCTGATCACGGCGATATCGACGCCGAGCGCATCGCCCACCATGCCGCGCGGATCGCGCACGCCGCGCTGGCCGTCGAGCGCATAGCCGATCGGCAGCGCGTGCAGGATCGAGCGCTCCTGGCGCACCGAGCGCTGGTTGACCGCGTGGAGGACGCGCGAGATGTCGGCGCCTTCGACCTCATGGCCATCCAGCGACACCGTGGCCGAGAAGGTCTCCGAGCCCAGCCGCCCGGCCGTGACGTTGACGATGACCGATTGCACCGTGATGCCAGCGGCGCGTTCGGCCATGCCCACCACGGACCGGATCGCCTGCTCGGCCTTGTCGAGATCGGTCACGACCCCGCTCTTGACCCCGGCCGAGGGGCCGTAGCCGAAGCCGATGATCTCGGCCATATGGGTGCGCCCGCGCAGGGCCCTGCCCTCGGGGCGGGGCACGAGACGCGCCACGATGCAGCAGATCTTGGTCGATCCGATATCGAGAACGGTTACCAGCGAGGCGCGGCCCGGCTGCACGGGCTTGAGGCGTGCGGTCATGGACTCGGTGATCATAGGCTCATTCGTCCCGATCCACGGGCAGCACGGCAACGGCGTTGGAGATTCGCATGTCGATCAGGCTGACATCGCGGTCGAGCAACTGGTGGTCGCGGTGATAGGCATCGAGCCGCGCGAGCGCGGCCGCGACGCCGGTTTCGGGAAGCTGCACGCGCAGCCCGGTATAATAGATGAGGTCCCAGCGCCGGTCGCCGATCCGCGCCAGCGCCGCGAGATCGCGCTGCAGCGCGGGATAGCGGTTCATGAGGTTGATCATGGGCAGCGCGGATTCGCCCGCGCCGATCCCGATCACGAGCGGCAATTCGCCGTCGTCGAACACCGCCGGCGCGATCTGGTTGCCCGAGGCATCGACCACGAAGGTCTGTCCGTCCATGCGCCAGCGCGCCACGGCCACCGGCTCGTGCAGCGTCACCGCCACTTCGCCGGGATAGATCTTGCGCACCGTGGCGCTCTCGACCGAAGGCAGCGCTTCGAGCCGCGCCCGTGCGGCCTCGGCGTCGAGCGAGAAGATCGAGCTGTTGCCGTGCAGGCCCAGGGCATTGAGCACCGTGGTCTCGCTGGTCAGCGACTGGCCGGTCATGGAGATTTCGGAAATCCCGAACCCCGCGCGCGAAAGCTCGGTATCGATGAAGGCGACCGCGGTACCCGCGGCCTCCGCGATATCCTCGCGCAGCAGGTAGGCGATCCCGAGCGCGGCGCACAGGCACGCCAGGAGGAAGACCTGCGTGATGCGGCGTCCGTGCAGCACCCAGGCATGGCTGAGCCCCACCAGCGGACGCGCCCGCTGGGGCCGCTGCGGACGCAGCGGCGCGGGCAGCAGCCGCGGGTCGACGGCGGCGGCGGTGCGAACCGAAAAGTGCTGCCGCCCTACCTGTTGCAACTCGCGTCCTCCACCATCCAGGCCACGAGCTCGGGGAAATCGTGTCCGGCATGGGCAGCCAGTTCGGGAACCAGCGATGTTTCGGTCATGCCGGGCTGGGTATTGATTTCAAGGCACACGAGCTCACCGTCATCGCCGCCGCGCGGATCGTAGCGGAAGTCGGCGCGCGTCACGCCCCGGCATCCCAGCGCTGCATGCGCTTTGAGCGACATATTCCGAACTTTTTCGTAAATATTCGGTGAAACCTCCGCGGGCAGCACGTGATGTGATCCGCCAGCCCGGTACTTGGCCTCGTAATTGTAGAAGGAGAGGTCGGTGACGATCTCGGTCACGCCCAGCGCCACATCCCCCATCACCGCGCAGGTCAGCTCGCGTCCGGGGATGTAGCGCTCGACCATGAGGTCGTCCTCGCCGTCCCAGTCCTCGCGCAGGATTTCCTGCGGCGCGTGCTCGGTGCCCTCGCGCACGATGAAGACGTTGACGCTCGATCCGTCGCGCACCGGCTTGACCACATAGGGCGGCGCCATGACGTGGCCGCGCGCGATCTCGGCCCGCGACGCGATCACGTGGTCGGTGACCGGAATGCCCGCGGCCTTGAACATCACCTTGGCCTGGTGCTTGTCCATGGCGAGCGAAGAGGCGAGCACGCCCGAATGGGTATAGGCAATATCGAGGATTTCGAGCAGGCCCTGGATCGTGCCGTCCTCTCCGAACCGACCGTGCAGGGCGTTGAACGCCACGTCGGGTCGAAGGTCCGCCAACACCTGCGCGATGTCGCGGCCTACGTCGATCTCGGTGACCTCATAGCCGGCCGCGCGCAAAGCCTGGGCGCATGCCGCCCCCGAGCGCAGCGAAACCTCGCGTTCGTGCGACCACCCGCCCTTGAGCACCGCAACGTGTTTGGCCATTCGCCGCCCTTCCCAATATTCGCCGTTGTCGCCCCCCTCTCCGCTCGTGGGAGAGGGGTCGGGGGTGAGAGGGCCTCGCCCCGCACTCAAACCCGACCGGTAAACACCTCACCATCGAGGAATTCCCGTACTTCACGCCCCGGCGCGAAGTGACCCATGCGCCGGATTTCCCAATGCAGGGCGATGCCGTGGACATCGCGCACGCGCTGGCGAACCGTCTCGCCCAGAGTCTCGATGTCGTGCGCGGTCGCCTCGCCCAGGTTGAGCAGGAAGTTGCAATGCAGCTCGGAGACCTGCGCATCACCGATCCGCAGTCCGCGGCAGCCCGCGCCGTCGATCAGCTTCCAGCTCGAATGCCCGTCCGGGTTCTTGAAGGTCGATCCGCCGGTGCGCGCACGGGTCGGCTGGCTCGATTCCCGCCGCTCGGTGATGTCCTTCATCCGCGCCTTGATCTCGTCGCGGTCGCCCGGCACGCCCTCGAAAACAGCAGAAACGAATATAACGCCTTCAGGACCGTTAGACTTGCGATATCGGTAGCCCATATCCGCGTTCAAAAGCGTTATAATCTCGCCTTGCCGCGTCACCGCCCGCAATTCGGCCACCCGCTCGCGCGTCTCCGTCCCGTAGCAGCCGGCATTCATGTAGAGCGCCCCGCCGATCCCTCCCGGGATGCCGCGATAGAAGGTCAGCCCGTCGATTCCGGCCTCCGCGGCCGCGGTCGCGACCTTGACGTCCGGCAGCGCCGCACCCACCCGGATGCGCCGCTCGTCCAGCACCTCGGTGCCCCCGAATCCCTTGGCCGTGAGGCGGATCACCACCCCGTCCAGCCCGCCTTCGCGGATCAGAAGGTTGGATCCCAGCCCGATCACCGTGACCTTGATGTCCTCGGGCAAGTGCCTGAGGAAGAACGCCAAATCCTCCTCGTCCGCCGGCTGGAAGAAGAGCTGCGCGGGCCCGCCGACGCGGAACCAGGTGACCTCCGACAAGGGCTGGTTCGGGATCAGCTTGCCCCGGACCTGATCGACCCAGGGGGAAAGCCGGGGCAGAAGATCGGGATGGCTCATGCGCTGACCCGCGCGCTATCCGAGCGCAGTGCTTCCAGCGCCGCGGGAAGGGCATTGGCCCATTGCGTGATATTGCCCGCGCCGAGGCAGACGACGTAATCCCCGGCCTCTGCGCGTTGTGCTACGATGCTTGCCAATTGCCCCGGATCGTCGAGCACCCGCGCATCGCGATGCCCCCGCGCGCGGATGCGGTCGACCAGCTCCTCATGGGTGATGCCAGCGATGGGTGTCTCGCCCGCCGCGTAGACCGGCGCGATCAGCACCGTATCCGCGTCGTTGAAGCAACCGGCGAAATCCTCGAACAGATCGCGCAGCCGCGTGAAACGGTGCGGCTGGATCACGGCGATCACGTCGCGCTTGGCGGAATCGCGCGCCGCGCGCAGCACCGAGGCGATCTCCACCGGATGGTGGCCATAGTCGTCGATGACCGTCACCCCGTCCACGACACCGGTGACCGTGAAGCGGCGATTGACGCCGCCGAAGGACTTGAGCCCCTGCCGAATCGCCTCGGGCGGAATGCCGATCCGGTTGGCCACCGCGATGGCGGCCGTGGCGTTAAGCGCGTTGTGCACGCCCGGCATGGGCAGCTCCAGCGCCTCGATCACGGTTTCCGTGCCCGTGCGCCGGTCGCGGGCGAGCACATCGAAATGGCTGACGCCGTCATGGGTCTCGAGATTGACCAGCCGCACGTCGGCCTGCAGGTTCCGGCCATAGGTGATGACGCGCCGGTCCTCGATCTCGCCCACGAGCGATTGCACCGTCGGATGATCGAGACACATCACGGCAAAGCCGTAGAACGGCACGTTCTCGACGAAATTGACGAAGGCCCGCCTCACCCCCTCGAAGTCGTGGTAATGGTCGAGGTGCTCGGGGTCGATATTGGTCACCACGGCGATATCGGCCGGGAGCTTGACGAACGTGCCGTCGCTCTCGTCGGCCTCGACCACCATCCACTCGCCCTGCCCCAGCCGCGCATTGGTGCCATAGGCATTGATGATGCCGCCATTGATGACGGTGGGATCGTATTCGCCAGCATCGAGCAGCGCGGCGACCAGCGACGTGGTCGTGGTCTTGCCATGGGTGCCACCGATGGCGATGGCGTTCTTGAACCGCATGATCTCGGCCAGCATCTCGGCCCGGCGCACCACCGGCAGGTTCCGCGCCCGCGCCGCGATCAGCTCGGGATTGTCCTTGCGGATCGCCGAGGAGACCACCACGACCTCGGCGTCCGCGAGGTTGTCCGCGCTCTGCCCGATGGCGATCTCGATGCCCATGGCGCGCAGCCGCTGGACATTAGCGTTCGAGGCGACGTCCGAGCCGCGCACCGTATAGCCCTGGGTATGCAGGACCTCGGCGATGCCGCTCATGCCGATGCCGCCGATGCCCACGAAGTGAACCGCTCCGATGTCGTTCGGCATTTTCATGGCGTTTCGATCCTTATGTCCTGTCCGCCGCGACGCGTTCGACGAGATCGGCGAGGCGCGCCACGGCGTCGGCGTGCCCGACCGATTTCGCGGCCGAAGCGGCGCGCGCGAGACTCTCCGGTGCGCTCAGGATGTCGTTGAGCTGAGTCGCAAGCGATTGCGGTGAAAGCGTGGCCTGCTCGGCCAGCCAGGCGCCCCCGGCGCGCGCCATGACGGCCGCGTTGGCGGCCTGGTCCTGGTCGAGCGAGCCGGGCAACGGCACCAGAACGGCGGGGCGTCCGATCACGCCGAGCTCGGCCACGGTGGATGCACCGGCGCGGCCGATGACGAGATGGCTCATCGCCATGCGCTCGGGCAGGTCGGCGAAAAAGCTCGCCAGCTCCACATTGACCCGTGCTTTGCGATAGGCCTCGGCCACGGAATCCAGGTCCTCGGGCCGGCATTGCTGCGTCACCCGCAGCCGATCACGCAGCGCAGGCTCGAGCGCCGCGATGGCCGGCGGCAGTATTTCGGAAAACACGCGCGCGCCCTGGCTGCCCCCGAAGATCAGGAGCCGGATTTCCCCGCCGGGATTGAGCAGCGGATAGGGAATGTCGGAAACCGCCCTCACCCTGTCGCGCACCGGGTTGCCCGTCACCACCTTTTCCAGCGCGAAGCGGTCGGCGTGAACCGTTTCGGCAAAGCTCGTCGCCAGCACCTTGGCGACGCGCGCCAGCGCGCGATTGGCCCGGCCCATCACGGCATTCTGCTCGTGCAGGATGCCGGGGATGCCCAGAAGCGAGGCGGCGAGAAACGGCGGGAAGCAGGGATAGCCCCCGAACCCCACGGCCGCCGCCGGCGCGAGCTTGCGCAGCTTGCCCGATGCCGCGAAGGTGCCGCTCAGAATGGTGAGCCCGGCGCCGACGAACCGGATCGGGTTGCGGATCGAGGGCGTGGCCGCCGGCACCACATGGATGCGCTCGGGCGGGAAATCGCTGTCCAGCAAAGTCACGCGCTCGTCGGTGAACAGGTGCGTCACGTGCCCGCGCCGCGCCAGTTCCTGCGACAGCGCTTGAGCCGGGAACAGATGCCCGCCCGTGCCGCCCGCCATCAATGCGATAGTTGACATAGAGTCCTCAGGCGGCGCCCTGCTTGATGACGCTGGAAAAGGCGTGGTTGGGGAGCCCGCTCGAGAAGGTCTCCTCGGGCTTGCGGCGGGTGAGCGCGAGCAATAGCCCCATTCCGAAGGCGATCGCAATCATCGAGGTGCCGCCATAGGAGACGAAGGGCAGCGTCATGCCCTTGGGCGGGATCAGGTTGAGGTTCACCATGAGATTGATCGTGGCCTGAACGCCGAACTGCACCGCAAGAGCGCTTGCCGCCAGCCGATTGAAGAGGCTGGTCTGCTGCCGGGCGAGCGTCAGGGCGCGCAGCACGACGAACCCGATCAGCCCCACGAGCAGCAGGCAGAACAGGATGCCGTATTCGCTGGCCCCGGCCGCGAAGACGAAGTCGGCATGGGCGTCGGGCAGGTAGCGCTTGGCGATCCCCTCCCCCGGCCCCTTGCCGAACCAGCCGCCTTCCAGCAGCGATTCGAGCGCGCGCTCGGCCTGATAGTTGTCGCCGGTCTCGGGGTTGAGGAACGAGTTGATGCGTTCCGACACGTGGGGAAATATGACGTAGGCCAGGGTGCCGAACCCGACAGCGGCTCCGCCCAGAACGCCGATGACCCACCACGAGATGCCCGCAAGAAAGAGAAGCGCGCCGTAGGTGACGGCGACGAGAATGGTCTGCCCGACGTCCGGCTGTATGAGCAGCAGGGCCACAGTGCCCCCCGTGGCGGCCATGGCGAGGATGTGCCCCGGCACGTCCCTGCGCTTCATCTGCTCGGAGATCAGCCAGGCCGACACCACGGCGAGGGCGGGCTTCACGTATTCGATCGGCTGGATCGATTGTCCGAAGAGATAGACCCAGCGCCGCGCGCCCTTCACCTCGAAGCCGATGAACGGAACGGCGACAAGCAGCACCATCCCGATTACGAGCCCCAGCAACGCGGCCTGCCGGGCGCGGCGCGAATCCACCATCGAGACGAGAACCATCACCACCACGGCGCCGATGGCGAACAGCGCGTGACGCTGGGTGAAGTGCCACGGCCCCAGCCCGATGCGCTCTGCGACCGGCGGACTGGCCGAGAAGCTCAGCATGACGCCGATGACGATCAGCGCGAGCAAGGCCCCCAGAAGCTCGCGGTCGACGGTCCACCACCATTCGGCGATGGGCGTCTTGCGCTCGCGCGAAAACATGGCGCTGATGGCTGTCACGATCACCTCCGGGCACGAATGAGCTGAGCGGGCATGTCCCGCAATCGCTCAATCTAGCGCGCCAGGAGTTACTATTTCGCAACCATTGGAAACGGGATGGGCCGTTCAGCGCAGCTTGAGCGAGGAAAGCCCGATCAGCGCCAGCACGATGGCGATGATCCAGAACCGGATCACGATCTGGCTCTCGGTCCAGCCCATGTGCTCGAAATGATGGTGGATCGGAGCCATGCGGAACACGCGCTTGCCCGTGAGCCGGAACGAGATCACCTGCACGATGACCGATACCGCCTCGAGCACGAACAGCCCGCCGATGATGGCCATCACGATCTCGTGCTTGGTGGCCACCGCGATGGTGCCGAGCGCACCGCCAAGGGCGAGAGAGCCGGTATCGCCCATGATGATCTGGGCCGGTGGCGCGTTGAACCAGAGAAAGCCCAGCCCCGCGCCGATCAGCGCGCCGCAGATCACCGCCAGCTCGCCCGTTCCCGGCACGTAGTTGATGAAGAGGTAGTCGGCAAAGTTCTGGTTGCCGACAAGATAGGCGATCAGCCCGAAGGAGGCCGCCGCGATCATCACCGGCACGATGGCGAGCCCATCGAGCCCGTCCGTGAGATTGACCGCGTTGCCGGCCCCCACGATCACGAAGGCGCCGAAGAGGAAATAGAACAGCCCGAGATTGATCGCGATGTCCTTGACGAACGGCAGCAGCAGCGCGTTCTCGTAGCCCGCCGGGCTCTGGCTCGCGATCAATATGCAGGCCGCGATGGCGATGACCGCCTCGATCGCAAGCCGCGGCTTGCCCCCGAAGCCCTTGTGATTCTGGTGCTTGACCTTGAGGTAGTCGTCATAGAACCCCACCAGCCCGAAGCCGGTGGTGACCAGCAGCACGGCCCAGACATAGACATTGGAGAGGTCGGACCAGAGCAGGATCGAGACGATGGCCCCCGAAAGGATCATCAGCCCGCCCATTGTGGGCTTGCCCTTCTTGGTGAGCAGATGGCTCGCCGGGCCGTCCTCGCGGATCGGCTGGCCCTTGCCCTGGCGGACGCGCAGCGACCGGATCAGGCCGGGACCGAACAGGAAGACGAAGAACAGCGAGGTGATGATCGCGCCCCCTGTCCGGAAGGACAGGTAGCGGAAGACGTTCAGAACCGGAAAGAGTTCGACAAATTCCTGGAGGAAATAGAGCATCCGCTGTGTCCGTGGGCCTTCCGATCAGCGCCGCATGTCCTGCGCGAAGTGCGCCTTGATCGAATCGACGAGCGAAGCAAGGCCAACGCCGTTCGACCCTTTGACCATAACCGCATCGCCATAGGCAAGCGCATCGAGAACCGCCGGTGCGATCTCTTTCGTGGTGCTGCACAGACGCTGCACCAGTCCCTCGGGCAACGCCGCCGCCAGATGCGCCATGTGCTCGCCCACGAGATAGACGCGATCCGCCCCGCTCGTGCGCACCGCCTCGGCAAGGCCCGCATGCAGCGCCGGCGAACTGTCGCCCAATTCGCGCATGTCGCCCAGCACCAGGACCTTGTGGCGGCGCGCGGATAGCGTCGCGAACACCGACAGCGCCGCCCGCATGGACGACGGATTGGCGTTGTAGCTCTCGTCGATCAGCAGCAGCGGCTCGTCTCCCGGGCCGAGCGCGAGCATTTCACCGCGCCCCGCCCCCGCCCTGTGCTGCGCCAGGACGGCCGCGGCTTTTTCCGGAGCAATGCCGCAAGCCCGCGCCGCCAGCAGCGCTCCGGCGGCGTTGACGAGCGTATGCACGCCGGGGCTCGGCACCGCGATTCCAAGGTCGAAGTCGGGCCCGACCAGCCGGCCGGACATTCCGGGCCCGCAGGTCTCTACATGGATACGATAGGCAGCGCGCTCGGAAACGCCATAGGTGACGATCTCGGCCCCCGCGGACCGCGCAGCCGCGACCAGCCTGTCGAGATGATCGTGGTCGGCATTGATGATCGCGCGCCCGCCGGGCTCCAGACCCGCAAAGATTTCCGCCTTGGCATCGGCGATGTCTGCGACATCCTCGAAGAATTCCAGATGGGCCTCGCCTATCGAGGTGATGAGCGCCACATGCGGCCGCACCAGCCGCGTGAGCGGCGTGATCTCGCCCGCATGGTTCATGCCGATCTCGAAGACGCCGAACGCGCTTTCGGCCGGCATGCGCGCCAGCGTCAGCGGCACGCCCCAATGGTTGTTGAACGACTTGACGGATGCGTGGGTCGAGCCCGCCTCCGCGAGGATCGCGCGCAGCGCCTCCTTGGTCGAGGTCTTGCCGGCGCTGCCGGTCACCGCGACGATCCTGGCCTGGCTGCGGTCGCGGGCGAACCGCGCCAGCCGGCGCAGCCCGTCGAACGCATCCTCGACGACGACCAGCGGAAGCGAGGGCGGAAGCGCGTCCCGCCGACCCTGCGAAACCAGTGCGGCCCCCGCCCCGGCGGCGACAGCCTGCGCCGCGAAGTCGTGGCCGTCGAACCGGCCACCCGCGATGGCGACGAAGAGATCGCCCGCGCGCGCCTCCCGTGAATCAATGGAAATCCCCGAGACGGCGGCACCGGGATCGGCGTTCTCGAGCACACCGCCCACGGCGTCCCTCACCTCGGCGAGCGAATAGAGCGCGGACACGGATCTAGGCTCCAAGCGCCGCACGAACCACTTCGTGGTCGGAGAAATGGTGCTTGGTCGTGCCGATGATCTGGTAGTCCTCGTGGCCCTTGCCGGCGACCAGGACCGTGTCGCCGTCTTCCATCATGGCCACCGCATGGGCGATGGCCTCCGCCCGGTCCCCGATCTCGATCGCGCCCGGCGCGCCCGCGAGAATTTCCGCGCGGATCGCCGCGGCATCCTCGGTACGGGGATTGTCGTCGGTGACGATGGCGACATCGGCGAGTTGCGCCGCGATCGCGCCCATGATCGGGCGCTTGCCCCGGTCGCGATCGCCGCCGCAGCCGAACACGGCGATCAGCCGCCCCGAGGTCGCGGGGCGCAGCGTCTCGAGCACGGCCTTGAGCGCTTCGGGCTTGTGGGAATAATCGATGAAAACCGAACCACCGGCGCGGCTGCCGGCGAATTCGAGCCGCCCCTTGGCGCCCTGCAACTGCCCCAGCGCCGCGATGGCCACGTCCGGCGCCACGCCGGTCGCCATGGCCAATCCAGCCGCCATCAGCGCATTGCTCGCCTGGAATCGCCCCACCAGCGGAATGAAGACGTCGAGCGGCTCGCCCACCAGCCTGCCCTTGACGCGCTGACCGAGGCCTTCGGGCGTGATGCTCTCGATCTCGATATGGGCCCCCGCCTCGCCCACCGTGAACACGGTGGCACCGCTGTCGAGCGCGGCGAACATGAAGGCGTCGCCGTCTTCCGCATCCGCATTGATGACCGCCGTGGTCCCCGGTCCGATCAGCGTATCGAACAGGCGCAGCTTGGCTTCGCGATAGGCTTCGATGGTGCCGTGATAGTCGAGATGGTCGCGATAGAGATTGGTGAACCCCACCGCAGCGAAGCGCACGCCGTCGAGCCGCCGCTGGTCGATGCCGTGGCTCGACGCTTCCAGCGCCACGTGCGCGATACCCTCTGCCTTGAGCCCCGCGAGGGTCTTGGCGAGCGTAAGCGGATCGGGCGTGGTCAGTTCGCCCGGCACCAGCACCTCGCCCTTCATCAATCCCAGCGTGCCGAGGCTCGCGGCCGGAAAACCGGCAAACGTCCAGATCTGGCGCAGGAAGCTCGTGACCGACGTCTTGCCATTGGTGCCGGTAACCCCGACCACGAAATCCGGCTGCGGTCCGGCAAAGCGCATGGCGGCCCTGGCATAGGCGGCGCGCACGTCCGGCACGACGATCACCGGCACGCCGAGATCGCCCGGATCGCGCTCGGCCACCACAGCGACAGCCCCGCGGCCCACCGCGTCGCGCGCATAGGCCAGCCCGTCCGCCTGGGTTCCCGGCAGGGCGAAGAACACATCGCCCGCACCGATCGCCCGGCTGTCGGCGTTGAGCCCATGCACCGAAAGCCCGGCCGGAACATCGGACATGTCGAGCAATTCGGAAAGCGAGACCATCAAAGCCCTTACCTGGCGGCGCCGCGCAGAACGGACGGAACGAGCGCAGCATCTAGACTGCGGTCGAGGTTGGGGGCAACCCCGAGGATCGGCGCGATACGCGCGACCACGCGCCCCGAGACCTCGCCCGCATTCCAGCCCGCGGTACGCCCCGACATCTCGTTTTCCTCAACCGGCTCGTCGACCAGGATGACAAGGGCATATTGCGGATTGTCGAGCGGGAAAGCCGATGCGAAGAAGGCCACGTTCTTTGTGGTCGAATAGCGTCCGTTGACCACCTTTTCCGCCGTTCCCGTCTTGCCACCCCAACGATAGCCGTCCGCAATGCGGTTGCCGCGGCTGCCCGAGCCCTCGAGCGCGTTGAGCCGCATGAGGTAGCGCATGGTGGCGCTGGTCTGGGCGGAAATGACCTGTTCCGCGCCGGCCATGGCCTCTTCCTCGGTCGTACGCAACAGGGTCGGCTCGATCAGGTAGCCGCCGTTGACGAGCGCCGACATGGCCCGGAGCATGTGCATGGGCGTGACGCTCAACCCCGCCCCGAAGGACGCCGTCGCGGCCCCGACGTCGGAAAAGCTGCCGGGGATGGCCGACGCGGTCACCTCGGGAACCTCGATGGGCGGCGTGCCCTCGAAACCCATGCGCGTGATGAAGGCCCGGAAGTTCTCCTTCCCCATGGCCTGCATCATCTTGATGGTGCCGATATTGGACGAATACGTATAGACCTCCGGCACCGACAGGATGCGGTACTGGCCGTGGAAGTCGGAAATGGTGTAGCGGCCGAACTGCACGCCGAACCGGGCATCGATGCGGTCGGTGATCGACACCGCCCCGCTATCCAGCGCGCCCGCGAACGTGATGCTCTTGAAGATCGAACCGACCTCGAACTTGCCCGCGGTCATCCGGTTCATCCGGCCCTCGACAAGCATGGTCGCCGGAGTATTGGGGTCGAAATCGGGCAGCGAGGCCATGGCGAGGATTTCGCCGGTGCGTACGTCCATGATGGCCCCGGCCGCAGCGATGGCCTGGTAGCGGGTCATGGCGTCGGCTAGCTCGTCGTAAAGGACGTTCTGCACCCGCATGTCGACCGAGAGGTTTACCGGCGTCAGGTCCTGGCCGCGCGCGAGCCCCAGCTCCTGCAGCAGCGCCACATTGTCGTTGTCGAGATGGCGCTCGATGCCCGCGATGCCGACATTGTCGATATTGACTGCGCCCATGATGTGCGACGAGACATTGCCCGCCGGGTAGTAGCGGCGGCTCTCGGTGAGGAAATACAGCCCCGGAATGCCGAGCCGCATGATGCGCTCTTCGATGGCCGGGGTCAGTTCGCGCGCCACCCACACGAAGCCTTCGTTGCCGTCGAGGCGGTTATAGAGCCACTGGCGGTCGAGATCGGGCAGAACGGTGCGGATCGCGTCGGTCGCCGCATCCACGTCGAGAATGCGCCGGGGCTCGGCATAGAGCGAGGGCACGCGGATATCGACCGCCATCTCCAGCCCGTTGCGGTCGAGGATCGGCGGACGCGAGGCCATGATGGCGTCGCGCGCCTGGCCCTCGATCCGGGTATCCACCTCCGTGTTGCCCAGCACCACGAGGCGGCCGCCCATCACCCCGAATACCGCGATCACGAACACCATGGCCCAGCGGATGCGCGCCGAGGTGAGATTGCCGCGCGCCTTGCGGGCGCCGTCGATGGAAATGGTGGTATCGGGAGAAATGGCTGTCACAGCAGGCCCTCCAGCAGCGAGCCGATGGGGTCCTCGCCCGCCTCGATGGTCTCGAACAAGTCGTCGAGCGCCTGGGTATCGAGCCGCATCTGCGGGCGCATCGGAAGATCGTCGAAGGTCACGAACTGCCGCACCTGCGCCACCTGCATGCCCAGCACCTCGTTATGCGGCCGGACCAGCGCCTGGATGTGGTTCGGCTGGTTGAGATAGGCCCAGTCCGCGCGCAGGATCGAAAGCTGCTCCTGCTTGTCTTCGATCGCCCGCTCCAGGCGTACGACCTCTTCGGCCGTGGTCTCGGAGATATGCTTTTGCGCATAGACCCCGACCAGCGCGACCATCGAGACGATGGCGAGGAAAATATTGACGATGCGGATCATGCGGCACCCCGCTTGATCGATCCGGGAACCCCGAGGCCCTTCGCGCTGGCCGGCCGCGCCGGAGCGGTCGTGCGCACGGCGCTGCGCAGCGTCGCCGAGCGCGCACGGGGATTGCGGGCAAGCTCTTCCTCGCCCGCTTTTACCGCCTTGCGCACAGGCGCCCAACGCGATGCCTCGGTCGCAGAAGCCGGCAGATGCCGCGATTGCGGGCCCGCCGTGCTGGCGGCATCGAAGAAGCGCTTGACGATACGGTCCTCGAGCGAATGGAAGGTGACGACCGCCAGCCGTCCGCCCGCGCCGAGCACGCGCTCGGCCGCGAACAGCCCGCCGACCAGTTCGTCGAACTCGGCATTGACCGCGATGCGCAGTGCCTGGAACGTCCGCGTCGCCGGATGCTGGCCCCCCGGCTTGCGTCCCACCGTATCCTCGATCAGCCGCGCCAAAGCTAGGGTATCGGTAATAGGGGCTTCGGCGCGGCGCGCGACGATGGCGCGCGCGATGCGCCGCGAATTGCGCTCCTCGCCAAAGGTGAAGATGATTTCGGCCAGCGCGGTCTCATCGAGGCCATTGACCAGATCGGCCGCGCTCTCGCCCTCGCGTCCCATGCGCATGTCGAGCGGCCCGTGCTTGTTGAACGAAAAGCCGCGCTCGGCCTGGTCGAGCTGCATGGAGCTGACCCCGATATCGAGCACCACCGCGTCCGGCGCGCTGTCTCCGGCCAGCGCGTCCAGCGCCGAAAACCGGCCGGGCACGAAGCGGAAGCGGGCGCCATAAAGGTCCGCCAGCCTTTCGGCGAAGGGGGAAACCGAGGGGTCGCGGTCTATGGCGATGACATCGGCGCCCGCCGCGAGCAGCGCTTCGCTGTAGCCGCCCGCCCCGAACGTGCCGTCGATCACCAGCGCGCCCTCCAGCGGAGCGAGCGCCGCGCCGACTTCGGCGAGCAGCACCGGCTGGTGGGGCATCTGTGCCGAGCCCGGAACGGGATGATCTGCTCCGCCCATCACGCTGACTGAACGCTCCCGGCAATACGCCTTTCCGGGCTGGACCACCCGGTACTCGTTGAAGGCAGCGGGCAAGCCGCGCCATCCGTGCAATTTGACGAAGACGAATTAAGATTCTGTTTCCCACGCCGCCCAAGGCGCTGTCATCAAACCGATAGGCGCCCCCGCTAGAGGGCTCTCCGATTGCAATCGCCGCATTGCTGGAGGACCTCATGCATTTCAAATCCCTGGCCGCCCTGCTTCTGGCCGGCTCCGCCCTCACCGCCCTCGGGACCAGCCCGTCCTTCGCTCAATTCCACGAGCTGAGCGCGCCCGATGCGGCGATCTCGGTCTCCTTGGCCGGCCGCTACGTCACCGGGCTCTATGACGAGGCCGCCGCCGAGATCGTGACCTTCGATCCCGCCACCCGTCGCGCCTTCACCGTCAACGCCGCCTCGGGCGCAGTCGACGTGCTCGACCTGTCCGATCCCGCCAACCCAACGCTCGTCACGACGATCTCGGTCTCCGATGTCGGCGCCGAAGCCAATTCCATCGCGGTCAGGAACGGCATCGTCGCCGTGGCCGTGCAGGCCGAGAACGCGACCGACAACGGCGCGGTCGTTTTCCTCGATTCGGATGGCAATCGCCTTGCGGTGGTCGAGGCCGGCGCCCTCCCCGACGCCCTCACTTTCTCCCCCGATGGCCGCTGGGTGCTGGTGGTCAACGAAGGCGAGCCGCGCGAGGATTTCGCAATCGATCCCGAAGGTTCGATCACCATCATCGACCTCGAGGGCGGCGCCGAGAACCTGACCCAGGACAATGTCCGGATCGCCGACTTCCGCGCCTTCAACGGCCGCGAGGACGAGCTGCGCGCCCGGGGCATCCGCATCTTCGGTCCGGGCGCCACCGCGGCTCAGGATTTCGAGCCCGAATGGTCCGAAGTCGCCTCCGACAACCGCACCGCCTATGCTTCCCTCCAGGAAGCCAACGCCATCGCCGTGATCGACATCGAGACCGCCACGGTCACCGATATCCTCCCGCTCGGGTACAAGGACTGGTCGGAGAATGGCCCGTGGTCGGGCGCGGGCTTTGACTCCAGCCGCGACGCCGAGGGCATCGACTTCCGCAACTGGCCGGTGACCGGCATCCTCCTGCCCGATGCCATCCGCCTCTACGAGACCGGCGGCGAGACCTATATCGTCACCGCCAACGAAGGCGACGCCCGCGAATACGACCAGGACGGCTGGTGGAGCGAGGAATTCGAGGTCGGCGATCTCCAGCTCGATCCCGAAGCCTTCCCCAACGCCGTAGAACTGCAGGCCGAAGACGCCCTCGAAGGCCTGATCGTCACCTCGACGCTCGGCGTTTCCAACGATTGCAACCCTTCGCTCTCCACGGCCGAGGCGCGTGAACTCGGCTATGACGAGGTCCGCGACTATGTCGAAGCCGAGTGCGTCTACGATACGCTCTACGCCTTCGGCGGCCGGTCCTTCTCGATCTTCAAGGTGACCGAAGAAGGCCTCGAATGGGTCTTCGACAGCGGCTCGGATTTCGAGGAGATCACCGCCGAGGCCTTCCCGGAGCACTTCAACGCTGATCACGGCTACAGGGACGTCCAGTTCAAGCGCCGCTCTCCGAACAAGGGCCCCGAGCCCGAAGGCGTCGCCCTGGGCGAGATCGACGACCGCACCTATGCCTTTATCGGTCTCGAGCGCATGGGCGGTGTGATGGTCTATGACATCACCGTCCCGGAGGACGCGGTCTTCGTGACCTATATCAACAGCCGTGACTTCACATTGGGTGACGACGAGGACGCGATGACCCGGACCGATCTCGGCGCCGAGGGCCTGCATTTCGTTTCCGCTGAGGACAGCACCGACCCCGAGGGCCGGCCGCTGCTCATCGTTGGCAACGAGGTCAGCGGCACCACCGCGATCTATACCATCGCGCTGAACTGAAGCCGAAACGGGTGCCGCCGGCCTCCTTTCGGAAGCCGGCGGCCCATTATCTCGTCACCAGCCGGCCTGTAAGCCGGGTTCTGTAGGGCCCACCCCTTGTAGGGCGAACGTGGCGGCCATTCCTCTAGGGGACGCATTGCTGGGTCCCTCAAGCAATCAACCCGGACGACAGGCCGCGAAAACCCGGCCGAGGCAAGCCTCCATCGTCCCTATTCGATTTTGCTCCCGGTGGGGTTTACCGTGCGGCCCCTGTTGCCAGCGGCCCGGTGCGCTCTTACCGCACCCTTTCACCCTTACCGCCCGAAGAGCGGCGGTTTGCTTTCTGTGGCACTTTCCCTGGGGTCGCCCCCGCCGGGCGTTACCCGGCACCGTGTTTCCGTGGAGCCCGGACTTTCCTCCCCGCGTGTCGCCACGCGCGGCGGCCGCCCGGCCGACTGGTGAGTTGCGGATTTAGGGTCCGCCGCAGGGCGGGTCAAGCGGTCAATCCACCAGAACGGGCTTGTGGCCACGGGCCCGGCTCACCCGGTCATAGGCGTCGTTGATGGTCGCCATCTTGCGCGAGGCGAGGCTCATCAGCTCCGGCGGCACGCCCTTGGCGGTCATGCGGTCGGGATGATGCTCGGCAACGAGCTGACGATAGCTGCGGCGCACCTCGTCGTCGCTCGCGTCCGGCGCCAGCCCCAGCACCGCATAGGGATCGGGGCCCTCCTGCGGCAGCACGATGTGCTGGGCCGCGATCTGCTCGAACTTCACCTCGTCGAACCCGAAGATATCGCTGACCGAGCGCAGGTACTCGTATTCGTCCTCGTGCACATAGCCGTCCGCGGTCGCGATATAGAACAGCCCGTCGAGCACGTGTTCGAGCGTGGCCGGGCTGTCCTCGAACAGCCGCGCGATCCTGCGGGCATAGGAATCGTAGCCGGCTACGTCCTGCTGGGCGAGCGCGAACAGGCGCTCGACATCCCGCTCCGATTCGGGCGGCACGTCGATGGTGTTGCGGAACGCGGTGATCTCGCGCGCGCTCACCACCCCGTCCGCCACCGCCATCTTGGCCAGCAGCGCGATCAGCGCCATGGTGAAGGCGGCGTCGCGCCCGCCCGGCAGCCAGCGTTCCGGATCGAGGATGGAAAGCAGGCTCCCCGCGAACTCGCTCGTCCCCTGCGCAAGGATCCTCAGCAATTCGGCGATGCGTTGCCAGATGGACATGGTGCAATTGGGTCCGGCTGAAACACTTTCCGCTCAAGCAGATTCTGCTTTGCAGCGCGAAAGCGCGACCAAATAAAGACGTGGGCGCAAAAGGTGCGGCCCCGCAAAGCACGAGCTGCTTTTCGGGGCGCGACCGAATGTAGCAATTGTTCAGGCAATTGGTAGGGGTCGCCCCCAAGGATCGGCGTCAGTCGTAAAAGATGCCGAAAGGACTGACTAAGGGCCGCGCCTGACGGCCATAGCCGAACTGCGTCGCCTGATCGGGATAGACCCAGAGGGTTTCCCCGTTCGGTCCGGTAACCTGCACCAGTTCGTCCGTATTCGGACCGGCAGCCCCGCCTGCTGCGAGGCGCTGGCGCTCCTCATAGGTCAGGAAGCCGTCCACCACGCCCACGGGTCCCACCAATTGCGATGCCGGCGGCGATGGCGTCGGCTGGGGCACCTGCAGATAGGGGGAGGGCTGCGGCTGCTGCGGATAAGCGGCCGCGGTGATCGCCTCGTAATCGGTCGCCTGAGCCGGCTGCGTCGCCGGCAGGGAAAGCCCTTCCGGGCGCGGGATCGGCCGCGGCGGCACGAGGGCGACATCCGAGCGCGTATCCGGCACGGTGGTTTCCGCCTCGGCAACGGCGCTTGTCGCCGGCGACCACGAGGACTCCAGAGGCTGCCCGTTGATGGTGACAGTGGGCGCGGACGCGGGCTGCTGCTCGGCCTCGGCCGGCACCGCGGGGAACCCCGCACTCTCGACCACCCGTGCAGGCGTCGAGGCGGGCCGGGAGACCGGCTCGGCGGTCTCCCGTTCGACGATGGCGGCATCCGGAGCGGGCGCGCCCGCCAGGTCCTGGACGAGCACGATGCCGGAAAGACCGAAAATGGTGAGGAGCACCGCTCCCGAAGCCAATGTTCTCGACCGCATTCCGTGATCCAATCTGCCCCCGCACGACACCCTTTGCTAAGCGAAAATGGCGGCTTTTTGGTGAATGGAGGATGAACGGTCTACGCGTGCGCCCTCTCCTCCGCCCGTCCCACCGCTTCGAGGGACCATAGGCAGACCGTCAGTCCCTCGCCCGTGTCGTCGGGAAAGCGCAACGCCTGCACGATCGAAAGACCGGCCGCGCGGGCCCATTGGTTCATCTGCCCGTCCGAGAGGCCGAGGCGCTGATGCGCGTGTTCGGTATTGAGGAAGCGATGGCTATGGGGCGCGAAATCCACGATGATCATGCGCCCACCCGGACGTAGCGCGGTCTCTGCCTCGGCGATGATCCGGCCCGGATCGTCGAAATAGTGCAGCACCTGGTGCAGCACCGCGAGATCGGCGCTTTTCGCGTATTCGCCCAGATTGCCGATATCGCCCAACCGCACCTGGCCATGCGCCAGTGCCGGGCTGTTGAGCTTGGCCCGCGCTATGGCGAGCATTTCCCGGCTGGCGTCGATCCCGATGCCCCGCGCGTAGTGGGGCGCCAGCAATTCGAGCATCCTGCCCGTTCCCGTCCCCAGGTCCAGCATTGTGGCGACGGGACGCGCCTTCGCCGCCTCGGTGATCGCAGCTTCCACCGCTGCCTCGGGCACGTGCAGGGAGCGCTCCAGATCCCAGCTTTCGGCCATGAGCGCGAAATACCGCGCCGCCTGGGCCTTGTGCTGCGCCCGCACCTCGGAGAGCCGTTCCCGGTCGCGGCGGAACTGGGGATCGCTGCCATCGAGCTCTGAAATGAGCGGGGGCGCCAGCCGCGCGCCCAGTCCCTCCTCCGCAAGGCGGAAATAGGCCCAGGCGCCTTCGGCATGCCGGGTGATGACGCCGGCATCTGTAAGCAGCTTCAGATGACGAGAGATGCGAGGCTGGGACTGTCCGAGAATTTCCGTAAAGTCCTTTACGCTCAACTCGCCTTCCGCCAATAATGCCAGTATGCGTAGCCGGGTTATTTCCCCGGTGGCTTTCAGGACGGCAACAAGGTGGGCGGCTTCGCTCACGCGGGGCCTCCTGGGAGTCATATAAAAGTATGTTTATATCTTTTATGAAGGGTTCGGCCAAGTCCTTCAAGTATCGAACGACAGGGATTGAGCCCTGGCGTTCACAGTTCACTATGAAACCATATTTGAGAACTTTGCCGCATGACGCTGAATGTCCCCGACGGCCCCGCCGTCGAACCGCCCGACCCACTTTCTGATCCAACCGCTGTGTTCAGCGCGCTGGCCGATCCGATCCGCAGCCGGATCGTGGAGCGTCTCGCCCTCGAGGGCGCCATGACCGTCGGACAATTGAGCGAGCCGTTCACCATCAGCGCTCCGGCGATTTCCCGCCATCTCAATATCCTCGAGCAGGCAGGCATCCTCCAGCGCACCGTGGACCGCCAATGGCGCGTCTGCTCGCTGCGCCGGGGCGCCTTCGATGGGGCCGCGGCGTGGCTCTACAGGGTTGCCGATCCGGAGCCGAGGATAAGCCGGATCTGAGGCTGCCCTCCGACGGCACTATCCACGCGGCGCAGCGGCAGACGGCGAGGCCGCCTGCCGCAAAACCGTCGGTTAGAAACCGAACAGCGCGTCCGAACTGCCCTCGGGCCGCTCCATATCCTGTTCGAAATACTGCTCCCAGATGCGCGCCCACGGCCGGTCATAGAGATCGCGGACCGTGTAATCCACGGTCGTGCCCGGATTCACATAGGCCCCGCGGCCGTCCTCGCCGAGGAAGATGGTCTGGTTGCAATAGGCCCAGTTCCAGGGCGGTCCGTCATTGAGCCCGCCGATATGGGCAAAGAATCGGATATCGCGCACCGGCTCCACCAGCGCCTCGGGATCGTAGAAGATCGCCTCGTGCTCCAGCCCTACGAACTCCCCGCTCTCCGAGTGCCGCTCGGTCCAGATTTCGATGACCTGCAACTGGTTTGAGGTTTCGAAGCTCGCATGGGTCATCCAACCCTGGACGTTCGACGTCCAGGTGATGAGTGCATCCCCGTCCCAGAACCCGATCGTCTCGCCCAGCCATTGTGGCACGTCCGAGCCCAGCCGCGGCACCGCGCCTTCCATGTTGAACTCGCGCCCCACATGCACGCCGCGGACGGCATTTCCCGCCCCGCCGAGAAACTGGATACGGTCGGGCGCCGCGATCACCTCCAGTACGACCGGGCCTCCGGGGCCGGACCACCAGCGCATGAGCCCCTCGGGTCGGCAATACATCAGCGACCATTGCGGCGCGTGATTGCGCGCCTGATGGTAGAGCTGCTGCACCAGGCGGGTCTGGTACTCGTCGGTCAGCAGCGAAAGGATCGTGGGCATCTGGTTGGCCCATCCGATCACCCATTGCGGCGGCTCGACATAGTCCTGCGGCAGCACTGGTGCGTCCTGCCCCGTGCTCAACGCGCCGAAGATCGCGTTGACGTTGCGCATGTACTTGCCGTTCCAGTCGGGCAACGTCTCGGCGGTATGTTCCGTAACGCCGCCATTGGCCTCGGCTTCGGCCAGCAGCGCCTCGTAATGCTCCTGCGCGGTTTCGAACCCGTAAGGCGAGACGATCGCCTCGCGCGGGTAATCGCGGTCGCAATGCCCCCACGCGCCGGTCGCCGGGTCGTCGTTCTCGATGGTCTGCGGAGCGCTGGAATAATCGCCCCATGCGGCATCGAGCGCGATCGGGCTGTTGCAGCGGAAATAGCGCGGGTCCGACCACAGCTCACGGTCGGCGTAGAAATTCTCCGACGTATAGATATCCACCGGCAGGGGCTCGATTCCCTCGGGCGCTTCCCCGCCCCGCGCCGTGGCGTCGGCCATGAAATAGAAGCCACTGGTGGGGCCCACAAAATCTTCTTCGGGAATCCCGTCAAAGGCCCCGAGCTCGACGGGTACGGGCGCCCCGCGCCCGACGCTTTGTGCCTGGTCCTGAGCCATTGCCGGGGCCGCGAACACGCAGGCCGTCAGGATCACGGCGAGGGCCGTGGAACCGGCCCCGCTTGTTTTCATCTCGATCATATCTTTCCTCCACTCGAACCGGCCCCGCTCCTCTTTCGGCGGTCGGTTCGCGTGACAGGATTGGCGAGATGGCCCTGGACGTCACCCTACAAATTGAGGGTGACATCCAATATTCGCGAAAACGGAGCCTTTAGGCCGCGTGATGCCGCTTGCGGAAGCTGTGGCTGCGCCAGACCTCGAAGATCTCCAGGGCCTCGGCCTCGCTCAGCGCCTCGAAACGCACGCGCACGTTCTCGATATCGGCGCGGCTCGGCAGGTCGCGCCAGGGCAGCACCGAGATCACGGAGGTGAACACCTCGCCCGGCAGGCGGATCGCGCGGGCCGCCACCGTAATCGCCACATAATCCTGCATCGCCAGCCACTTGACCAGGATCTCGGGCTTGACGTCGAGAAGCATCGTCAGTCCGGCCGCCGCGTGATGCCCATAGCCGAAGCGGGTGAAGCGATGCAGCGCCTTGACGTCGAAACGCTGCCGGTCGGCCAGCGCCTTGACCTGGTTCCAGGCCAGCTTCCACTGCTCGCTGGAGAACCCGGCCCGGTTCTTCATGCGGTTATAGACCACCGCCTGCACCCGTGAGACCGTGCTCGCGACCGTATCCACCGGCGCCGGCGCATCCGCCGCGCTGCTGCGCGGAAACTGCGGGACCGCGCCTTCGCTGTCGATACCGGCCCGGCTGCGCAATCCGCCCGCGAGCTCGGCATTTTCGGCCGCAAGGCGCACCAGGCGCTCGATGGTCTCGCGGTTGAGCTCGGCCGTCGCGTTGCGCACCAAGGCGATCAGCGATTCGTCCTGCCCGTGCTGTGCGATGGCCTCCCCGACCCGCCCGGCGAGCTGCGCGCGCCCGGCGATGGCCGCGCGGTGCGCCTCGCTGCGCTGCTCGACGATCTCGATCAGGTCGTCGTCCGACAGGACGTTGGAAAACTCCAGCAGCGGCCGGGCGACCTCGATCACGTCATTGGCGAGCTTGAGCACCGCCGAGCCCGGCGCGCGCTCCAGCGGCGCGAGCAGCCCCGCCACATGGCGGCGGGCATCCACCTCCACGATATCGGCGAGCTGGCACAGCACCTCGTCATACTGGGCGACCTGCTCGTCGTCGCACCGGTCCGAGACGTAGGAATAAAGCTGCGCGAGGTTCCGGATCAGGTGATCGCGCTCCTCGGCATCGGCCGGGCCGTTCAGCGCCCGGAAATTGGCGAACGCACGCAGGGTCTGGGAGGCTTGCATGACGGAAATCCCTTACGGCCCGATGCCGCATTTCCACGAAGCTGACAGCAACCCCTCGCCGTCGATTTTACGCGCCTTCGGGCCTTTGATTAAAATGCCGCCAATGTGGAAAACGCCGCTAGCCGGCCCGCTTGCGCCTCAGGAAGCCCTCGGCCGTGAACAGCCCGATCGACCCCCAGATAAGGACGAAGCTCGCCAGCCGGGCGGCCGACAGCGGCTCGTCGAACACGAACACGGCCAGCGCGAATTGCAGCGAGGGCGCGAGATACTGGAACATGCCTATGGTCGAGAGCTTGAGCTGCCGCGCCGCGAAGGCGAACAGCACCAGCGGAATGGCCGTCAGCGGCCCCGTGCATACGAGCAGCACCGTCTCCATCGGATCGGAATAGAGATCGGGCATCGGCCCTGTCCACATCCAGGCCAGATAGGCGAGCGCCACCGGCAGCAGGAACAGGGTTTCGACGAAGAGCCCCGCCGACGACCCTACCGAAGCGACCTTCCGAACATAGCCGTAAAACCCGAAACTGAGCGCCAGCACCAGCGCGACCCAGGGGAAGGTCCCCAGCCCGATCCATTGGATCGCCACCGCAACCAGAGCCAGCACGATCGACGCGGTCTGTAGCCGGGTGAACCGCTCGCCGAGAAATGCCAGCCCGATGGCGACGCTTACCAGCGGGTTGATGAAATAGCCGAAGCTCACCTCCAGCACATGGGCGTTGGTCACCCCGTAGATGAAGGTCAGCCAGTTGACCGCGATCAACAGCGTGGAGGCGAGCATCGCCAGCACCACCCTGCGGTCGCGGAACGCCCTGCGCACCTCGCCCCAGGCCCCGCGCGCGGAGACGAAACCCAGCACCGCGAGCAGGGAGAACACCACCCTGTTGGCGACGATGGTCAGCGCGTCCACGCTTTCGATCAGCTTGAAGAACAGCGGAAGGAAGCCCCAGAGCGTATAGGCCGCCACGGCCGCGGCGGCGCCGGCTTTTGCATTGGTTTCGGGCGCTGACGGGGTTCGCGCCGCTCCGGCCTCGACCGGAGCGGGTTGGATAGGAGACATGGCATTCCTTGAAAGGCAGAACGGCGCTGAGCCGACCCTAAGCGTATCGCACGCGCTTCCGCAACCGTGTCGGGATCACCCCCGGGTGCCGTCCGCCTCCGCCTCGCCCAGCACGGTCGCGAGAAATTCGAGCAACAGCGGATTGAAGAGGTCGGGCCGCTCGAGGCTCGGCAGATGCGCCGTGCCCTCGATCACCACGGCAAAGGCGTTGTCCATTTCCTCGGAAAGATCGTCGTGGCGGTTGACGATATGGGGGAAATCCAGATCGCCGGCCACCAGCAGCGCCGGCGTGTCGATCCCCGAGAGCATGGGCCAGGCCGCCTCGGGCTGCTCTTCGCGCGTGAGCGCCGGCTTGCGCAGGATTTGCGCGTTCATCTGCATGAAGAGGGATCGAATACCGCCATTGACCCGCCCGCTGGGCGAGAGCGGCCCGTCGAGCCAGGCATGGGCGTCCACCGCGTTGATGGCGTCGATGTCGCCGCTGTCCTCGACCGCCTCCATCGCGTGAACGATGTTCATGATGTCGGGGGGAAAGCTCGGCCTGGGCGCGCCCGAGACCGAGGTTCCCACGAGCACCAGCCCGGCCACCCGCTCGGGCGAAGCGAGCGCGAAGTCGATGGCCAGCGCCCCGCCGCGTGATGCGCCCACGACCACGGCCGTGTGGATGCCGAGCCCATCGAGCACCGCTTCGAGGTCCTCGAGATGGGAAAAAGTCTCGTCCGGAGACGTGGTCTCGCCATAACCGCGGCGGTCGAAAGCCACCCCATAGAACCCCGCCTCGGCCACCGCCGCGATCTGGTTCTCCCACATGCGGCTGTCGCACACCCCGGCATGCAGGAACACCACGGGTATCCCCTCGCCCGCCTCGAACCCGGCAAACACCGCGTCGTCGATTTCGAGGCTGAAGGGGCTGGGCATGGCACTCAACTCCAAAACGCGCGCCGCCGATTCGGCAGCGCTAACCTGGCCACATCATTCCATGACGCGCGCAGCCCGTCCAAGCCTTCGCTCTTTGGGGCAAGTCGTCATGAGATCGGCACGTCGAGTGCAGAAAGGTCGGTCCGCCCGCACGGTTCCGGCTCCGGAACGGAAATGGCGTTACCGCCAACCCAGCCCCGGCGCCACGTGCTTGAGGATCGCCTCGATCACATGGGCGTTGTAGTCCACGCCGAGCTGGTTGGGCACGGTCAGCAGCAGCGTATCCGCCTCCGCGATTCCCTCGTCGCCGCGCAATTGCTCGATCAGCCTGTCGGGTTCGTCGGCGTAGGAGCGGCCGAAGACGGCGCGCTTTTCCGGCTCGATATAGCCGAACTGGTCCTGGCTGCTCCCGCGCCCGAAATAGGCGCGGTCGCGATCATCCATCAGCGCGAAGATCGAGCGGCTCACCGAGACGCGCGGCGTCCGCGCGTGGCCGGCCTCGGCCCATGCCGCCCGATAGGCCCGGATCTGCTCGGCCTGCTGGACGTGGAACGGCTTGCCGCTCTCGTCGAACACCAGCGTCGAGCTTTGAAGGTTCATACCGAGCTGGGCCGCCCATTGCGCCGTCTGGGTCGTGGCCGCGCCCCACCATATGCGCTCGAGCAGGCCTTCCGAATGCGGCTCGACGCGGAGCAGTCCCGGCGGATTGGGAAACATGGGGCGTGGATTGGGCTCGGCGAACCCCGCGCCCTTGAGCACGTCCAGGAGGACACCGGTGTGCCGCCGCGCCATGTCGGCGTCGCTCTCGCCCTCGGCAGGCTCGTAGCCGAAATAGCGCCAGCCATCGATCACCTGTTCGGGCGAGCCGCGGCTGATGCCCAATTGCAGCCGCTGCCCGGCAATGAGGTCGGCCGCACCGGCATCCTCGGCCATGTAGAGCGGGTTCTCGTAGCGCATGTCGATCACGGCGGTGCCGATTTCGATACGGCTGGTCTTCGCCCCGATCGCCGCGAGCAGCGGAAAGGGCGAGCCGAGCTGGCGGGCGAAGTGGTGCACGCGGAAATACGCGCCATCCGCCCCCAATTCCTCCGCCGCGACCGCCAGCTCGATCGACTGGAGCAGGGCGTCGGCTGCCGAGCGCGTCTGCGAACCCTGCGATTGCGACCAGTGGCCGAAGGACAAGAACCCGATCTTTTTCATGATGGCCTCACCGCGTCAGCGGCTTGTACGTCACCCGCTTGGGATTGACCGCATCCGGACCCAGCCGCCGCACCTTGTCGGCCTCGTAATCCTGGAAGTTGCCTTCGAACCATTCCACGTGGCTGTCGCCCTCGAAGGCGAGGATATGCGTGGCCAGCCGGTCGAGGAACATGCGGTCGTGCGAGATGATGACCGCGCAGCCCGCGAATTCCTCCAGCGCCTCTTCCAGCGCCGCCAGCGTCTCGGTGTCGAGGTCGTTGGTCGGCTCGTCGAGCAGCAGCACGTTGGCGCCCGATTTCAGCATCTTGGCGAGGTGCACCCGGTTGCGCTGGCCGCCCGAAAGCGTCCCCACCGGCTGCTGCTGGTCGCCGCCCTTGAAGTTGAACGCCGAGGTATAGGCGCGCGAATTCATCTCGCGCTTGCCCAAGGTGATGATGTCGTTGCCGTCCGAGATCTCCTCCCACACGGTCTTTTTCGGATCGAGCGAGTCACGGCTCTGGTCCACATAGCCCAGATGCACGGTCTCCCCGATCCGGATCGCGCCCGCATTGGGCTCCTCCTGCCCCGTGATCATCCTGAACAGCGTCGACTTGCCGGCGCCGTTCGGCCCGATCACACCCACGATGCCGCCCGGCGGCAGCGAGAAGGAGAGATCGTCGATCAGCAGCCGGTTGCCGAAACCCTTGCGCAGGCCATCGGCCTCGATGACCGTCTGGCCCAGGCGCTCGCCGGGCGGAATGATGATCTGGCCCGACGCGCTCTTGACGCGCGCCTCGTTGATCTTGACCAGTTCGTCATAGGCCCGGATACGCGCCTTGGACTTGGTCTGGCGCGCCTGCGGGCTTTGGCCCAGCCATTCCTTCTCGCGCTCCAGCACCTTGGAGCGGGCATCGTCCTCGCGCTGCTCCTGCGACAGCCGCTTGGCCTTCTTGTCGAGATAGGCCGTGTAATTGCCTTCGTAGGGCACGCCCCTGCCCCGGTCGAGCTCGAGAATCCAGCCCGTCACGTTGTCGAGGAAATAGCGGTCGTGGGTGATGATCAGCACCGAGCCGGGAAATTCGCGCAGGTGCTTTTCCAGCCACGCCGTGGTCTCGGCATCGAGGTGGTTGGTCGGCTCGTCCAAGAGCAGCAGGTCGGGGTTGGAGAGCAGGAGCTGGCACAGTGCCACGCGGCGCTTCTCGCCGCCCGAAAGGCTGTCGACGCTCGCTTCCGGCGGCGGGCAGCGCAGGGCGTCCATGGCCATCTCGACCTTGGAATCGAGATCCCACAGGTCCTCGGAATCGATCTGGTCCTGAAGCCGCGAGGCTTCGTCGGCCGTCTCGTCCGAGTAATTCATCATGAGCTCGTTATAGCGGTCGAGGACGGCCTGCTTTTCCTTGACCCCGATCATGACGTTGCCGCGCACGTTGAGCTGCTCGTCGAGCTGGGGCTCCTGCGGCAGGTAGCCGATCTTGGCGCCGTCCGCGGCCCAGGCCTCGCCGGTGAACTCGGTGTCGATCCCGGCCATGATACGCAGAAGCGTCGACTTGCCCGACCCGTTTGGCCCCAGGATGCCGATCTTGGCGTCCGGGTAGAAGGAGAGATGGATGTTGTCGAGCACCTTCTTGCCGCCCGAATAGGCCTTGGAGAGCCCCTGCATGTGATAGATGAACTGACGCGCCATGAAGCGGAATACCTCGAACCGGATCGGGAGAAGAACTGGCGCCGTATGTAGGACAAACCCCGCGCGCGGGCAACGCCACCAAGGTCGGGCGCGGAATCGATAAGGGACCGGCCTGGCGGCCGGTCCCCTGAAGGTCGTGCAGAGAGAAGTTAGTTCACGTAGACGTTGAGCGTCGTGCCGTCGAGGTAAACGAGAAGCACGTCGTCGGGCGAGTAACGGCTGCGCGAAAGCGCGGTGCTGACCAGCGCATCGGCCATGACAGCAGACCGCAATTGCGGGTCCTGACCGCCCTGCGCCAGCCGGGCCATCTGGTCCGGGCACAGCCTGATCGCCATCAGCTGCACGCCCGTGGCGTTCGGCCAGCCCTGCTGGGCAGCCGTGCGGTAATTGGCCTGCTCCATGAGCCGGATCCACTGGTCGGCATTGGTCGCGTCGCAGGCCAGGGCAGCGTTCACGCCGCCGCCATTGCCGCCGCCGTTACCTCCACCATTGCCGCCGCCGTTGCCGCCGCCGCCATTACCCCCGCCGTTTCCGCCTCCATTACCGCCGCCGTTTCCGCCGCCATTGCCGCCGTTCCCGCCACCATTGCCGCCGTTTCCGCCGCCATTGCCGCCGTTCCCACCGCCATTGCCGCCGTTACCGCCGCCATTGCCGCCGTTACCGCCGCCATTGCCGCCATTGCCGCCGTTGCCACCCCCGTTACCGCCGTCGTCGCAGTCGCTGGGGATAGTGACGCAGACGTCCAAGAGGTTGTCGCCGCCGACATTCACGCCGGCACCCACGGTGCCGCCGAGCGCATCGGCGTCCACATCGACCAGGCCCTGGTCTCCGCCCACGTTCACATTGGCATCGACAATGCCGTCCACATTGGCGTTCACGTCCGCGACGCCATTGCCGCCGCCAATGTTCACATTGGCCGTGTCGTCGAGAACGTTGACGTTGATCCCGTCATCGGTGTCGACATCCACGATCGGCGCCAGCGGCTCGACCACGTCATCGACCACATCGACCACCGGGTCCACCACATCCACCACCGTATCGACGACATCGTCGAGGAGATCGCCTACGCCGCCGAGCAGGCCTTGGGCTTGCACCGGCAGCGTCAGGGCGCCGCAGGCAAAAAGCGCTGCAATAGAAATACCAACGATTTTGTTCATTCTGGCCTCCTTTCGTGGCACACCCAAGTGCATCTCGCACCCCTCTGCCACATTGGAAATTTAGACTGAATCAAGTCCCGTTTCCGGATGCCGCTCGACTCAGGCAAAAAGCGGCTACTCACAAAACAGCCGCGGCCAAAAATAGATGCAAACACGAATACGTGTTTAGTGGGTTATTATACCGAAGGTTAACAAATGTTAATTATCGATTCTCAAATTGCTTAATCGCGAGCCCCGTTCATCACGACGACGCTGCGCGGCGGCAGGGTGATGGTGCCGTCCTGGGGCGGCGCCACCTCGCTGCCGTCCGAAACCAGCGTCACCGAGAGCGCCGCGTCGATATCGGGCATCGTCGCGCCAACCGCCTCGCGCGCGCGATTGAACCAGACCAGCATGGCTTCCCCATTCTCGAACAGCAGCATGCCGAGGGTGGCTGAGCCCGCGTCGTTCCAGTCCTCCTCGGTCATCTCGCGCCCGTCCGGGTGCAGCCAGGTCACGTCCTTGATCCCCTCGCGCTCCTCCCCGGTCAGAAACCGGTCGGCATTGAGCGCGGGATGCGCCCTGCGCAGGGCACTGAGCGCCGCGACATAGTCGACCAGCTCGCCATCCGCCCCTTCCCAGTCCAGCCACGTGGTCTCGTTGTCCTGGGCATAGGCATTGTTGTTGCCGCCCTGGGTACGGCCGAATTCGTCCCCCGCGGTCAGCATGGGCGTGCCGTGCGACACGAACAGCGTCGCCAGCAGGGCCCGGACGTCGCGCCGTCGATCCGCGTTGATCGCCTCGTCCTCCGTTTCGCCCTCGACGCCATTGTTCCAGGAATAATTGGCGTCGTGGCCGTCGCGGTTCTCCTCGCCATTGTCCCCGTTGTGCTTGCCCTCGTAGGAGACGAGGTCGAGCAGCGTGAACCCGTCATGGGCAGCCAGGAAGTTGACGCTGGCCGAAGGCTTGCGCCCGTCATGGTTGAACTGGTCGGCCGAGCCCGCCACCTTGCCCGCGAGCGCGCCGATCATGTAATCGTCGCCGCGCCAGAACTTGCGCACTTCATCCCGATACTTGTCGTTCCATTCGAGGAAGGGTTCGCCGAACCGCCCCACATGATAGCCGCCCGGCCCCGGATCCCAGGGCTCGGCCACCAGCAGGCAATCCTTGAGGATGGGATCGGTGCGCATGCGTTCGAGCAGCGCCGCCTTGGGGTCAAACCCCTCCGGCCCGCGCCCCAGCACCGGGGCAAGGTCGAAGCGGAAGCCCGCCACCCCATATTCCGAGACCCAGAATTTCAGGCTGTCGATCACGAGGTCCGCCACCACCGGATGGTCGCAGGCCAGCGTGTTGCCGGTGCCGGAATCGTTGATCAGGCGCTGCACGCCATCCACCTCGACATGCCGGTAATAGGCCCGTGCATCGAGCCCCTTGAACGAGAGCACCGGCCCGTCCTGATCGCCCTCCCCGGTATGGTTGTAGACCACGTCGAGGATCACGCGGATGCCCTCCTCGCGATAGAGGTCGGTCATGGCGCGCAATTCCTGCGGCCCGCGCGGCAGGATGCGGGGATCGGGCGCGAAATAGGTGATCGGGTTGTAGCCCCACACGTTCGTGAGCCCCAGCGCAGGCAAATGACCGTCATCGATCCAGGCCGCGATGGGCATGAGCTCCACCACGTCGACGCCGAGATATTTGATGTGGTCGATCACCTGCCGCGTCATCAGCCCGGCAACCGTGCCGCGCAGCGGCCCCTGCACGCTGGGGTGTCGCATGGTGTAGGGCCGGACATTGAGCTCATAGATCAGGCCCGGCCGGGCCGTGTCGTTGAGCTCTACCGGCTCGCGCACGTCGCCCGGAACGATGGCCTTGGGCACCAGCGGCGCCGTATCCACGCTTTCCTCGCGCGGCAGGCGCAGCTTGGGGCTGCGCACGAAGGTGCGGTCGATCCGCCGCGCATAGGGATCGACCAGCAGCTTGTTGGGGTCGTGATAGAAGCCCTGCGCCGGATCGTATCGCCCGTCGGCGCGATAGCCATAGCGCGCGCCCGGCCCGATACCGGGAACATGGGCGGTCCAGATATCGCCCGCCCCCTTGCTCATCTCGAAGCTGTCGGTCTGCTGGTCGGCCTCGTCGAAAAGGCAAACCGAAATCGAATCCGCCGAACTGGAATAGACGGCGAAATCCACGCCTTCATCGCCGGCTGTCGCCCCGAGCGGCGGCCGGTTCTCTGTTGCGCCCTCGGCGCCCTGCTTTGTCATGTGAGCGTGTCCTAGGTGATGACTGTAGGCTCGGTCCGCCCGGTGCGGCGTGTGATCTCCGCAAGGCTCTCGGCCACCGCGATCAGGTCGGCCAGGGCCTCCTGGGTGTCGCGCTGGTGATCCCCCTCGGGCGGTTCGTAGCGTTCGATATAAACGCGCAAGGTAGCCCCTACCGTTCCCGTGCCCGAAAGCCGGAAGACGATGCGCGATCCGTCGTCGAACCCGATGCGGATGCCCTGCCGTTCCGCGGTCGAGCCGTCCACCGGGTCGAGATAGGAGAAATCGTCGGCAAGGACGATCAGCCTTCCGCCGATCTCGCGGTCTTCGAGCGTATCGAGCTGCGCGCGCAGATGCTCCATGAGCCCCTCTGCGGCCGCGGCATCCACTTCCTCGTAGTCGTGCCGCGAATAATAGTTGCGGCCATAGGTCTTCCAGTGATCGACCACGATGCGGTCGACGCTCAGCCCGCGCACCGCGAGGATGTTGAGCCAGAGCAGCACCGCCCATAGCCCATCCTTCTCGCGCACATGGTCCGAGCCCGTGCCCGCGCTTTCCTCGCCGCAGATCGTCACCCGCCCCGCATCGAGGAGATTGCCGAAGAACTTCCAACCCGTGGGCGTCTCATAGACCGCGATGCCGAGCTTTTCCGCCACCCGGTCCGCCGCCGCGCTCGTCGGCATCGAGCGCGCCACGCCCGCGAGCCCGTCCGCGTAGCCCGGCGCCAGATGCGCGTTGGCCGTGAGGATGGCGAGGGAATCCGAAGGGGTCACGAACCGTCCGCGACCGATGATGAGGTTGCGGTCCCCGTCCCCATCCGAAGCGGCGCCGAAATCGGGCGCGTTCGGTCCCATCATCAGGTCGTAAAGCTCACGCGCATGGACAAGATTGGGATCGGGATGCCCGCCGCCGAAATCGGGCAGCGGCACCGCGTTGACCACCGTCCCTTCCGGCGCGCCCAGCCGACCCTCGATGATCGCCTTGGCATAAGGGCCGGTCACCGCGTGCATGGCGTCGAAGCGCATGGAAAAGCCCGAGGCGAACAGCGCCGCGATCCGGTCGAAATCGAAGAGTTTCTCCATCAGCGCCGCATAGTCGGCCACCGGGTCCACGATCTCGACCGCCATGCCCTCGACCTGTGACGTGCCGATCGCGTCGAGATCGACGTCCGGCGCATCTGAGATGCGATATTGGGCGATTTCCGTGCTGCGCTTGAAGACCGCGTCGGTGATCCGCTCGGGCGCCGGCCCGCCATTGCTCGCATTGTACTTGATGCCGAAATCGCCGTCCGGGCCCCCGGGATTATGGCTGGCGGACAAAACGATGCCCCCGAACGCGCCGCGCTTGCGGATGAGGTTCGAGGCTGCCGGGGTCGACAGGATGCCGCCCTGCCCGATCACCAGCTTTCCGATCCCGTTGGCGGCCGCCATCTTGATCGCGATCTGGATCACGCGGTCGTTGAAATACCGCCCGTCGCCGCCGACCACCAGCACCTGCCCCTCGTGCCCCGGCAGGCTGTCGAACAGCGCCTGCAGGAAATTCTCGACGTAATGGGGCTGCTGGAAATGGCGCACCCGCTTGCGCAGGCCCGACGTTCCCGGCTTCTGATCGTCGAAGGGCGTGGTTGCGACGGCGAGGATGGTCATGGCGCGGTGCCCTCCGATAGCGTCGTGTAGAGCGCCGCATATTCGCCGGCGCTGCTTGCCCAGGAAACATCGGTCTTCATGCCCCGCCGCTGCATGCGGCTCCACACCTCCGGCTGGCGGTAGAGTGCGATGGCGCGCTGGATCGCGTCGGAAAAGCTCGTTGCGTCCACGGGATTGAACTGGATGCCGGTCGCTACTCCCGCGCGCAGCGCCGCGGCATTGGCGTCGATGATCGTGTCCGCCAGCCCGCCGACCCGCGCCACCACCGGCACCGCGCCATAGCGCAGGCCGTAAAGCTGGGTGAGCCCGCAGGGCTCGAACCGCGACGGCACGAGAATGGCGTCGGCGCCCCCCTGCATCAGGTGCGAGAGCGGCTCGCTATACCCCCTTATGAAGCCCACCGCGCCGGCATGCCGCTGCGCCGCCGCCTCCATGGCCGCTTCCAGCTCTGCGTCGCCCGTCCCGAGCACCGCGAGTCGGCCGCCCGACGCGACCAGATCGTCGACCGCCGCCGCCGCCAGATCGATGCCCTTCTGCCAGGTGAGGCGGCTGACGATGCCGAACAGTGGCCCGTTCCCCGGCGCGAGCCCGAACGCCTCTTCCAGCGCCGCCTTGTTGAGCGCGCGCCGGCGCGGATTGGCGGACGTATAGGTCGCGGACAGCGCCGGATCGGATGCCGGGTTCCAGGCGCGCGTATCGATGCCGTTGATGATGCCGTAAAGATCGTGCGCCCGTGCCGCCAGCAGCCCTTCGAGCCCCATGCCGAATTCGGGCGTCCTGACCTCCTTGGCATAGGTCGGGCTGACCGTGGTGACCGCATGGGCGCAGGCGAGCCCGCCCTTGAGGAACCCGACACCACCGTAATATTCAACCCCCTCAACCGCGAACGCCTCCGCCGGCAGCCGCAGATAGGGGAAGATATCCGCCCCGAAATGCCCCTGGAAGGCGAGGTTGTGCACGGTCAGCACCACCCGCGTGGACAATCCCGGCGTGAAGGCGACATAGGGCGCCGCCATCGCCCCCTGCCAATCGTGCGCGTGCACGATCTCCGGCCGATAGCCTTCGATCAGCCCGCCCGCCAGTTGCGCCGCGACCCAGCCCAGCGCCGCGAAGCGCCGCCAGTTGTCGGGCCAGTCCGCCCCGCTTTCGTCGGTATAAAGCCCGCCCACCCTTCCGTAGAGATGCGGCGCGTTGATCACGATGACGTCGAGCTCGCCTGCCCGCGCCGCGAGCAGCACCGCCGGCCCGCCGAACAGGTCGTCGAACTGCGCCACCTGCCGCGCCCGGTCGAACCCCGCCATCACCTGGGGATAGCCGGGGATCAGCGTGCGCATGGAGACGTCGTGCGCCGCCACGGCCCCGGGCAAGGCGCCCGCGACGTCCGCGAGCCCTCCCGTCTTGACGAGCGGGAAGGCTTCCGAGGCGACCGACAGGACCTCGATCATCGGTTTGCCAGGTAGCGGTTGATCATGGGCTGGGTGATGAGGACCACGCCCCGTTCCGTGCGCCGGAACCACTGGGCGTCGAATTCGGGGTCCTCGCCCACCACCAGCCCTTCCGGAATGTCCACCCGCGCGTCCACCACCACCTTGTTCAGCCTGACATTGCGGCCCACCGTGCAGCCGGGCAGCAGCACCGCCTCTTCCAGCTCGCTGAACGAATTGATCCGCGCCCCCGTCGCGATCAGCGACCGGTGCACCGATGCGCCCGAGATGATGCAGTCGCCCGAGACCAGCGAAGAGATCGCCATTCCGCGCCGCCCGTCGATATCGTGCACGAACTTGGCCGGCGGAGTGATCTCCGCATGGGTCCAGATCGGCCAGTCCCTGTCGTAGAGATCGAGCTGGGGCGTGGTGTCTGTGAGATCGACATTGGCCTCCCAATAGGCGTCGATCGTCCCCACGTCCCGCCAATAGGACACGCCCTCATTGGTCGAGCGCACGCAGGAGCGCGCGAAGCGATGCGCCCAGGCCGAGCCGTTCCGGACGATGAAGGGGATGATGTCCTTGCCGAAATCCCGGCTCGACCCCTCGGTCGCCGCGTCGCGCCGCAACTGGTCCATCAGGAACTTGGTCTCGAAGACATAGATGCCCATGGAGGCCAGCGCCATGTCGGGCTTGTCGGGAATGCCCGGTGGATCCTGGGGCTTTTCCACGAAATCGACGATGCGGTCGCGCCCGTCCACATGCATCACCCCGAACGCCGTGGCCTCCATGCGCGGCACTTCGAGGCACCCCACGGTCACGTCCGCGCCCGTATCGGCGTGCTGGCGCAGCATGACCTCGTAATCCATCTTGTAGACGTGGTCGCCCGCCAGGATGACGATGTATTTGGCGCCCTGGTCCTCGATGATGTCCATGTTCTGATAGACCGCATCCGCGGTGCCGGCATACCAAAGATGCTCGGCCACGCGCTGGCTCGCGGGCAGGATGTCGAAGCGCTCGTTGCGCTCGGTGCGCAGGAAGTTCCAGCCATGCTGCAGGTGCCGGATCAGGCTGTGCGCCTGATATTGCGTCGCCACCGAAATCCTGCGGATGCCCGAATTGATGGCGTTGGACAACGCGAAATCGATGATGCGCGACTTGCCGCCGAAATAGACCGCGGGCTTGGCGCGCCGGTCGGTCAACTCCATCAGCCGCGTTCCCCGCCCGCCGGCCAGGACATAGGCCATCGCCTCGCGGGCCAGGGGCGCTATATGGCCGGGGTGAGCCATGGTTCCTCCACTTCCAGTGCGGCCAGCCGACCTTCGGCTAGGCAATTCAACTATAGCCGAACGTCAATCCGGCTCGTATTGCAGAAACAGCGTCGAGAGCGGCGGCAGCACCAGCCGTGCCGTCGCCGGGAATCCGTAAGCATTGCCCTCGGTGGCGACGACCGCCCCCTTGTTGCCGGTGTTGGAGCCCGCGTACCAACCCGCATCGGTATTGATCCGTTCCACCCACTTGCCCGCCCTGGGCATGGGAAGGTGATAATCCTCGCGCGGGATGGGCGTGAAATTGGAGACCACCACCACCGGCTCCGCCTCCGGCGCGCGGCGCGTCCAGGCGAGGACCGAATTGGCATGGTCCCCCGCCACCAGCCACTCGAAACCCTCGGGCTCGCAGTCGCGCGCATGCAGCGCCGGCAATTCGCGATAGACCGTGTTGAGATCGGAGATCAGCCGCCGCATGCCTTCGTGGGTCGGCGCATCGAGCAGGAACCAGTCCAGCGCCCGGCTCTCGTTCCATTCCTCGCGCTGGGCGAATTCCTGCCCCATGAACAAGAGCTTCTTGCCCGGATGGCCCCACATGAAGGCGTAATAGGCCCGCAGGTTCGCGAATTTCTGCCAGTCGTCCCCGGGCATCTTTTCCAGGAGCGACCCCTTGCCGTGCACCACCTCGTCATGGCTCAGCGGCAGGATGAAATTCTCCGAAAAGGCGTAGAGCAGTCCGAACGTCATGTCGTTGTGATGGAAGCGGCGGTGAACCGGATCGCGCTGCATGTAGCGCAGCGTATCGTTCATGAAGCCCATGTTCCACTTGAACCCGAACCCCAGCCCGCCCGCGTGGGTCGGCGCCGAAACGCCCGGCCAGCTCGTCGATTCTTCGGCCACCGTGAAGATGCCCGGATGCTGGCGATAGGCCTCGGCGTTGACGCGCTTGACGAAGGCCACCGCCTCGACATTCTCGTTGCCGCCGAACTGATTGGGCACCCATTCGCCAGGCCGGCGCGAATAGTCGAGATAGAGCATCGAGGCCACCGCATCGACGCGCAGCGCGTCGGCGTGGAATTCCTCGAGCCAGTAGAGCGCATTGTTGGTCAGGAAAGCCGAAACCTCCTTGCGCCCGAAATTATAGACCGCCGTGTTCCAGTCCGGATGATAGCCCTGGCGCGGATCGGCGTGCTCGTAGAGCGCCGTGCCGTCGAAGCGCGCCAGCCCGTGCTCGTCCGTGGGGAAATGCGCCGGCACCCAGTCGATGATGACGCCCAGCCCCGCCCGATGCGCGGCATCCACCAGCCGCTTGAACCCGGCGGGATCGCCGAAGCGGGAAGTCGGGGCGTAGAGGCCCGTGGGCTGATAGCCCCAGCTCGGATCGAACGGATGCTCGGAGACCGGCAGGAACTCGATATGGGTGAACCCCAGATCGACCACATAGGGGATCAACTGTTCCGCGAGCTGGTCATAGGACAGGAACCCGCCATCGGGGCGGCGGCGCCACGATCCCAGATGCACCTCGTAGATGCTCATCGGCTCGCGCCGGTAATCGCGGCTCGCCCGCGCCGCCATGTAGTTTCCATCGGACCATTCATAGGGCGCGGGGTCGGCCACGACGGACGCCGTCCGCGGGCGCAGCTCGGATTGCCGCGCGAAGGGATCGGCCTTGAGCGGCAGGCGCGTGCCGTCCTTGCCGATGATCTCGAACTTGTAGAGCTCGCCCGCCCCGATCTCGGGCAGGAAGATTTCCCATACCCCGGCAGGTCCCCGTCCCCGCATCGGGTGGCGCCGCCCGTCCCAGCCGTTGAACGGCCCGATGACGCTGACGCGCTTGGCGTTGGGAGCCCAGACCGCGAAATGCGTGCCCGGCACGCCCTCGAAGGTCATGACATGGGCGCCGAGCTTGTCGAAGAGGCGCAGATGCGTGCCCTCCCCGATGAAATAATCGTCCATCGGCCCGAGGACCGGCCCGAAGCTATAGGGGTCGATCAGGCTCCATTCCCCGCCGGCATTGGCCGCCCGCAGCCGCAGCGGCTGTCGTCCGGAAACCGACACCACGCCCTCGAAGAAGCCCTCGGGATGGCGCGCCTCCAACGTGCCCGCCGGCTCCCCGTCAAGGGTCTCCACGGCGACGCGTTCGGCGCCCGGCACGAAGCATCGCGCCACCCAGTCCGACCCCGCCTGATGCAGCCCGAGAACGGAAAACGGATCGGCATGGCGGCCGGTCACGATAGTTTCGATGTCGCTGGCCTTGGCTTGCCAGCCACGTGCTTCAGACGCCAATTCATCCTCCCGCTGACGTATAAAGTGGTGATCTCCCTCACCTGTTATGCAGTCTCGACCCTCCAGATGTCGCTGGCATATTCCCGGATCGTACGGTCCGAGGAGAACCACGCCATGCGCGCCGTGTTATGGATTGCCATGCTGTTCCACCGTGCCCGATCTTTCCAGAGTGCATCCGCCTCGCGCTGCGCGGCATAGTAGCTGTCGAAGTCGCGGGCAACCATGAACCAGTCGTGTTCACAAAGCCCGTCCACGAGTCCCTGGTAGCGGCCGCGGTCGTCGGGCGAGAACACGCCCCCCGAAATGGCGTCGAGCACGTCGCGCAGAAGCGGCGATGCCTCGATCACATCCCGGGGCGACGGACCCGCCGCCGAACGCCGTGCCTCGACCTCCTCTGCGGTCAGGCCGAAGATGAGGATGTTGTCCTCGCCCACATGCTCCCGCATCTCCACATTGGCGCCGTCCAGGGTCCCGATGGTAAGGGCCCCGTTGAGCGCGAACTTCATGTTGCCGGTCCCCGACGCTTCCATGCCCGCGGTCGAAATCTGCTCGGAAAGGTCCGCGGCGGGAATGATGGTTTCGGCGAGGCTGACATTGTAGTTGGGCAGGAACACCACCTTGAGCAGGCCGCGCACAGCCGGATCGCTGTTGATGACGCGCGCAACGTCATTGATAAGCTTGATGATGAGCTTCGCGTTCCAATAGGACGGCGCCGCCTTGCCCGCGAAGACCTTCACGCGCGGCGCCCAGTCGCGCTCCGGATGCATGCGCATCCGGTTGTAGAGCGCCACCGCCTCCATGACGTTGAGCAATTGCCGCTTGTATTCGTGGATGCGCTTGATCTGGATGTCGAACATGGCGTCCGGTGATACGAGGACCCCGACCCGCTCGCGGATCGTTCGCGCCAGCCTCACCTTGTTCGCCCGCTTGACCGCGGCGAACCGCGCCTGGAAATCGGCGTTCCCCGCATAGGCGTCGAGCGCGGCGATCGCCTCGATATCGTCCTTGAACCCCTCGCCGATCTCATAGGCGACAAGGTCGGTAAGGCCCGGGTTGCACTGCATCAGCCAGCGCCGCGGCGTCACCCCGTTGGTCTTGTTGTTGATCCGGTCGGGATAGAGCCGGTGCAGCTCGGCGAACACCGTCTGCTTCATCAGCTCGGTGTGCAGCGCCGAGACGCCGTTGACCGAATGGCTGCCCACGAAGGCGAGCTGGCCCATGCGCAGGCGCCGCCCGTTGTGCTCGTCGATCAGCGAGATCTGCGCGATCTGTCCGCCGTCGAAGCCGTGTTCGCGCGCCTCGGCGAGGATCTTGGCGTTGATCGCGTAGCAGAGCTGCATCTGGCGCGGCAGCAGCCGTTCCAAGAGGCCAACCGGCCAGCTTTCCAGCGCCTCGGGCAGCAGCGTGTGGTTGGTATAGGAGAACGTCCCGCGCGTCAGCGTCCACGCCTCCTCGAAGCCCAGCCCCTGCACGTCCATGAGGATGCGCATGAGTTCGGCCACCGAGATCGCCGGATGAGTGTCGTTGAGCTGGATCGCCACCTTGTCCGGCAGCGAGCCGAGATCGCCATATTGCTGCATGTGACGACGCACGATGTCCTGCAGCGAAGCCGACGAAAAGAAGAATTCCTGGCGCAGGCGCAACTCCTGTCCCGCCGGATTGGAATCCGCCGGATAGAGCACGCGGGTGATGGCGCCAGCCTTGGCGCTTTCCTCCAGCGCCCCGATATGGTCGCCCGAATTGAACCTGTCGAGCAGGATCGGGTCGATGGGCTGCGCGCTCCACAGCCGCAGCGTGTTGACCTTGCGCCCCTTCCAGCCGACCACCGGCGTATCGAACGCCACCGCGAGCAGATGCTCGGCCGGGTGCCAGATGCTGCGCTCGCGCCCGTCCGGCTCGGTCACCGTCTCGACATGGCCGCCGAAACCGATCTCATAGGCGCTTTCGCGCCGCTCGAATTCCCAGGGATTGCCATGCGCCAGCCATTCCTCGGGCAATTCGACCTGCCAGCCCTCGCTGATCTCCTGGCGGAACAGCCCATGTACGTAGCGGATGCCGTAGCCATAGGCCGGAATCTCCACGGTCGACATGGATTCGAGAAAGCACGCCGCCAGCCGGCCCAGCCCGCCATTGCCCAGCGCCGCGTCGGGCTCGGTCTCCGCCAGCGCGTCGAAATCGACGTTGAACTCGGCGAGGGCGGCCTTGACCGCGTCCTCGAGCTCGAGATTGTACACCGCATCGCGCAGCAGCCGCCCGATCAGGAATTCGAGGCTCAGGTAATAGACGCGCTTCTGGGAGGTCCGCCACGCCTGGCGCGAGGATTCCATCCAGCTGTCGATGATCCGGTCGCGCACCGCCAGAATGGTCGCGGTCAGCCAGTCGCCCTGCCGGGCGACCAGCGGGTCCTTGCCTACGGCATAGATGAGCTTTTCAAGGATGGCGTTCTTGAGCGCGGCGGCGTCACTCGGCCGGGGCTTGTGCTGGGAAACATCGTAGGCGGTAGGCTGTTGCGGCATCGAGCAACCTGTCGGGCATGTGTGTGCTCCTCCCCGGAGCCGGCAGTCTGGCACGAGTGTCCGCGCCATGCCAGAGCGATTTCCCCCTCTCCTGGGAAGCGGAAAGCGCAGCGGAATGGAGCGTCCCGTATCTTTGATTTTGTGCAAATGCACCCGGAACTTTTGTCCCGGCCGGCCGTTATCTCGATGTGAATGGAGGCGCCCCTACCTCCATTCCGCCCAAGCCCTAACCCTCGGAGGATTGCTTCCCCCAGCAATCCTCCACCTTTTCGGATAAGGCGTGGAACCATTACGGTCGACGCGCCTTTCTCCGTCGTAGGGTGCAGTCCCCCAGCCCCCTCGACGGAAGAGACCGGTTCGGCATCATGCCGGCCGGTCTCTCTTTTTATGTGCCGGATCGAGCGCGCGGTCGAAAACGGGACAAACGAAGACTTAGAGCTTCGACTTTGAATCCATCAAAGCCGAAGCCACTCCGGTGTCAGGCGATATGCGCGCCCGCGATGTTGAGCGTATAGCGCAGCCCGCCGGGAATGGTCTGGATCGTCGCCGACCCGTCCACCGCCAGCGGAACCACCTTTTCGAGGAAGGCGTGGCTCAAGCTGTCCATGTCGGTGAGGGTCTCGTCCTCGATCCCCTGCTCGGTCCATTCGAGCCGCAGCATCCGCTCGGTGCCGCCGTCGGGCACCCGCATCGCGGTCACCGAGATCGTGGCGCCTGCCGCCGGGATATGGTTGCCGCGCACCGCGTGGGCGCACAATTCGTGCAGCGCCAGCCCCACATAGAGCGAGGCATTGGGGGCCAGCACCGGGTTCTCGCCCCGCACCGTCACCTGCCGGAACCGGTCGCCGCGGAACAGCGCCACCTGCCGCTCGATGAGGTCGCTGAGAAGCGCGCCGCGCCAGTCGCGGTCGGTCACCAGGTCTTGCGCCCGCGAGATCGACTGCAGCCGCCCGGAAAAGGCGGTGACGAACCCATCGATCGACTTGGCGCTCCGCGCCGTCTGCGACGCCAGGCTCAGGATGATGGCGAGGAGGTTCTTGGACCGGTGCGACACCTCGCGCAGCAGGTTCTTGAGCTGCACCTCGCGCCGCCGCTGCTCCGTGGTCTCGATGGCGGTCGAGAAGATGCCGACGATCTTGCCGCTATCGTTGCGCTCCGGATCGATCCACAGATCGAACCACCGCACCTCACCGTCGAGATTGATCGGCAGCTCGAACCGCTGCGATTCGCCCGTCGCGAGCACCTTCTGCTTGACCGTGGTGAGTCGGTCCGCCGCGAGCCAGGGGAACAGGTCCGCATCGGTCTTGCCCGCCAGCCCGCCGCTGATCAGCCCGGCCGGGATATTCTCGCCCCATTGATAAACCAGGTTGTCGGTCTGGTAGTAGATGGACACCTGCGTGCGTCCGAGCGCGCGCATGGCGAACTCCAGCCGGCGGGCCCGATCCGGCCCGCCTGCCTTCGCAGCATCGTCCTGCTGCGTCATTCCTGCCCTGATGTCATCTGGCGTATGAATGGGAGTACCGTTCTCTCGCGGGGGCATCGTATTAGGCGCGGCGCATCAGGTGGGGAGAGACCCCGATGAGCATCGCGACGAGAAACACAAAAAAGAGGATTTGTGCAATGGAGGCAGCGGCGCCCGCCACGCCGCCGAATCCCAGCGCACCCGCGATGACCGCGAAGACCAGGACGGCGAGAACCCAGCTTAACATGTTGTTTACTCCTCAATTTATCGGGCGGGAGACCACGATAACGACGCGGAGTGCACTCTGTTCCTCAACTCTAAACTATGCAGCTTCTTCCATGTTCTCCGAGAAGAACAGGACCTGGCTGACAAGGGCTTTGACCATGTCGGGCTGGAACGGTTTGGTGACCAGAAACGCCGGCTCGGGCCGCTCGCCGGTGAGCAGGCGTTCCGGGAAGGCGGTGATGAAGATCACCGGCACGGTGACCGCCTTGAGGATGTCGTTGACCGCATCGATCCCCGAGCTGCCATCCGCAAGCTGAATATCGGCGAGAACCAATCCGGGCCGTCGTTCGTTGAACAGTTTGAGCGCCTCGGAATGGGTACGGGCCACGCCGGTCACCGAATGGCCCATGGATTGCACCATCTGCTCGATGTCCATGGCGATCAGCGGCTCGTCCTCGATGATCATGACCTCGGTCGCGACCTGGTTGGCCATATCGACCGCGGCCTGGTCGAGCAACGCGGAGAACTCGACATCCGCCACGCCGAGGATTTCGGCGGCTTCCGACGGGGAGAACCGCTCCACCGCCACGAGGAGGAAGGCCTGGCGGGGCATCGGAGCGATGAGGCTCAGGTTGCGCCTGGCCTTTTCCTCCCAGCGGTCGCCCGCGGGAGGGAAATCCTGGATGTTGATGTCGACCGACTGCCACATGCGCGAGAACACCTGGTAAAGCGCGACCCGCGGATCGAGATCCTCGGGAAACACGCTTCGATCCGAGACCAGCGCTTCGAGCGTTGCCGCCACATACGCATCCCCGCTCGCCTGGCTTCCGGTCAGCGAGCGCGCGAACCTGCGAAGATAGGGGATGTGAGGCGCAATCAGCTCTGCAAGATTCATGGGTGAAAGCTCCGAAATATTCTGCATGATGGTCTGCGCGGCCCAAAGCAGGGCGCAGCCGGTCCCAGCGTCAAAACGGCGCTTATGTGGAAAAGTTCCGCCACCCTCTGGAACTTTTTTCGTGCGGGTTCGTTTGCGCCCCAACGAACATCCCACCAGGTGCGACGAGTGACCAATTTCAATCACAACAAGAAGCCCGCGCCCGACGAGGTTGCGCGCGACGGCGATGCTCCACGTCTGAGCGACGATTCCCAGGCCTTTATCGGCCTCAAGCTGCGTGAGCTCTACGACGACGTCGTCGCCGAGCCGGTGCCCGACCGTCTGCTCCAGCTGCTCAACCAGCTCGGCGACGACGATTCGAAAGCCACCGCCAAATCGGTCGAATAGGAGCCGCCATGAGCAGCAGCTACGACTTCCGTGCTGAACTTCTCGCGGTGATCCCGAACCTGCGCGCGTTCGCCATGTCCCTCGTCGGCGCTGCCGACAAGGCCGATGACCTGGTCCAGGAAACCCTGGTGCGCGCATGGGACAAGCGGTCGTCCTTCACCCCGGGCACCAATCTTAAGGGCTGGCTCTTCACCATCCTGCGCAACGAGTTCTACAGCCAGATGCGCAAGCGCAAGCGCGAGGTACCCGATCCCGAGGGCGCCATGTCCGAACGCCTCTCCATCCATCCCGAGCAGTTCGGCCGCATGGACATGGAGGATTTCAAGAAGGCGATCAACACCCTGCCCGAGGACCAGCGCGAAGCGCTCATCCTCGTCGGCGCCTCGGGGTTTTCCTATGAGGAAGCTGCGGAAATCTGCCAATGCGCCGTGGGCACCATAAAATCCCGCGTCAGCCGCGCCCGCGCCCAGCTCGCCCGTACGCTGCATCTCGAAGGCGACGGCGAATACGGGCCCGATGCGGTTTCCGTAGGTGTTATGAATCTCGGTTCCACCAGCATCGCCTGACCGATCGTAAGACGGCAGGCTCTATCGTCATGCAAGAATCATGGAGGACAACATGGCTCGCGACACCACTGCCAAGATCAGCACCGAAACCCCGCCCGCGTCCGAAGCCGATCGCGCCAAGGAACTCGAAGCCGATATCGCCGCGCTTCGCGAAGATATCGCCGCGATCACCGCGACCCTGGGCGATCTCGCCAAGGACACCGGCCGCACGATGAAGCGCGAAGCCGAGCGCACCAAGAACCAGGCGCTCGAAGCGGCCGAGGAGATCAAGGACAAGGCGATCGCCGAATACGAGCATTATGAGGACGAGCTGCAGGCGACCATTCGCGAGCGGCCCATCACCTCGGTGCTCGTCGCTGCCGGCATCGGGTTCATCATTTCCAGGCTCATCTGACCGGCATGAACCCCTTCTCAGCGTTTAGCCAGCGCATTTCCGATACGATCAGCGGGCTCGGCTATACCGCGGCCAGCTACGCTGTCATCGCTATCCTGGCTGCGGTGGGGATCGGTTTCCTCATCGCGGCCGCCTTCATGCTGGTCGCCGATGCGCTCGATCCCCTGGCGGCCACGGCCATTTTCGGGGCGGTCTTCCTGATCGTTGCGGGAATCTGGGCCGCCATCCTCGCGGCCCGGGCCCGCGAGCAGCAACGCCGCCGCCGCGAAGCCGCCGCAAGCACAGCCGCCGTCGCCACCTCGGTGACCCTGGCCAATACCGGATTGCGCCTGCTCTCTAGCGGCGGCAGCAAATCCATCCTCCCCCTCGCGGCCGTCGCCCTGGCCGCGTGGTTCTTCCTGCGCGAAGGCGACGACTGACCGGCGCCCAGGCGCCGGTCCCCTCCTCTCCCTCATCAATCGCCGCCGCCTTCCGTTCGCCTTCGGCTTGACGCGCGATCTTACGGCTCGCGCACTGCGGACTTGCCTCCCAACCCCAATCCTCCCCTCGTCGTCCTCGGGCTCGACCCGAGGACCCGCGATGCCGCCAAGCGTATGAGGGCGTTTTCAACCCACAAAGCACGGGTCAGCATTGCGGAAAGCCGGGTCAAGCCCGGCCATGACGAACTGAAAGACAGTGCCCGCCGTTGGTTCACCCCAAACACGCACGCGCCGCAATCACCAATCCCTCCCCTCGTCGTCCTCGGGCTTGACCCGAGGACCCGCGAAGCCGCCCACTCCTAGGAGGGGAGTTCAACCCACGGAGAAGGCCAGCATCGCGGATGTCCGGCTCAAGCCTGGCCCTCCAGCCGAGATATGGCTCTCGTAGCCGCGCCTATAGACTCCAGCCTTCGGGGGAGAGCGATAGTAATTAATGCCGGCCAGCTCAAAAACCGCGCTGTCCCGGCGAAGGCCGGGACCCATCCTGAGGGGCCTGCCCCGAACACTGAGCGCCGTAGCCGCCCCGGCTCCCGAGAAGCCGGTCCATCGCCCCAATCTCTCCCTCGTCATCCCCGGGCTTGACCCGGGGATCCAGAAAGCCCCTCCGCACACGCGAAGGGCTCGGTTGGGCCCCCTACCGCTGCTCCCCGCCGCGCAAAAGCTTCGTCAATTCCGCGTCCGCTTCCCTGACCACGGCCTTCTGCCAGGGCGCGGCGTTGTGATCCTTGATCATGGTGAGCAGCTCGATCTTGCGCGCACTCGTGAGCGTGGCGTCGAGCGCGATATCCTTGGGCGTGCGTGGTCGCGAGGATTCGTTGGACGAAAAGCGGTTCATGAGCGGCCTCCCATTGTTTCCTCGGCAACGTCCTGCGGCAGGCCCGGTTCCCCCGCCACGCGTCCCAGCCCACAGAAAAAGAGGCCGGCTGATGCCGGCCCCCTTTTGTAGAGCGGATATCCGCGTTTCCCTTACGGGCCGACCGGAGCCGCAGGCGCTGCCGGGTTCGCGTCGTCCGCGGGCGGCACCGCAAGGTCATCGCCCGGAGCAGCGGGGTCAGCCCCATCGGCCGGGGGGATCGGATCGGCCGGAGCCGGGGCGGCAGGGTCAGCCGGAGCCGGAGCAGCCGGATCGGCAGGCGCCGGAGCCGCGTCCTGGCCGGCCGGCGGGGTCACATCGTTACCCGCGGGCGGCATATCCGGCGCCGGAACGGGTTCGTTATCCGCCGGCGGGACGGGCTGGTCCACGATCGGTCCCGGTTCCTGGGTAATCGGAGCAGGCGTGCTGTCGACGAAGAGATCGTCGGACGTGCGTTCGCTGGCCAGCCATTCCTCACGGTTGAACTCGGCGGCAGCTTCGAGCTGGTCGCGGGTCACCGAGGAGACCAGGCGGGGGTTGCCGTCCGAGTCATTGGTGAGCTGCAGGTCGGCCCAGCTGATGGCCACGTTCTTCTGGCCGATGCCGAGGAAGCCGCCCACGCCCACGACCACAGCGGCCACCGAGCCGCCCTCGTCGAGCACGAAATCGTTCACATCGCCGATGGTTTCGGCGTCGTCGGCCGCCGAGGTATAGAGCGTGGCACCGATGATCTCGGTGGCCAGCCAGCCATCCGAATTGATGCCGGTTTCTGCGGCGGTGACCAGTTCAGCGGCCGGAGCTTCCACCTCCGCCGGCGCCATCGGCGCAGGAGCCGCGTCGAGCGGCTGGTCCGGCACGATATCCTGAGCAAAAGCTCCGCCTGCGAACAGCAGCGAAAGCGCAGTTGTGGCAAGTAGCTTGCGAGACATGATTTTTCTCCTGACGTCGCTTTGTGTTCCCCACCCCCAAACGGGCGCGTCGGCACCCCACCGAGGAAGGTTGAAAAAGCAACGTCGCGTGCTCGCCTTTGTTCCCCCAAACCGGGCAGTCAGATTGGAGAACACCGGCGGCCGCGGGCCGTCATGTCGCGTTTACAAGGGGTTGCAACCTGAAAAATGCGGCGCGAACGCCCCAGTTTCGGCACGGCCCGGTCTTATAACCATCGCCTTTCGCGGCGATCCTCGTGCCGTGTTCAGTTGAGTCGCAGATCGGTTCCCCCCATGCTATCCAGATCCGCCCCCTCTTCCGCCCGTGTCGCGCGCCGCGGTTTCGTCATCGGCTGGTTGTCCATCGCCTTGGTCACCGCGTCCGTCTTTGCGGTTTTCGCCGGCCCCCTGGTCCGGGACGGGCACGCCGCCACGCTGTCCGAAGTGGTTTCGGCGCCGGTGCTCGCGGCCACGGAGAATTAGAGCGCTTCGCGCGCGACAGTGTCGAAGCGCGCGGCGGGATCAGCTCCCCTCGATCTCCTCGCGCAGAAGCTCGAGTTCGAGCCAGCGATCCTCGGCCAGCGTGAGGTCGTCCTGCGCTTTTTCCAGCGCCTTGCCGGCATCCGCGAACCGTTTCGGATCGCGGATATAGAGCGTGGGGTCGGCGAGCTCCTTCTGCAGCCCGTCTATCGCCTTTCGAAGCGCATTCATCTCCTTGGGAAGCGTTTCGAGGGCGTGCTTGTCCTTATAGGAGAGCTTTCGGCGGGGCGCCGGCGCCACGTCTATGGGGTCGTCCTTGCGCTTGGGCGCTGAGGCCGAAGGGCGCGGCCGCGCGCTGACCCCGGCTCCGCGCTGGGCCACCATGTCGGAATAGCCGCCCGCATATTCCACCCAGCGCCCCTCGCCTTCGGCCACGATGGTGGAGGTCGCAACCTTGTCGAGGAAATCGCGGTCGTGGCTGACCACGATCACCGTTCCCTTGTAGTCCGCGACCAATTCTACGAGCAGATCGAGCGTTTCGAGATCGAGATCGTTGGTCGGCTCGTCCAGCACCAGCACGTTGGAAGGCAGCGCCAGGGCCCGCGCCAGGGTCACGCGGTTGCGCTCCCCGCCCGAAAGCTTGCTCACCGCCGTACGCGCCTGCTCGGGCGTGAACAGGAATTCCTTCATATAGCCGATGACGTGCTTGGGTTCGCCATTGATCACCAGCGTATCGCTGCCGCCTCCGGTGAGCGCATCCTTGAGCGTCATGTCGTCGCTGAGGCTGGCGCGGCGCTGGTCGAGCGTGGCCAGTTCGAGCTTGGAGCCCAGCCGCACCGTGCCGCTGTCGGGTTCGAGCTCGCCGATGAGCATCTTGATGAGCGTGGTCTTTCCCGCCCCGTTCGGCCCCACGATCCCGACCCGCGCGCCGCGCAGGATACGGGTCGAGAAACCCTCGACCACCACGCGACCGCCATAGCGCTTGGAGATGGTCTCAGCCTCGACTACGAGCGTGCCCGAGGTGCGGCCTTCCGCGACGCTCATCGAGACATTGCCCTGCGGCCCGCGATAGGCCCTGACCTGCGCCCGCAACGTCGACAATTCGTCCATGCGGCGCACGTTGCGCTTGCGCCGCGCGGTCACGCCGTAGCGCACCCAATGCTCTTCGGCCACGATCTTGCGCGCGAGCTTGTGCTGCGCCTGCTCCTCGGCTTCGAGAATGTCGTCGCGCCAGGCCTCGAAGCTCGCAAAGCCCTGGTCGAGCCGCCGGGTCTCCCCGCGGTCGAGCCAGACGGTCGCCCGCGTCAGGTCGGCGAGAAAACGCCGGTCGTGACTGATCAGCACCAAAGCCGATCTAAGCCCTTGCAACTCGCTTTCAAGCCATTCAATGGCCGGTAGATCGAGGTGATTGGTGGGTTCATCGAGCAGAAGGATATCCGGTTCAGGCGCCAGGACCCGCGCCAGCGCCGCCCGCCGCGCCTCCCCGCCCGAAAGCTGCGCCGGAGTTTCACGCCCCGTAAGTCCCAGAGTTTCCAGCAGATATTGCGCGCGGAACGGATCGTCCACCGCCCCCAATCCCGCCTCCACATAGGCAAGCGTGGTCTCGAACCCCGAAAGGTCCGGTTCCTGCGGCAAATACCGCACCGTAGCCCCGGGCTGCACGAACCGCTCCCCCCGATCCGGCTCGATAATCCCCGCCGCAATCTTCAGAAGCGTGGACTTGCCCGAGCCGTTGCGCCCCACCAGCGCCACTTTCTCTCCGGCACCCACGGACAGCGCTGCCCCGTCCAGCAGTTGCGTGCTGCCGATAGTGAGGCCGATGTCGAAAAGCGTAAGGAGTGGTGGCGCCATGGGGATCTCAGCTTCGGTCGGGCCGCACCCATGCCGCGAATGCAGCGCCATGGCAAGGGCTGCGGCGCTCTAGCTTCCGCCCACCTCGAGCTTGGCCCAGATCGGAAGGTGGTCCGACCCGCGGCGCGAGAGCGCGCTGCGGTGCACGCCCGCCTCGACGAGCGCGATATCGGTCGTCGTGATGATCCGGTCGAACGACACGAATGGCCGCGCCGCGTGAAAGCTCGGCCCCGGCGCAATGATCTGGTGATGCTCGGAAAAATGCGCCAACGCCCCGCCCTCGGTGGTCCATTGGTTGAGATCGCCCATGATGACCGTCGGCAGAACCTCGTCGAGCTGATCGAGCTGGTGCAGCACCGATTGCGCCTGCCGCCGACGCCACAGGTCGACCAGGCCCAGATGCAATCCGATCACGCGCAGCCGCGTGCCCTCCGGTGTGCGGATATCCGCGAGCACCGCCCCGCGCGGCTCCAGCGCCGGCAGCTCCAGCGCGGAATGGTGGAGCACCTCATGATCCTTGCGCACGAGAAGCGTGTTGCCGTGCCAGCCTACGGACTGTACCCGCGGCGAAAAATCGATGGCCTTGTAGCCGCTGTGGGCTGCAACGAACGAGGCCGAAAGCGCGGATTCCCGGCTGCCGAAGCGGCGGTCCACCTCCTGCAAGGCCACGATATCGGCGTTGATTTCCCCCAGAACCCCGAGGATTCGCCGGGGATCGCGCCGCCAGTCGGTACCGACCGCCTTGCGGATATTGTAGCTGGCAACGACGATCATGAGGCCCGGATATCCGCCCCGCGCACAAGGAAGAATGCCAGCATCGAGAGCCCCGATCTCTCGAGACCAGAGCGAACGCGGATTGTACTGGGAAAGATGGCGCTCATCATGGCCTTTGGGATCGAACCGGATACATGCGGAAACGGCAACGCGCGGCAAAGGTTCGCGCGGTGAGCGCACCCGCGCATGGCTCCGGAACCGTCATCATCCAGAAAAAAGTCCGCGTCTTCGGCCTTCAACATGTCCATAGGAGCCATAAGCGCGGTACCCCGGAAGATTCGCTATGCTGGATGGAAAGTGTTTCACAGCCTTGCGGCAAAGCAAGGCCATTCCATCGCAAAGACGCGTGACCGATCTGAGGCCGGCCTTGCGGCAAACAAAAATGGCGGCCCCGAACGGGACCGCCATCTCTTGAACATGCCATGTGCGGAAATACCGCACCCGGCCTTACTTCTTGCGGTTTTCGGCGGGAACCGTGATCGGCTCCAGCGGCGCGATGATCTCGGCGCGGCGATCCTCGAACCAGGGCGGAAGCTGCAGGTTCTGGCCCAGCTCTTCGAGCGGCTCGTCGGTCGCAAAGCCGATGTCGGAGGTCGCGAACTCGGTCAGGATGCCACCGGGCGAACGCACATACACCGAATGGAAGTAGTTGCGGTCCTTCTGCTCGGAAGCGTCGGTGTAGCCGAGGCCTTCCAGCCAGAGCTTGAGCTCCATGCCGGCCGGATCGTTCTCGACCGCAAACGCCACGTGGTGCACGGCGCCTTCGCCGAAGGTCCAGGTACCCTGGGGGGTATCGGAATCTTCACGCAGGATCACGGTCTTGCCCGGGCCGCCACCATTGATTTCGTACTGGTGGTACTTGCCTTCCTGGCCGGTCTTCTCGAAGCCGAGGGCGTCGACGAGATAGGATTCCATCGAGGGAATCTCGCGCACGCTCATGACGACGTTGTTGAAGCCCTTGACCGAGTTGGCCTCGTTGATTTCCGAGGTGGTCCAGCCCGAACGGGAGTCGCGGTTGTCGCCGACCACTTCATAGCCGAGGCCCACGGGATCCTCGAAATAGATGCGGTCCTTGCCGAACAGACGCTTCACGCCCGAATGCTTGACGCCATGACGCTCGAGATGCTGCGCCCAGAAGTCGAGCGAGTCCTCGGCGACGCTATAGGCCGTCACAGCCACCTGGCCCGAACCCTTGCGGGCCTTGCGGCCGTCCTGGCGGTACGGGAACGTGGTCATCACGGTGCCGATCTCGGCATCCGCGTTGGCGTAGTACAGGTGATAGATGGGAACCTTGCCGTCGAACAGCACGGTCTGCTTGATCATCCGCTGGCCGATGACCTGGGTGAGGAAATCGATATCCTCCTGGGCGGCACCCACGCACGAGGTAACGTGGTGAATGCCCTTAACGATCTTATGTTCGTCGCGCATTTTCGCCTTCTCGATCGACCGGACTGACGCCCGGTCACTTCTCGATTGTATCTCCCAAGCCGGCTTGAAGGACGTGCCCTGACGCCGGCGACTTATGGCATGACGTTTGCAGGGCTCGCCTGCTCCCGTCACTGCGAGCACACTACTGAGAGGCCCCCTGCAAGACCTGCATGTTTCGTCCCAGAGTTCTGCACGAAACGATCAGCCCCAAATGCCCTATCAACCCACTGATTTTGCAGGACAAAATCGGCGCTTTCCACACGCGTCGCGCCTGCGAAAACGGCGGCCTTTGTGGCCGCCGTTTCGTGGATTGGTGTTTGTGTCTATCGCTGTGCCGGGCTCTGGCTTGCCCTACTGTTTTTTGAGCAGTCTTCGAGTTGGGAAGAGCTCGATCTTCGT